>LNFM01018377.1_pt1 | contig 10931 bp, 9 predicted proteins | sample 596031 | NCBI WGS metagenome assembly LNFM01 (sample SAMN04254537, study PRJNA301005) | activated carbon metagenome | isolation source: dual media filters at the Ann Arbor, Michigan drinking water treatment plant | place: USA: Ann Arbor | reverse complement strand
CGTAGTCCTGCGCCGTCTTGATCAGGGCCAGCGTGTCCTTCGGGAAGCAGGAGCCGCCATAGCCGGGGCCGGCATGCAGGAACTTGCTGCCGATGCGGTTGTCGAGCCCCATGCCGCGGGCCACGTCCTGGACATTGGCGCCGACCTGCTCGCAGAGATCCGCCATCTCGTTAATGAAGGTGATCTTCGTCGCCAGGAAGGCGTTGGCCGCATATTTCGTGAGTTCGGCGGTACGCCGGCTGGTGTTCAGGATCGGCGCGCTATTGAGGTAGAGCGGCCGGTAGACATCGGCCATCAGCGCCTGGGCACGCAGATCGTCCGTGCCAATGACGATACGGTCCGGCCGCTTGAAATCGTCGATGGCCGCGCCCTCGCGCAGGAACTCCGGATTGGACACGACGGCGAAATCGGCATCGGGACGCAGTTCGCGGATGATCCGCTCGACCTCGTCGCCAGTCCCCACCGGAACGGTCGATTTGGTGACGATGACGGTATAGCCATTGAGCGACTGGGCGATCTCGCGCGCCGCCGCATAGACATAGGACAGGTCGGCGAAGCCGTCGCCGCGACGCGACGGCGTCCCCACCGCGATGAAGACCGCGTCGGCCTTGGCGACCGGCCCCGCCAGATCGGTGGTGAAGGAGAGCCGCCCCGCCTCCGAGTTGCTGCGCACCAGCTCCGAGAGGCCGGGCTCGAAGATCGGGATTTCGCCCTGCTTCAGCGCCGCGATCTTGCTCTCGACCTTGTCGACGCAGACGACCTCGTGCCCGAAATCCGCAAAACATGCGCCGGACACCAGCCCGACATAACCTGATCCGACCATGACGATCTTCATCGGAGTCTCCCTAACGTCGCTCCAAGCCAGTCTTGATTCGGGCGGATGCATCGGCGGTCGCGCCGAAACCCGTCGTCGCGTTACCGATCACGGCCCCCGTCACGCGGTCGCCGGTGTCGCCCGTTTACGCTCTTGCGTAGATGTCCTCGATCCGAATGATGTCGTCCTCGCCGGTATAGCTGCCGACCTGGACCTCGATCAGTTCGAGCTCGATCTTGCCGGGGTTGCACAGCCGATGCGTGCATCCGATCGGAAGATAGATCGACTCGTTCTCGTGAATGTGGCTGACGCTGCCGTCCAGCGTCACCTCCGCCGTGCCGCGCACCACGACCCAGTGCTCCGAACGGTGGAAATGCTTCTGCAGGCTGAGCTTGGCACCGGGCTTCACATTGATGCGCTTCACCTGGAAGCGGGAGCCGATGTCGATCCGCTGATACCAGCCCCAGGGGCGGTAGATCCGCAGATGCTCGGTCGCCTCGGGGCGGCCCTGCTGCTTCAGCGTCTCGACCAGCCGCTTCACATGCGGCGCCGCTGATTTGGACGCCACCAGCACCGCGTCGCGCGTCGCGACCACAACCATGTCCGTCAGCCCGATCGTGGTCAGCAGCATGTCGTCGCTGCGCAGGAGCGAGTTGGTGGTGTCGAGTGCGACCACAGGACCGCGCAGCACGTTGCCGGCGCCATCCTTGTCCATCACCTCATGGATCGAGTCCCAGGCGCCGATGTCCGACCAGTCGAACCCGGCCGCGATCACCCCCGCATGCTGCGTCTTCTCCATGACGGCATAGTCGATCGAGATCCGCGGGGCCCGGCCGAAGGCGCGGCCATCGAGGCGGATGAAATCGAGGTCGGTGGTCGCGCCGTCGAGCGCCTCGCGCGCCGCCGCGATGACATCGGGGGCAAAGCGGGTCAGCTCCTCGATCATCGTCGGGGCAGCGAAAACGAAGTTGCCGCTGTTCCACAGGAAGCCCTGGTCGAGATAGCCCTGCGCCGTCGCGGCATCGGGCTTCTCCACGAAGCGCTTCAGCCGCTTCGTCCTGGCGTCGCCGAGAGCCTCGCCCGCCTCGATGTAACCATAGGCCACAGAGGGCGCCGTCGGCACGATGCCGAGCGTCACGATCAGCCCGGTCGCGGCGAACTCCGCCGCTGCCAGCGCGTCGGCCCGGAAAGCGGCCGCGTTCTCGACGACATGGTCGGCCGCCAGCGCGACGGCCACGGCATCGGGCGCGACGCGGCTCGCGAGCAGGGCCCCGACCGCGATCGCGGCAGCGGAATCACGCCGCTCCGGCTCGAGCACGATCTGCCCTTCGACACCCACCGCCTGCATCTGCTCGGCGACGATGAAGCGGAACTCATGGTTGGTGATCACGATCGGCGGCAGGAAGGGAGCCCCCTTCACGCGCAGCAGAGTCGCCTGGAACGTCGACAGGTCGTCCTCGAGCAGCGCGATGAACTGCTTGGGCATCGAATCCCGGGACAGGGGCCACAGCCGCGTTCCGGCCCCGCCTGCCATGATCACAGGAAGGATCAACGTCATTTCGACACTTTCTCCCGGTTTCTCGCGGGCACGCCATGAAAGCCTGGGAGCCGCACGTTACGGGCACGTGCGCACGTGCCCCACCGGTCCTACATGGCTTGAACGCGCGAATCCATCTCGCGGCATTGCGGCGATTCAGAATGAGCTAGCCCGCGCAGTTGACCGTTTGGTGTCGGCCTGCCCTGCGCATTCGCCGTGCCGTCGCGTCGTGGCTGCGCAGACCAGGCGCGGCTTGCCCCCCGCCTCATGCCGCCACCGGAGCCGATGCCGAACCAAGCCAGGCCTCATCGAGGCCGGCCGTCAAAATCGGGTCGACGCAGACCAGCGCGTGCTGCCGCATCCCCTGCGCCTCCCTCGCGATCGACCGGCTAACGAAGGCCTTGTAGCCCAGCCACGACCCGATGACGCGCGAACAGCCGCCGCAGGAGACCGGAGCCTCGTCGGCAACCATCGCGGGGATGATGATCGAGGGTGCCCCGCATTCACAGGCGGAGAACTGTCCCAATACGGGCGTGCCGGTCACGATCGACTCCCCTTGCAGGCTCATGGCGAAATTCCCAGCAATATCGGGGCCAACCATCCCGCATCCGCCCGACGCAGTGACGATTGACGGCTCTGGGGCGAGCGGTCCGGTCGACGGCCTCAGCCGTCCGATCGCCGCGGGGTCGCGGCGATCTCGGCGGCCATCCGCAGGAGGTAGCCGCCGTAATCGCTCTTGGCGAGCCTCGATCCAGCCGCGCCGGCAGGCGATCTCCTCCGGGCAGGCGATGCGCAGGTCCTGCCGGCCCTCGAGGGTCCGGACGAACTCGCCGGCCTGCAGCAGGCTGTCGGGCGTCCCGGTGTCGAGCCAAGCGAAACCGCGCCCCATGCGCTCGACCGACAGCTGGTCGCGCTCGAGATAGAGGCGGTTCACATCGGTGATCTCGAGTTCTCCGCGGGTCGACGGCTCGAGCGACGCGGCGATCTCGACCACCTGCGCGTCATAGAAATAGAGGCCCGTCACCGCCCAGTTCGAGCGCGGCACCTTCGGCTTCTCCTCGATGGAGGTCGCCTTCCCGTCGGCGTCGAAGCGGACGACGCCATAGCGCTCGGCATCCCGCACCTGATAGGCGAAGACCGTCGCGCCCGCCTCGCGTCGGCGCGCACGCTTCATCAGCTCGGGCAAACCGTGCCCGTAGAACAGGTTGTCGCCGAGGATCAGCGCCGACGGGCCGCCGGCCACGAACTCGGCTCCGATCAGATAGGCCTGCGCCAGCCCGCCCGGATGCGGCTGCTCGGCATAGCTCAGCGACAGGCCCCACTCCGCGCCGTCGCCGAGCAGGCGCTGGAAATGCGGCAGATCCGTCGGAGTCGAGATGATCAGGATCTCGCGGATGTCCGCCAGCATCAGCGTCGTCAGCGGATAATAGATCATCGGCTTGTCATAGACCGGAAGCAGTTGCTTCGAGACCGCCAGCGTCATCGGGTGCAGCCGCGTGCCGGAGCCACCGGCGAGAATGATGCCCTTCATGAAATCGGCCCCGTTTCCTCGCCTTTGAGCAGCCTGGTCACGCAGGCGGTGGCGGCCCCGCGCCAATGCGGGAGTCTGATGCCGTGAGTGGCCGCGAGCTTCGCACCGTCCAGTCGCGAATTCGCCGGCCGACGCGCCGGCGTCGGATAGTCGACGGTATCGATGCGGCGCACCCGGACCGGGCGGCGCCCGGTCGCCGCGGCCTCGGCGAACACGGTCTCGGCCAGTTCGGCCCAGTTCGCCTCGCCCTGCGCCGCCATGTGGAAGACGCCGCGCAGAGCCCGATCGGCTGGCGAGCAGACGAGGTTCCGCGCCACGGACAAAACCGCATCGGCAATGTCGAGTGCGGAGGTCGGGCAGCCGGTCTGGTCGCAGACGACAGAAACCTCCTCGCGCTCCGCGCCGAGCCTCAGCATGGTCCGGACGAAGTTCGTTCCGAACGGGCTGTAGACCCAGGCGGTGCGCAGGATCGCATGATCGGGCGTGGCCGCCGCCACGGCCTCTTCACCAGCGAGCTTGCTGCGTCCATAGGCCGAAATCGGCCCCGTCGCATCGCCCTCGCGATAGGGGCGATCGAGCGAGCCGTCGAAGACATAGTCGGTCGACAACTGGATGACCGGGACGCCGAGCCCGTGCGCCGCAGCCGCCACCGCCCCGGCCCCGACCGCATTGACGGCGAAGGCCCGCGCCTCTTCCGCTTCCGCCCGGTCCACCGCGGTGAACGCGGCTGCATGGACCACGACATCGGGGCGCGCGTCCGCCAGGGCCGGCGCGATCGTCTCGGGGCGCTCCAGATCGAGCTCGGGCCGCCCGACGGCGAGCAGAGCGACGCCCTGGTCGGCCGCGCGCTCCGCGAGCGCCCGCGCGACCTGACCTTCGCGCCCGGTGACGACGACCCTCACGCGAAATACCGCGGCAGATCGGCCAGACGGGGATGGCGGCGATCCTTGTCCGACAGGATCAGCGCCTCCGGCGCAAAACCCCAGTCGATCCCGATCGCCGGGTCGTCGAAGGCCACGCCCCGGTCATGCTCGGGCGCATAGGGAGCGTTGACCTTGTAGAGCACCTCGGTGTCGGGCTCGAGCGTGACGAAACCATGCGCGAACCCCGCCGGCACCAGCAGCTGCCACCAGTTCTCCGCCGAGAGTTCGACGGCGACGAACTTGCCGAAGTCCGGCGACGAGGCACGGATGTCGACCGCGACGTCGAGGATGCGCCCGCGTGGCACCCGCACCAGCTTGTCCTGGGCGAAGGGAGGCGCCTGGAAATGCAGACCGCGCAGCGTCCCGACCGCTGCCGAGAGCGAATGATTGTCCTGGACGAAGTCGAGCGTGATGCCCGCCTCGGCGAAGGCCGAGCGGCTGTAGGTCTCGGAGAAGAAGCCGCGATGGTCGCCGAACCTCTTCGGCTGGATGATCTTCACATCCGGCAGCGCGGTCGGCTCGACAAGCAGCATGCTCACTGTTCTCCCGGCAGGTCGGCCACCGCGGCCGTCCCCAGCCGCTCGCCGCGATAGACGCCGGAGCGGATGTCGCCCCACCAGTTCCGATGGGCCAGATACCATTCCACGGTCAGGCGCAAGCCGCTGGCGAAGTCGCGGCGCGGGCTCCATCCGAGCTCGCGGCCGATCTTGCCCGCGTCGATGGCGTAGCGCGCATCATGTCCGGGCCTGTCCGCGACATAGGTGATCAGTCGTTCATGCGGCCCCGCTGGGTCAGGCCGCAGCCCGTCCAGCAGCGTGCAGATGGCGCGCACCACATCGCGGTTCGACAGCTCGTTCTGCCCGCCGATGGCATAGGTCTCGCCGGGCTCGCCCCTCTCGGCGACGAGCAGCAGCGCCTCGGCATGGTCCTCGACATAGAGCCAGTCGCGGACGTTCAGCCCGTTGCCGTAGATCGGCAGGGGTTTGCCCTCGATCCCGTTGATGATCATCAGCGGGATCAGCTTCTCCGGGAAATGATAGGGCCCGTAATTGTTCGAGCAATTGGTGATGAGCGTCGGCAGGCCGTAGGTGTGGTGCCAGGCCCGCACCAGATGGTCGGATGCGGCCTTCGAGGCCGAATAGGGCGAGGTCGGCGCATAGGCCGTCGCCTCGTCGAACAGGCCATCCGGCCCGAGCGAGCCGAACACCTCGTCGGTCGAGACATGGTGGAACCGGAAGCGGGCCCGCCGCTCCCCGGCCAGGCCACGCCAATGCCTCAGCGCCTCCTGCAGCAGCACGAAGCTGCCGACGATGTTGGTGTCGATGAAGGCCGATGGTCCGTCGATCGAGCGGTCGACATGGCTCTCGGCCGCCAGATGCAGCACGATGTCGGGATCGACCTCGGCGAAGATCGCCCGCATTCGCTCGCCATCGGCGATGTCCGCTTTCTCGAAGCGGAAGCGCGGATCCGCGGCGACCGGCGCCAGCGAGGCGAGATTGCCGGCATAGGTCAGCTTGTCGACGACGCAGACGCTGTGGCCGGTTTCGGCGATCAGCCTGCGTGTGACGGCCGAGCCGATGAACCCCGCACCGCCGGTAACCAGAAACCGCAAAGACGCCGGCAATACCGTTCTCGCTCCCGTTGGACGCGCGCATATAGGGCGCGCGGGCCCTCAGCGTAAACCCCGTGGCCCGGCCCGCCTCGGCTCAGCGGCCCTGCCATTGCGGCGGCCGCTTGCCGAGAAAGGCCTCCATGCCTTCGCGGAAATCAGCGCTGTCATAGCACATCACCACGAGGTCCTCCCCGCCCTCGGCGGGCACCGACGCGTTGACGATGCGGCGCAGCGCCTCCTTCGTGGCCCGCATCGTCAGCGGCGCATGGCCGGCGATGGTCTCGGCCAGTTCGCGGGCCCGGCTCATCAGCGCCGCATGATCGGCGAGAATCTCGCTGTAGAGACCGATGCGCTGGCCCTCCTCCGCTTCGATCAGCCGTGCCGTGAAGACGATGTCCTTGACGCGGGCCGGTCCGAGCAGGGCCGCGAGCCGGGCGTAATTGGCCATCGACAGGCAGTTGCCCAGCGTCCGCGCGATCGGAAAGCCGAAGCGCGCGGACGCCGTCGCGATGCGGATGTCGCAGGCGCAGGCGATGCTGGCGCCGCCGCCCGTCACCGCCCCGGCGATCGCCGCGACGAGCGGGATCGGACAGCACTCGATCGCGGCGAGCACGCGCTCGATCTTCTCTTCGTAGTCCAGCGCATCCTGGGGCGAGGCGAAGCTGCGGAACTGCGCGATGTCCGTCCCGGCGGCGAAGGCGCGGTCGCCGGCCCCGGTGATGATCAGCACCCTGGGGGCCCCATGCGCCGCCGGATCGGCGCAGATCGCCGCCACCCGCTCATACATCGCGAAGGTCAGAGCATTGCGCGCCTGCGGGCGGTTCAGCGTGATCGTGCCGATCCCGTCGTCCACCGCGTAGAGAATCTCGTCGTCCATGCGCTCGCTTCCATCGGCAGCCGGGGGAGCGGGACTATCCGGTCAGGCCTCCACCGCGTCAACGGCGGTAGCCCCCGTCGCGAAGTCACGCCCCGGCGCCGCCTCGATCAGGGCCCGCGTATAGGCATGGGCCGGCGCGGAGAACACCTGCGAGGTCGCGCCCTGCTCGACGATCACCCCCTTCTCCATCACCACGATCCGGTCGCAGATCTGGGCCGCGACCCGCAGGTCGTGGGTGATGAACAGGATCGCCAGGTTGAAGCGCTCCTGGACGTCGGCCAGAAGGGCCAGCACCTGCTTCTGGACGGAGACGTCGAGCGCCGAGACCGCCTCGTCCGCGATCAGAATCTCCGGTTCCATCGCCAGCGCTCGGGCGATCGCGATGCGCTGGCGCTGCCCCCCGGAGAACTGGTGCGGATAGCGCTCGAGCGCATTCGGCTGCAGACCGACCAGACCCATCAGGTCGCGGGCGCGCTGCAGCGCGTCCGGCTCGCTCAGGCCGAAATTCATCGGCCCCTCGATGATCGAGGCGCCGACGGTCCGGCGCGGGTTGAGCGACCGGAACGGATCCTGGAACACGACCTGGATCTTGCGGCGATAGGACCGCAGCCGCCGCTCGGGCAGTGGCGCGATGTCGATGTCGGGCACCAGGATGGAGCCGACGCTGGGCGGCATCAGCCGCGCGATGCAGCGCGCCACCGTGGTCTTGCCGGAGCCGGACTCGCCGACGATGCCGACCGTCTCGCCGCGCCGGACCCGGATCGCGACGTCCTTCGCCGCATGCACGACCCGCTCCTTGCGGAACAGCGCCTTGGAACTGTAGGTCTTGCCGAGCCCCACGGTCTCCAGCGCCAGCGGCCCGAGCACCGGCTTGCGCTGCGCCGGCTTCAGGCTCGGCACCGCCCCGATCAGCATCTGCGTGTAGGGATGCTGCGGCCGGGTCAGGATATCGGCAGCCGGCCCCTGCTCGACGACCCGTCCCTTCTCCATCACCACGACCCGGTCGGCGATCTCGGCGACAACACCGAAATCATGGGTGATGAACAGCACGCCCGTGCCGCGGCGGCTCTGCATGTCCTTGATCAGCTTCAGGATCTGCGCCTGCGTCGTGACGTCGAGCGCCGTCGTCGGCTCGTCGGCGATCAGCAGGGCGGGATCGAGGATCAGCGCGGCGGCAATCATCACGCGCTGGCGCTGCCCGCCGGAGATCTGGTGCGGATAGGAGGCGTGCATCCGCTCCGGTTCGGGCAGGCGCATCGATTCCAGCATGGCGAGCACCTGCGCGCGCCGCTCGGCGGGGCCGAGAGAGGTGTGGATGCGCAGCACCTCCTCGATCTGATCGCCGATCGTCAGCACGGGATTCAGCGCCGTCATCGGCTCCTGGAAGATCATCGCCATGCGGTCGCCGCGCAGCGCCCGCAGCCGCTGCGGCGTCGCCGCCAGCACATCCTCGCCTTCCAGGCGGATCGCACCCGCCACCGGCTTCAGCGCCTTGGCGAGCAGCCCCATCACCGAGAAGGCGGTGACGGATTTGCCCGAGCCCGATTCCCCGACGACGCAGACGATCTCACCTGCATCGACGCTCAGCGAGACGTCCTCGACCGCGAAGGCGCGATCGCCACCGCCGGGCAAAGCGATGCTCAGCCCCGCGATCTCCAGGACGGGTGTCTGTCCCTCGCTCATCGGCCGGCCATCTTGGGATCGAGGGTGTCGCGCAGGCCGTCGCCCAGCATGTTGACCGCCAGCACCGTCAGGGCGAGGAAGATGCCCGGATAGAGGATGTTGTGCGGGAAGACGCGGAAGAGGTTGCGCCCCTCGGCCATGATGTTGCCCCAGGTCGGGATCTCCGGGGGGATGCCGATGCCGAGGAAGGACAGGATCGCCTCGACCAGGATCGCCGAAGCCGCGATGAAGGTGCCCTGCACGATCAGCGGCGCGATGGTGTTGGGCAGGATGTGCCGGACCATCAGCTTGGGCAGCCGCGTCCCGGCCATGATCGCGGCCTCGACATAGGGCTCCTCGCGGACCGACAGCACGATCGAGCGCACGACCCGCACCACGCGCGGGATCTCCGGCACGATGATCGCCACGATCACCGACACCAGGCCGCTGCGGAACAGCGAGACGACCGCGATGGCGAGCAGGATGCCGGGGATCGCCATCAACCCGTCCATGAACCGCATGATGATGCCGTCGAGCGGGCGCACATAGCCGGCCACCAGCCCGATCACGAGCCCGATGGCGATCGCGATCGAAGCGACGGACACCGCGATCAGCAGCGAGACGCGCGCCCCATAGACGACACGGCTATAGACGTCCCGGCCCAGCGAATCCGTCCCCATCCGGTGCTTGAACACGGTCGCGGTGCCGTCGTCGGCGCGGATCGTCCGCTCGAAGCCGGGCAGGCGGTTGCGCGTGCTCGGGTTGATCGCGGTCGGGTCGAGCGTACCCAGCCACGGCGCGAACAGGCCGATCATGGTCATCAGCAGCAGGACCGTGCCGCCGATGGCGACGACCGGGTTGCGCACGAGCCGCTTCATCATGGTGCGGGCCGGCGTGGCCGGCTCGGCCACGGCCGGAGCGAGGAGGGTCGGCTCGGTGCTCAATAGCGGATCCTCGGGTCGAACAGGCTGTAGGCGAGGTCGATCAGCAGGTTGATGCCGACATAGACGCCCGAGAACAGGAGGATCACCGCCTGGATGGTGGGATAGTCGCGGGCGAGGACCGCATCGACCGTCAACCGGCCGAGACCGGGGATCGAATAGACGCTCTCGGTCACCACCACCCCGCCGATCAGCAGCGCGATGCCGATGCCGATGACGGTGACGATCGGCACCGCCGCGTTCTTGAGCGCGTGGCGGAACAGGATCTTGCGCTCGACCTGCCCCTTGGCGCGGGCGGTACGGATATAGTCCTCGTTCAGCACCTCGAGCACGCTCGCCCGCGTCATCCGCGCGATCAGCGCGATATAGATCACCGACAGCGTCACCGCCGGTAGCACCAGCCGCTGCAGGAAGCCGCCGAACCCGCCCGAGAGCGGCTGGTAGCCCTGGACTGGGAACCAGCCCAGCGTGATCGCGAAGACGTAGATCAGCGCATAACCGATCACGAAGACCGGGACCGAGAACCCCAGCACCGAGAAGCCCATCACGATCCGGTCGATCCAGGAGCCGTGCTTGTAGGCCGCGAGCACGCCCAGCGGGATCGCGACGCTGATCGCGATCAGCATCGTCGCGAAGGCGAGCGACAGCGTCGGCTCGATGCGCCCGATGATCAGCTCGCCGATCGGCTTCTTGAAGAAGAAGCTCTCGCCGAGCTCGCCCCGCAGCAGGTTGCCGGCCCAGATCAGGAACTGGGTCAGGATCGGCTGGTCGAGGCCGAGGCGGTTGCGGATCAGCGCGATCTGTTCGGTCGTCGCGTTGTCGCCGGCGATCACCGCCGCCGGGTCACCCGGCGTCAGGCGCAGCATCAGGAAGACCAGGACCGCGACGATCACCAGCACGGGGATCGTCGCCAGCAGGCGCCGCAGGATGTAGCCGAGCATCAGCGCCGGATCCGCAGGGTCAGCGTCGCCACCTCACTTCTTCTCGACGTTCCAGAACACCGGCGCCGGCGCGGTCAGGATGCCGGTGAGGCT
>LNFM01012745.1_pt1 | contig 10931 bp, 17 predicted proteins | sample 596031 | NCBI WGS metagenome assembly LNFM01 (sample SAMN04254537, study PRJNA301005) | activated carbon metagenome | isolation source: dual media filters at the Ann Arbor, Michigan drinking water treatment plant | place: USA: Ann Arbor | reverse complement strand
TCCCTTCATCGGCTCATGCCGCCTGGCGCGTCAGGTCGAGCGATTGCGGGAAGCGGCGATCGCCATCAGGGTCGAGCACCGGCGTGCGACGCAATGTCCGCGCCTGGCTGCGATCGAACGTCTCGCGCGCATGCTGCAGGCAGACATTGTCCCAGAACGCGAAGTCGTCCACCGCCCATTTGTGCCGGTAGCAGAAGCGAGGGTCGGCGATCTGCCGGCGCAGCAGGGCGATCAGCGCGTCCTCCTCGTTCCGGTCCGCGACGCCTTCGAGGCGCAGGGTCGTATGCTCGCTGAGGAACAGGGCGGTTCGCCCGCTTGCCGGGTCGGTCCAGAGCAGCGGATGCCGGGCCATCTGCACGTCGGCCGGCATCGCCTCCGGGGTCGGCCGCTTGTTGTAGTCGCCGGCATAGTCGAAAGCCTGCACGGACGCGAGGTCCCGCAGACGCGCCTTCACATCGTCGGCCAGCGACTCGTAGACCTCGCAGGCGTTGGAGAACAGTGTGTCGCCGCCGATCGACGGGATCGCCATCGCATAGAGGCCGATCGCCTTCAGCGGATGCTGGAAGAAGGTATTGTCGGAGTGGAACAGAAGCTCGCCGTCGCCCAGCACGCCGCCGGGCGCCACGTTGGACACCAGGACCGTATCCTTGGTCTTCATCGCCGGGCTGCGATGGGAGATCGGGCCGAACAGCCTGGCGAAGGCCACCTGTTGCTCCTCGGCGAACTTCTGCCGCCGGAACAGCAGCAGATGATGCTCACTAAAAAGCTCGATGAGCGCGCCCGCGATGTCGTCGGTCAGGGGCCGCGACAGGTCGTGATCGACCTCGACGCCCCACGAGGGCATCAGCTTCCTGTAGGCAAGAGCGGCCATGGCGTCTTCCGGTCCAGTCCATGCGAGCAGCGAGTGTTCCATGCCGACCGGTCTCGAACAAGTTCGCGCATCGGCGCAACGCCCCAGGGACTGCTCTCGTCTGCCTCTGGCATCGTGGCGCGTCCCATCGCATAGTAAGCGACATGGCACGCGCCACCACCAGGAAGGCCAGCACGGCCGGTGACAGGACGTCGTTGCATCTGCGCATCGACTTCGGCGGCGAGCGCTCGATCGGGCCGGGAAAGATCCGCCTGCTCGAGTTGATCAACGAGACCGGCTCGATCTCGGCCGCGGGCCGCGCCCTGGCGATGTCCTATCGCCAGGCATGGCTGCTGGTCGACGAGCTCAACCACATGTTCCGCGAGCCGGTGATCGTCGCACAGACGGGGGGTGGTGGCGGCGGCGGCACGATCGTGACCGAGACCGGTAACGACATCGTCCGCCTTTACCGCGAGATGGAACGGCGTGCCTACGGCGCCTCGACCGCCGAAATCCGCTCCCTGTCCCGCCTGCTGACTCCCGCTGGCGGACACAAGCCGCATTGACCGCCTCGGGCAAGCAGCGGGCGGCACCCGAGATCCGCAAGAGCGTCGACGCCGAGGCTATGCCGTAAGAGCCCCGCGGATCGGCGATACCGGCAGATCGCTCTGCCGTGTCAGGAACGCCGACCCGGGCGTGCCGGCGCGTATCTTGGTCAGGACCTCCTCGGGATCGTACTCGACGCCGATCGGGTTGGTCGCGAAATGCGGGCCGTTCATGTAGTCGTTGGCGGCATCACTCGAGCCGAAGGCGTCGACCTGCATCTCCATCTGGTTGCCGTCGGGATCAGCATAGTACATCGACATCGTCACGCCGTGATGGATGCACCAGTAGGGCAGGATGCCCTTCTCCTTGAGCTGGGCGTAGTTCTCCACCAGATCCTCGACCGAGCCATAGGTGTAGGCGACATGATCGACGCCGATGACGCCGCGCCGCTCGCCCGCGTCGGCCTCGGGCTTCACCGCCGACAGGTTGACCAGCGCGACGCGATGATGCTCGTCGTCGTAGGTCAGGAACGCCAGGACGGGGTTCTGGTACTGAACCTTGCAGTCGAAGACATCGCGATACCACTGGATCATCCTGTCGAACTGGCGGGTGCGATAGACGACGTGGACGAAGCGCGACGGGCGGATGCGTGACATGACCGGCTCGATTCCTTGGGGTCGGGAGAGTGGACCCTACCAGCCATAGGCGCCAAACGACAAAGAATCCTCACCCTGAGGAGCGACCCGCAGGGTCGCGTCTCGAAGAGTCCGGCAAATGCTGCGACACTGCTGTTTCAGCAGGTTCGTACGTAGCCCATCCTTCGAGACGGCCGCTATGCGGCCTCCTCAGGATGAGGTCTTTGCGGGCATGGGCCTCAACTCCCCGCCGCGACCGCCACAGCCGGTGGTTTCGTGACGGCGACGGCGTGCTGGGCCATTGCGCGGCAGATCGTGGCGATGTCGCCCGCCAGGATGTCGCGCGCCGCGACGATCGTCTCGACCGGCCGAGCCGCCATCGTCGCCGACTCGTAGTCGATGACGACATGGCAAGCGCGATTGCCGACGTCGACGCCGAGCTTGCGAGACGTATAACGCCGCACCGCCACGGACGGCCGCGAGGCATAGCAGACCACGGGAATCGCCAGCGTGCCTTCCTGCAGCGGCCCGATCGGCAGGTTGTCGCCATGGCGCTGCCGGATCGCCTCGAAGCCCATCCGGCGCAGCGCATGGCCGAGAATCGCCGCCGCGGCATCGTCGATCTGGCCACGACCGCCGATGCAGACGAAGCGTACGCGGGCCGCGGCATCGGCGGCGGCCGGCGTCTGCGGTGCCCTTTCGGCCGGGTCAACGTCGATGAAATCGAGGATCTCGTCGGTGCCGTCGACGATCGCGTCGACCTGGGCCGTGGTCAGCCGGTCCAGCACGCGATCAGCCTCGGCCAGCACCACCATGCGCCCCATGGCGTCGTCGAGGCCCTTCTCGGGTCCCTTCTCCTCGATCTCAGCGAGCGCCACACCGGACGCGTCGACGACGGCGCGCCGGATCAGCCGACCATAGATCCGCTGATAGGGCGTCAAGGCCGGCTCGTGGCCGAGCAGGATCTGGAGAAAGCGGAGCTGCGGCACGTGCCGGCCGAGAACCAGCAGGCAGATGGTGAGCGGCGTCGACAGCAGGATGCCCACTGGTCCCCACAGCGTGGCCCACAGGATCGCCGACAGCACGAGCGCCAGGGGCGTCACCCCGACCGACTCGCCGAACAGCACGGGCTCGACGACCTGGCCGATGAGGATGTCCCACAGGACGATCCATCCCAGCACGAGCAGAGGATGCAGCCAACCCGGGGCGATCGCGAAGGCGATCAGGGTGGGCAGGAGCGCGCCGACGACCGCGCCGATGTAGGGGACGAAGCGAAAGCCGCCGGCCAGCAGACCCCAGAGCGCGGCGTTGGGCAGCCCGAGCGCGAACAGCCCGGCTCCGACGACAGTGGCAAAGCCGAGATTGGTGACGACCTGCAGGGTGAGCACGCGGCCGAGGCGGTGGGCCGCGTCGGCAATGGCCTCCGAGGTGGCGTGCACGTCGTTGGCGCCGAACAGTCGAACGATCTGGTCGCTGAGATGCTCGCGATCGAGCAGGATGAAGACGACCAGGATGACGACGATGCTGATGCTCAGCACCGGAGAGACCAGCGGCGCCAGCAGGGCCGCGATCCGCTCGAACCCGGAATCGGTCTGCAGCTGGACCACGCGTTCGGGCGCGGCCTCGACGTTCGCCGTGAACTCCTGGCCGAGCGCCACGAGCATCGCCATGAAGCGGCCGACCGCACCGCCTCCCTGCAGGATCTCGCGAATGTCCTGGACCTTCTTGTGGAGGTTCGCCTGGTAGTCCGTCAGGCTGCCGGCCACCTCGGCCAGCTGCACGGTGATCAGCACGGCCAGCAACCCGATGAAAACGATGGCGGCCAGCACCACCACCGTGACCGACAGCGGCAACGGCATGAACCGGCTCGCCAGCGACACCGCCCGGCCCAGAACGAAGGCCAGGAGCACGGCCACAGCGCACGGCAAGAGAACGTCGCGACCGAAGTAGAGGGTGAGGATTGCCATGCCGCCCAGCAGGCACAGGGCGGTCAGCCTGAGCAGCGGGGTATCGGGACGATCGACCGTCGAACGGGGAATCGTGCTCATGACCACCTCTTCCGCGCCCGTCAGGCCAGCGACGCGACCGCGGTGCACGTCAGGCCGGTCTAACCAAGCCATGGATGAACGCCAGCTTGTCGACTGCGGATTGCGACAGCACGAACGGATAGAGGTCGGGCTGACCCATCGAGCGATTGAGGCAGTTGAGCGCCACCGAAAGCGGCAGCCAGCTCTCGACCAGCTGGGTAACCGTCTCGGCCCGATAGGGCGCGAAATCGACCGTCGAATCGAGGTTGTCGTCGCGGGCCAGGGTAGGATGGGTGGACACGCCGAAGGAGGCGGCCATCTCCAGGGTGTCGACGATGTGCAGGTAGTGCGCCCACGTTTCGGCGAAGTCCTCCCAGGGATGCGCCGTGGCATAGGCGCTGACGAATCCCGCCTGCCAGTCGGCCGGCGCGCCGTCGGCGTAGTAGGCCTGCAGCGCCAGGCCATAGTCCTGACGCTCGTCGCCGAAGACCGCACGGCACGCCGCCAGTCGCCCGCCGTCACGAACCAGCCTGTTCCAGAAGAAGTGGCCGGACTCGTGGCGAAAGTGCCCGAGCAGGGTGCGATATGGCTCGCGCATCGCCACCCGATGGCTCTCGCGACGGGCATCGTCCGCCTCGGCGAGCGCAATGGTCACGACACCGTTGTCATGCCCCGTCAGGACTTTCCCGCCCGGAGGCTCGGCGAGAAAATCGAAGGCCAGGCCGTTCTCCGGGTCCTCGGCGAGGGTCGGCATCGGAAGGCGGAACTTCAGCAGGGAATAGAACAGGCGGTGCTTGGCGAGCTCCAACTTGCGCCAGCCCACGAGATTGTCCTCGACGGAGAGATCGGGAATCGTCCGGTTGTGCCGGCACGACAGGCACAACGCATCCGGGGAGGCGGACTCGATCAGCCAGTTGCAGGCTTGATGGTCGGCATTGGCGCAGAAGCGAAACGTCTCGTCCTGCGCCGAGCGCAGCCGACGCCAAGAATCGCAATCGGCCTTCAGAGCGGTCAAGACCCCTTCATGCGGAACGTAGCCGAGGCGGCTCGAGCATCTCTCGCAAAGCGTGTTCTCGAAATGAATGATCTGATGGCAGTTCTGGCACTTGAAGAGCTTCATGGGTTCCCTTGACGCGACACCGTCTTCATCGCCGCCGCATCGCACCGACGCTGCGCATCGGGCCGCCCGCTTCGGAAGCGTCGGGCTTCGCGCGCTTGAAGGAGGGCGGTCCCGCGACCTTGGCCACCTCGAAGAGTATCTCGTCGTCGAGCTCGACGAAATGGCGCGATGCCTCGCCCCCACCCGCGGTCGCCGGGCCGCCATGGATCGACGCCGCGAGACGCTCGGCATCCATGCTCCCCGAGAAGACGCAATGCACCTCGGGAACGCCGTCCTGCCGCATGATCAGGATCGTGTAGTCGCCCTCCGGCGGCTTCTTGCGCAGGTAGCGGATCAGCAGGTTCTGAAGATCGCGCAGCGCCACCAGCAGATCATCGTCGCGCATCGGCACGCGCACGACGACGACATGCCGTGCCGTCGGCGCCGCGGCCATTGTCGACGAAGGCTCGCCCATTTGCATGTGCCCATTCTCCCGAGTCGTGCCGCCGTCGGGCACGTCCGTCAGGCGCCCGCGCCGTCGGGATGTGCACAATCGTCGGTTTCCTTCGTCGACGCAGGCGGACGGCCGTCCGCCTTGGCCAGGGGCAGCGCGGCCCCGATCGCAGCCCCCACTGCGAGGCCGAGGGCTGCCACCAGGATCGGCTGCTCGTGCGCCAGGCGAACCATTCCACCCGGCGTCAGGTAATGTCGGTTCTCGTCGACGAGATGCGCGGCCTTCTCCTGCACGTCGGAGGCGACCTCGCACGCCCTTTCGACGCCGCTTTCCACGGCGTGCCGGGCGCGGTCGGCGACATGCGCCGCCCCGTCCTCGAGCTGCCCGGCGGCGTCCTCGACGACGCCGCGCGCCTGGTGGGCGGCATCGTGGGACATCGCGCGGGCCGCATGCATGGCATCTCCCGCGGCGGCGCCGGCCGTCGCCCCCGCTTCCTTCGCGGCCCCGGTCACACGCCGAACGAGCCGCCCGGTGCCGCCCTTGCCGTTGCTGAGCAGCATCGCGACACCGGCACCGATCAACAGGGCGGCCAGCGGGTTGGCTCGTGCACGCTCGACCGCCACGCGCGCCAGCGTCGTGCTGCCGTCCCTGGCGATCGTCATCGCGCCATTGGCGATGGCGGCAGTCGTCAGGCTGCTGCGCAGCTCGTCGAGGGTGTTGGAAAGACCGGCGCGCGTGCTCTCGGCTTCGCGCTGGAGGTCGGCAGCGCTCTCGCTCATGACAGCTTCTCCTTGGCCATCGCGCCATCGCGCGCGATCTGGTTGAGGGTTCGCTCGGGAAGGACGGAGCCCGTATCGAGCTTCTGCCGGCCCGCGAGGATCAACACGAGGCCGACGAGGATACACGTCACGGCGACCACGATGGTCGCCATCGTCGGCGGCAGCCCGGCCTCGACGAGGGCGACGACCGCCCCTTGCAGCAATAGGAACAATGCACCGGTCAGGAACACCGCGCCGGCCACCACGAATGCCGCGCCCGTGCGAAGGCTGCTGACCTTCTCGGCCATTTCCGCGCGCGCCAACCGAAACTCGACGCTGATCAGGTTCGCGGCCTGGACCATCGCCTCGCCGGCAACCCCAAACACTCCACGCGGGTGGTCGACCGCCATGTTCAGCTCTCGCCAGGCTCGGAGGATCGCGCCGTGCCCGACTTGCCTTTCATCAGCTGCGAAAGGACGAACCCGAGTACGATCCCTCCGCCGACGAGCAGCAGCGGTTGCTTCCTGCTCCACGTCAGCGCCGATGCGACCAGCTCGTCCGCTTTCTGCGCTTGCAGTCGGTCGGCCAGCTCCCGCGTGTAATCAGCCGCGTGGCGGACATAGTCCGACAGGGGTGCCGTGACGACTTCCGCCGCGTGCCGGTTCGACGCGTCGGCGGACTCCTCGTTCATCTTCTCCGGATGATCGCGCATCGACAGTATCCCTTCAGCTGCTTTGTCGACGCCCGGCAGCTCCAGCGCTCACGGGCGACATGCCTGAAACGCCCGGAGAGCGAATCCGTTCCTGCGGAGCCGCCAGGTCGGCCAATCAGCGCGACGCCAAACCACAGGGGGACAGTGCGTAGGCCGGTGCATGGCGGGTCGCCGTGCTGGCGGCCGCCATCACCGTGCTCAGCTGCGCCACCGTCGTTCCAATTCCCGCGACCACGGAGATCAGCATGCCGGAGACGACCATCGCGGCGACGGCGCCGAGGAGAACCGGCCGCCATTGCGACTCTTCCGTGCCGCCTGGCCTGATCGACGCGGCGGGCGAGGGCTGGATCGTGTCCATCGAGCCCTCCTCACCGGAAGCCGAGGAAAGACAGGATGGCGGCGACGATGACCACCGCACCGACCAGATAGATGATGGAGTTCATTGCTGCACCTCCGCGTCTCGACTTCTGCACAGTCAACGCGGTACCCACAGGGCACGTTGCGAAGCGCGGCCAAATAATGGCGCCGCGAGCCATTGGCGCCGGATGTGCAAGCGAGCAACCTGTTGCCAAAACGGCGCGTTGGAGGAAGCAGCGGCACCAATCGTGGTCGTCGCAGCAGCATGGAGAAAAAGCCATGAACGACCCCAACAAGCCGAACCAGACCCCTCAGGAGCGCGAGCGCCAGCAGCGGGAGCAGATCCAGCGCGAGCAGCAGCAGCGCCAGAGGCAGGGCGAGAAGACCGACGACCGCCGACCGCCTCAGCAGCCCCATCCCCAGAGGGACGAGTAGTCGTCACTCGCTGAACGAGGAATGCCCGCCGAACGGCGGGCATTCTTTTTCTCCCTCGTTGCAAGAGACGGAATGCGTTCGATGCTCACGGCCCCGTCTTGTTGGGTGCGCCGTCCTCCTCGATGTGAGCGACGCCCAGCGACTTCTGCGCCTTCCTGACCTCGGCCAGCTGGTTGAGCTCTCCTCCCGTCATACCTTCCTCGCTCGCCACCTGGAGGAGACGTGCATCGATCTCCCATTGCTTCAGCACCGCCGTCTTATCCGCCATGCTCAGATCGACGCATGACACTACCTCGCCTGGCGTCTTGAACAGGCTGGACGGCGTGGTGAGAGCCTTGGCTTTGTCGTGACTGTTCAACATATGCAATTGCCCCTGTCGTTAGTTTCCTGCGGTCAACGATCAGCGCGGGCGTGGAGTTCCGACGGGGCTGCCCGCGGCAGCCCGGAACCGGGCACGGGATCCGCAAAAACGGAAAAGCCCCTCGACACCAGCGAGGGGCTTCTCGAACCGACTCGAAACGCTCTCGAGCCGTCTGCGTCTAGGCGGGCTTGTCTTTCTTGTCGCTGCCTGCGGCGGCATCGTTGTCGATGAGCTTCACCAGCGAATCCGGGAGCGGCTCGCTGACGATCTCGTCGTACATGGTGTGCAGCTGCTTCTGCAACCAGGAGGCGAATGGGTCCTTGTCGGGCACTTTCGTTCGCGGCAAGTTCTCTCGCTCACTCTGTCCGCCGTTGGATTTGTTATCGTTGCTCATGACGACTCTTCCCGGAAACGACGGCCGTTCCTCGGGTTTACACCCTTTTCAACAAGGTCTTCCCACCTGCCGCATAATAGCAAATTCCCCGATCCCCGGCGACACAGGAAACACGCGGGCCCCGTGCCGCCCGCCCCGCGATCAACCCGGGCGAGCCTCCTCCTGGGCGGCGCGTGCCTGAAGCCGCGACAGGAGCGCCTTGGCCTCCGTCGCAGGCGTCGCATCGCCCTCCGTCAACAACCGCTCGAGCGTGTCACGCGCCCGCGAGATTCGGCTCTTGACCGTCCCGACGGAAACGCCCGTATGGGCCGCAATCACCTCGTAGCGCAGGCCCTCCAGCACCGCGAGCACCAGGGCTTCGCGCTGCGCCGAGGGGAGCTTGCCGAACGCCGAGATGAACTCCCGCATGATCAGGCGGCTCTCCTGATGGGCAGGATGGGAAATCGATTCCGCCGCCGCATCGACGGGGACCGTCGGCCGCTGACGACGCAGCCCCGAGATGAACTCGTTTCGCTGAATGCGGAAAAGCCACGCTGCCAGGTTGGTGCCGGGCTGAAAGCTGTGCCGTCCGGCGAGCGCCTTGACGACCGTGTCGTGAACCAGATCTTCCGCCGTATCGCGATCCCGGGTGAGCGACCGCGCATAGATGCGCAACCGCGGCAACACCGCCTTGAGCTGATCATGGAAGCTCGCGGTGCTGGCATTCTCGTCGATCGATTTGGCTTCGGTGAACATGGTGTACTCCCGCATCTGGTACAGGAAACAACTCCAGAGCCGGCAAAAGGTTACATCGGGTTCCCTATCCACCCCTAAGCCGTTGAGATTCAACGACAGTTTCAGCCGAGCTTGCAGGCCAGACGCTTACGTGCACGCGAGACCCGCGCCTTCAGCGTGCCGATGGAGCAATTGCAGAGGGCAGCCGCTTCTTCGTAGGAGAAGCCGCCAGCGCCGACCAGCACGAGCGCCTCGCGCGACTCGGGGCTGAGCTCCCAGATCGCCGAGGACAGTTCCTTGAGCGCCAACGCGGCTTCCGGGTTGTCGGCCGCGGGAATGGGCGTGGCGACGTCGTCGTCGATAGAGATGACCTGGCGACGCTGCGCTCGCAGATCCGAGTAGAAGCGATTGCGCATGATGGTGAACAGCCAGCCCTTGAGGTTGGTGCCGGGCGAGAACTGTGCCTGCTTGTCGAGGGCGGCGAGGATCGTGTTCTGGGCGAGATCGTCGGCCGCCTCGCGATCACGGCAGAGGAATCGCGAGAAGGCACGCAGTTCCGGCATCAAGGTCACGATGTCGTCCTTCATCATTGGAGTGACACGCTCCTGATGCCCGCCAGTTCCCGCACGAAGACTCTATGTGGGCGAGCGGGCGGGCCGGCGCAAAGAAAAACTGCTGCCGGAACCGCATGTCACGAGCAAGCGTTGTGTGCGGGTGAACCCAATCGAAAGGACACTCGACATGAACTGGGATCGTATCGAAGGCAATTGGAAGCAGTTCTCCGGCAAGGTCAAGGAGCAGTGGGGCAAGCTCACCGACGACGACCTCACGGTGATCAGCGGCAAGCAGGACCAGCTCGTGGGCCGCATCCAGGAGCGCTACGGCATCACCAAGGACGCTGCCCAGCGCGACGTCGAGAGCTGGATCAACCGGATCTAGCCGGCAGTCCGGGCTACGGAGGAACGATCGATGGGACGGGCAGCCTTACTGTGGTTCTTGGGCGTTCCCATCCCGGTGCTCCTGCTGATGTGGGCACTGGGTTGGCTGCACTGACGTGGTCGAAGCAGGAGGTAGATGTGCTGAATAGTTCGATGAAGATCGCAGCTCTCGGCGTCGCCGTTGCATTGACGACGGCGGCCTGCGGCGATCGTCCGGTCGACCGGGCCCTGACCGGTGGCGCCATTGGCGCAGCATCGGGCGCCGTCGTCGGCTCGACCGTGGGCGCGCCGGTCGGCGGCGCGCTCATTGGCGGCGCGGCCGGTGCCACCATCGGCGCAGTGACGGCGCCGGAGCGGACCTACTACTACTAGTTCCGCACCAGTTCGTCGGTTTGCCTGCGGGGAAGCTTACGTGCTGTATTGTGATTGAGCGTCTCCGAGGGGCGCCGGGGCGATCGGATCGATCGTCGCGGCGTCCCGAGAAGCGTGTCGAGCAAGGCGGCCGATCCAGCGTTGCTGTTGCCGGGGCGAAGCATCGCCGACCGGCATCTGAAAAGGGAGAGACACAGTGGCAGAAGCAGCAGCCCCCCCGATCTCGGACGCACTGGCATGGGCGCTTCCGTTCCTGCGGCGTTATGCGCGCGCGCTCAC
>LNFM01036652.1_pt1 | contig 10934 bp, 10 predicted proteins | sample 596031 | NCBI WGS metagenome assembly LNFM01 (sample SAMN04254537, study PRJNA301005) | activated carbon metagenome | isolation source: dual media filters at the Ann Arbor, Michigan drinking water treatment plant | place: USA: Ann Arbor | reverse complement strand
ATAACAAGGTGGGTATAATGATGGCGAGAATAATAATGATTCCACCCATCGTTGGTGTACCTTTTTTACTTTCTTGCCCCGCCAATCCTTCTTCCCTTATACTTTCACCTATCTGCTTCTTTTGTAAGAACTTAATTAGCTTTTTACCATAGAATGTGGTGATAAAAAGCGACAACAACACGGCTATCAATACACGGAAAGTGATGAATTCAAAGAGACGATGCCCCGGGAACTTTATTCCTTCACTATTAAGCCAATCAAATAAGTGATATAGCATTCCTAGTTTGTTGTTTCTGATTTTAGTTTCTTACTTGTCTAATAACTCAAACATCTCTTTCACTTCTTCCTTATCATCAAAGTGATTCCTCACTCCTTTTATTTCCTGGTACTTTTCATGTCCTTTTCCTGCAATCAGTACGATATCTTCAGGCTTCGCTAAACTTATCGCCGTTTTGATCGCTTCTTTTCTGTCAACTATCGAGATATATTTTTTTCTATGTGATACCGCTAATCCTTCTTCCATATCTTTTATTATCTGAGCCGGGTCTTCACTTCTTGGATTGTCGCTGGTAAAGATCACTTTGTCACTATGTTCGCATGCCGCCTCTGCCATCACCGGTCTTTTTGTTCTGTCCCTGTCTCCACCACAACCAACCACTGTTATCACCTGCTCAAATCCTTTCTTCAGTTTCTTTATCGTTGCCAGCACATTTAATAAAGCATCCGGTGTATGTGCATAATCAACAATCGCAATTACATTTTCATTTGGCGAAACGATATAATCAAATCGTCCTTCTGCACCGGTTAATACACTCAACGCTGTTAACACTTCTTGTTTATCTTCTCCCAAACAAAGTGCTGCGCCATACACTGCTAAAAGATTATACGCATTGAATTCACCAATCAATCGAAAATGAACTTCTATATCATTCACCGTCATCATCAAACCACTGAGGCTGTTATCCAAAATCTTTCCTTTGAACTCTGCCACTGTTTTCAGACTGTAGTAATACTTTTTGGCATTGGTATTCTGCAGCATCACTGTTCCTCTTTTATCATCTGCATTGCTGATGGCAAATGCGGATGATGATAATGAATCAAAGAAGGCTTTCTTTACCCGGATGTATTCATCAAATGTTTGATGATAGTCCAGGTGATCATGTGTGATGTTGCTGAAAATTCCACCTGCATACTGCAAACCGGTTACCCTATGTTGATGAATAGCATGTGAACTTGTTTCCATGAACACATGTGTGCATCCTTCATTCGCCATCTGGCTTAACAACTGGTTAAGGCTAATAGCATCCGGTGTGGTATGCGTTGCTGGCACTACTTTTTCTCCGATCTGATTTTCAACAGTGCTTAACAATCCACATTTATATCCCAATCTTGTAAAGAGCTTATATAATAATGTTGCTATCGTTGTCTTTCCATTCGTCCCCGTCACTCCCACCAGCTTTACTTTCTCTGATGGCTTGTCGTAAAAATTACTCGCCATGTATGCCGCAGCACTTGCACTATTTTCGACCTGCACATATACAACACCTTCTTTCTTCTCAGCGGACAATTCTTCTCCTACTATTACTATAGCGCCATTCTCAATTGCTTTGTCAATGAACTGGTGACCGTTTGCCGCTATTCCTTTTACTGCTACAAATACACTTCCGGGCTTTATCTTTCTCGAATCAATTTGTATGTCATTTACTTCAACCGATGTACTTCCCGCCACCGACCTGATCCCTACTCTATATAATACATCTTGCAATAACACGATAACAACAAACTTTAAACTTCAAACTATAAACCCTCTTAACTTAATTCAAGTATCACTGTAATTCCTTTTGCCAATGCTGTTCCCGGAGCAACAGATTGCATCGCCACTTTTCCTTTTCCTTTTATGGCTACTTTCAATCCCATATTCTCTAAGAGGTAAACTGCATCTTTCAAACCCATTCCTCTCACATTTGGCATTACCTGCTTGGGTTGATAATTGGCCGCATATACACTTGTCCAATTACTGTTAGATGATGAATCTTTGTAAGACATATTCATTGTCTGGAATACATTCTTTATATCCGTCGTATAACCCGAATAGAAAAACTTTGCACTGTCTTTTGCAGCAGCGTACAAGGATGCATTCTTGTTCTCTACATACATTGCATACAGCTTGGTAGCAATTTCTTTAAATACCGGTGCCGCTAATGTGCCACCATAATGTGAAGCGGCATGTGGTTTTGTACGAATAACAACTATGCAGGTGTACTGAGGTTTATCAGCCGGAAAATATCCTACGAATGTTGCCTGGTAAACTCCATGGGCATATTTAATTGCGCCATCCGATACATGGGCAGTTCCTGTTTTACCTGCTACAGCAAATGGCAGTCCTGCTAAAGCTTTTCTTGCGGTACCTTCCGTTACTACTGCCCGCATAGCATCTTGTGCATTCTTAATTGCTTCCGGCTTACAAATATTTTCATCCATTACTGTTGGCAAAAATTCTTTTGTAACAACTCCATTGCTTTGAATGCCGTTCACTAAATAAGGCTTCATCATCTTACCATTATTTGCCACTGCATTATATAAGGTAAGTGTGTGCAAAGGACTAACCTGTACCGCATAACCAAAACTCATCCACAACATATTTCCCAAACCAGCTTCACCTTTTGCAGTTGACAAAGGCGCCATTGTTGGTTTTGGCACATTCATTAAGTCAATCGGTGATCTTGTATCTAAATGGAATTTTTTGAAATAATTTTTGATCTCAGAAGGATTGTTTCCAAATGCTTTGAAAGCAAGTTTGCTCATACCCACATTCGAACTATGCGCAAAGCAATCTTTTACTGATAATTCAACTGCACTATGTCTTTCTGCATCCACAACAACTTTACCAGGTGCCACCTCCAATCTTCCTGCACCGCCTACATATACTTTTTCATCAATAGTGCTGCTTCCTTTATCTAATACTGCTAACAATGTTGCCAACTTAATTGTAGATCCAGGCTCTGTAACCCGCAACGCATAATTATCATCTTCCCAATAAGTACCATCGCTACGACGACCTAAATTGGCCATCGCTTTAATCTTACCCGTACTTGTTTCCATTACGATTGCAGTACCATATGGACCTTCACATTGCTGCATCATTCTCAACAAGGCCGTTTCAGTAATGTCCTGAATATTTACATCGATTGTTGTATATATATCTTTTCCATTTACAGGATCTGTTTGCGAACCTTCAACCGGAATAGCAGTTCCACCGGCGATGTATCGAACTAATCGCTGTCCATCATGACCGCTCAACACCGTATCATAACTTCTTTCTAAACCAACATTCTGTTTTTTAGCGGCGTTATTAGCATCTTTAAATTCTCTTGATAAACCTATTGTTCTGTTTGCCAATAAGCCAAATGGTGTTTCTCTTTTGCTATTCACTTCTACAATTACACCACTTTTATTTCTTCCTTGTCTTACCAACGGAAATTCACGGAACACTTTATACGTTTCAAAATTCAATTTCTTTTTTAACGGATAGTAACGCTGATTTTTATTGAAAGCAGTTTTCAAATCTTTTTTATACTGCGCAGCCGTTTTGTCTTTAAAAAAATCAGCCATTGAAATGGCGAAGGAGTCAACATTCTCATGAAAACGTTTCCCTTTTTTCTCTGTTAATCCGTCTGCATTAAAATCAATGTAGATATCGAAGGTGGGAATGGAAGTGCTAAGCATTTGTCCATCTTCGCTGTAGATCGTACCTCTTTCCGCTTCAAGAGAAACAAAACGCTGATGTAAACTGTCGCTCATGTTGCGCCAGTGATTACCCTGAAATTTTTGAATGTAGAAAGCTCTGCCGAGGACAAGGAAGCTAAGCACCACGATGCCTACAAAACTGAGGTACACCCTCCATAATATGTCACGTTTAACGTCCACTGTCCGCTTTTAACCTCCGGATTTAGTCCGTTGGTTTGATTTAGTTGTTGTTAGTTGTATTCGTCCGCCTTTTCACCGTCCAGAGAAAGGCTTATTTAATTCTCTTAATTGTTCCCTGTTGTGTCTTTTAACACCACCGGCGATTGAACCAATTCTTTTAATCCTAATGGCTCCACTGCTTTCACCAATTCACTTTGCTTGCTCTGGTACATCACTTTACTTTTTACAGCGATGTACTCATACTTCAATTCTTTTACTTCTTTAGCAGTGCGATTTATTTTACGGATCGTATTATCTGCATAATGCCCGTTAAATATGTACATCACCGCCAGCAATGCGAGGAACAAAAAGAACGGCACCTGTTTTACGATAGACTGATAATTCAGCCATCGCTTCCAGTTGGCCTGCATAGCAGGTGGTTCTGGTTTTAGGTCCTGTTCTTTTTGTGTTTCTTGTTCCTGCATAAAATGAGTTGTTAGCTCGTTAGTTCTGGTTTTTCATTTCTCCCATATTGCTAGGAGGGGTTGATTTCAAAGGATATAGATTTACCAAAAATCTTTACACCTTATATATGTAACTGTTCTTTTTTACTTTTCGCTACTACCGACTTACGACTCATGACTCCCGACTTTCTCTGCTATTCTCAACTTCGAACTTCTCGACCTGGAATTTTGTTTCATCTCATTATCCGTTGGTACGATCGGCTTTTTTGTTAAGATCTTCATTTCGCTTACTGATTCGGTATTGATAAAAGGATTCTCTTCCGGCTCATCAAATGAACCACGGCGGAAAAAATTCTTCACCAGTCTGTCCTCAAGGGAATGAAATGTAATGATGGCCACTCTGCCTCCGGGCTTTAACAAGGATGGGATCTGCTCCAGCATTTCTTTCAACGCACCTAATTCATCGTTCACTTCTATTCTTAATGCCTGGAAAACCTGGGCGAAGTACTTATTGGGATTTCCTTTCACTATTTCCCGGAGTGCATTTTTAAAACCATCAATGGTTTTAAGTGAGGCTGTGCTGCGAACATCAACAATTTTTTTAGCCAATGTTTTGGAGTTTGTTACTTCTCCATACTGTTCAAATAATTTGTGCAATCGTTGTTCAGTATAAGTGTTCACTACATCAAAAGCAGTCAATGTTTGGCGTTGGTCCATACGCATATCCAACTCAGCATTGTAGCGAATAGAAAATCCTCTGTCCGCTTCATTAAACTGGTGGCTGCTTACGCCGAGGTCGGCCATTATACCATCAACCGCTGAAATATTATGCAGGCGAAGAAACCGTTGCAGGTGACGAAAGTTTTGCGGAACAAAAATGATCCGCTCATCGTCCGGCAGGTTTTTTCTTGCATCGTCATCCTGGTCAAAAGCAATCAGCTTACCTGTTGCACTCAATTTTGAAAGAATGGCTTTGGAATGTCCGCCACCTCCAAAAGTGCAATCCACATAAACACCATCAGGTTGGATGTTGAGGCCGTCAATTGTTTCCGCAAGCAATACTGGTATGTGATATTGCTCTTCCACACTTATCAATTAGTGCCGCCTCCCAATACATCTCGTCCCAAATCACTTAATGCATCCGAAGAAATTGAATCAAAGAACTGTTTGTACTTATTACTATCCCAGATTTCTAATTTGTCTCCAGTTGCCATCAACACAATATCTTTTGTCAAGTCTGCATAAACCTTCAGGCTCGGCGGCAACAATATCCGGCCTGCGGTGTCCGGCTCTACATAAGTAGCTCCGTTCAAAAAAGCCCTTCTGAATTCCCGTTGCTTCGGGTCGAATTCGTTCAGGCCATTAATTTTTGCAAAGAGCGGCTCCCAGGTCCTCATTGGGTAGAGAGCTAAACATTTTTCAAATCCCCTGTTATGCTTTTTGAACCCTGCCGGGAGGAGGAACCGCCCCTTGGCGTCCAAAGTAGCCTCGAATTCTCCGAGAAAGCCTGTCATTATCAGTTAATTGAATCAAGTTTGAATTAATTGACACAAAATAACACTTTTTCCCACTTAACTACCAAATTTTTCCTATTTTCTTTTATCCCCACCCATTTTTGCTCCGAAAAGCAATGCTGTAAAGGGTTTGAGAGAATGTTAGGGGTTTTGTAACTTTTTTTTGCTGTATAGGTTGTGGATTGCGGTGGATAAGCTGTGAATAGAGCAAGTACGAGGTTGGAAATTTGAAGTACGAAGAGAGGTGGTAATCAAATAAATTCTTATTTTTTACCAATTAAAGTGAAAAATATTCAGGAACACAGTTACAATAAACGATAGTATTTTCGTCCCTTATCAAATACAACAGTTGGTTGTATCATGACAGACCCAAGAAATATATCCATCAACGACTACACTTACTCTCTTCCGGAAGAAAGAATTGCCAAATACCCATTAGCAGCAAGAGATGCTTCCAAATTGCTTATTTATAAAAAAGGAGCAATCAAAGAAGATGTTTACAAAAACATTGCTGAACATGTTCCTGAAAACTCATTACTTGTTTTCAATAATACCAAAGTTGTAGAAGCAAGATTGCTCTTTCATAAATCAACAGGTGGTGTTATTGAAATATTTTGCCTTGAGCCACATGAAAAATACCCTGACATTACAACTGCCATGCTGCAAAAAGAAAAAGTGTTGTGGCAATGTTTGGTTGGTGGTGCATCTAAATGGAAGGCAGGACAAATATTAGAAAAGAAAATCCAATATGGTGAACAAGCAATCATTTTGTTAGCAAAATATGTTCAGAAACGAAACGATTCATTCATTATAGAATTATCCTGGACACCTGCTTCACTCAGTTTTGCTGAAGTATTACATTACGTTGGTGCTATTCCATTGCCGCCCTATATTAAAAGAGCTGTTGAAGAATCGGATCATACCCGATATCAAACTGTTTATGCGCATTATGAAGGTTCAGTAGCTGCACCAACTGCTGGCTTACATTTTACTGACAACACCTTTACTCAACTCGAAGAACAAAATATTCAAACTGATTTTGTTACACTGCATGTGGGTGCAGGGACTTTTAAACCGGTGAAGAGTGAAACCATGCAAGAGCATGAAATGCATGCAGAATGGATCGATGTCTCAAAAAAAACGATTGAGAATATTCTAAAGAATCTTGACAATAATATCATTGCTGTAGGCACCACTTCGCTGCGTACGTTGGAGAGTTTGTATTGGTTGGGAGTGAAACAGTTCGGATTTCGGAGTTCGAAGTTTGGAGTTGAATCCGATAGATCGCTAAGTCTTTTGCAGTGGGAAGCTTATGATTTGAATGAAAAAAATCTCGACGTAAAAGATTCATTAGAATCCTTATTGAATTGGATGGAGAAAAATAAACTAGAACATTTAGTTGCTAAAACCCAAATACTAATTGCACCGGGTTATGATTTTAAGATTGTAAATGGTTTGATTACTAATTTCCATCAACCGCAATCAACCTTGCTACTATTAGTTGCCGCACTAATTGGTGACGATTGGAGAAAAGTGTACGACTATGCCATGCAAAACGATTTCCGTTTTCTTAGTTATGGAGATGGAAGCTTGTTATGGAGAAATAATAGCTAAGCTTTTTTCAATGGAAGATCAACAGTGAAAGTACTGCCTTTACCCAATGTACTTTCTGCTTTAATATCACCATCATGGGCTTCAACCATTGTTTTTACATAGCTTAACCCAAGACCAAAGCCTTTTACATTATGTACATTGCCGGTATGTGCCCGATAAAACTTTTCGAAAATCCTTTTTACTGTGTCTTTGTTCATTCCTATACCATTGTCCTCAATTCGTATCGTAAAATGTTTTGCATTTGATTGCGTTGACAACTTAATAAGTGGGGGAATATTTTCTTTGGCATACTTAACCGCATTATCTACCAGGTTATTGACAAGGTTTGAAAAATGAACTTCATCTGCATTGATCAAATCATTTGGTGCATTTAACTCCAACTCAACTTTCCCCTTTTTATCTTCTAATTGCAATGCAAAATTATCCACCACATCTTGAATCACTTCATGCACATGCAATGGCTTCAAGTTTAAATCCACCTCTTGCTTTTCTAATTGCGATGCCCGCAAAATTGTTTCTACCTGGCGGTTCATCCTTTGATTTTCCTCTTTTATAATATCGCTGAAATAACCCATCTTCTGCCTATCCTGTATCACTTTTTCATTTCGCATAGCATCCACTGCCAGCGAAATTGTAGCAATCGGTGTTTTGAATTCATGCGTCATATTATTGATGAAGTCATTTTTTATTTCTCCCATTTTCTTTTGCCGAAGCATGGTGCGAACAGTGAGATAAAATGCAGCAAGAATGATCAATGTAAATAAAACAGAGAGAATAATTCTGCCCTGAAGTGATTGGTACACTAAATTTTTAATTACAGGAACTACGACTACCAATACTTCATTAACCGATAAATTTTCACCGGGAGAACCACTCGGAGGATCTAGTCTAACCACTAAGGAAAGATAATTGGTAGTATCCTGGTAAAAATTAGCAAAGCCGTTGGATTGCTTTTCGAAATAATTTTCGCCGTAGCGGCCAATAGTAGCTACACCAAATTCAAATGGCACATCTTTCAAATCATTATTCAAAAAAGCTTTGTGAACTTTTACCCGTATTTGTTCCTGGTCATACTTTCGTCCAACCGTTACGGGCTTAAAAATATCAAGGCTAAATCCTTCGGGGGCTAAATTTAATTTATTGGCCCCGGTACTGGGAGCATAGATACCAATTTGCTGTACTAAATCTTCGCCGGCAGTTTCAGCAGCTTTCATTATCCGTTGCTTGATTTGTTCTTCCCGCAACGAGATCATACTCTTGATCCACGAAACCTGGATAACAATAATACTGATCAGAGAAAGACTTATCAGTACAGTAATAATGGTAAAAGTTCTTTTCACTAACTATAAATAATTATGCGTAAGATAAAAGGTTTTCTAAACATCCCCAATCTGGATAGGATAAAACTACTTTGCAAAAATACAGTTCCCGGCCGGGCTCCTATCCCCTCAAGCGGGTATTAACGACTATTTTAACTGGCTTTTAGAATAATACTAACATTACTGGTAATATCTGCAATTTCTTCTCCCGTTTTTGTGGGCTTTCAACACATTTTTTTAATAATAAATTTTCAGCTTAAATTGAAGTATGATTGAACCTGCTTCCGGCATATTATTAATTGCTGACCCCTTCCTGAAAGACCCCAACTTTCTTCGCACCGTTGTTTTTTTATGTGAGCATAATGCAGAAGGCAGTTTTGGTTATGTATTGAATCGTCAATATCAAAATACATTGGACCAGTTTTTACCCGGTATGGAAGAGTATAAACTTCCGGTTTATTATGGCGGGCCTGTGCAACAAGATTCTATTCATTTCTTACATCAATACCCTGCTGAGATTCCGGGTGGGCAAGAAGTAATGAAAGGAACATACTGGGGTGGAAATTTTGACGCATTGGTTGATGTTTATTTATCGGCTACTCCGGATGGGAGGCTGGACAATTAGAAGAAGAGATCACTGAAAAAACATGGCTGACGGTAAAAGCCAACAACAAAATAATTTTTCAGAAAAATTATGAAACGATCTGGAAAGATTCGCTCAAATTAATGGGTGGTGATTATGAAATGATGGCAAATTTTCCCACTGACCCGCAGTTAAATTAAAACTTGATTCTATGAAACGTACAATACTTATTTTTCTTTTATCCATTTCAATTTTCGGATCATATCAATGTAGTACCTTAAAAAAATTAGGGCTTATTCCACCCGAACTGGAAATGGCCATGGGATTAAAAGATGCTTTGTCTCAAGGATTATTTAAAGGATTCAATGCTTTTGCAGACCCCAATGGCAACCCATTAGTTCGTTTTGTTTTTCCAGGTGAAGCAGAAAAAATTGAAAAAACACTCCGGGATATTGGTTTTGATAAAATGATCAACCAGGTTACGGGTAAATTCACCAAGGCTATGTCATCGGCAGTTGCTGTTTCAAAACCGCTTTTTTTTGATGCCATTAAAAACATGAGTATCAAAGATGCTGCTAAAATTTTAGTAACAGATAACACTCATGCAGCAACCGATTATTTTAAATCTGAAATGAAATCCGGTCTCATGACGGCTTTTCGACCTATTGTTGACAGCACAATTAAAACTGAAGGAGCCGATAAGGAATGGAGCAGCATTACAAATGTTTATAACAAAATCCCTTTCATCAATAAACCACTCGAAAATAATCTTACTGATTTTATATCTGCGAGAGTCATTGATTTAATGTTTGTAATGGTAGCCAGCGAAGAAGAACAAATCCGCACCAAATATGAGTTGCGTAAAACGGATATGATGAAAAAGGTTTTTTCTTATGCAGAACAGGAATTGAAGCGAAGAACTTCTTTACCAAAATAAAAAACCCTTTCGAAAAATCGAAAGGGTTCTAATTTGTTTTCACAATCCCGGATAAGGCTGGGTTTTCCAGGTTTCCTTATCTCTTATTCAACAGGTACTGCGCCTTCTACTAATACCGTTACTTTATTATTAAGCACTTCTACAAATCCACTTTGTATATCGAAATTTACCACATTGTTTTGTTTATCCTTCAGCACTTTTACCCGACCGGCTTTTAATGCACTGATCAGCGGAGCATGTTTTTCCAACACTTCAAACGAACCGCTGATGCCCGGCATTTGCACACCGTACACTTCGCCGCTGTATAATTTTTTTTCGGGTGTTAAAATTTCTAAATTCATAAATCAATTTGAAAATGTGACGATTTGAAAATTTCTCGATGATTCGAAGCATCTCCAAATCAATTAATTTTCAAATCTTCAAATTACTGCGCTGCCGCCATCAACTTCTTACCTTTTTCAATCGCATCATCAATGCTACCTACGAGGTTGAAAGAAGCTTCCGGATATTCATCTACTTCACCATCCATGATCATATTAAAACCACGGATCGTTTCTTCAATTGGAACCAACACACCTTTCAAACCAGTAAATGCTT
>LNFM01012744.1_pt1 | contig 10934 bp, 11 predicted proteins | sample 596031 | NCBI WGS metagenome assembly LNFM01 (sample SAMN04254537, study PRJNA301005) | activated carbon metagenome | isolation source: dual media filters at the Ann Arbor, Michigan drinking water treatment plant | place: USA: Ann Arbor | reverse complement strand
TGCAGCTCTATGGCTACCGCCCCTTTGACGAGCCCGATCCGCGCCCGATGCCCGATGGGCAGCGCCTCGCGGTCGCCGTCGCCGACATCTTCGACGCCCTCGTCGCGACCCTGGAAGACACCCGCATGGAACTCGACCTCGAAGAGGTGCTCTGGGGCCAGGTCAACCTCTTCCACCGCGCCACGTCCCGGATCGAGCGGTCGCTCGATGAGAACGAACAGGCGCAGCGCCGCCTGCAGCGCGAGCAGGACGGTTCCGAGGTGAAATCCACCGAGCTTGAGCGCCTGACGGCAGAAGGCCTGACGCTGATCGAAAGGCGGAACTGCATGGACATGATGCGCGATCACGCCGCGACCGAGTTCGTCCATCACACGGGCTCCACCTGGCGCCCCCGCACCGGCTCGATGGTGAACCGCCAGCACATGACCTCAGCTCTAATCGACAGCCGCGACTTCCTGGCCGCCAAGCGCCGCGCGGAGACCGAGGTGATGCTTCCCGCAGGCCCCAAGGTCGCCCTCACCGGTGGGACTGACTTCAACGATCACCGCCTGATCTGGGGCAAGCTTGATCAGGTCCGAACCAAATATCCCGACATGGTCCTTCTGCATGGTGGAAGTCCGAAGGGCGCCGAACTCATCGCCGCCAAATGGGCCGAGGCTCGCGGCGCGACGCAGGTCGCCTTCAAGCCTAACTGGACCAAGCACGCCAAGGCGGCCCCCTTCAAGCGCAACGACGCAATGCTCGACGTCCTGCCCGTGGGCGTCCTCGTCTTCCCGGGCAACGGCATCCAGGAAAACCTCGCCGACAAAGCCAAGAAGCTGGGCATCCCGGTCATGAAGTTCGAGAAGGGGGCGTGAGCCCCCTCAGACTTGGTTTTCGGTATTTTCCTAGCGTGGGCTCTCGCAAAAACCACAACGCAACTTTTACCAGAACAGCCTTTCGAAGATCATGCGGCAAGAGAAACCTGAGGGCGAAGAGAGGCTCTCCAATCGTCGTTTGCCCTTGGGCAATGCGGATCCAGATGCTTGCGCAACGGTACATATACAGCGCCAGTACGGCGCAATATCCGACCACTTCTAGAAAACTCTCGGCGGTTCAATCCGGCATCTGCCGACACGGGCGAGCCTGCAGCAGCAGCGTCACACCCGCAATCTGCGTGAGTCGCAGGAGCACTGCGGCTGAAATCTAACGTTTTTGGGTTCTCGCGCGCACTTCGGCAATAAACTGACCCAGAGACCAGAGCCAAGTATGTTGCGCCGCCGTGTAGGTTCCGTGGATCGGTACGGGCACGACCAGCTGAAGCGCCGCCGCTTCCATCTGTGCCGTCTGCGGCTCGGAAATCCCCGGTTCAAGCGTCAGAAGGTGTTTGCGGGGGATCTTCACCGCCTCCGCTAGCACCTGCCGCCAGCGGTCTTTGCAAGTCGATTTTGCGCCCAACATGACCAGCCGGTCATCCCCGGCCAAGGCCGCGTCATAGACGGCCGCGCTCGGGAAAAGGAAGTCCGGCTTCTGCCCAAGTTCTGTCATCGCTCCGCGTTCGTAGGGCAGGGCGTAGCAATCGAAGATCGCTGCAATATGGTTCTCAAGGGAATGGCCCATGCGGGACTTCCGGCGGTTCTGGACACCGAGGGAGAACTTGATGAAGCCATCCACATCGACGCCTTCCGCTGCAAGGAACCCTTGGCCAAGGCGCTCGGCGACAACACGATGCTCAAGACGGCGGAACATGGCCTCCTCATGGTCCAGCCAAGCGACCAACGCTGCATCAGGGTCGTCCTCGGCGCGCACCTCCGGCAGGGTCAGGCGCGCGAGCTGCGAGAACTCCGCCGTGGGCGGGAAGGTGGTGCCGAATTTCTCGATGATGCTGTCGATCTTGTCGGCGTCCGGCTCCTCGAACTCGATCCCCAGCTCGTCCAGGATGAAACGCGCCGCGAAATCCAGCCGAGGTTCGTCCTCCGAAACCTCGCGGGACACAAAGGAACGCCCCTCGGGCCGGAGGCCGAACAGCCAGAAGAGCTGCTGCTCGCTTGTCGATCCGGCCGGGGCGACGATGAACCAGAGAACGCCATCCCGGTCTTTCGCGAGGAACAACGTGTCTCCTTCCTGCATGGTCTCAGTGACCGGGTTCGACGGATAGTAGAGACGCCATTCCGCCGCACGGTCGGGCTTGTTGAGCCGGGCATCGTAATGGGTGGCCCAGCCCTCAGCTGTGAATCCGTCTTGGTCTTCGCCCAGCCAGACATAGATTGCCGGAAACTTCTGCTGGTGGTTCTCGCCGAGGAAGTCCTGCCGCATTTCCCGCGTGGTGCCGATCTCATGCTGGTTCGACCGCACGGGATTGGCATCGACGGCCGAGAGTCGTTTCACGCCAACACCGGCAAAATAGTCAGCGAGCACCCCGCGCTTCATCACCCTGAATCTCCAATACCTTCTCGTCTGATTTGAGCCACAGACTGAGAGTTTCGACAATATCCGGGAAGCGAAGCCGCGTCCTGCCCTTCAAGGCGCACTCCCTGACAACGGCAACCCGCCAGCCTGCTCCGGCAAGATCGGCCATCTGCTGGCTGTCACGGGCGATGTTCCCACCGATTTTCTCCCGCCAGAACGCCTCGCGGGTCGCGGGCCACCGGAACAGATGGCAGTCGTGACCGTGCCAGAAGCATCCATGGACGAAGATCGCCGCCCGGTAACGGGGCAGAACCAGATCAGGTTTGCCCGGCAGGCTTGTCTGGTGGAGCCGAAACCGGAACCCTGCCCGGTGCAGCGCCGACCGGATCAGCAGCTCGGGTTTGGTGTCCTTGCCCCGGATGCCCGCCATCATCCTGCTGCGGGCCTCCGGCGTCACTACATCGGCAGCCATTACTCCGCCGCGATACGCGGCTCCGGCAGTGGCAGACCGGCCTGCAGAGCGTCCGGGAAGGCGCGTCCGTCGCGCAGAAGGGCCTCGCCGATGCATGGCTTCATGATCTGCGCAACGGCCCGCACGACCGGCACAACAACAGCATTGCCGAACTGGCGGTAGGCTTGCGTGTCCGAAACCGGGATGCGGAACTTTGTCTGCCCAGGCTTCTCGAAGCCCATGAGACGGGCGCACTCTCGCGGCGTGAGGCGGCGGGGTCGGTTGCCGGGCTGGTCGATCAGGATCTCGGACCCGTCCTTGTAGTATCTGGCCGAAAGGGTACGAGTCACGTCCTTTGGGCCGAAGAGCGAGTAGCCGAAACCGTTGCCCGCGCTCTGGTGCTTTTCCTTGTAGCCCTGAAGGTAGCGCCACAGGTGGCTGGTCAGAGTGTATTTCGGATCGACCTCGGGATCGAGGATCGCTCCGAGTTTCGGACCATCCCCTTCCGGGACGGCCAGCCGATCGAAGTCAAACGCAATTTCAGGATTGCGAAAGCCAACAATGAAGATGCGCTCCCGCTTCTGCGGCACCCAAGGGGTCGAGCTGATAACGCGGTGCGACACGTTGTAGCCCAGCTCGGTCCGCAGGACGTGCATGATCGTCGCGAAGGTCTTGCCGCCATCGTGCCGCTCAAGGTTCTTCACATTTTCCAGCAAGAAGGCCGGGGGGCGGTGATGGGCGATGATTTTGGCCAAATCGTAGAAGAGCGTCCCCTGCGTGTCACAAAGGAACCCGTGGGGACGTCCAAGGGAGTTCTTCTTGCTCACGCCCGCGATGGAGAACGGCTGGCAGGGAAAGCCAGCGAGAAGGACATCGTGAGATGGCACTTTCTCCGGCTCGGCCGCGAAGGGGCGGATGTCGCCCGCGAAGAGATGCTCGCTGTCGGCCGGCTCCGGAAAGTTGGCCTTGTAGGTCTCCCGGCTGTAGCGGTCCCACTCGGCGGTGAATACACAACGACCGCCGATCTCCTCGAAGGGCACCCTAAGACCCCCGATCCCGGCGAAGAGGTCGATGAACCGGAAACCAGCACCTTCTGGCTGGTGCTTGCAGCGCTCGTTCGCCACCTGACGGAGCTTTTCCAGCTTGAGTGGGTCCACCCGAGAACCCGCTCCCTCGATGTAGCGGCGGATTGAACGGTCGCTGACGGACAGAAGCGTTGCCGCTTCCTCAATCCCGAGACCCGCTCGGTCCATCAGATCGGCAAACTCGGTGCGGGTATGTGCATTCATGGCTCGACCCTGTCCTGTGTCATTTTTTGACAACATGTCACAAGTCAACCCAGATGCTCAAGGGGCGATCGGGGTTTGTTTCACATTTGTTCCTTTTGGTATATATCCCGTTAATGAGGGACGAATTCTTCATGCCCTTGCATCGAACGAACCGAGTGAATTCAGGGGGTCTGGAAGTGGCTCGTCGCATTTCAACATCGCAGTTCCGCAGCAAGTTGCGGCAGATCGAATCCAAACTGCGCCAGGCTCAGACCAAGCAGCGGCAGGCGATTTCGAACTACAATCAGGCGGTCAGGGCCTACAACACCAAGGCGCGTGCACATAATGCTCGCGTGCGGGCAAATCGGGAGCGGCTGCAACGTGAACTTCAGAAGCTGGCCCGCTCAACGGCGAAGCCGCAGTATGTGACATTCCGAACCTCCGTCGAATCCGTGCAGAGGTCATATGTGGCCCTGGAACGACATGCTGATGAACACGACTTTGGGGAAGAGTTCGGGCGCTTTCTCGATCTTTCAGAGCGCGAAGCCGCAAACTCCGCTTCGGTCATGAACGCTCTTCAGGATGAGGCACAGGAGGACACTGCTGACGGGCTGCAACCGTCCTCCATTGACCATATCCTCACCGAAATCTCCCAAGATGTGCAAGACCGATGGAATGGGGCGCTGTTCTCCCTCAACCCCCGGAACCCCGATGCAGCGCGCCATTTCTGCACAAGCGCAAGAGAACTTTTGACAGAGATGCTGGAAAAGTTCGCACAGGATGAAGCAGTGAAAGCAGCGCTTCCTGGATGCGAGACGACACCGCAGGGAAAGCCAACACGGCGCGCCAAGATACGATACTTCTTCCACAACCACGGCATCGCCGACGACGCGATCACGGATTTTGTCGAAGCCGACATGGAAAATGTCGTCCAACTCTTTCGTGTCTTTAACGATGGCACCCATGGATCATCAGGCAGGTTCGTGCATTCGCAGCTCCTGGCTATCCGTGCCCGAGTTGAAAACGCGGTTCAGTTCTTGTGGGGGATCATCAGCGGTGCCGCTTTCGGTACGGCCTGACTTTTGTCAGTTACGCCCGTCGGATCGTCTTGAAGCTGACGCGGAAAAGCTGCGCGATCTCAGGGAGGGGCCGCAGTTCCTCGGCCCGCATCCGGCGCACCTCGACCCACTGCGCGGCCGATAGGGCAGGGGGCCTTCCCCCAATCCGGCCGCGCTTTCGTGCCGCGTCCAGCCCTTCCTTGGTCCTTTCGGAAATCCTCTCCCGCTCGAATTGGGCGATGGACGCGAAGACGTGGAATACCAAGCGCCCGGCGGGCGTCATGGTGTCGATGTCTTCGGCCAGCGACCGGAACCCCGCCCCGCGACCCTGGATCGCCTGCACAATGTTGAGGAGGTCGCGAAGGAACCGCGCCAAGCGGTCGTATTTCGTAACCATTACAACATCGCCCCCGCGGAGCCGCTATAGCATCAGATCCAGTTCGGGCCGCTGGCGCTTCCATCCACTGATCCGGTCGGCAAAGATGCGCACGACACCCGCTCCGTTCAGCACGTCGAGCTGAGCGTCGAGCTTCTGGTCGTCGGTCGAGATGAGCGCATTCCCCAAGATCATCGCACATTTGAGCCACAAGGGTATGCTTTTGTCCACTGGGGACTCGGTAAATCAAGGGTGTGTATCTGGCCCCTGTTCCGCATAAGTGCCATCGTATGTGCCCAGAAATGAGAATATACACGATATGGAAACAACATGAGTGACACTGATGGGCCAAAAGTTGTACAGTCGCAGAATATACGAGAAATGTTTGACACATGGTGCGTTCCATGTCATTGCTCTGAACCCATTGGGAGGAAGCAATGAGAGACAAGCGGGCAAAGTTCGTGGAGCTGGCGCAATCTCGGGTAAACCGGGCGATCAAGGACCTTCGCCTGATCGGCAATCTCTCGAACCGAAGTGCGTATGCCTATGGCGAGGACGACATCCGCAAGATTTTCAAGGCGCTTCAGAGGGAACTGGACGGTGCCAAGGGCAGGTTCGGCGGTGAGGCGGACGGACGTGAAGAAGGGTTTCGCCTCGAATGAACACAGTGCGTCGTGGAACCTGGGGCTGGATATGGCCGAGTGTGGGTGCCACGCCGGTTCATCAGGGCCTCGACTCGGAAATGTTCGACCGGACGGACTACCAGTATTCGGAAACCTTCGTCCGGGAGGCCATTCAAAATAGTCTCGATGCCAGGCTCGATCTGGCCAAGCCGGTGCTCGTGAGCTTCAGCTTTCGTTCAGAGAGTTCGGAACCACGCAGGGTGTTTCTCAATCAGGTCATGGAACACCGAAGGAAGGCCGGATTGGCGGTTCCCGATGAATGGTCGAAGGGCATCGTCCGCTGGCTTGCTGTCGAGGATTTCAATACCAAGGGTCTCGGCGGCAGCTTGACGAGCCGCACGAGTGACTTCTGGAACTACTGGTTGAATTTCGGTCTCTCGAACAAGGGTGGGTCGGATCGCGGCGGGCGTGGAATCGGCCGTGTGACATTCCTGATAGCGTCACGGGTTCAAAGTGTTGTCGGCTACACCCGAAGGTCCGGGGATGGACTGACTGCTGTTTGTGGCATGGCTGTATTGAAGGCGCAGGAGGATGGCGACGACCTGAAATCGACCCACGCCTACTTCGCCGCGAGCGAAAGCGGGAACATCTACACTCTCCATCGATCGGCCGACTTCCACGACGGCATCCGCGATGCCTTTGCCTTCACGGGCTATGGCGAAGAGCACAAGAGCGGGCTTGCTCTCGCTATCCTCTATCCTCACGCAGAGCTGACAGCCGATAGCATTCTGGCGGCTGCCATCGAGAACTTCGCTCCCGCGATCATCAATGGTAGCGTGTCTCTGCGGGTGGACGGTCGCGTGCTCGACGCCGCCTCCATCGACCGGATCGCTGTCGAAGTCGCGGAGAACCTGAACGACGACGCCATCAAGTCCAGCGTGTCGCGCTACTTGCGACTCGTGAGGGAGGGTCTGGACAAGACAAGCGCACACACGATCCGGCTTCCGAGCGCCCTGAAAGGCGACCTCGATGCCGTGCGCGGAAAACCGGAGACGAAGACACTTCTGAAGAAGATCGCAAGCGATGAGGACGTTTGCCTGAACATCGTCTTCCCGCTGAAGAAAAATGGAACCTCCACGGATGTGTCCGTTCAGGCTGTGCTCGGCCCAACAACACAGGGATGCCGCCCGCTTGACCGCCTTTTCCGGCGGGGAATGAGCTTGCCGGATGTCCGGGCGAAAAATCCCGGCGAACTCGACATGGTGATGCTTGTCGGTGACGGACTGCTCTCGACATACCTGAACCTGTGTGAAGGGAAGGCCCATCTGGACTTGCTGGAATCGAAAGAGGTCAGCCAGAAGATCGAAGACAACGGGTTTGACGGGGTTCGGGTCAAGCGCCTGATCAAACAGCTTCCATCGGAACTCAGGCTTCTCCTGACACCCGATTCAGCTGCACCGGATGCACATGTGTTCGACAGCTATTTCTCGAAGCCTTCGGACCAGCCTGGCAAGAAAAAGAAGCCGACCAAACCCAACGATCCTCCCGATCCACCGCCGCCCCCGAAGCCTGTGATGTTCAAGATCGAGACGCTTTCCGACGGTCTTCGGATCAAGGCCAATCCAGAACACACCGACTGGCCGCTGAATGTAACGGTAACGCTTGCCTACGCCGATGGAACACGGAGCCCATCCTGGAGCCCGTTCGACTTCGAATTTTCGGACCTCAATGTCACAGCAACCGGGTGCGACCTGTCCACGGAGAAGAACCGACTGCGGGCAATGAACTGCAGTCAAGATGCCGAAATCGTGCTTACCGGGTTCGACCGAAACCGGGAACTGGATGCGAGCATAAGGCCATGGAAGAATGCGTAAAAGAATTCGTCTGACAGGCCGTCGCCAGCTCGCCCGCTCCTGTGTCGAGGTCAAAGTCGTTGAGATCGGGAATCGCAGGCTGGTCTCGCTGACGGTCGCTGATCCTGCTGCATTCAACCGGATGCCCTCAACAGCGCGGATCAGGCTGAGGCTCTTCGAGAACAAGTTTTCCGAGACGCTGGAGTTCGGCACACTGGGCGAGCCGCGCACAACGGCAGAAATCAGCAATCCTTCATTCTCCGCACCGTCCTGTCAGCTGCGCGTCGTGGCAACCGACGGCGAGCAAAAAGGCCTCCTCCTTGGTAGCACCGACACTTGGAACCTCCGCACTGGAGGAGCCGATGCGGGGGATTCAGCGACGGAGGGCATCCTGCTGTTCCAAGCCCATGATATCTCTCCGCGCACGTGGAAGCTGGAAATGCGCGAGGCGGACTATCCGGTTGTCTACATCGACAAGAGCATTCCTGATCCTCGCACATGGGTCAGGAACGACCCTGTTTTCGTAAGCTGCGTTCTTCCTGCCATTGTTCGGGAAGCCTTCGATGACATCCTGTCGTCCTCAACCCCACCGGAGGTTCCTTGGGCGAAGGACTGGCTTTCATGGGCTGAAACACTGATGCCCGGCGCAACGCCACCTTGGAGCGAGGGGCGACAGCAAAGGCAGGTGTGGATCGACAACCTGATCGACAGCTTCTGCAAGAGGCATGGGGTGCTTGAACATTTGGTGGGTAAACTCAAGCAGGGGATGGCAGCGTGACCCAGTTCGCATCCCTTTATGAGTTCAATGCCGCCGGTCTCGACGCCTTTCAAAAGGTGTTTACCGGCCAGATCGACGACAGCGCTGTCGATCCTGTCGATCCGTCATTGGTATCCCGCGTTTCAGGCAGCGATGGCCTTACCACCATTGACTTCGGGAGCGCGAAGGACATGGCCGAGGCGATCCTCGCGTCCATGAAAAATCTCAGCCTCTATGACCTCCTTCCGAGAACGGAGCTGTGGGCCTGGCTGACCTTTGTCTTGCGAGATCAGCTTTTCAGCAGGTCGCCTGACGGCACCTTGAAGGTCGGAGAGGTTCACCGCTGGTATCCAAGCAACCCCAACGACTGGCAGAAAGGGCAGCGGCACCTTGTGCGAATGCCCGTCTTGCTTCTGAAATCATTGGGCAGCAGCGCCGATCACCTTCTGTGCGGGCTGCCATCGATCCTGCCGGAAATCCGGGAGCAGCTCACAAGCCAGCAGGACATGTTCAACGCGGCCTTCCAGCAAGTTGCGCGGACACTCTACTTTGACGACGCCACCGGGATGCTCAAGCGTGGAGCTGGAGGAAAGTCAGGCGGAACCCCTCGCCGCTTGGCAACGCTTAGAAAACAACTGGATGTGACATGGGATCTGGAAGACCTCGATCCGTCGGATATCGTCAGCAGGCTGCCTAAGGAGTTTGGACGCTTCCTGCCAAAGGCCACAGCCGAGAAACCCCCTGGACATATGCGGGCCGGATAAGCACCTACTGACAGACCCTCACCACCCGCCCCAAAACCTCCCAAAACCGCAAAGGTTCTGTCGTGGGTTTTTGTCTAGCCTAAGTCCTTGAAGCAGGGCAGGGGGCGCGACAAGAACGACTGTCTGTGTCCTCACCTTCCGGATAGGGTTGCCCGACCAAACCGTATTCCGTATTTCCAATACTGCCATACCATATGATGCCGTTTGACAATCCGTACAACAAACCGTATGCTTCATTATATTGGTACAGCAGCGTGCCTGGGAAACGTATATAGGGTATGAGAAAATGGACAAATCGTTGGCCGACCTCTCTGAATCGGAACGTTGGCGTCTGATGGTGGACGCGGCGAAGGCAGGTTTGGCGGCTCGGGGGTACTCCCTGGCGCGCGTGCCGGGGCGCGGCATGTCGAACGTCTGGAACGTCACCAAGGATGGCGAAACCCGGATGGCCTCCATCCGCACGACGCGGGATCGCTATATCGCCTTCCCGCCGCTTGAAGGCGGCGCGAAATGGAAAACGCTAGATGATGTCGAACTGGTCGCCGTCGCGACGGTCGATTCCAAGGATGCACCGGAGAAGGTCGAGGTCTACCTGTTCCCTGCCGATGACGTGCGCCAGCGCTTCAATGCCAGCTATGCCGCACGGGCGAAAGACGGGCAATCCATCAAGGACAATTTCGGCATGTGGGTAGGGCTAGACCACGATGATCGCGGCATCGCCGCCAGCGTCGGCACGGGCATCCTCGAACACTACAAACCCATCGGTGTCTATGCGATCACCGATCTGTTGGCCGAGCATCCGCAGGCTGAGGCGAACGAAAAAGAGCCGGGGCAGGCGGCAGACGAAATCCCCGTCCTGCCGACGCTTAGCACCATTGCTGAAGTGATGGCGTGGGCACGCAATCGCGTAGCCCAGATCGCCGGAGTGCGAGCCGAAGCGGTGAAGCTCGATCTCAAGGTCGAATACTGATGTCTGAACTGCTGCCGATTTCATTTCCACCACAACCGCAGCTTGCCCGCACATATCGTTGCCGCATAGCTGACAGGGGCACCGTCAGGGAAGCCAAACTCCCCATGAGAACAATCGCAAATCTCGAAAGCGACGCATTTGGTGAACAGCTTTCAAAGGTCATCCATTGGCAGCACGAGGATTCTCCTGTTGGGCCGTGGGATTGCTGCCGACAGGTTCTGGGTCGTTCGCCAAAGCTCTCACCGCATGCACGACTTGTGGTCGACCAACTTGGCTGCAGCTGCCATACCGCGCTGCAGTTGGGCAGCTCCACATCGATCGCTTAGACTTAGATTACATAATCAAAATTATCGGAGTGAATACCAGGCCCCCCTCCCGGCCCCGTTCAGGCTCAGGCGGCCATCCGCGACAAGTGTGCGGAAGTGC
>LNFM01022464.1_pt1 | contig 10935 bp, 10 predicted proteins | sample 596031 | NCBI WGS metagenome assembly LNFM01 (sample SAMN04254537, study PRJNA301005) | activated carbon metagenome | isolation source: dual media filters at the Ann Arbor, Michigan drinking water treatment plant | place: USA: Ann Arbor | reverse complement strand
TTGAGGGCGCTTTGCGAGGTGTTCAGATTGCGCTGCGCGTTGAGCGACGCAATGTTGGTGTTGATGATCTGAGGCATGTGCTTCTCCTTCCGTCTGGATTGAGTGGGGCGGCGTTTATGCCGGTGACTTTGGTTGCCTCTTGGGCAGAAACCGCCGTCGCCCAAGCAGTTACGTCATTGCGCCCGGAGAACTTTAGGGCGCGGCTGTTTCAGATCGTGAATACGCGGTTTTTTCCGGCTGCCTTGGCCTGGTACAGCGCCTTGTCGGCGCGGGCAATCACGTCGGCCTGGGTTTCATCCGGCGCGTGACTGGTGACGCCGGCGCTGAAAGTGATCAGCAGGTTCTGGTTGTCGTGCAGGAAGAAGTGCTTGGTCAGGGACCGCTGCAGGCGCTTGACGATTGCAGCAGACTCTTCCGGCGAGGAATCGGGCAGCATGATCAGGAATTCCTCGCCGCCGAAACGCGCCACCGAGTCGGTGGGGCGGATGGTCTGGCGGATCAGTTTTGCGAGGTGTTTCAGCGCGTCGTCGCCGGCCTGGTGTCCGTAGGTGTCGTTGAGCGCCTTGAAGTTGTCGATGTCGAGCAGGGCCACCGACAGCGGACGTCCGCTGCGCTGGCGGATCAGGATCTCGCGTTCGAAGACCTCTTCGAGGCCGCGCCGGTTGAGGGTCCCGGTCAACTGGTCTTCCCGCACCTTCTCGCCGGCCTGCACCAGCTCGGCCTCGAGCTGGCGGATGCGCTGCTCGGCCAGCTCGACCTGACGCTGGGCGTCGGTCAGTGAATCGCGGGACTGCAGGGCCTGGCTCTGCACCCGGCGGGTTTCGGTCATCACGTCGTCGAGAATGCCGCCCAGTTCGCCGATGTCGTCGGTCAGGCGCAGCTTGGCGGCGAGCGCATCGATCTTGTCGTGGTATTCGCCGGTCATCGACGACAGTTCGCTGATGCGGCCGATGAAGGAGCCGACCATGTCTTTCAGCCGGTCCTTGGCATCGGACAGGCTGTGGCGGAGGATGCCCTGACGGACAATGGTTTCGCGCAGGCGGCGATGATCTTGCGCACGGCGGCCATCTGGCCGTTGAGCCACTGGTCGTCGGTGGTGATTTCCTGGACGTTTTCGATCAGCAGGTTGAGCACGCGGATCAGCCCCTGGCGCAGCCGGTCCCCGTCTTCCGCGCGCAGGCTGAGGCGGTACCAGAGCTGCTTCAGCGGGGCGGCAAGTGCGGCGATGGCCGCGGCATCGCGGGCCTCGCGCAGGCGGGTCGCGATGCCGCGGGCTTCGATTGACAGTTCCGGTCCGGAGTTCTGGTGGGCGGCCACCGCGCGCTCGACGGCCTGTGCGAACAGGTCACAGAGCATTTCAACCAGTTCCGGCTGCGGCGCCGTGGCGTCGCTGCTGCGCGAATCAACGTCCAGCGCCGGGGGCAACCGCGCCCATTGCTTCAGCAGTCGGTTCAGCGCTTCGTAGATCCGGGTCGTGTCCTCGGTACCGGTTTGTTCCAGCAGCTTGTCGAGGGCCTGCTTTTTCTGCGCGGGCGTGCTGCCCTGATGGCACAGCGTCGAATTGCGGGTCAGGCCCCTCAGCAATTCCAGCCAGGAGAGGGCCGGCGTCGCGTCGGCATCGGGCTCGCCGGCGACCTCGGAGTAGGCCCTGCGGTAATTGGTCGGAGTCGGCGCTTCCCGCCGCGATGCCATCCGGCGCAGGGTTTCCCGTGCGATCTCATGCGGCGAACTGTTGGCAGGCATTGCTGTACGTCTCCGGCTGGGCTCGCTCATAACCCATTGTTTTTATTGAACTAAAAATCTGCCGGCAGCAGGAAATCGCCGGCCCCGAAGCAATTACGGCTGTCGGGACGGAATCTTTATGGTGAAACGGAAACGAGGCGCCGGCGCCGGGCAGGGTGCCGGTGCACTATTCGACGAGCTGGTTCTTGATCGCGTAGTGGGTGATTTCGGCGTTGCTTTTGAGTTGCATCTTTTCAAGGATGCGCGAGCGGTAGACGCTGATGGTTTTGATGCTGAGCGAAAGCTGTTCGGCGATTTCGGTGAGCGTCCTGCCCGAGGCGATCAGGCACATGGTCTGGTACTCGCGGTTGGACAGATGGCGGTGGTCGGGTTGTCCTTCCTCGCCGAGCGACAGGTTGTTGGCGAGTTCTTCGGCGACGGCGGGTGTCACGTATTTCCGGCCTCTTGCCGCTTCGCGGATTGCAGTCACCAGCTGCCCTGGCGCGCTTTGCTTGTTGAGGTAGCCGGCGGCGCCCGAGCGCAGCGCCCTCACCGCATACTGGTTTTCCGGATGCATCGACAGCATCAGCACGGACAGCTTGGGGCATTCCTTTTTGACCAGTTTGAGCGTGTCGATGCCGTTGCGATCCGGCATCGAGATGTCCAGCAGCAGCACGTCGATCGGGTGTTCACGGATGAACCGGAGCGTTTCGGCGCTGTTTTCCGCCTCGCCGATCACCGCGATGTCAGTGGTTTCATCGATGATCTGGCGCAGGCCCCTGCGCAGGATCGCGTGGTCGTCGGCGATCATGACCTTGATCATGCGGCCCCCGCGGCGGAACGACCGGACGGCACGGCACGTGCCCCCGGCATGCGCACCGTCACCCGCGTGCCGCTGCCCGGCGCTCCGGTCACGGTGACCGTGCCGCCCAGCTGCGCCGCACGCTCGGCCATGCCGCGCAGGCCGAAAGAGCCGGCTTTTCCCATGTCGGCGGCCAGCATGTCGTCCTCCACCTGCAGCAGCGTATCCACCCGGGTGGCGGCGGCATGCTTGGTGATGTTGGTCAGTGTTTCCCGGAAAATGCTGAACAATGCGTTCGCCGTATCCGGGTCGATGTCCATCTCCTCGGTCGCGCACTCGACGCGGCAGGGTATGTCCATGCGGCGTTCAAAATCTTTTGCCGCCCATTCGATCGCCGCTGCCAGGCCGAGATCGAGGATGCCCGGCCGCAGGTCGCGCCCGATTCGGGAGGTGGTCTTGATGGTGTCATCAACCAGACCGTCAAGCTGCCGTATCTTTGCGCCGAGCGTCTTGTCGGCTGCCGGCACCCTGCCGGCGAGCCACATCAGGTCGATCTTGATCGCCGTGAGATTGCCGCCGATGTCATCGTGGATTTCCCGGGCAATGCGCGTGCGTTCCTGTTCCTTGACCCGTTCGAGGTGGGAGGTCAGTTCTGAAAGCCTGCGCCGCGACTCGCGGATCTCCTGTTCGGCGAGCTTGCTTTCGGTGATGTTGGTCATGATGCCTTCGCCACTGACTGCGCCGCCGGAAACCACCGTCGGCGAGAAACGCAGATTGATCCAGCGTATTTCGTTGCCGGGGCGCACCCGTATCCTGCCTTCCCAGTGCGCGCCCGCCTGGCCGGCGCCGGCGTCGGAGATGCAGGCATTCAGCGCGCCATGGTCAGCGGGGTCGATCAGATCGAGGAACAGCCGGGCGTTGTCGACCAGCCGCTCCGGCGGAATGCCGAGCAGGTCCTCGCTGCCTTCGCTGACGTAGCTGAAGTGCCACTTATCCCCCGCGTCCCGCGCCAGCTGGAATACCACGCCGGGTATGTTCGACAGGATGGCTGACAGCCGCGTTTCGTGTTCGACCAGCCGCTTTTCCGCCGCCTGCCGCGCGGAGCGCATCTCGGCCTCGCGCATTTCCCTGTTGATCGCCGGAACCAGCCGCGACAGGTTGCGTTTCATCACGTAATCGTGAGCGCCCCCCTTCATCGCGGCCACCGCTTCGTCCTCGCCGATGTGGCCGGAGACGATGATGAACGGGATATCGATGTTCCGAGACTTGAAGAGTTCCAGTGCCGCGATTCCCGAAAACTGGGGCAGCGAGTAGTCGGCGATCACCAGGTCCCAGGGGCCGTCGTCGAGCGCGGCGGCCATCTCACGCGCATCGCTGACCCGCCGATGCTGCGGAACGTATCCCCCGCGCCGCAGCGTCAGCAGCAGCAGGTCGGCATCGTCCTGGGAGTCTTCGACCAGCAGCAGGCGCAGGGGCTGGCTCATCGCGACGCCGCCGTGCGCAGGGAGGATGCATTCAGTGCGAGCCAGTAGCCGCAGATCTCTTCCACGGTGCCAATATAGCTTTCATAGGCCACGGGTTTGATGACGTAGCTGTTGCAGCCCAGTCCGTAGCAGCGTTCGATGTCCCGCGGTTCGCCGGACGAGGTGAACACCACCACACAGGGCTGCCGGTCCGGCCCGTTTTCGCGGATCCGGCGCAACACTTCGGTGCCGTCGATCTTGGGCAGCTTCAGGTCCAGCAGCACCAGTGCCGGCTGGGGGTCCATTGCGGCAAGGGTTTCGATTGCCGCCGCGCCATCCCGGGCTACGACCACACCCGGATCGAATCCGGCCTTGCGCAGTCCGCGCAGCGTCAGTGATTCGTCGTCAGGATTGTCCTCGACCAGCAGGACATTGCAGAGGTTCATGCCGGATTTGCCGGAACGCCGGCGGCAGCAGGGCAATGCGGGGCTGCGTGCCGGCCGGTTTCCGGTCCGGACGGGCTGGCCGTTGCGGATTTACCGGGCGTTTGCCGGCCCTTTTTCTTCAGTACCTGCGGATTCATCGGATTCTTGGGGGGAAACTTCGCGGAGGCAATCCTGGTGCCGGCCGTCTGTTGCGATGCCGTGGAGGCAGGAATGATAAACCACTTCACCCGCCGGCGGCAGCGCGCCCGCTGCCAGGCGCTGGGGTGGAGCCGGAGTTTTCAGACCGTTCGCGGCGGATTTTCCATAAGAATCGGCGCTCTGCGCGTATTACTCCAGAGCCGCGGGAAACGCCGGCATGGTGGATGGGCATGGTTCCGTCCTGGACAGGCCGGCAGTCGCGGGCTGGGGAGAATTCGGTCCCGGAGTTCAAGTTTTGACGTGTACTGCCGTTGACTGTTTCGATTCATCCAGGGCTGCTTGCATGGCAGTCCGGCAGGGTTTTCGGCACGGCGGTCAGACCGTCGGGGGCCATATCGTCAATACATGGCCTGGACCCCGGAGTGTCCGGCAAGGAAAGAGTGAATGCGGACTTTTGACAATCGGGCAAAGCCGGCAGGTGTCGCCGCCGTGGTCAGCGGCCCGGCGGCAGCCGCGCACGGCCCGCATTCCGGGTGTCCTGCGGCGGCACTGCGCGCTGCAGCGGGAGGCTGACAGGATGGCTGGACCGAAACGCGCCATGGTCGTGGCCGGCAATGTCTATTTCTGTGATTTCCGCAAACCGGCACCGGCTACCGCATCCGGTACGGCGGAAGCGCTGCTGCACGAGACGCGGGATGTGCGGCTTACTGCGGAAACCCTGCAGTACGCCTGCCGTGACCTGATCGCCGGAGCACCGCTGCTGGTGCGGCGCGCAGAATTGAATGCGGCCGATCTGGTCAGCGTGGCCAGCATGATCGACGAACTGGCATTCCAGGCCCATGTGATGGCGATCCATGGCGGGGATGGGGCCGGGCTGGACGCCGGATCGCTGCAATACGCGCTGATGGAGGCGGCCGCGGTGACCATCGAGATACAGGGCTGCATGAGCGCGGCGAATGATGCGGGGGAACTGCTGCTGCGCAGGCTGCGTGAACAGGCGGAGCGGGCGCTGCGCCTGGGGCGTGGAGTGACCGATGCCCTGGAAAGGGTTGCGCGGGACGATACGCAGCGGCCTTGCTGACGGCATGCCTTGCCGGTTTTACCGGGGCGGCGCGATGACGGACTGTTTTTCGCCGGGTATTCCGAAACTATTTGCATGCAGCGGATCTGTTCCGGCTGCCGGAAAGGCCGGTTATCAGTCGGCATTCGGAGCGGATCGCAGGCGCCACCCGAAGTTACCCCCTTCCTCGTTAAGTTATAAGTAATTGATTTTATTGAATTTTTTTATAAACCGGAGAGGCGACCCCCAGCGCCGGTCTCCAGTGGAAGTGCTGCTCGATGCCCTTGCGCGGTCTGCCGGTGCCACCCCCTCCCCGGGGAATCAGCGCAGGATGCCGCTCCCGGTGCAGGTCAGCACCTGCCGTCCGAATGAGCCGCGTTCTTCCAGGTAACGCGCCATGTCGGTGGCAGGCATCGGCCTGCCGAGCAGAAACCCCTGCATCAGGTCGCAGCCGTGGAGCCGCAGAAACTCCGCCTGCTCAATCGTTTCGACACCCTCTGCGACCACGCTCAGGCGCAGGCTGCGGCCCATCGCGATGACGGCATGGGTGATCGCCGCGTCGTCCTGATCGTCGGGCAGATCCTTGATGAAGGAGCGGTCCACCTTCAGCGTGTTCACCGGGAAGCGCTTCAGATAGCCGAGTGAGGAATAGCCGGTGCCGAAATCGTCGATGGCCAGCTTCAGTCCGAGGTCGCGCAGTTCCTGCAGTATTGCGGCAGCGTGTTCCGGGTTGTCCATCACCATGCTTTCGGTGATTTCGAGCTCCAGCGAGTCCGGCGGCAGTCCGGTGTCCTCGAGGATGTTGCGGACATCCGCCACCAGTTCGGTAAGCACGAACTGCCGCGGTGACAGGTTGACCGAAATGCGGAACCCCCTGGCGCCGGCGTCCTGCCAGGCCTTGGCCTGGGTGCAGGCGCGCATCAGCACGATGCGCCCGATGGGCACGATGAGCCCGGTTTCTTCGGCCAGTGGTATGAATTTCCCCGGTTGCATCATGCCCATGCCGGGGTGGTTCCACCGCAGCAGTGCCTCGGCGCCCACCACGCGGCCGCTCATCACTTCCACCTGCGGCTGGTAGTGGAGCAGGAATTCATCGAGTTCGACGGCGCGCCGCAGCAGCCGCTCGAGCACCACGTGTTCGAAGGAGCGGGCATTCATCTGCGGCGAGTGGAACTGGAAATTGTTCTTGCCCTGGTCCTTGGCGCGGTACATTGCCAGTTCGGCGTTGCGCAGCAGGGCGGCGGCGTCGGCGCTGTCCCCGGGGAAGGTGCTGATGCCGATGCTGGCCGAGAGGTGGTAATCCTCGCCCTGCAGCGAGTATGGTTCGGCCACTTCGGTGAGAATGCGTTTTGCGGCGGCCCGCGATGCATCGGCATCGTCGATGTCGCGCAACAGCGCGACGAATTCGTCACCGCCGAAGCGGGAGATGATGTCGGAGTCGCGCAGGCAGCTGCGCAGGCGCTCGGTCACCTCGCGCAGTACGTCATCGCCGGCGTCATGGCCCAGCGTGTCGTTGATGCGTTTGAAGCGGTCGAGGTCGATGAACAGGACGGCCACCGGCTTCTTGCTGCGGCCGGCGTCACGCAGCGCCTGCTCCAGCAGTTGCCGGAACAGCAGCCGGTTGGGCAGGCCGGACAGTTCGTCGAAGTGCGCGAGGCGCCACATGCGCTCCTCCGAGCGTGCCCGCTCGCTGACGTCGCGGACCAGCACCGTCGCCTTGGACTCGCCGCGGGCAACCATGCGGCTGGCACGGATTTCGACCGGCATGACGCTGCCGTCGCGGGAACGCGCGTGGGTGTAAAGGTCCGCCGGCTTCCCGGCCGATCCCGGGCCGGCGGCAAACAGGTCCTGCCAGAAACTCGCAGTCGCTGCGTTCTGGTGCAGCAGCTGGCTGATGTCGACGCCGCCCATTTCCTGCGGCGCGTAACCCAGCATGCGGGCGAGCGCCTCGTTGGCGAACTCGATGCTGCCGCCGGCATCCACCACGGCGATGCCGTCCGCCGCGGTGTTGACGATCGAGGTGAGCAGCGCCTCGTTGACATGCAGGTGTTGCGTCGCGATCTGGGCGGAGCGCCGGATTTCGGCCTCGCCGATCTCGCGTACCAGCACCGGGCCGAGCCGGCCCAGGCTGTGTTTCATGACGAAATCCTGCGCGCCGCTGCGCATCGTGGAGACCGCGGTTTCCTCGCCGATGGCGCCGGAAACGAGAATGAAAGGCATGTCGGGGTCGCTGGCCTTGACCATGCCCAGCGCCTCGATGCCGTCGAACTGCGGCATGTTGTGGTCGCTGATCACCGCATCCCAGCGCTTTTCCTCAAGCGCTGCCGCGAGCATGGCGCGGTTCCACACCCGCCTGTGCTCGATCTCGAGGCCGCTGCGCCGGAGTGCGGCGAGCACCAGCGCCTCGTCGTCCTCGCTGTCCTCGACCAGCAACAGGTGGATTACCGATCTCATGATCTGGGGCAGATCCGGTGAGTGCATGGTGCCCTCAGGCGGCTGCCGCAGTCAGCATGCGTTCGTCGTGGATGCCGGGTGTGGCGTCGAACAGTTGCTGCATGTCGAGAACGAGGACGACCGAACCGCTGCCCGACAGCGTGGCGCCTGCGATGCCCCGGGGCTTGACGTCTTCCAGCGGTTTGATGACGACATCCTCGCGACCGACGTAGCCGTCCACGGCGAGGATGAAGGCGCCCAGTGCGGACTGCATCAGCACGCCGAAGCGGGGGTATCCCTGTTGTTCGCGGCCGAGCAGGGTGGCCAGGGTCCGTACCGGCAGCACGTCATCGCGGACGACCATCGTGGCGCGGCCGCCGACCGGCCTGATCTGGGCCGCTTCCAGCGGAATGATTTCGTGCACCAGCGACAGCGGCACCGCAAACGGCTGGTTGTTCTGGGTGACAACCAGCACCGGCAGGATGGCCAGGGTCAGCGGCAGCGCGATGCGGAAGGTGGTGCCGTTGCCGGGCACCGATTCGATCTCGATGCGGCCGTTGAGTTTCTGGATGTTGTTCTTGACCACATCCATGCCGACACCGCGTCCGGAGACGCTGGAAATCTGGTCCTTGGTCGAAAAACCGGGAAGGAATACCAGTTGCAGGCTCTGGCGTTCATCCAGTCCGTTGGCGGTGTCGGCGTCGATCAGCCCCTTCTCAACCGCCTTCTGGCGCAGCACGTCGGCGCGCATGCCGCGGCCGTCGTCGGAGATCTCGATCAGGATGTGGTCGCCGGCCTGGCGCGCCGACAGGCGCACCACGCTGGTTTCGGGTTTGCCGGCCGCCCGGCGGTCTTCGGTTGATTCGACGCCGTGGTCGACGGCGTTGCGCACCAGGTGGACCAGCGGGTCGGCGAGGTCGTCGATCATGCTGCGGTCGAGTTCGGTCTCTTCGCCGCTGATGGCCAGTTCGACGGTTTTGCCGGGTATTTCTGGAACAGGCGGCCGATGGGATGCATCCGGGTTTTCATCACCGAGTTCTGCAGGTCGCCGACCAGCAGGTCGAGCTGGTTTACCGCTTCGTCGAAGGCGCGCATCGTTTCACCGTCGCGTTTTCCCGAGAGCAGGTCGTGGCGCAGGCAGGCGAGGCGGTTCTTGGTGAGGCCGATTTCGCCCGAGAGGTTAAGCACCTGGTCGAGGCGGTGGGTATCGACGCGGATCGTGGTTTCGCGCGAAACGGCGACCTTGTCGGTCTCGCGCCGGCCGACCGGGACTACGTCTGCCTCGGGGTTGTCGCTGGCGCGGCGCCCCGGATTGCCCTGCGGCCGCGGCGTTTCGGCCGGCGCGGCCCGGGTGTCAAGCAGCGCATGGTGCAGTGCCTGCCAGTCCGGCTCGCAGGCCTGGTGCAGCGGCTGGCGCAGCGGGATGACCTCCGCGGGGACCGCCAGCGGTTTTCCCGAGAGCGCGGCCTGCAAGCGGTCGAGCAGTTCGCGGCCGGCGGCCGGCGGCTGCTGCGCCTTCGCGAGAACGTCGAACATGGTGCGCACCATGGCCGTCGATTCCATGATGGCATCCATGATTTCGGGTGTCAGCCGGAGGGCGCCGTTGCGCAGCTGGTCGAACAGGTTCTCGGTCAGGTGGCAGAGTTCCACCAGCGTGGCGGCATTGAGGAATCCGGCGCCGCCCTTGATGGTATGGAAGCCGCGGAATATCTCGTTCAGCAGTTTGACGTCGCCCGGATGTTTCTCGAGTTCGACCAGCTGGTTGTCCACCTTGGACAGCAGTTCGCCGGCCTCCGTCAGGAAGTCGTTCAGCATGTCTTCCATGCCCTGAAAGTCGCTCATTGCGGGCTCCGCATTATCATCATTGTGCCGGTGTGGACCTAGAAGCCCAGGCTTTCGAGCAGTTCGTCGACCTGCGTCTGGCTGGTCACCACGTCCTTCCCGCCCTTGCCGTTGATCTGCGGCCCGTTGAGCAGGGTGCTGGCTTCCGTGCGTTTTTCCGGAGGCGCATGGTCAACCAGCAGTTTCAGCAGCTGCCCCTCCATTTCCTGGGCGCAGTCGGTGATGCGCTTGATGACCTGGCCGGTCAGGTCCTGGAAGTCCTGTGCCATCATGATTTCCCGCAGCTGTTCGCCGGTGGCCCGGGTTTTCTGCGGCGTGTCCCGCAGGAATTCCCGTGTCTGGCCGGCCAGTGCCTTGAATTCGTCCACCGACAGTTCATTGCGGTACAGCGCATCCCAGCGTGAGGCCAGGTGTTCGGCCTCGCTGCCAAGCTGATCCTGCATCGGCTGCGCGACCTCGACGGCATTGAGCGCGCGGCTGGCAGCCTGTTCGGTCATGGTGACCACATAGGCCAGCCGTTCGCGGGTGTCGGGGATTGCCTCGGCCGCGTATTCCTGCAGTTTGCCAGCATAACCGAGCTCGGCAAGGGTGTCGTGGAGGCTGCGCGTGAGTTTTCCGACGCGGTGGAGGACATCGGCATCGCCGTCGTCACCGGTTGCCGGCGCGGACGACGGTTGCCCGGTGGTTTCGCCCATGACAATGCTGTCAAAGAGGGCTTCCAGTTCCGGGGTGTCGGCGGTGCTGTCGGCGGCAATCATGGGTTGGCTCCGGCGGTTTCCATGGATTTGAAGATCTTGCCCAGTTTTTCGTCGAGGGTCGCCGCAGTGAAGGGTTTGACCACGTATCCGCTGGCGCCGGCCTTGGCGGCCTCGATGATGTTCTCCTTCTTGGCTTCCGCGGTGACCATCAGCACCGGCAGGTGCTTCAGCGCGGCATCGGTGCGGATGTTGCGCAGCAGGTCGATGCCGGTCATGTTCGGCATGTTCCAGTCGGAAACCACGAAGTCGAATTTTTCGGACTTCAGCTTGC
>LNFM01012743.1_pt1 | contig 10936 bp, 8 predicted proteins | sample 596031 | NCBI WGS metagenome assembly LNFM01 (sample SAMN04254537, study PRJNA301005) | activated carbon metagenome | isolation source: dual media filters at the Ann Arbor, Michigan drinking water treatment plant | place: USA: Ann Arbor | reverse complement strand
TCGCGGATGTAGGCCTTGAGCATCTTGTTCTCGAAGTTCTGGCTGTCCACCACGGCCTTGGCCACGTCGTAGAAGCTGATCACGCCCATCAGCACCTTCTGGTCCATGATGGGCATGTAGCGGGCGTGGCGCTCGAGCATCATGCGACGCACTTCGTCGAGCTCGGTCTCCACGTCGCAGATCAGCGGCGCACCGTCCATGGCCGCACGCACGTTGCTGGCGCCCACACTGCCCTTGTTCTTCACCACCTGCTGGATCACTTCGCGGAAGGTGAGCATGCCCACCAGATCGCCGCGGTCCATGACCACCAGGGAACCGATGTCCTTTTCGGCCATGACGTCCAGCGCCTTGGCCAGCGTTTCCTCGGGGGTCACGGTGTACAGGGTATTGCCCTTGACGCGCAGGATGTCGCTGACTTTCATGGTGTGCTCCTCGTGACTCTGGTGTAGTTTGGTTTGCTATGAATATAGCCCACAATGTGAGCATTCAAACGCTAATGCCCGCGCAGGTCAACCGTTGGCAGACTCCGGTTTACCCTGATGGCGAGTGCCCTAGGAGACACCCATGCCCGGCTATTCCGACCCCGGCTTCGACACCCTGGCGCTGCATGCCGGTGCCGCACCCGACCCGACCACGGGGGCACGCGCGGTGCCCATCCACCTCACCACCTCCTTCGTCTTCGAATCGAGTGACCACGCCGCGGCGCTGTTCAACCTCGAACGTGCCGGTCACGTCTACAGCCGCATCAGCAACCCGACCAACGCGGTCTTCGAACAGCGCATGGCAGCACTGGAAGGCGGCATCGGTGCCATCGCCGTGGCAAGCGGCCAGGCGGCGCTGCACCTCGCAATCGCCACCCTGATGGGCGCGGGCTCGCACATCGTGGCCAGCACGGCCCTCTACGGTGGCTCGCAAAACCTACTGCACTACACCCTGCGCCGTTTCGGTATCGACACCACCTTCGTCAAGCCGGGTGACCTGGACGGCTGGCGTGCTGCCGTGCGGCCTAACACCAGGCTCTTCTTTGGCGAGACCGTGGGCAACCCGGGCCTGGACGTGCTGGACATCCCCGCGGTCAGCTCAATAGCCCACGAGGCCGGTGTGCCGCTGCTGATGGACTCCACCCTCACCTCGCCCTGGCTGATCAAACCCTTCGAGCACGGCGCCGACCTGGTCTACCACTCGGCCACCAAGTTCCTCAGCGGCCACGGCACGGTGATCGGCGGTGTGGTGGTGGACGGCGGCAGCTTCGACTGGGACAGGGCCAAGGACGCAGCTACCGGCGTCGGCAAATTTCCCGAGCTGAGCCAGGCCTACGAGGGCTTTCACAACATGGTCTTCACCGAAGAGTCGACCACCGGCGCCTTCCTGCTGCGCGCTCGCCGTGAAGGCCTGCGCGACTTCGGCGCCTGCATGAGCCCGCACACGGCCTGGCTGATCCTGCAGGGCATCGAGACGCTGCCACTGCGCATGGCACGCCACATGAGCAACACCGAGAAGGTGGTGGCTTTCCTGGCCAGCCAGCCTTTTGTGTCGCGCGTGGGCCACCCGCTGCTGGAGAGCCACCCCAGCCATGCCCTGGCCAAAAAGCTGCTGCCGCGCGGCGCGGGTTCGGTGTTCAGCTTCGACCTCAAGGGCAACCGGGAGCAGGGCAAGGCCTTCATCGAGGCGCTCAAGCTCTTCAGCCACCTGGCCAATGTGGGCGACTGCCGCAGCCTGGTGATCCACCCGGCCAGCACCACCCACTTCCGCATGAGCGACGAGGCCCTGGCCGGCGCCGGCATCACGCAGGGCACGATCCGCCTGTCCATCGGCCTGGAGGACCCGGACGACCTGATCGAGGACCTCAAGCGGGCACTCAAGGCAGCGGAGAAGACGGCATGAAACTGAACGTCAACGGTCACGAGACCTACTGCTACATCGGCGGCAAGGCCTTTGATGCGGCCAAACCCACGGTCGTGATGATCCACGGCGTGGTGAACGACCACAGCGTCTGGGGCCTGCAGAGCCGTTACCTGGCCAACCACGGCTGGAACGTGCTGGCCGTGGACCTGCCCGGCCACTGCCGCAGCGCGGGCGAGGCCCCGGCCTCGGTGGAAGAGGCGGCGGGTTTCATCGCCGCCCTGCTCGACGCCGCGGGCATCCAGCGTGCCGCCCTGGTCGGCCACAGCTGGGGTTCGCTGATTGCGCTGGAAGCCGCCTCACGCCTGCAGGCGCGCATCAGCCATCTGGTGCTGGTGGGCACGGCCTACCCCATGAAGGTCTCGCCCGCCCTGCTCGACGCCTCGCTGAACGAGCCCGAGAAAGCGCTGAAGATGATCAACGTCTACTCGCGCAGCACCCTGGCCGCCCCGCCCTCCTCGCTGGGGCCGGGCACCTGGATCTACGGCGCCAGCCTGGCCCTGGGCCGGCGCGTGCTGGCCAGCAACCCGGCCGTGAACGTCTTCCACCGCGGCTTCCAGGCCTGCGACCGGTATGCGAATGGTGAACAGGCCATGGCGCAGATCAGCTGCCCGATGCTTTTCCTGCTGGGCAGCATGGACCAGATGACGATGCCGAAAGCGGCCCAGGGCCTGATCGCCCAGGCACGCGAGAGCGGGAAACAGGTGGAGGTGGTCAACCTGCCCGTGGGCCACCACCAGATGACGGAAACGCCGGACGCGACACTGGCCGCGATCCGCGATTTCCTGCGGCGCTGAAGGCCGCGGGGCTTATTTGCCGGCCATCAGCCGCGCCATGATCTGGTCGGCATCGGCCTTGAGCAGGCTGTCGGGATAGGTCCGGATGAACTCGGCAATGGCGGCCTGCGCCTGGTCCTTCTGCTCGCCTTCGACCAGGCCCATGGCCTTCTGGAAAGCGGCCAGCTCGTCGGCATCGATGGACTGCGGCTTGGCCTCGCCTTTCCAGTAGACGTCGCTGGCTTCAACGGCCGAGCCGCGCACCCCGCCCACGGCGGTGGTGCTGCCCAGCTTCTTCTGCGGCGTCATCTGCTCGATCTTCATGCGCAGCCGCTCCCAGAAGCCGGTCCAGGAGTCCCCCTGGCTGCCGCTCTGGGCCAGGGCGGTGGCCGCGCTGAAGGCAAGCAGGATGGTGATGAATTTTTTCATGGCTGGACTCCGGATGTTCAGGGCGCACGCGCCGTCTCCAGCGAGTATGCGAGCCAGCCGACCAAAATCAAGTCCGCTGGCGACACGCACTCGCCCGTTTGTCTATTTTTTCTCACGCGGGGCCGCTGGCGCCGGCCTGGCCTTGGGGGAGGAGGACAGCGCGTTCATCAGCTCCAGGCCCAGGGCCTTGTACTTGCCGGCCATGGCCGGGTCCACCTTCTGCGCCTGGGCAAACGCCGCCTTGGCCCGGTCCACGTTCTTCACGGCCTTGTAAGACTGGGCCAGGTTGACCAGGATCTCCGCATCCTTCGGGTCGGCCTTGCTCGCATCGGCGTAGAACTTCTGGGCCTCGGCGTACTGGGAGTCCAGCATGTGCAGATTGCCCAGGTTGTTGAGGGCCGCGGCGTTGCGCGGCTGGTTGTCGACCACCTTGCGGAAGTACTTGCGTGCCTCGGCGCGGTCGCCCTGGCGCGCCAGTATGATGCCGGTCTGCAGGTGGGCGTCCATGTCGGCCGGGTTCTGCTGGATGGCCTGCAGGTACCGACGCGTCAGGGTCTGCGAGCTGATCTTGAGCACCGAGAGCAGGTCGCCGGGGAAGTTGCGCTCGATCACCTCGCGTGTGACCACCGGCGCACGCCAGGGATCGTCGGGCAGGCCGGCGGGCTTGAACTTTTCCCAGGCCTCGTGCACGTCGAAGATGGCAAAACCTGACCGGCCCTTCTCGCGGTAGTAGGTGGCCGCGCCCGTTTCCCAGGCCTTGATGAAGGACTTGCCCACCAGCGTGGCCTCCACCGGAATCCACAGCATGCCTTCGTGTGCGACGTACATGTTGTCCATGGTGTAGCCGTCGGACGGCGCCTCCACCCCGGTGGCCAGCATCATGAGCATGTGGCCCGGCACCAGCAGCACCCGCGTGGGAACGCCCAGGCTCTCCAGCGCGGCCGAGTACAGGGCCACCAGGTCGTCACAGTCGCCCGAGCGGCGCTGCAGGGTCTCGCGCGGGTACTGGATGTAGTCCACGTAGTCGACCTTGTTGGACGTCACCTGGTAGGGATTGATCGGGTCCTGCACATAGGTCACGCCCAGCGCGCCCAGGGTGTTGAAGAGCGCCGCGGCCAGTTGGGTCGGTTCCTTGTTGGCACCGAACTCGGAGGCAACGGCGCGCGAGAAGTTGATGAGCAGCGGGTCCTTGGGCGTGACGAAGGCGGCATACCGGCCACGTTCGTCCCAGCCCATGCGGTGCTTGTCGTAGATGTTGATGGTCTTGATCTGGTTGTAAACGCGCGGCTGCCCGTTCTCGAAGTAGCTGGCCTCCAGCTTGGCCTGCACGGGGGTGTCCTCGGTCAGCGTAAGGATGTTGTTGTTGAACACGGCCTTGAGCACGACCTCGCGGCTGGCGCCCGGCGCCAGCTCGGGAATGCGCTGCTCGGTGGGGAAGTCCATGAAGTTGTTGAGCACGAAGCTGACCTTGATGTCGTTCATGGTCGAGCGCGTGTTGTTGCTCAGCTTGATGGTGCCCACGCCGTCCTTCTCGTAGAGCTTGTAGCTGTTGGAGAAGACGTTGTGCAGATGGGTGGCGTCGATCTCCAGCGGGGCGCGGTTGTCGGCCTGGGTGCTGGCCACCACGGCCTGCTTCTCGGACTCCACGCCGTCCACGCTGCGCGCGGCCAGCCAGAAGGTGTAGGCCGTGCCGGGGTTGAGGTTGTCGCGCTGGAACTCGGGCGTGCTGGTCTCGGCCAGCTGGCTGAACTTCTCGCCCTCCTTCTGGTAGACCACATAGCCGGTGACCAGCTTGGCATCCAGCGCCTTCCAGCTGAGGCGCACGCGTGCCGTGGTGGCCTCGGCCTTGACCTCCTGCAGGGGCGGCGGCGTGTACTTGAGCGCCGCGCCGTTCACGGCCGCTCCGGCCAGGCCTTCCTGGCCACTGGCCGTGGCGGCCGCCACGCGGTAGTGGAAGGTCTCCCCCGGCTTGAGCTGGGCATCGGTGTACTGCGCGCTCGGGCTGCTGCCGATGCGCACAAAGGGCCCGGCTTCGCTGGCCGCGCGATAGACGTGGTACTGGCTCACATAGGCCAGGGGCGAAGCGGCCCAGCGCAGTTCCACGGCATGCACCGCCGGCTGCGCTGCCAGCTGCTGCGGCGCGCGCGGTTTGTACTGCGTGCTGAACAGCTGCAAGCGCGGGCCGCCGCGCTCGGTGATGTAGAAGCTGCTGGCATCGCGCACCGCCAGGGCATCGGCTTCCGAGAGTTCGCCGTTCTCGCTGCCGGGCGCCGCAAAACTGCGCAGCAATCGGCCCTCGAAGCTGTAGACACGCACGCGGTCGCTGTCGAGCACGAACAGCTCCTCCTGCATGGCCAGCAGGGCCAGCGGCCGGTTGAGTTTCTCGGCCTCGCGCGCCGGGTCGTTGCCGAACTCGCGCAGGGGCTCGCCGGCGGCGGAATAGACGGTGATGGCGTTGCGCCCGGTGTCGAGCACGTAGAGCTGGTCCTGCGCATCGATAGCCAGCGCCGCCGGGCGGCGCAAGGCCTCGCTCGTGCCCTTGTTGATCAGCTTGAAGAAGACCCCGTCGGCGCTGAAGCCCTGGATGCGGCCGTTGCCGCTGTCGGCCACGTAGAGGCTGCCGTCGCTGGCGATGACGAAGTCACCCGGCTCGTCGAGCTGGCCGTTGCGGCTGCCGCTGCTGCCCACGGTCAGCACCGGATGGCCGCTCGCGTCGAGCTTGTGCAGGCGGCCGCGGTTGCGCTCCAGCACCCACAGGGCACCACCCTTGTCGAAGGCCAGGGCGGTGGGGCTCAGGTCCTTGAGCGGCATTTCCTGGGCGGCGCCGTCCTTCACGCGCAGCAGGGCCGGTTTGTCGCGCGCCACGGCGACCAGCGTGTCCTTGCCGTCCCAGGCCATGCGACCGGCGGCCACCTTCAGGCTCTGCTGCCAGCGCACATAGGGCACGGCCGTCTGCTGGGGCGTGAGCAATGCCGCCGGCGCGGCACCGGTGCGGAAGTGGTGCACGAGCCCGCGCGCCTGATCGCCCACGTAGACGTCGGCGCCGACCAGCGCCAGGCCTGTGAGGCTCTGGAACTGGGCGCGGCCGTCACCGCGCGAACCGAAATAGGCAACCATGCGCCCCTCGGCGTCGTATTTCTGGATGGCATAGCCTTCCGCATCGGCAACGAAAACGCCGTCATGCGCCATCTGCAGCGCCACCGGCTTGCCGTTCTTGGGCAGCAGGCGCAGATGGCTGCCGTCCTGGGCATAGACCTTGACCTGCGAGCGGTCGCTGAACAGGCCGCCGGCCGCGTCGAGCACGTAGATGCGGCCCTGCGGGTCCACCGCCACGGCGGCGGGCTTTTCCAGCTTGTAGGGGACCTTCCTGTCGTCCAGGCTCTTGTTGGCGGGCGCGCTGTCGATCGGCAGGGTGGAGAGGAACACGCCGTTGTCACCGTACATCTGGATGCGGCTGTTGCCGGTGTCGGCCACATAGACGATGCCGCCGGCAAAAGCGATGCCCTGCGGCGAGGACAGGCCGCCCTCGCTGCCGCGGCCGCCGAAACGGCCCTTGTATTTGCCGTCCAGGCCGTACATCACGACACGGCTTTCGGCGCTGTCCACCACGTAGACGGTGTCCTCGCTGACGGCCACCGCTTCGGGCTGGCCCAGCAGGGCCCGGCCTTCGGCGTCCCTGGCCTGCAGGCTGAGCAGCACCTGGCCGGTGGGGCCGGCGTCGAGCACGTCGACCTGGCCATTCTTGCGGACCACGTAGAGGCGGTTGCCGCCCAGGCCCAGCAGCTTGCGAGTCTCGGCGGCCTGCAGGAAACGCACGTACTCGACCCGGCCGGGCGCACTGCCCTGCGCCAGGACCGTGCCCTGCAACAGCAGGGCCAGGGCGGCGATGGTGAAAAAACGCATGGTGTCTGTCCTCGGGTGGTCGCTTTTACTTGTCCTGGCGGTTGAACACGCCATCCCAGTCGGTGGAGACGGGCACCGCCTTGAACTGCAGGCAGCGCTCCAAATATAGCCGGCTCGGAATGTCATTGGGGTACTCGGCCAGGATGGCCAGGAAGGCCGTTTCAGCCGCCTCCCAGTGCTTCTGGCGGAACTGGGCCAGCGCCGCGGCGAACAGGGTCTCCAACCGGTCTTCCTGGGGTTGCACGGGGCCGCGCAGCTCGTGGATGGCCACGGGGATATCCTTGCCGGCCACGCGCACGCGGTCCAGGCGGCGGAAGCGGAAGCTGTCGCAGGTCTTGAGGTAGGTGGCATCGCCCACCACGAAATCCACACCGAAGTACTTGGCCATGCCCTCCAGGCGGGAGGCCTGGTTGACGGTGTCGCCGATCACCGTGTATTCCATCTTCTGGCCGCGCGAGCCGATGTTGCCGGCCACCACGTCGCCGGTCTGGATGCCGCCGCGGATCACGAAGGGCTCCAGGCCCTGCTGCTGCCAGCGTGCGCCCAGTTCGGCCATGACCTGCTTCATGGCCAGCGCGCAGGCCACGGCGCGTTTGGCGTGGTCGGGCTGGGACAGCGGCGCCCCCCAATAGGCCAGGATGCCGTCGCCCATGAACTTGTCGACCGTGCCGTCGTGCGCGTAGATCAGCTGCACCATGGCGGCCAGGTATTCGTTCAGGCGCGCCACCACCACCTGCGGCTTGTGCCGTTCGCTGAAGGCGGTGAAGCCCTTGATGTCGGTGAACATCACCGTCACCTCGCGGTTGTCGCCGCCGATGCGCGCGGCCCCCGGGTTCTTCTCGAGCTGGTTGACCAGCTTGCTGGAGAGGTAGCTGGAGAACATGGCACGCATCTCGCGCGCATTGCGCTCCAGCACCATGTAGCGGAAGCCCCCGCCCACCAGCAGGGACACGATGGCCGCCAGCGGCGGGTAGACCATGCTGACCCACTGCCCCTGCAGGAACAGCCAGTAGCACAGTCCCACATAAGCGGCGCCCAGCAGCAGCACGGCGGGAATGGCGCGGTGCAGGCGCATGCGCGCCGTCAGGTAGTAGCTCAGCCCGCCGGCCAGCACGATCATGACCAGGTCGAACAGGGACTGCAGGCCGGTGCGGTGGATGTAACGCTGGCTCAGGATGTCGTCGGCCACGGCGGCGTGCACCTCCACCCCGGGCGAATTGGCATGAAAGGGCGTGACGCGCATGTCATAGACGCCCAGCGCCGTGGCACCGAGGAACACGGTCTTGCCGCGCAGCGACGCCAGGTCAACCCGGCCGCTGACCACGTCGGCAAAGGCATAACGAGGGTAGTTGCCGGGCGCGCCGGTGTAATTGATCCAGAGGGCGCCATCGTGGCCCACCGGAATGCTGCGCTCGCCCAGCCGCACCCGGAAGGATGCGCTGCTGAACTGTTTCTCACCCAGGGTCAGCATGGCCGCCATCAGGCCCAGCGAGGGCACGGCCTGGCCATCGCGCTCGATCTGCAGCAGGTTGCGCCGGTTGACGCCATCTTCCTCGGGGATCAGGTTGATGTGGCCGATGCCGGCCGCCGCCCGCTCCAGTTGCGGCAGGCTGCCGGTGCTGCCGCTGACGCGGAACTGGCGATCGAACTCGAAGGTGGTGGCCAGCACCACGTTGCCGGCGCGCCGGATCGCCTCGGCCAGGGCCTGGTCGGTCTCGGCATTTTCGACCTCGGGGAAAAAGACATCGAAGAGGATGGCCTTGGGCTTGGCGGCCTCCAGGCGCTCCAGCAGGCGCACGTACTGCTGGCGGCTCCAGGGGAAACGGCCGAGCTCGGCGATGCTGCGGTCGTCGATGGTGATGATGGCGATGTCCGGGTGCGGCGGGATCGGGCCGCGCAGGCTCTTGAAACGCAGGTCGTAGGTGCGCGCCTCGAAACCTTCGAGGAAGGCGTTCTGCTTGTAGTACAGCAGCGTGACCAGCAGCACCGACACGATGGCCAGCAGGATGGATGCCGCGCGCGAACTGCGCCCCTGCAGCGCCTGACCCAGATCCATGCCATCTCCTCTGTTGTGTATTTTCTAGGTTACCAGCTTGCCCGCCGTCTGTGTATCAGTTCAGCGCGAGGGCGCGCCGGTGCCGGTCAACCCAGTAACCCCAGAGCACCAGCAGCCACTGCAACTGGCCCAGCCAGGCGATGACCTCGACGCTGGGCGGCGGGCTGCCCAGCACATTGCCGGCATAGACCACGAACAGGAACAGCACCAGCCCGACCAGGCCCCAGCGGCCGGCCGGGTCCAGCGCGCGCGTGCTGCGGCTGTAGAGCCACACACCCAGCATGAACAGCGGCACCTCCAGCGCCAGCGTCAGCGTCAGGGAGGACCACAGGCGCAGGCCGGCCACGGTATTGCCCCAGGGCCACATGGGCAGGTCCGGCCGGTGTACCAGCAGGTCCAGCAGCCAGTGGCTCAGCACCAGGCCGGCCAGGATCAGGGCGCTGCGGCGTTCGCGCTGCAGCAGGAAGTGCAGGCCCCCCAGCAGCACCGCCCAGCCCAGCACGGCCAGCAGGCTGTGCGACCAGGGATAGTGCTCGAAGACCAGGGGCGTGACCGCCGTGGCCCCGGGTTCGATGCGCACGCGCTCCAGGCCCATGAGCAGGAAGGTGGGCCAGAGCAGGTCGATGAACTGGGCGGCCAGGAACAGCGTGCCCAGCGAGACGCGGGGCGCCGCGGTCTTGGCGGCGAAGCCGATGGCAAAGTGACCGATGAACATGGACCGGGTTCCTTTCAGGCTTGCGGCACGTCGCGCAGGAAGACCGGCAGGTCCATCACCGGCGGGCGGGAGCCGGCCTGGTAGAGCATATCGGCGACGTAGCCGCGGTGGTAGGTCTTGTGGTTCACCACATGCAGCAGCATCTCGCCGCGGCGCATGGCCCCGGCGCCACCGTCGACAAAACGGAAGTCCACCACTTCTGCCTCTGAAGCTGCGTCCAGGTCGTCGGCACAGGCGATGTACCAGCGGTCCAGTTCGGCCTGGTCCTGTCTCAGCTGTTCGAGCGCCGGCTCCTGCGCAGGCTGTCGCGTGGTGTAACCGTGGGCCTGGCCCTGCAGGTGCGCCTGCCAGATCCGGTCCACCACCCAGGCGTGGGCCAGGGTGCCCACCATGCTGTGCTGGCCGCGGTTACGCCGCGCCGTGGCCTCGCCCGCCGGCAAGGCGGCCAGCGCGTCAAACAGGCGGGTGTTGGCCCAGGCCGTGTAGCGGCTCAGCATGCGCAGATGACGCAGCGCGGTATCGGACATGCAGCTTTCCTTCGTGGCTACTCAGTGACGGCGGCACTATACCGCGGCGCTGTCGCCTGAGGGCTTGCACCAAGCCGGCCGGCGGACCTACACTGCCGCCACCACAAGAACACCGGAGACCCGCATGCAGACCGCCAACCCCAAGGACCCGCGTGCATTCACGCGTTTTGCTGAGTTCTACCCCTTCTACCTCGGCGAGCACAGCAACCGCACCTGCCGCCGCCTGCATTTCCTGGGCAGTACGCTGGCCCTGGTCTGCCTGGGCATGCTGCTGTTCACCGGCAAGCCGCAGTACCTGCTCTATGGCCTGCTGTCCGGCTACGGTTTCGCGTGGCTGGGCCACTTCGGTTTCGAGAAAAACAAACCGGCCAGCTTCAAGCGCCCGCTCTACAGCTTCATGGGCGACTGGGTCATGTACAAGGACATCTGGACCGGCAGGATTCCTTTCTGAACCCGAACGCTATTATTTTGATAGCGCATCGGCCAGGCTGAGGTCGTCCAGACGGGCACTGCGCCAGAAGTCGTCGGTGCTGGCCTCGCGCGGCAGCAGCAAGGCCTGCAGCAGCGGCGCCAGCGGCGTGAAATCGGGGTCGGCCAGCAACACCAGGCGTTGCGGGGTGCCATTGCC
>LNFM01012742.1_pt1 | contig 10937 bp, 10 predicted proteins | sample 596031 | NCBI WGS metagenome assembly LNFM01 (sample SAMN04254537, study PRJNA301005) | activated carbon metagenome | isolation source: dual media filters at the Ann Arbor, Michigan drinking water treatment plant | place: USA: Ann Arbor | reverse complement strand
TCATCATCGTCGTCTTTGCGGTTGTCGTGATCGGCGGCATGGGCTCGATCATGGGCGCGATCGTAACCGGCTTCGGTCTCGGCATCATCGAAGGCCTGACCAAATACTTTTTCCCCGAAGCATCGAACACCGTGATCTTCGTCATCATGGTGATCGTGCTCGTGACCCGCCCCGCGGGTCTGTTCGGAAGGGCGGCGTAACATGGCGCAGGCAGCTGAAACGATTACCGCACCGGCCGTCGCATCGAGCCACAAGAGCGAAATGATCGCGTTCTCGGTCATGGTGCTGGTGCTCGCGGTGCTGCCAGCCTTCGTCTATCCGCCGTTCCTGATGAAAGCGCTTTGCTTCGCGCTCTTCGCGTGTGCGTTCAATCTCTTGATAGGCTATGTCGGTCTGCTTTCTTTCGGACATGCGCTCTATTTCGGCTGGGCGAGTTACTTCGCGGCTCACCTCGCGAAGGTCGGTAAAATCTCGATTCCGTACTGGGCCGGTTCTTGGCAGTGGGTGACGATCACGAATTCGCCGATGGTGCCGGAGCTTGCGATTTTCCTCGCAGTCATGGGCGCGGCCGTGCTCGGTTTCATCGCGGGCTCGATTGCGATTCGCCGTCAGGGCATCTACTTCGCAATGATTACGCTCGCGCTCGCGCAAATGATGTATTTCTTCGCGCTGCAAGCGCCGTTCACCGGCGGCGAAGACGGCATTCAGCCTGTGCCGCGCGGCTATCTGTTCGGCTTGTTCAACCTCGCAAATGAACGCGTCATGTACGTGTTCGTGATGATCGTGTTCCTGCTCGGCTTCCTGCTGATCTATCGCGTGATCAATTCGCCGTTCGGAGAGGTGCTGAAAGCGATCCGCGAGAACGAGCAGCGCGCGATTTCGCTCGGCTACAAGACCGATCGCTATAAACTGGTTGCCTTTACGCTCTCCGCGGCAATCGCGGGTCTTGCCGGCGCGATCAAACCATTCGTGGTGCAGAACGCTTCGCTTACCGACGTGCACTGGTCGATGTCGGGCGAGGTCGTGCTGATGACTTTGCTCGGTGGCTTGGGAACCATATTCGGGCCGGTGGTGGGCGCATTCACGATTATCGCGATGCAGAACTATCTCGCGGGCTTTGGCCAGTGGGTCACGATCATTCAGGGTGGCATCTTCGTCGTATGCGTGCTCCTGTTCCGCCGCGGGATCATCGGCGAAATCGCGAACCTGTTGCGCATACGCCTGTAACGCACGCACTGGAACAAAGCGGGCAAGCGCTGGAACGCTTTGCTCGCTTCTTCGCTCGTTCCTTGACGATAGTTGGCATGCACCCTAGTTTCGCGCGCTAAAATTTGCGCGAGAATGGTGCGTCATGGCTCAATTTCTGAAACTTTCCGAAGCGATCGAAGCGAACGTGAAAGACGGCGACGCCGTCGCGATGGAAGGCTTCACGCACCTCATTCCGTTTGCCGCCGGACACGAGATCATCCGCCAGAAGCGTAAACGCCTCTCGTTGGTCCGCATGACGCCGGACCTGATCTACGACCAGTTGATCGGTATGGGCTGCGCCGAGCGGATGACGTTTTCCTGGGGCGGCAATCCCGGCGTCGGTTCGCTGCATCGCTTCCGAGATGCCTATCAGAACGGCTGGCCGAACAAGTTAGAGATCGTCGAGCATTCGCACGCTGCAATGGCGAACGCATACGATGCAGCCGCTGCGGGGCTGCCATTCGCGGTGTTCCGCGGCTACCGCGGGGCGGAACTGCCGCGCGTGAATCCAAGCATCAAGGAAGTGACGTGCCCCTACACCGGTGAAAAGCTCGCAACCGTACCAGCCGTGAAGCTTGATGTAGCGATCATTCACGCGCAAAAAGCAGACCGGAAAGGCAACGTGTTGCTCGAAGGTATCGTTGGCGTGCAGAAGGAAGCGGTGCTAGCGGCAAAACGCTCCGTCGTCACGGTCGAGGAGATTGTTGACGCCTTGAACCCGCCATCGCCGAACTCGGTAGTGCTTCCGGGCTGGACTGTGAAAGCAATCGTACAGGTTCCGGGCGGCGCGCATCCGTCCTACACGCACGGCTATTACAAGCGCGACAATGCTTTTTATAAAGCGTGGGACGATATCGCCCGCGAACGGGATACTTTTACTGCGTGGATGGAAGAGAACGTACTCAAGAAAGGCCCCGAAGTATTCGCAGCGCACGCGAAGAAGGCGGCCTGATCATGAGCCAAAATTTCACCCCGAACGAAATGATGACCGTCGCTGCGGCACGCGCGCTCACGAACGAAGACGTCTGCTTCGTCGGCATCGGTGCGCCGTCTGCCGCCTGCAATCTCGCGCGCCAGACCCACGCGCCGGACATCGTGCTGATTTACGAATCCGGCACGCTGGAAACCCGGCCGAACGTGCTGCCGCTTTCGATCGGCGACGGCGAACTTTGCGAGACTGCGTTGACGACCGTTCCGGTGCCGGAGATGTTCCGTTACTGGCTACAGGGTGGCCGCATCACCACCGGCTTCCTTGGCGGCGCCCAGATCGATCGCTATGCAAACCTCAACACCACGGTCGTCGGGCCTTACGAGAAGCCGAGCGTGCGTCTGCCGGGCGGCGGTGGCGCGCCGGAGATCGCGACGAGCTGCGGTCAGATTTTCATTACCATGGCGCATTCCAAGCGCGCTTTCGTCGAGAAGATCGACTTCTTTACTTCGCTTGGCCACGGCGATGGCGGCGACAGCCGGAAAAAACTCGGCGTCACCACCAAAGGCCCAACCAAGGTGATCACCGATCTCTGCGTGATGGAGCCGGATGAAAAGACGAAAGAACTCACCGTGGTTTCGCTGCACCCCGGCGTGACCAGAGAGCAGGTGGTCGCTGCGACCGGATGGCAGGTCAAATTCGCGCCGAACGCCGGCGAGACGCCGCCCCCGAACGACACCGAACTTAAAGTCCTGCGCGAACTACACGCGCGCACCAAAGCCGCGCACGGCGGCAACGCCTGAAGGAGCGAGAAATGGCCGATGCTTTTATCTGCGACTTCGTCCGCACACCCATCGGCCGCTTTGGCGGCTCGCTCGCGAAAGTGCGGCCCGACGATCTTGCGGCGCACGTAATCAGAGCGCTGATTGCGCGTAATCCTTCGCTCGACAAGAACAAGATCGAGGAAGTGTACTTTGGTTGTGCCAACCAGGCTGGCGAGGATAACCGCAACATCGCGCGGATGGGCTTGTTGCTCGCGGGCCTGCCGGTTTCTATTCCGGGAAGCACCGTGAACCGTCTTTGTGCGTCGGGTTTGGATGCTGTCGGCGCTGCCGCACGCGCAATAAAGGCCGGCGAAATCTCACTCGCGATCGCAGGCGGCGCGGAATCGATGTCGCGTGCGCCCTTTGTGATGGGCAAGGCGCAGGAGGCTTTCTCACGTAACGCGGAAATCTACGACACCACCATTGGCTGGCGCTTCATCAATCCATTGATGAAGACGCAATACGGCGTCGATTCGATGCCGGAGACCGGCGAGAACGTCGCCGAGGAATATCAGGTCAAGCGCGAAGACCAGGACAAATTTGCGCTCCGCTCGCAGCATCGCGCCGTCGCAGCGCAAAAGCGCGGTTATTTCGACGGCGAGATCGTCGCGATCGAAGTTCCGGGCGGAAAAGCGGGGCACGTGAAAGTAGACAAAGACGAGCATCCGCGTGGCGACACCACGATCGAGAATCTCGCGAAGCTGAAAACGCCGTTTCGCAATCCCGGCACCGTGACCGCAGGCAATGCGTCGGGTGTCAACGATGGCGCGGCAGCACTCATCATCGCTTCCGAAGAAGTTGCAAAGGCGAACGGCCTGAAGCCACGCGCACGTATTCTCGGGCTTGCGTCCGCAGGCGTGCCGCCGCGCGTCATGGGCATCGGCCCGGTACCGGCAGTAGAAAAGCTTTCGGCGCGTCTCGGAATCCCCGCGAACAAGTTTGACGTCATCGAACTAAATGAAGCTTTCGCGAGCCAGGCGCTTGCTTGCATGCGCCAGTTTGGTGTTGCTGACGACGCGGAGCATGTAAATCCTAACGGCGGAGCGATCGCGCTCGGCCATCCGCTCGGAATGTCGGGCGCGCGTATCGCCGGCACCGCGATGCGGGCGCTGGAGGAGCGCGGCGGCAAATATGCTCTTGCGACGATGTGCGTAGGCGTCGGGCAGGGTGTCGCGCTCGCCATCGAGCGGGTCTGAACTACACGCGAAATTATCATCACGATTGTCGCCAATCCTGTAGTCTTAGACGACAGGACGGAATCGCTTAGGCATGAAAGAGTTCGACGTCGCGATCATCGGCGGCGGCATCAACGGTTGCGGAATTGCGCGCGATGCCGCGGGCCGCGGCCTGTCGGTGCTGCTTGTCGAACAGGGCGATCTTGCATCTGGCACATCGTCTTATAGCTCGAAGCTCATTCATGGCGGCATTCGCTATCTGGAGAATTATGATTTCCGCTTGGTGCGCGAGTCGCTCCACGAGCGCGAACTACTCCTGAAAAATGCGCCGCATCTCGTGCGCCCGATGCGCTTCGTAATTCCGCACGTCGCTTCCATGCGTCCTGCATGGATGGTGCGGATCGGTATCAAGCTCTACGATTTTCTTGCAGGCGGTTCGGTGTTGCCGCGCTCGCGCGTGCTCGATCTCGCTCGCGATCCGGCGGGTGCTCCATTGAAGATAGATTCGGGCGTCGGTTTCGAATATTCCGACTGTGTAACGGATGATGCGCGGCTCGTGATCGCCAACGCGATCGACGCCCGGGAGCGCGGTGCCGATATCCGCACGCGGACAAAACTTGCCTCGGCGAAGCGCGACGTCGAGCATTGGAAGCTTGTGCTGGCCGAAGGCGAAAAAAGCGAGACCGTTAGTGCCCGCGCATTGATAAACGCCACAGGTCCCTGGGCCGCACAAGTGCTCGAAGGCACCGTGCAGGAGGTGAGCCGGGTAAAAATGCGGCTCGTGAAGGGCAGTCATATCGTCTACCCGCGGCTGCACGAAGATGACCGCGCCTATGTCATGCAGAGTGGCGATAGACGCGTCGTTTTTGCGATTCCCTTTGCGGGAAAATACACGTTGATCGGAACCACCGATGTCGAAACCTTCGGCGACCCCGCGCAAGCAGCGGCGAGTGACGAAGAAATTCGATATCTATGCGATCTTGCTTCGCAGTTTTTCAGCACCCCGGTCGAACCATCTAAACTGATATGGACCTTCGCCGGCGTTCGCCCGCTGATTAATGGCGAAGGAACGGCATCGACCGCGACGCGCGAATATCAGATCATCACGGACTGCGGCCTGGGCGAGGCGCCGCTCCTGTCTCTGATTGGCGGAAAACTCACCGCGTTCCGTGCGATGAGCGAGGACGTCGTGAACAAGCTCGGTCAGTGGTTCACGCTGCGTCCCGCGTGGACGGCGAACGAGCCTTTGCCGGGAGGCGATCTCGGCGAGCAAGGCATGAAGGGTCTCCTCGCAATACTCGCGCAGGTTCATCCTTATCTTCCGGAAGAGACCGCACGGCGTATGGCTTTTGCCTACGGCCGCCGCGTTACAAATGTGCTCGGCAATGCGAAGAAAATAGAAGATTTAGGAGACCGCATTATCGGCGATCTTTATGCGTGCGAACTCGACTATTTGCGCGCCGAGGAATGGGCAAAGACACCGGACGACGTTCTGTTCCGCCGCAGCAAGCTCGGCGTCGGTGCGGAGCCTGCGGAGGTTATGGCGCTGGAAGCGGCGATGAATTCTCAATCGTTCAGCGACTTGAAATCATTAAATTAATTACGCTCGTTTTCACCGGACCTTAAAGCCGCTGACACGGATTTTTTTGTGCGCTGTTCGGCGCATTGACAATTTGCCGCGCGGTCTTACCTTCGTAAGCATGAACAACGCGATCCGTCTCAATCGTAGACTTTTCCGCGCCGGCCAGCTGCACGCGGGCGCGTAACCCGGCCGGCTGCGCGCCGTCCGGGATCGTCGTTCTGTTTCCAGAATCCTGTCTCGACAAAGGCGGCGCATCCGCCAGTTATTCGCGTTCTGCGCTTATGCGCAGCACGTTAGGAGATTAAAATGGCTCGCTATTTCAACATGGACCTGCCCCCGATCGCGATCACCCGCCGCGATTCCGAACGTCTTGGCCATCTCGCCACCGTCGCATTCGAGAAATTTCCGGAGACTTCGGAGTTTCTTGCGCGTGAAGTGGAACGCGCGCATCTGATCGAGGATTTCGAAAGCCTCCCGGGCCTCGTCAGCATGGGCTCGGAAGTCGAGTTTCGCGACGACATGTCCGGTCAGGTACGCAATGTGAAGCTCGTCTATCCGGAAGACGCCGGAAAGGATGGAGCGACGGTGAGCGTGCTGACCCCCGTCGGCGCCGCGCTGATCGGCTTGTCCGTAAGCCAGTCGATCGAATTTAAGACGCCGTCCGGCGGCTGGCGTTCGTTAACGGTGCTTGCCGTGCGGAACGTCGCGTAAGCGGCGGCTCTGTTGTGAAGGGGGTTGTTCCCCGCTAAGCAAGCGCACAGCCTCGTAACGGGCGAGATCATGGATTCGCAAGCGAGAAAACCGCAAAAGCCGCAAAGCGTGCGGCGGAAATTCGAGCCATGGGCCGATCCCGCGGCGCGGCCACTCATTCGATTCGAGAACGTCGTAAAGCGCTATGGCGATGTCGTTGCAGTCAACGGGGTCTCGCTCGATATTTACGAGCGCGAGTTCTTTGCACTGCTCGGCCCGTCCGGTTGCGGCAAGACAACCTTGATGCGCATGCTCGCCGGCTTTGAAGAAGCGAGCGAAGGCAGGATCACGCTCGCCGACAGCGATCTTTCCGGCGTGCCGCCGTACCGGCGTCCGGTGAATATGATGTTCCAGTCCTATGCGCTATTCCCGCACATGTCCGTCGCGGACAATATCGCGTTCGGCTTAAAGCAGGAGCGGATGCCGAAGGACGAGATCGGCTCGCGCGTCGACGAGATGCTGAAACTCGTGAACCTGCAAGGTTTCGAGCGCCGCAAGCCCCATCAGCTTTCCGGCGGGCAACGCCAGCGCGTCGCGCTCGCTCGCTCGCTCGCCAAGCGTCCGAAAGTCCTGCTGCTGGACGAGCCAATGGCGGCGCTCGATAAGAAATTGCGCGAGCAGACGCAGTTTGAGCTGATGGATTTGCAGCAGCGCATCGGCACGACCTTCGTCATCGTTACGCACGATCAGGAGGAGGCGATGACGGTAGCTGACCGCATCGCGGTCATGGATCATGGAAAACTCGCGCAGGTCGCAACCCCTGAAGAAATCTACGAGCAGCCGAACAGCCGCTACGTCGCCGAGTTCGTCGGTGACATCAACCTGATCGAGGCGGTAGTCGAGCGCGTTACGCCGGGGGATCTCACGCTGAATGCGGATGAAATTGAAGCCGAGCTACGAATTGCACAACGCACCGATGCGAAAGCAGGCGATCGTGTAGCAGTCGCCTTACGCCCGGAGAAAATCCGCATCGGCAAGGAGCCGCTATCCGAAGTGCATGCGAACTGCGCGCAAGGCGTGGTCTACGACATTGCCTATCTTGGCGATCTTTCGATCTATCACGTACATCTCGACAACGGTCTTGTGCTGAAGGCCGCGAAGACGAATCTTTCGCGTCAGATCGAGCCGCCGATCAACTGGGACGACAAGGTTTATCTCTCCTGGACGCCTGACGCCGGCGTACTCTTGAAGAGTTGACGCGGATGGGAACCGAAAAGCGCAGCCTGTTTACGACACTGACGGTCGCCGTGCCGTTTCTCTGGCTTGCCTTATTTTTCCTTTTGCCGTTCCTGATTGTTTTCAAGATCAGCCTTTCTGACGATGCGCTGGCGCAGCCGCCTTATGCGCCTGTATTTAGGCTCAGCGAGGGCTGGGCTGCGCTTCGCGACAAGCTCGCGATGCTCGATCTGGAAAATTACTTCGTGATGCTTGGCGACTGGCTTTACGTTTATTCCTATCTTCAAAGTTTGCTGCTGGCCGGGATCGCCACTTCTATTTTGGTGATCGCCGGCTATCCCGTCGCCTACGCGATTGCGCGCTCACCGCGCGGCCTGCGGCCCGTGCTGCTTCTGCTTGTCATCCTGCCGTTCTTCACGTCCTTTCTCATCCGCGTCTATGCGTGGATCGGCATTCTTTCGCGCGAAGGCCTACTCAACCAGATGCTGCTTTCCGCTGGGCTGATCTCGCAGCCGCTCGAAATTCTTTCGACCAACATCGCTGTCGTGATCGGCATGGTCTATTCCTATTTCCCGTTCATGGTGCTGCCGCTCTATGCGGCGCTCGAGAAGATGGACGATTCGCTTCTTGAAGCCGCCGCTGATCTTGGCGCCACGCCTAGCCAGGCATTCTGGCGCATCACCGTCCCTGTGTCGGCTCCGGGCATTATTGCCGGGGCGCTCCTCTGCTTCATTCCGGCAGTCGGCGAGTTTGTGATCCCGGATCTACTCGGCGGTTCGGATACGCAGATGATCGGCCGCACGGTATGGAACGAGTTCGCGGTAAACCGTTCGTGGTCGGTTTCGTCCGCGCTTGCAATCTTGATCTTGCTCGTCCTGCTCCTGCCGATCCTTATCTATCAGCGCATGCAATTGCGCGAACTTGAGAGCCGCTGAGCATGGCAATGCGCAAAGGACTTTCTCCGGTCACGGCTGCCGCGCTCGCGGGAGGGCTCGCCTTTCTTTACGTGCCGCTCGTTCTTCTCGTGATCTATTCGTTCAACGACTCGCGCCTCGTTACGGTATGGGGTGGCTGGTCGACACGATGGTATCAGGGCCTTCTGCAGAATCAGGCATTGATGGATGCGGCCTGGGTCAGCCTCAAGGTTGCGGCGGTCGCGGCGACGCTTGCGACGGCTCTCGGCACGCTTGCCGCGCTCGCGCTCGTGCGCGCGGGAGCTTTCCGCGGCCGCACGCTGTTCGCGGGCCTCGTCTATGCGCCGCTGGTGATGCCCGAGATCATCACCGGCCTTGCGCTGCTGCTCCTATTTGTAGCGATCGATTTTGACCGCGGCTTCTGGACGGTCGCGCTCGCGCACGTCACCTTCACCATGTGCTTCGTCGCAGTGATCGTGCAGTCGCGGCTGCTGACGTTCGACCGCAGCCTGGAAGAAGCAGCGCTCGATCTCGGCGCAACGCCGTTTCGAGCTTTCCTGTCCGTGACGCTGCCGGTGATTCTGCCTGCCGTTGCCGCGGGTTGGCTCCTTGCTTTCACGCTCTCGCTCGACGATCTTGTGATCGCGAATTTCACTGCGGGACCGGGAAACACGACGCTGCCGATGCGTATTTACAGCCAGGTGCGGCTCGGCGTGACACCCGAGGTCAATGCGATCAGCACTGTATTCATCGTGGTGATCACGGCGGTGGTGCTCGCGGCGTCGCTTGCCATGAAATGGCAACAGGGAAAGGTCGAAGGCAGATAGCATGAGAGGCTTGCCCTACAGCCACGACATTTCCCGCGCCTTTGCGGGCGGCATCACGCAGTCGGTATACGAGAAGAATTTGCAGCGTCTCGAAGCTGCACTTGCCGGCTTGCGTGAAGCTTATGAGAAAAAGACACTTGCGCACCTGCGCTTGCCCGAGCGGACCGACGATCTCGTCGCGATCAACGCGCTCGCGGCAAAGCTGCGCGACGCGGCGGACGTGATTTTTCTAGGCACCGGCGGTTCGAGCCTCGGCGGGCAGACACTCGCACAGCTTGGCGGTTACAACGTGCCAGGCGTCGGCGATCTGCGCCGTATGCCAAAGCTGCACTTCCTCGATAATCTCGATCCCTTAAGCCTCGAAGAGTTTCTTGCCGAGCTTCCGCTGGACAGTGCGCGCTTCGTCGCGGTCTCGAAATCGGGCGGCACCGGCGAAACTCTAGTGCAGGCCATTGCCGTCATCGATGCGCTGAAGAAAAAGAAACTCGACCCCGCAAAACATCTGTTCGGCATCACGGAGCCGCTGAAGCCGGGCGGCAAGAACGGTATTCGCGCACTTCTCCGCAAGCTCGGCTGTGAGATTCTCGACCATGATACCGGCATCGGCGGTCGTTTCATTGTACTCACGAATGTAGGCTTGCTGCCCGCGGCACTCGCCGACATCGACATTCTTGCGCTCCGCAAAGGCGCCGCGGCGGCGCTTGCGCCGGTTCTTGCCGGAGCGAAAGCGGCCGACGTGGCGCCTGCTTCCGGTGCGGCGCTTGGCGTTGCGGCTAGCGAAGCAGGCCTGCCGATTTCCGCGATGCTCGCCTATGGCGACCGCTTGGAGCGGTTCTCGCGCTGGTGGATGCAGCTCTGGGGCGAAAGCCTCGGCAAAAACGGAAAGGGCACGACGCCGCTCGCGTCAATAGGTCCGGTCGACCAGCACAGCCAGTTGCAGCTTTGGCTCGACGGGCCGCGCGACAAGTTTTTCACGGTTCTCTCGAGCGCCACGAAAGGCCACGGCCTTCGCCTTGACGAGGAACTTGCAACGCTTGCTGGCGAGCCGGTGTTCGGCGGGCGCACGGTCGGTGCGCTCGTCGCGGCGCAGTCACGCGCAACTACCGATACACTCGCCAAGCATAGCCGCCCGCTTCGTGTGATCGAAGTGAAGCAGCTTGATGCAACTTCGCTGGGCGCATTGCTGATGCATTATATGTTGGAGACGATCCTTGCCGGCGCGTTGTTCGGCGTTGATCCCTATGATCAGCCTGCCGTGGAAGAAGGCAAGGTTCTCGCCAAGAAATATCTCGCGGACGACAAGTAATGCCGGAGACGATCACGATCACGCCGCATATTGCGATTGAGGAACGCGAGCTCGAGGAGAGTTTTGTGCGCTCTTCCGGACCGGGCGGACAGAATGTCAACAAGCTTTCCACCGCGGTGCAGCTTCGCTTCGACCTTCGCGGCTCGACGAATATATCGCCAGGCATGAAAGCGCGTGCGGAGAAGCTCGCAGGCCAGAAATTGACGC
>LNFM01012740.1_pt1 | contig 10938 bp, 12 predicted proteins | sample 596031 | NCBI WGS metagenome assembly LNFM01 (sample SAMN04254537, study PRJNA301005) | activated carbon metagenome | isolation source: dual media filters at the Ann Arbor, Michigan drinking water treatment plant | place: USA: Ann Arbor | reverse complement strand
ACCTTCGCGCACCTTCACCATGACGTCGTATCAGCCGATCGACGTGGTGGTCGGCATCCTCCGTGTCCCGGGGCAGATCAATCAGCTGAGCCGGCTGCCGGATGCCTGGGCGGTGGTGAATGCGCTGACGCCGGATTGCCCTGGCCGCCGGTAAGGCGGGCGATACCCTCGGGCGATGCGCAAGCATCGCCCGAGGCGCGCGTCCTGGCCGGGCGCGGCGCGCCTGGCAAGCTGTGCGTCCTGCCGGGGCGCGGCGCGCCTGTGACACGGCATTTTGTGATCAAGGGGGAGGTGGTGCCGACTCGGGGAATCGAACCCCGGACCTACTGATTACGAATCAGTTGCTCTACCCCTGAGCTAAGTCGGCGCCTTGGATGCGCCGGTCCATAGCGCCAGCAGGCGGGCCTGTCCACCACCAGCCTTCGCACTCCGCCCTGCCCACCCTATGTGAGGGGGGCAACCACGGAACGCATCATGGCCCTGGAGCCCGACCTCCTTCTCGACCGCCGCCGCCTCAAGCGCCAGCTCGGCTTCTGGCGCGGCGCGCTCATCCTCGGCGCCGTGCTCGGCGCGGCCGCCTTCTTCAGCGGCCCCCTGCCCGACAGCGCGGGGCTGGGCGGCGAGCATGTGGCGCGCCTGCCACTGACCGGCACCATCACCGACAACCGCGAACTGGTCCGCCTGGTCGAGCGCGCCGGCCGCGATTCCCAGGTCCGTGCCCTCCTGGTGGCGATCGACAGCCCCGGCGGCACCGTCGCGGGGGGTGAGGCGCTGCACACCGCCATCCGCGGCGTGCGCGCCGCCGGCAAGCCCGTGGTCGCGGTCATGGGCGGCACCGCCGCTTCGGCCGGCTACATGGTGGCGGTGCCGGCCGAGCGAATCTTCGCCCGCGAGGCGACGCTGACCGGCTCGATCGGCGTCATCCTGCAATCCTTCGAGGTCTCGGAGCTGATGGACCGCCTGGGCCTGCGGGCCGAGGCGCTGACCTCCGGCCCCTTGAAGGACCAGCCCAGCCCCTTCCGCCCGCTGACCGAGCAGGGCCGCGCCTCGCTCAACGCCGTGGTGCAGGACATGCAGAGCCAATTCGTCGCCATGGTCGCCACCGGCCGCAACATGCCGGAGGAGCGCGTGCGCGAATTGGCCGATGGCCGCGTCATGACCGGCCGCCAGGCCGTGGCGGCGGGCCTGGTGGACGCCATCGGTGGCGAGGCCGAGGCCCGGCGCTGGCTGGCCGAAACCCACAACCTGCCCGCCGATCTCCGCCTGCGGGACCTCGACCCCCGCGGCACGGCCGAGCGTGTGCTCTCCATGGCCTCGCTGGGCTTCTGGCAGGGGGCTGCCGGGATGCTGCGGGCCGAAGGCTGGTGGCCGGGGCAGCTTCTCCCCCGATGAGACCTCACTCAAAGCTTGCAAAACCCTTTGACTCGTCATGCTATGGTCCGGCACAGCTTTGAGGGTCCCGTGACAAAGAGCGAATTGATCGCGCATCTCGCCATGCAGCACCCCCATCTGCGCCTGCCCGACATCGAGCTGGTGGTGGGCACCATTTTCGAGGAGGTCAGCGCCGCCCTCGCCCGCGGGGACCGGGTGGAGCTGCGCGGCTTCGGCGCCTTCACCACCCGCAAGCGGGACCCGCGCCAGGGCCGCAACCCCCGCACGGGTGAGGCCGTGTCGGTGGAAGGCAAGGGCATGCCGCATTTCCGGCCGGGCAAGGAATTGCGCGCCCGCGTCAATGGTGGCCGGGACCCCGGCGAGGGCGAGTGATCGCCTATCTGCCGCCCGCCCTGCTCGCGGTGGCGCTGGCCGCCTTCGCCCTGGCCAATCCGCAGCCCGTCGCCATCACCTTCTGGCCTGAGGGATGGGTGGCGGAATTGCCGCTCTGGCAGGCCATCCTGGCACCCTGCCTCGTCACCTTCCTGGCGGGGGGGCTGACCGTCTGGCTGGCCCATCTGCCGGCGCGGCGCAGTGCGTCGCAGCTGCGCCAGGCCGCCGCCCTGCTTGACGCCGAACTCGCCAGCCGCGATCCCAGGCCCGCCAAGCCGCGCTGAGGAATTTTTTCGAGTCATGCTGCATCGCCCCACCGGCCCCCAGGGCCGGCTGATCGTCGCCCTGGATACGCCGCACCTCCCCCACGCCGAGGCGCTGGCCCGCCAGGTCGCGCCCGCCGCAGGTCTGGTGAAGCTGGGGCTGGAATTGTTCTGCGCCGCCGGGCCGCCGGCCTTGGCGCGGCTTGCCTCCCATGCGCCGGTCTTTCTCGACCTCAAGCTGCATGACATCCCCAACACGGTGGCCGGCGCGGTCGGCTCGCTGGCACCGCTCGGGGCTTCGATGCTGACGCTGCATGCGGGCGGCGGGCCGGCCATGATCACCGCCGCGCGCAAGGCGGCCGAGGCGGCGGGGGCCGCGCGCCCCATCCTGCTCGCCGTCACCGTCCTCACCAGCATGGATGCCGAGCAGCTGGGCGCGGTGGGCGTGGCCGGCGGCCCTGCCCAGCAGGTGCTGCGCCTGGCGCGCATGGCCATGGATGCGGGCGCCGATGGGCTGGTTTGTTCCCCGCGCGAGGTCTCGCTGATCCGCGATGCCCTGGGCGAGGCGCCGATGCTGGTGGTCCCCGGCATCCGCCCCCTGGGCAGCGCCGCCGGCGACCAGGCGCGCATCGCCACGCCCGCGGATGCCGTGGCCGCCGGCGCCGATTGGATCGTGGTCGGCCGGCCCATCACCGAGGCCGCGGACCCCGCCGCCGCCGCCGCCGCCATCACCGCCAGCCTCACGCGATGAGCATCGAGGTCAAGATCTGCGGTGTGAACACGCCCGAGGCGCTGCGCTGGGCGGCCGAGGCCGGGGCGGATTTCGTGGGCTTCGTCTATTTCCCGCCCTCGCCGCGCGCCGTCACCCCCGCCCAATCCGGCGCGATCTCGGCCAGCCTGGAAGGCGGGCCGCGCCGCGTCGGCCTTTTCGTGGACCCGGCGGATGCGCTGCTGGAAGCGGCGCTGGCCAGCACCGCGCTGGACGTGATCCAGCTGCATGGCGAGGAGAGCCCGGCCCGCGTGGCCGAAATCCGCATCCGCTTCGGCGTGCCGGTCATGAAGGCGCTGGGCATCGCGAACGAGGCTGATCTCGCGCAGATCGCGGATTACGAGCCGGTGGCGGACCGGCTGCTGCTGGATGCCAAGCCGCCGCCCGATGCGGTGCTGCCGGGCGGCAATGCGGCGCCCTTCGAATGGCGCCTGGCGCGCCTGGCCCGCATCAACCGCCCCTGGCTGCTGGCGGGCGGCCTCACCCCCGCCAATGTGGCCGCGGCCATCGCGGCCAGCGGCGCCCCGGGCGTGGATGTTTCCTCGGGCGTCGAGCGCGCGCGGGGCGTGAAGGATGCGGGGCTGATCCGGGCCTTCATCGCCGCAGCCCGCAGGGGGTGAGCAGGGGTTGGGAAAAGTTGATCCCTTCTGTATGACACTGGCGAAACGCCTCTGCTCGGGAATGCTCCGTTGAACCAGCTCCTCAAGCCCAACACCTACAAGAGCGGCCCGGATGCCGCCGGGCGCTTCGGCGGTTTCGGCGGCCGCTACGTCGCCGAGACGCTGATGCCGCTGATCCTCGAGGTCGAGGCGGCCTATGCCACGGCCAAGGCGGACCCCGCCTTCGATGCCGAGTGGCGCCGCCTGCTCAAGGATTACGTGGGCCGCCCGAGCCCGCTCTGGTCCGCCGAGCGCATCACCGAGCATTGCCGCGCGAGCGCGGAGCCGGGGAAGGGTGCCAAGGTCTATTTCAAGCGCGATGAGCTGAACCACACCGGCGCGCACAAGATCAACGCCGTGCTGGGCCAGATCCTGCTGGCGAAGCGCATGGGCAAGAAGCGCATCATCGCCGAGACCGGCGCCGGCCAGCATGGCGTGGCGACGGCCACCGCCTGCGCGCTGTTCAACCTGCCCTGCACCGTCTTCATGGGTGCGACCGATGTCGAGCGGCAGCAGCCCAATGTCTTCCGCATGAAGCTGCTGGGCGCCGAGGTCATCGCCGTCACCTCCGGCGCCGCCACGCTGAAGGACGCGATGAACGAGGCGCTGCGCCACTGGGTCGCGAATGTCGAGGACACCTATTACTGCATCGGCACCGTCGCCGGCCCGCACCCCTATCCCATGATGGTCCGCGACTTTCAGTCGGTGATCGGCGATGAAACCCGCGTACAGATGCAGGAGGCCGAGGGCCGCCTGCCGGATGTGCTGGTGGCGGCGATTGGCGGCGGCTCCAACGCCATGGGCCTGTTCTACCCCTTCCTGGACGACCCCTCCGTGCGGATGCTCGGCGTCGAGGCCGGCGGCCATGGCGTGGACACGCCCGAGCACGCGGCCAGCCTCACCGGCGGCCGCCCGGGCGTGCTGCACGGCAACCGCACCTACCTGCTGCAGGACGAGAACGGCCAGATCCTGGAAGGCCATTCGATCAGCGCGGGCCTGGATTACCCCGGCGTCGGGCCCGAGCATTCCTGGCTGCATGAACTCGGCCGCGTCGAATACGTGAACGCGACGGACAAGGAGGCGCTGGACGCCTTCCAGCTCTGCTCGAAGTTGGAGGGCATCATCCCGGCGCTGGAGCCGGCGCATGCGCTGGCCCATGTGCTGAAGGTGGCCCCCACCCTGCCGGCCGAGACGCTGATCGTCATGAACATGTGCGGCCGTGGCGACAAGGACATCTTCACTGTCGCCGGCCATCTTGGGGTGAAGCTGTGAGCGCGTCCGATCTCGGCATGGCTGTGTCGCGCGGCGACGCAAAGCTGCGCGGCCAAGGCCGCATCGCCGCCCGTTTCGCCGCACTGAAGGCCGAAGGCCGCGGCGCGCTCATCCCCTATCTCGAAGCCTATGACCCCGACCCCGCCACCAGCATGGCCATCCTGCGCGGCATGCCCGGCGCGGGGGCCGACCTGATCGAGATCGGCGTTCCCTTCACCGACCCCATGGCCGATGGCCCCATCATCCAGCTCGCCGCCCAGCGCGGGCTGAAGGCGGGCGCCACGCTGGCCGGCACGCTGGCCATGGTGCGCGACTTCCGCCAGGAGGATGACGCGACGCCGGTGATCCTCATGGGTTACCTCAACCCCATCCTCTCCTACGGCGCGGATCGCTTCGTCACCGATGCGGCCGCGAGCGGCGTGGATGGCCTGATCGTCGTGGACATGCCGCCCGAGGAGGCCGAGGTGCTGGCCCCGGCGGCGCTCGCGGCCGGCATGGACATCATTCGCCTGGTGGCGCCGACGACCGATGACGCGCGGCTGTCGCTGGTGCTGAACGCTTCCTCCGGATTCGTCTACTACGTCGCCATCACCGGCATCACCGGCACCCGCAGCGCCGACCCCGAGGCGCTGCGCGCGGCCATCCCGCGCATCCGCGCCCATACCGACCTGCCGATCTGCATCGGCTTCGGCGTGCGCACGCCCGAGCAGGCGGGCTTTGCCTCCAAGGTCGCTGATGGTGCCGTGGTGGCGAGTGTGCTGATCGACACCCTGGCCAAGTCGCTGGATGAGCAGGGCCGCGCCAAGCCGGACAGCGTGCGCCGCGTGCTGGACCAGGTGCGCGAACTGGCCGCCGCGGTCCGGGGCTGAGGTTAGCCCCGGCGTGGCTGGGGACCTCGCCTTCTGGAGCCTGATCCTGCTGCTGCTGGCAGGCCTGGCCATTGGCCTGGCGGGTGGCTTGCTGGGGATCGGCGGCGGGGTCATCGCCGTGCCGGCGCTGCTGGAAATCCTGGCCCATCTGCCGGTGCCGGAGCGCCTGCCACTCGCCATCGGCACGGCCCAGGCGGTGATCCTGCTCTCCTCGGTCAGCGCGGTGCGCGCCCATGCGCAGGGCGGCGGCGTGGAGACCGGGCTGCTGCGTGCCTGGCTGCCGGCGATGATCCTGGGCGCGGGGCTGGGGCTGCTGCTGGCACCCTTCGCCCCGGCCACCCTGTCCCTCCTCGTTTTCGCGGGCATCGCAACGGCGCTCGGCGGCGCGCTGCTGCTGGGCGACCGGGCAAGGCTGGCCGAGGGTCTGCCTTGCACCGCCATCGGCTGGCTGCCACCGGGGCTGATCGGCCTCGTCTCGGCCGCGCTGGGTGTGGGGGCGGGGACGCTGAGCGGGCCGGCCCTTGGGCTTTTCGGCGTGGGGCTGCATCGAGCCGTGGGCTCTGGTGCGGTGTTCAACCTGGCCGTCGCCGCGCCGGCCACCCTCGCTTCCCTGGCACTGGGGCAGGTGAGCTTTGCGGGGCTGCTGCTGCTGGCGGCGCCGGCCATGCTGGTGGCGCCCTGGGCCGCGCGGCTCAGCCGGCGGCTGCCGCAGCGTCTCTTGGCCTGGGGCTTTGCGCTGTGCCTGGCTGCGATTGCGGGCCGGCTGGTCTGGCGGGCTTTGGTCCAGGGGTAAGAATGGGCCTCCGGCGGCTGGGTCGGGTCTCAACAGGCCCACGGCCCCAGCCGCCGGAGGCTCTTATCTACAGCGCCGCCAGCGGCTTGCCGATCTCCGGATCGAACTTGAACTTCGCCAGGCTCCCCCAGGCGCGGTCATATTGCGGCGGGATTTGCAGCGCCTCGATCCGCCCCAGCGCCACGGCCGCGTTCAGCACCCAGTAGGGGTCACGCAGGAAGGCGCGGGCCAGCAAGATCATGTCGGCCTGGCCGGCATCGAGGATGGCCTGGGCCTGGGCCGGCTCGGTGATCAGGCCGACCGCCATGACGGGGATGCCCGCCCCCTGCTTCACCGCCTCGGCGCCCGGCACCTGGTAGCCCGGGCCGAGCGGGATCTTCTGCCCCGCATCCAGCCCGCCGGAGCTGACATCCACGATATCCACGCCCAGCGCCTTCAGCCGCTCGGCCAGCATCACGCTCTCCGCCGTGTCCCAGCCGCCCTCGACCCAATCGGTGTGCGAGATGCGGACCGCCAGCGGCAATTCATCAGGGATGACGGCGCGGGTGGCGCGGGCGATTTCGCGGATCAGCCGGGTGCGGCCCTCGAAATCCCCGCCCCAGCCGTCATTGCGGCGGTTGGAGATGGGCGAGAGGAACTGGTGCACCAGGTAGCCATGGGCCGCGTGCAGCTCGATCAGCTTGTAGCCCGCCTTGACCGAACGCACCGCCGCATCGGCGAAGGCCTGGATGGTGCCGAGGATCTCGGCCTCGCTCATCGCGCGCGGGGTGGCATAGCCCTGGAAGGCGGCCGCACTCGGGCCCAGCGCCTCCCAGCCCGGCACGGCGGGGCCGGCTTCCCAGGCCGGCAGGCGGCTGGCCTTGCGGCCGGCATGCGCCAGCTGGATCGCCGGCACCGTGCCCATCGCGGCGATGGCGTTGACGAGACGGGTGTGGCTGGCGAGGTGGTCATCGCTCCAGATGCCCAGGTCACCAGGGCTGATGCGGCCTTCGGGCGTCACGGCGGCGGCCTCGGTCATCACCATGCCGGGGCCGGCGACGGCGCGGGAGACGAGATGCGCCATGTGCCAATCGGTCGGCTTGCCATCCTCGCCCGCGCAATACTGGCACATGGGCGAGACGCCGATGCGGTTGCGGAAGGCCACACCGCGCAAGGTGAGGGGGCTGAACAAATCGGTCATGAGCGTGAATCCTGAGAGGCAAAGGGCGCCGTGCGCCCGAGGCGGTTTTCCATGATGACGAGAAACGGCCGCGGATCGGGCAGCAGGCGCCCCTCCCCATCCGTCGCCCAGCGCGAGAGCGCCACCGTGTCGCTGACATTGCCACCCACCGCCTCCACCACGCCAGGGGAGGCATGGATGACGATGTCGCAATGCATCGGCCGGAAGCGGCCGCGTTCGGCGCCGCGCTCGGCCCAGTTGCCCAGGGGCCGGCTGGAGCGGTCGCGACAGACGAGATCGCCGGGCACGGGGGCGTAAAGCGCGGGGTCGCGCGGCAGGAAGGGCGCGGCGGCGGGCCAGGCGGCGGCCAGCGCGTCGAGATGATCGAGGTAGCGGGAATGCGCGGCATCGGGCGCGAATTCCGGCGCATCCACCCCGGCCGCGCCGATCACCCAGGAGATGAACGCGGCGGACCAGAAGGGCTCAGCCCACAGATTGCCGCCACCCGCGCCGGCCAGGGCACGTTCGTACCGCGCGCGGTTGGAAGGAATGGCCTCGGCCGATTGCGGCACGGCGCGCCAATAAGCCAGCACGCGGGGGAAGTTCTCCGGCGCGGCCTCGGGGCGGGGGCTCGCCTGGGGCGTGCAGGGCGCGAGGGCGGGGCCGGGCAGGCCGGTCGTGACGCAGCCCCAATCCTGCCACTCGGCGGCGGCCAGGCGCAGCATGCGGTCGCGCGCCGCCGGCGGGTAGCTGAGCGGCGCCGGCAGCGCGACCGGCGGCGGCGCCACGGCGCAGCCGGTGAGCCAGGCCAGCAGGGGCAGCACCAAGGCGGGCATGGAACGGGGCACGCCCCTCTCTGCCAAAGCCTTCCCTTATGGACAAGACGTTCTATTCTCGCCCCCGCCATGTCCCAGCCGCCAGAGCCCGAAGGCGGGCGCCTCCTCTTCCGCAGCGAGACCTTCGCGGCGGACCCCGCCCGCACGCGCCGTGTGCCAACCGGCGAAGTGGTGACGGAGGCCGCGCGGGAGATCCCCCTGCATGCGCGCTGCGACGTGCTGGTGGTGGGCGGCGGACCCTCCGGCGTCGCCGCCGCCGTGGCCGCGGCGCGGCAGGGCGCGCACACCATCCTGATGGAGCGGCACAATCACCTGGGCGGGCTCTCCACCGGCGGCCTTGTCATCTGGATTGACCGGATGACGGATTGGTCCGGCCAGAGGGTGATCCGCGGCTTCGCCGAGGAATTCCTGGACCGCCTGCCCGCCGGCGCGGTGACCGGCCCGGCGCCGGCGCTCTGGGGCGCGCGCGATGCGGCGACCGCCGCCTGGTGGGCGGCGCGCACCAGCGCCTTCCACGGCATCGTCACCCATTCCCCCACCTGCGACCCGGAGGCGATGAAGCTCGCCGCGCAGGAAATGGTGCTGGAATCCGGCGCGGAGCTGCTGTTCCACGCCTGGGGCGCCTCCCCCATCATGGCCGAGGGCGCGGTGCGCGGCGCCTTCTTCGAGTCCAAGCAGGGGCGGCGCGCCATCCTGGCCCGCTGCACCGTGGATGCGACGGGCGATGGCGACCTCTTCGCCCAGGCCGGCGCCGCCTACAATGACGATATCGACGCGCGCGACATCCATCACTGCATGAACACCAGCTGGCTCTTCGGCGGCGTGAACATGCCCCGCTATCAGCGCTGGCGCGCCGAGCAGCCCGGGGAATTCAGCGCCTTCCTGCAACGCGGGCGGGAGCGCATCCGGCTGTTCGACAAGGCCTTCGCCTCCTGGCGCGACGATGTGGCGCTCTTCATGGGCCCTCGCCTCTCCGGCTATTCGGCGGTGGATGTTGAGGATCTGACGGCCGTGGAAATCCAGAGCCACCGGCTGATGGCCGAGCACCTGGCGCTCTACCGCGAAGGCGCGCCCGGCTTCGAGAATGCCTTCCTCATGCTCTCCGCGCCGCAACTGGGCGTGCGGCATGCGCGGCGTCTCCAGGGCGTGGCGGCGGTGACGCGGGGGGATTGGGACGGGCGGGTGCGGGAGGATGAGATCGGCGTCTCGCCCAGCCTCTCCCCGAAATTCCCCAATGTGTCCGTGCCCTATGGGGCGCTGGTGCCGGAGCGGCTGGACGGGCTGCTGGCGCCGGGGCGACATCTGAGCTGCGACCCCAACAGCCACTCCTTCCTGCGGGAAATCCCGCAATGCTGGATGACGGGCCAGGCGGCGGGGGCGGCGGCGGCGCTGGCGGTGTCACGCGGTGTAGAGCCCCGCGCGGTCTCCATTCTGGAGTTGCAGGCGGCGCTGCGGGCGGGCGGGGTGCATTTTTCCGCCCCATCGGCCGCGCAAAGCGCGGCATGATCCCAGCGCTGGGCAAAGCGCGGCCTGATCAGGCCGTCGCGAGGCGGGTTTCGCCGAGGCCCGAGCGGGCGGCGGCAGCGCCGGAGCTGGCATCGCGAATGATGTAGCCGCGGCCCCAGACCGTGCCGATCACGTTGTTGGCACCTGCATTCTGCAGCTTCTTCCGCAGCTTGCAGACAAAGACGTCGATGATCTTACTGTCCGGCTCATCCATCCCGCCATAGAGGTGATCCAGGAAATTCTCCTTGGAGAGGACGGTGCCGCGGCGCATCAGCAGCAATTCCAGGATGGCGTATTCCTTGCCGGTCAGATGGACCGAGCGGCCCTGTACCGCCACTTCCTTGGCACCGAGATCGAGCGAGAGCGGGCCCATCTGGATGCGCGGCTGGCTGAAGCCCTTGGAGCGGCGGATCATCGCCTGCAGGCGGGCCACCAGCTCCTCCGGCTCGAAGGGCTTGGCCAGGTAGTCATCGGCGCCGACCGAGAGGCCGCGCACCTTGGCCTGGGTGCGGGCATTGGCCGAGAGCATGAGCACCGGCGCTTCGATCCGCGCGGCGCGGAGCTTGGTGATGACCTCATATCCCTCCATGTCCGGCAGCATCAGGTCCACCACGGCGGCGTCGTAATCATAGAGCCGGGCGAGTTCCAGCGCCTCGGCCCCGCAATCCGCTACATCCACCACCATGCGGTGCTGCTGCAGCTGAAAGGTGATGCCGCGGGCGGCGGAGCGATCATCTTCAACCAGAAGGATACGCATTTCAGTCATCTCCACACGTTTTGCGTGTGGAGATTTACCACCATGACGCGAGCCCGCCAAGGGAAATTCAGCTTTTGGTGTGTCTTTAAAAAAATAAACTTCATTAAAGCAGATCAAATGCTGCATTTCGCGCGAAAACCCTGAGTGAGCCAGTCAGAAATGTCCAGCCAGCGAAGAAACTTAACGAATTTGTCGTCAACTGACCGAATGTCCGAATTTCATGCGCTACGTCTTATTTAAAGACACATAACGAAGCGGTCTCGAAACAAAAAAAGGGCGCCCCTCGCAGGG
>LNFM01014015.1_pt1 | contig 10943 bp, 9 predicted proteins | sample 596031 | NCBI WGS metagenome assembly LNFM01 (sample SAMN04254537, study PRJNA301005) | activated carbon metagenome | isolation source: dual media filters at the Ann Arbor, Michigan drinking water treatment plant | place: USA: Ann Arbor | reverse complement strand
GCCCGCACGCCCGGCCTCAGGTCGTAGCGCGCCGTATCGAGCACCACGTCGGCAAACTGGATCGCGTCGCCATAGGCCATTCCCCTTTCGCGCCGGCGCGCCAGCGGTTCGCCGGTCCTGGAATCCGCGACGATCACCTCGACATCGCCCCGCACCTCTCCCTCATTCCTGGGCTCCGCCTCGAGCAGGGGAACCGCCAGAAGGGTCAGGTTCGGCCTGTAGGGCCAGACCTTGCAGGCGACATCCTCCGGATCGATGTGTTGCGCATAGTCGCCTGCCAGAAAGTAGCCGTCGCTGCTCTGCATCGCCACCGGATAGGCCTGCCGCAGCAGTTCCTCGCGATTGGCGCACTCAGCCAGCGCATGAACGGGAAGCAGGGCAAGCAAGAGGGCGATGAAGATGCGCATGAAGGTGGACCTGGACTCGAGCATCGCCAAGGATCGTCCCGAAGGTCGGGTCGGCGCTTTGTGGAAGATGTCCACCGCTTTGCGGATATTGGTCCTCTAGGTCAATGCGGGCCTTGAAGGTGGGTAAGCCACAGTTGGCGCAAATGGCTGTGCATCGCGCGGTTAGTGCTGGACTGGCAGCGACGCATTTCCGACAATGCGCCGCCTGCGAGATGAGTCCTTGGCGAGCGGCGCGAATCCATGTCCGATGAAAAACTGCCGCGCGACCCGTTGCGGCGTGAAGCTTTCGAGAAGGCGAACGCGCCGATCAAGCCGGACCGTCCCTTCGTGCATCTGCGCGTGCATTCGGCCTATTCGCTCTTGGAAGGCGCGCTGCCGATCGGCAAGATCGCCGGCCATGCGCTGAAGGACAATGCGCCGGCCATCTGCATCACCGACACCAACAATCTGTTCGGCGCCCTCGAATTCGCCGGCAAGCTGGTCAAGGAAGGCGTCCAGCCCCTGATCGGCTTCACCGGCGAAGTCACCACGGGTAGCCGGCAGACGGGCCAGCGCCGCACGGGCGCCGAGACCAGTCCGATCGTGCTGATCAGCGCGACCGAGGCGGGCTATGCCAATCTCGTGCGCCTTGTCAGCCGCGCCTACCTCTCCAACCCGCCCGGCGAGCCGGTCCAGATCTCGACCGCCTGGCTGGAGGAGCTAGGCGACGGCATGATCTGCCTGACTGGCGGCCCTCGGGGACCGGTCGGACTGGCGCTGCGCCACGATCATGCCGACCTAGCTGAAGGCCGGCTTCTGGCGCTGAAGGCGATTTTTGGCGATCGGCTCTATGTCGAGGTCGACCGGGTCGGCAATTATGATCGCCGCCTGGAAGCCGCGACGATCGATCTCGCCTATCGCCACGAGTTGCCGCTGGTCGCCACCAACGAGGCCTTCTTTCCCGCGAAGGACGACTATGATGCCCATGACGCGCTGATCGCCATCGCGGAAGGCTCGGTCGTGGCATCGGACGATCGCCGCAGGCTGTCGCCGGACAATCATCTGAAGTCGCAGGCCGAGATGGCGCGGCTGTTTGCCGACCTGCCCGAAGCGATCGACAACACGATCGAGATCGCGATGCGCTGCTCCTACTATCCGAAGAAGCGCGCGCCGATCCTGCCGCGCTTTACCGGGGGCGACGAAGCCGATCCGACCGAGGCGCTGAAGGCCGAGGCGGACGAGCTGGGCCGCCAGGCACGCGAGGGCCTCGACGCGCGCCTGTCCGGTTTCGGCATGTCGGATGGATTTGTCGAGGAGCAGTATCGCGAGCGGCTGGAATTCGAGCTCGGCATCATCGAGCGGATGAAGTTTCCCGGCTACTTCCTGATCGTCGCGGACTTCATCAAATGGGCAAAGGCGCAGGGCATCCCGGTCGGGCCCGGGCGCGGCTCGGGCGCGGGCTCGCTGGTCGCCTATGCGCTTACCATCACCGATATCGATCCGCTGCGCTTCTCTCTGCTGTTCGAGCGCTTCCTCAATCCAGACCGCGTCTCGATGCCGGATTTCGACATCGACTTCTGCCAGGACCGCCGCGACGAGGTCATCCGCTACGTCCAGGGTAAATACGGCCGCGACCAGGTCGCCCAGATCATCACCTTTGGCACGCTGCAGGCGCGCGCCGTGCTGCGCGACGTCGGTCGCGTCCTGCAGATGCCCTACGGCCAGGTCGACCGTCTCTGCAAGATGGTGCCGCAGAACCCGGCCAACCCGGTCAGTCTCGCCAAGGCGATCGAGGGCGAGCCGCGCTTTTCGGAGGAGGCCGAGAAGGAACCGATCGTCCAGACCCTGCTCGATATGGCGCAGAAGCTGGAAGGGCTTTACCGCCACGCCTCGACGCATGCGGCCGGCATCGTCATCGGCGACAGGCCGCTGTCTGAACTCGTGCCGATGTACAGCGATCCGCGCTCCGACATCCCGGTCACCCAGTTCAACATGAAGCTGGTCGAGGAAGCGGGGCTGGTCAAGTTCGACTTCCTCGGACTGAAGACGCTGACCGTGCTGGAAACCGCGGTGCGCCTGATCCGTCGGCGTGGCATCGAGGTCGACCTGCTGCGCATCCCGCTCGACGACCCCGACACCTATGCGATGCTGTCGCGCGGCGAGGTCGTCGGCGTGTTCCAGGTGGAATCGGCCGGCATGCGCAAGGCGCTGATCGGCATGCGGCCCGACCGCATCGAGGACATCATCGCGCTGGTCGCGCTCTACCGTCCGGGTCCGATGGAAAACATCCCGACCTACAATGCGCGCAAGCACAAGGAGGAAGAACTCGCCTCCATCCATCCGATGATCGACCATCTGGTCGCCGAGACTCAAGGCGTCATCGTCTACCAGGAACAGGTGATGCAGATCGCCCAGGAACTGGCCGGCTATTCGCTCGGCGAAGCAGACCTGCTGCGCCGCGCCATGGGCAAGAAGATCCGCGCGGAAATGGACCAGCAGCGCACGCGCTTCGTGTCCGGCGCGATGCAGAACGGGCTGGCCAAGGGACAGGCCGACTTCATCTTCGACCTCTTGGCAAAATTCGCCGACTACGGCTTCAACAAGTCACATGCGGCCGCCTATGCGGTCATTTCCTACCAGACGGCCTATCTCAAGGCGCATTTTCCGGTGGAGTTTCTGGCCGCGTCGATGACGCTCGACATGGGCAACACCGACAAGCTCGCCGATTTCCGCCAGGACGCGCTGCGGCTCGGCATCGACGTCGTGCCGCCCTCGGTGATGACCTCCTTCCGGGACTTCGAGGTTTCCGAAAACCGCATCTTCTATGCGCTCGCCGCCATCAAGGGCGTCGGCGACGCCGCCGTCGAGCATATCGTGGCGCGGCGCAAAGAGAGGCCGTTCGCCGATCTCGAGGATTTCTGCGAGCGCGTCGATCCAAAGATCGTCGGCAAGCGCGTCCTGGAAAGCCTCGTCATTGCCGGCGCGCTCGACTGCTTCGGCCACGACCGCGCATCGATGATGGCGGGCATGGAGCGCATGATGGGCCTGGCCTCGCGTGCCCATGAGGACAAGGTGCTCGGCATCATCGACATGTTCGGTGCCGCCTCGGGTGCCAGCCAGCAGAAGCTGCATCTGCCGGCCGCCGAGCCGTGGCTGCCGGCCGAAAAGCTGCACCGGGAGTTCCAGGCTGTCGGCTTCTTCCTCTCCGCCCATCCGCTCGACGAGTACAAGTCCGCGCTGCAGAAGATGCGGGTGCAGAACTGGTCGGAATTCTCCGCGGCCGTTAAGCGCGGCGCGACGGCGGGGCGGCTTGCCGGAACCGTGACGTCACGCCAGGAGCGCAAGACGCGCACCGGCAACAAAATGGGCGTGATCTGCTTTTCCGATGTCTCCGGCCAGTATGAGGCCGTCCTCTTCGCCGAAACGCTCGCGCAGTATCGTGACCTGCTGGAGCCCGGAAAGTCGCTGGTGATAGAAGTCTCGGCGGAAGACCGTCCGGAGGGCGTCAACCTGCGCATCCAGAAGGTGCAGTCGCTGGAGGACGAGGCAAGCCGCGTGCAGAAATCGCTGCGCATCTATGTGCGCGACGCGGCCCCGCTCGGCACGCTGCAGAGCCAGCTGGGTGTCAGGGGCGACGGAAAAGTCAGCTTCATCGTCATCAAGGAACAGGCGCAGGGCGAGGTCGAAGTCGCGCTGCCCGGCGGCTACCGCATCTCGCCCCAGGTCGCCTCCGCCATGCGCGCCGTGCCGGGCGTGGTCGAGGTGGAACTGGTGTAGAGCACAACGGATCAGATCGGTCGGATCGCGGATATGCCAAGTGCGGTCGCCGCCGTCGCCATCCGCCGGTCCAACGTGTAGATCATCATGCCGTTGTCCTGAGCGACGGCCACTCTTGAGCGGCCGATGAATCCGCTTATGAACGCGTAAGTGCCGATACCAACAGTGATGTGTCGAGATAGAGCATCAGTAGCGATCTGAGTCTCGCAGTCTTCGCATGAATGTTTCGGTATCCTCGGTCTGGGGCTGCATTTTGTCGGTAAGACGGCGCAGCGCTTCGACATCGATTGGCTTCCGGCTTTCCTTGATTGGGGTCAGCTGCACCACCGGCTTGCCGCGAAGCGCGATGTTGATCGTCTCGCCCCCCGCGGCGCGCCGGACGAGGTCGCTGAGGGTCGCTTTGGCCTCGGCTAAATTTACCGTTTCCGTCATGTCAGCCTCCTGACCAATTTTCTGGTCATGTAGCATGGGGGTAGCGGAATTTCCATTCTCCCAGTCAATTCCGCTCCCAAGGAGGCCGATCCTCCGGCGCTTGCCGTGGGCTCTTCGGAATGATGCGCTTTGCTGCGGAGCGCCGCGCGGCGGGCAAGAAATCCGGCGCCGGCCGCCGCTACGTTTCAGCCGACCTGTGGCGCCAGCGCGTTGGCGGAGGCTGTCGCGATCTTTCCGGTCATGTTGTTCACGATGTGGACCATAAGGCCAGAACCGGATGCGATCCGGCCTTCGCCATCGATCCTGTACTCCTTGCGACCGACCGATTGGCCGACATTGCCCCCGATGGTGAAGAACTTCTGTCCGCCCGTGTCGACCTCGACAACGATGTCGGTATGGCTTTCGAACCACCCCTTGCCCGGTGCATTGTCGTAGGTGACGCCGGCGCCACCTGCGCCGCGCGGGCTTCCCACGAGATCACCCAGCGCCACCACCATCTCTCCTGGCCGGTAGCCGACGATCGGTGCGGACAGCCGATTGGCCCTGCGGTTCTGGATCGACTTGATGATCCACGTCGCATGACCCGCGGAATAGGGGAATTCGGTGCCGGCCCCGGCAGTCTGCATGCAGTAAGAAATGAAAGCGGCGGACCATGCGATGTTCAACCCACCATCGAGGCGTCCATTGGCTGGCTTGAACGCCTTGAGGAGCCGGTTGTATTCGGCGTCGGAAATGCTCATCCAGTAGTCGGCAACACGATCATTATAGGGCTGGACTGTTTCTTTTCGTCTGTTAACACCCGAGACCGATACATACTTGTCGCTGGTCCCAACATCCCTTCCAAAAAGATCCCATTCTTTGCCAAGGCAATCAAGAAGACTGTTTATGAACGCCATAGCTATCGAGCCCCAGCACACATGTTCATTCCCAGTTGTGTATAACACGTCAAAAACCGTCGGCGCACAAGAAGAATGTCTGGGGACGGTCAAGAGCCGGCTTTCATTCCTCTGGAATGTCTTCACGTACTGCGTTGCGCGAGTGGCCGAACGTGTATCCCGTCTCCACAGCCTTGCGCCCGAACTTGTCGCGCAGCTGGTCGATCGCGCCCTCCGCCATCGCCCGCTTTCGAGACTGGACGTCGACGAGATCCGGCGGGTCGGCACGGTCCTGGTCCGACAGGTCGCTGACGCCGATGCCCAGTAGGCGGAACCGCGTGCCGTCCGCCTCCTTCTCCAGAAGCTGCAGTCCGGTCTGAAATATGCGGTCGGCCAGTCGCGTCGGATCGGCAAGCTGGCGGTTGCGTGTGCGGATGCGGAAATCCTGTGTCTTCAGCTTCAGCACGACCGTGCGGCCGGCAATGCCGGATTTCTTGAGACGCGCCGAGACCTTTTCGGAGAGCGCCCGCAGGACCGGCACGAGATCGGCCATTCCGGCCAGATCGGTGTCGAAGGTCGTCTCTGCTGACACGCTCTTGGCGTCGTGGTCGGGCTGAACCTGCCGCTCGTCCTGTCCGCGCGCCAGATGGTAGAGCCGGTCGCCCATCGTGCCGTAGCGCTTCATCAGGTCGACGCGCTCGCGCTTCTGGATCTGCCCGATCGTGCGGATGCCGTCGCGCTCCAGCGTCGCGGCAAACGCCTTGCCGACGCCCCAGATCAGCGTGACCGGCTGTCCGGCGAGGAAATCGACCGCCTCGGCCTCGCCGATGACCGAAAAGCCGCGCGGCTTGCGCAGCTCGGAGGCAACCTTGGCGAGGTATTTGCAGTAGGAGAGGCCGGCCGAAACGGTGATGCCGATTTCCGCCTCGACCCGCCTGGCGAAGTCGGCCAGCACAAGGGCAGGGGGGCGACCGTGCAACCGCTCGGTGCCCGCAAGATCGAGAAAGGCCTCGTCGATCGAGATCGGCTCGACCAGCGGTGTCAGCGCCTGCATCATGGCGCGGACCTCGCGCCCGACCGCGACGTATTTGTCCATGTCCGGGCGGATCACCACGGCTTCGGGGCAGGCAGCCAGCGCCTTGAACATCGGCATGGCGGAGCGCACGCCCGAGATGCGCGCGATGTAGCAGGCCGTCGAGACGACGCCGCGCTTGCCTCCGCCGATGATCACCGGGCGATCCTTCAGCGCCGGATTGTCCCGCTTTTCGACCGAAGCATAGAAGGCGTCGCAATCGATATGGGCGAGATGCAGCGCGTAGAGTTCGGGGTGGCGCGTCACACGCGGACTGCCGCACGCGGTACACCTGCCCACGGGTGAGCGCTGCAGGGTCAGGCAGTCTCTGCAGAAACCATGGTTGGGGTCGTTGACAGGCGGCATCAGCTTTGAGAACATAAGAGGAACAAAATCAAGCTTAGGCCAGGTCGGGCGGCCTCACAAGGCAGATCGAAGAGGGAACCGATGGCTGTTGCCATATATCCGCTGGTGCCCGCACGCTGGCCTGATTTCGAAATGCTGTTTGGCAAGCAGGGCGCCTGCTACGGCTGCTGGTGCACGCATTTCCGCCTGCCGCCCGCCGTTCGCCGATCGAGCGACCGGGCCGGCAACAAGGAGGTCATCAGGGCTCGCATCGAGGCCGGACCGCCACCCGGATTGCTGGCTTACGACGATGGCCTGCCGGTCGGCTGGATGCAGATCGGCCCGCGGGCGGACGTGCCCGAGTGGAACAATGCGGGCAGGGGTTCGGCGCCACTCGATCCCGAGGACGCAGCCGATCCCGGCGTGTGGGCGATCTCGTGCTTCTTCGTAAAGACCGCCGCCAGGGGCAAGGGTCTCAGCCATGCTCTCGTGGCGTCGGGTATCGACTATGCTCGCAGCCATGGCGCCAGGGTCGTCGAAGCCTGCCCGATCGAACAGTCGCGCGACTCACGCTCGGTCGGCCTGTTCGTCGGCTCGGCACGGGTTTTCGACAAGGCAGGGTTCTCGCGCATTGCCGAACGCAAGGCCGGCAGGCCGTTGATGCGGCTTGGTTTGTAGCCGTCGCTCAAATGCCCAGCGCCGCCGCGATACGGGGCGCCGCGTCGCTCCAGTCTTCCACCACGATCATGTCGTCGGGCAGCGGCGGCAGCAGCGCCCGCAGGGACGGCATCGCCATCAGATGGAAGAGATGCGCGTCGGCGACTGCGGCACGCACCGAGACGAGATTGTGCGGAATATCGTCGACGAAGGCGACGGGCCGGCCCGTGTCGCCGCGCAACCGGCGGATGGCGGGCCCCTTCGGCATTTCGGTGGTGAGCAGCGGATAGGGAAATCCCATCTTGTCGAGATGCCGGCGCCGCACGGCCCGGTGCCGGTGCGGCATGGCTGTCAGCATCACGATCTCCGCGTTCCCCGCCAGTGCGGCCATCGCGTCGGCGGCGTCCGCAACGGCCTCCTGCCATTGGTCCTGGGCGCGGAAGAAGTCGTCGATCAGTTCGCTGGTCCTGCCGTCTTCGATCGCTGCCTTCGTCGTCTTGTCGGCGATGTTGCCGTGCAGGCGGAATGTGGACAGCCCGAGTTCCAGCCCGTGCGAATCGAGATAGCGCGTGAAGGGGCGCACGAACTCCATCAGCACGTCGTCGACGTCGACGACCAGCAACGGCCGGTCGTCGCGCGCGAGTTCCGCGATCTGCCTTGCGGTCTCCGGATCGTCGCTCATGTCGATCCCTCGAATCGGTCGTCGCCCAGCGGCAGAGTGCGCTGCGCCGCCGCAATGGCCGAAGGCGCGATGCCGGAGGCCTCGGCAAACTGGAGTAGGGTGGGCTCGTGGGCGCAAATGAACTGCAGCACTCCGGCCAGGAAACCGGGCTCGGTGGCGGCGCGGCGGATCGACTGGATCTCGATGCCTGTGATCGACAGGAACCGCGGCAAGAGCGCCGGATCACCGGCGATGAAGCCGAGCGCCTCGATCGCGATGTCTTCGGCGCTTCGAGGTGTTGACGCCCTGTTCATCATGTTCGCCGTCTCCCGCGTCGCGCCAGAACTTTTGCGATGCAATATCCGTAGCTTCTCTGGTCAGCAAGGCGAAGCCCTGCGGTTTGTGCCGAAGCTGCCAATTGGCGCCCACGGCGGAGGAACAGTTTCCGTTTCGTCAATGTTCTTGCGTTATCGTGGACCACGGGTTGGGTGCCGTTGTGTCGGCGCGACCTCGGGAGGTGTGCAGCACTGGCTCGAGTGAAGGCGGGAAACAGATGGCCAAGAAGGTGATGATCGTCGAGGACAATGAGCTCAACATGAAGCTCTTCCGCGACCTGATCGAGGCCAGCGGGTATGAGACCGTTCGCACGCGCAACGGGCTGGAGGCGCTCGATCTTGCGCGCGCACACCGGCCGGACCTGATCCTGATGGACATCCAGCTGCCGGAAGTGTCCGGGCTGGAGGTCACCAAGTGGCTCAAAGAGGATGACGAATTGCACGCCATCCCCGTGATCGCCGTCACGGCCTTCGCCATGAAGGGCGACGAGGAGCGAATCCGGCAGGGCGGCTGCGAGGCCTATATCTCGAAGCCGATCTCGGTTCCGCGCTTCATTGAAACGATCAAATCTTATCTGGGCGACGCCTGATGCGCGCCATGGACGCAGACCGGAGCTGGCATAGCCTATGACCGCGCGCATTCTCGTCGTCGACGACATTCCGGCCAATGTGAAGCTGCTCGAGGTCCGTCTGCTCGCGGAGTACTTCGAGGTGTTGACGGCAACCAACGGGCCCGACGCCATCGAGATCTGCGAGAACGGCAAGATCGACGTGATCCTTCTCGACGTCATGATGCCTCACATGGATGGCTTCGAGGTCTGCCGTCGCCTGAAGGCGGATCCGGCGACAGCTCATATTCCCGTCGTCATGGTCACGGCGCTCGACCAGGTGTCCGACCGCATCCGGGGTCTTGAGGCGGGCGCCGACGATTTCCTGACCAAGCCGGTCAACGACCTGCAGCTCATGACGCGCGTTAAGAGCCTTGTGCGGCTGAAGATGCTGACCGACGAGTTGCGGCTGCGGGCGTCCACGACGCGCAACATCGGTATCGAGGAACTCTTGAGCCGCCGCGCGCCGGAGGAAACGGCGGTGCCGAAGATCCTTTTGATCGACGAGCGCAAGTCGTCTTCGGAACGCATCGCCAGGATGCTGCGCAACACGGCCGAGCTCGATGTGATGTCCGACCCGCAGGCTGGCTTCTTCCAGGCGGCGGAAGCGCCCTATGAGTGCGTGCTGGTGTCGACCGGGCTGACCAATTTTGATCCGCTGAGGCTTTGTTCGCAATTGCGCTCGCTCGATCGCACGCGATTCCTGCCGATCATCCTGCTTGCCGACGAGGGCGAGGAACAGCGCATCATCCGCGGCCTGGAACTCGGCATCAACGATTTCCTGACCCGGCCAATCGACGAACAGGAGCTGACGGCGCGCCTGCGCACGCAGGTTCGCCGCAAGCGCTACAACGACCATCTGCGCGCCAGCGTCACCCAGACGATCGAGATGGCCGTCACCGACGGACTGACGGGGCTGCACAACCGCCGCTATCTCGACAGCCATCTCAACACGCTGTTCGACCGCGCCGTGTCGCGGCGGCGGCCTCTGTCGCTGATGATCACCGACCTTGATCGCTTCAAGGCGATCAACGACACCCACGGGCATGATGGCGGCGACGACGTGCTGCGCGAATTCGCCCGCCGGCTGCGCAAGAACGTCCGGGGCATCGATCTGGCCTGCCGTTTCGGCGGGGAGGAATTCGTGGTGGTGATGCCTGACACCGACCCCGCGATCGCCGAAAAGGTTGCCGAGCGCATCCGCGCCGAAATCGAACAGACGCCGTTCCAGATCGGCAAGGATGGCAAGTCCATCAGCGTCACGGTCAGCGTCGGCGTCTCGTCGGTGCTGCGCGGACCCGATACGGTCGAGGATCTCATGAAGCGCGCCGATGTCGCGCTCTACGAGGCCAAGACCGGCGGGCGCAACCGCGTCGTCGCCAAGGCTGCGTGATCGGCCGGCCTGGGGTTCTTGCCCTGGGCGTCATGGTTACGGATTCACCTTAACGCGAGCCAATCCGCCTCGTGGTTAAGAAATCATTGATTTTTCAGGGTTCTTGCGCGACTGTTGGCCTGGGACGAGCGCACCGGCGCGGGGAGAAATGACCGGTACGTTCACAGACACCCCATGATGCTCAGGTCCGCCGCATCTCCTGGGTTCGTGGGGTCGGCCGGTCGGCGCTGGCGTATCGCGGCCTCCTCGTACCGCTGTCAGATAGTCGACCGGCCCCTTTTCTCTTCCGGGTACTTTTGCATAGAGACTAGCCGCTAACAAAAAAGCCGCCCGGTGGGCGGCCTTGTCGTCGTTTCGAAGTTGACGGGAAGACTACTTGATCTTCGTTTCCTTAAAATCGAC
>LNFM01025554.1_pt1 | contig 10945 bp, 7 predicted proteins | sample 596031 | NCBI WGS metagenome assembly LNFM01 (sample SAMN04254537, study PRJNA301005) | activated carbon metagenome | isolation source: dual media filters at the Ann Arbor, Michigan drinking water treatment plant | place: USA: Ann Arbor | reverse complement strand
CTGGCGGCACTGCCGTCTGGCCTGCGGTTCGAGCCGCTGATGACGCTGTACCTGACCGACAACACCTCGGCCGACGAGATCCGCCGCGCCAAGGACAGCGGCTTCGTGCATGGCGTGAAGCTCTATCCGGCGGGCGCTACCACCAACTCCGATGCCGGCGTCACGCAGCTGGCGCGCTGCGCGCGGGCGCTGGACGCGATGCAGGAGGTCGACCTGCCGCTGCTGGTGCATGGCGAGGTGACCCACGCCCACGTCGACGTGTTCGACCGCGAACGCGCGTTCATCGACGAGGTGCTGCTGCCCGCCCGGCGCGACTTTCCGGCGTTGCGCGTGGTGTTCGAGCACATCACCACGCAGGAGGCGGCCGAGTACGTGGCCGGCGCCGACGGGCGCATTGCCGCCACCATCACCGCCCATCATCTGCTCTACAACCGCAACCGTCTGTTCATGACGGCCGACGGCCGCACCGGCATGCGCCCGCACTGGTACTGCCTGCCGGTGCTCAAGCGCGAGCGGCATCGCCAGGCGCTGCTCGCAGCAGCCTGCGGCAAGCTGGGGCGCGCAGAACGCTTCTTCCTAGGCACCGACAGCGCGCCGCACCCCAAGGGCGAGAAGGAGAGCGCCTGCGGCTGCGCCGGGTGCTTCACCGCCGCCAGCGCGGTCGAGCTGTATGCGATGGCCTTCGAGGAGGCCGGCGCACTCGACCGACTGGAAGCGTTCGCCAGCTTCAACGGCCCCGACTTCTACGGCCTGCCGCGCAACGGTGAACGGGTCACGCTCGAGCGGCGCGACTGGACGCTGCCGGCCGAGCTGAAGTTTGGCGACACCGTGTTGGTGCCGCTGTCTGCCGGCGAGGTGCTGCCGTGGAAACTGGTGACTTGAGCGCCGCGGCGCCGCCCTGGCTGACGCCGTGGCAGGCTACGCTCGCCGCCCTGGCTGATGCCGCGCCGCAGCTTCGGATCGAGCGCCTGAACCAACAGGCGCGCGCGCGCGACCTGCGTGTGGCCAGCGGTGCGCCGCTCACCTTCGTGGCCGCCGACGATGCCGGCGACGCCGCCTATGAAGCGCACGTGTTCGCCACCGGCCGCGTACCGACGCGCTCGAGCCGGCACGATCTCTTCAATGCGCTGGTGTGGCTGCATCTGCCGCAGGCCAAGGCGGCGCTCAATGCGCGCCAGGCCGCAGCGCTGGCGCGCGACGGCGTGCAGCCGGCGCGCGGCGGCGAGCGCGATGCGCTCACGCTGATCGACGAGAACGGCGTCGCCCTGGTGGCCGACGATCCATCCGTGTTCGACGCGCTCGCCGTGCACGACTGGGAGTGGCTGTTCGTGCGTGAGCGGGCGCGCTGGCATCGGCGCATCGTGCCGCAGGTGCTCGGCCATGCATTGCTGGACAAGCTGGGCGCGCCATACAAGGCGATCACCGCGCACGTGGTGGCGCTGCCGGTTCCACTTGGCGCGGCGCCCGGCCTCGACGCCGATGCCATCGATGGGTTGCTTGCCGCCCAGATCGCCATGGGAGAGATCACGCCGCGGCGCCTGCTGCCGTTGCCGGTGCTGGGCATCCCGCAGTGGTGGCCCGACAATGCGCAGCCGGCGTTCTACGACGATCCGACCGTGTTCCGCCCGGCGCGCCGCGCCGCCTGACGCGTGCCTGGACTTGCCTGCCTTGCTGACCTGCCTCAATCACCTGCGTCACTTACCTGCCTCACTCACCCGCCTTACTTACCAACCTCACTCGCCAGCCTCACACATCATCCTCACACATCATCCTCACTGACCGGCACCGCCGACCCGCGCCACCGACCCACTCCACCGAACTGCCTATCGACGCACCGACCCGCCTAGCCCAAGCCGACCGTGCCGACCTTCCCATGAGACTGGCTGCCCTGCGTATCTTCGTGCGTGACATCGTCGCCGCACGCGACTTCTATGCCCGCCTGCTCGGCCTGCCGCCGATCACCGATGGCGCCGCCGACGGCTACTGCGTGTTCGACCTGGGCGGCGCCGATCTGGTGATCGAGGCGGTGGCCGCCGACGCGCCAGCCGACGAGCAGGCGCTGGTCGGCCGCTTTACCGGGGCGTCGTTCGCGGTCGACGACATCGTCGCCGCGCATGCGCGCCTGGCGGCATGCGGGGTTCACTTCAGCGGCGATCCCGAGCCGCAGTTCTGGGGCGGCGTGCTCGCCACTCTGCGCGATCCGGCCGGCAACGAACTGCAACTGGTGCAGTACCCGACCGCGTTGCGCGCGCGCTGAGGCCACCTTCATGCTGCTGGCCTGCATTGCCGACGACTTCACCGGGGCCACCGACTTGGCCAACACGCTCACGCGCGGCGGCATGCGCACGCTGCTGACGGTGGGCGTGCCGGCGGCCGAGGTGAGCACCGACGCGCAGGCCGTGGTGGTGGCGCTCAAGACCCGCTCGATCGCACCGGCCGACGCGGTGGCGCAGTCACTCGCCGCCTTTGCCTGGCTGCGCAAGCGCGGCGCCCCCCAGTTTCTGCTGAAGATCTGCTCGACCTTCGACTCGCGTTTCGCCACCGAGCCGCGCGGCAACATCGGCCCGGTGGGCGAGGCGTTGCGCCTGGCGCTCGGCAGCACCGCCTGTGTGCCGGTGTGTCCGGCGTTCCCGGCCACCGGCCGCACCGTGTACCGCGGTCACCTGTTCGTGGGCGATGCGCTGCTGAGCGAGTCGGGCATGGCCGCGCACCCGATCACGCCGATGACCGATGCCAACCTGGTGCGCGTGCTGCAGGCGCAGTGCGCCGAGCGGGTGGGTCTGGTGCCGTGGCCGGCAGTGCAGGCCGGGGCCGCCGCCATCGCGACACAGTTGCAGTCGCTGGCGCAGCAGGGCCATGCGTTTGCCATTGTCGACGCGTTGAACGACGACGATCTGCGCGCCCTGGGCGGCGCCTGCGATGCGGCCGAGGTGCCGCTGCTCATCGGCGGGTCCGGCATTGCGCTCGGCTTGCCGGCGCGGCATCAGCTGGGCGGGTCACAGGGCGCCGACGCAATGTTTGCGCGTGCGCTGCCGGGGCCTGCCGTGCTGCTGGCCGGGTCATGTTCGACTGCCACCCGTGCGCAGGTCGACGCGTACCGCCGGCACGCGCCGGTGCGCGCGGTCGATCCGGCGCGGCTGGCCGAGCCGGCCTACGTTGCCGAGACGGTCGACTGGTGCGTCGCGCAGTCGGCGGCGCCGCTCGTGGCCAGTTCGGCGGCACCCGACGAGGTGACGGCATGGCGACAACGCTGGGGCGACGATCTGGCCAGCCGCATGGAAGCGTTCTTCGCGGCCCTGGCGCTGGCGCTGCACGCGGCCGGCGTGCGCCGCTTCGTGGTCGCCGGTGGCGAGACCGCGGGGGCGGTGGTGGGCGCGCTCGGGCTGCGGCAGATGCAGGTGGGGCCGGAGATCGACGCGGGCGTGCCGGCGATGCGGGCCGTCGGCGACGATCCGCAGCAGCCGGTCGCACTGGCACTCAAATCCGGCAACTTTGGCGCGGTGGACTTCTTTGCGCGTGCGTTGCGCCACATTTAGCGCCACGTTGAGCGGCACGTTGAGCGCCGCGTTGCGGCGACGCGCGGCAACGGCCACCACCGGCGGCGGCGCTCGGCCAGAATAGCGACCCCTCGGCCACCGGACAGCGTCCATGAAAGTCGTGATCACCGGCGGTGCCGGTCTCCTGGGTCAGCTGCTGATCCGCGCGCTGTGCGCGCGCGGCCGCCTGCAGGATGCCACCGGCGCCGAACGAACGATCGAGCAGATCGTGGCCATCGACCAGAGCCATGCGGCGCGCCTGTTCGTCGACGAGCGCGTTGGCTACGTGGTCGGCGACATCTCGCAGTCGGCGCTGTTGATGCACGTGCTCGGCACCGACACCGACAGCCTGTTCCATCTGGCGGCCGTGGTCAGCGGTGCGGCCGAGGCCGATTTCGAGCTCGGCATGCGCGTCAACCTGGACGGCACGCGCGCCCTGCTCGACACCTGCCGGACCCAGAGAAGGCCGCCGATGTTCGTGTTCGCCAGCAGCGTGGCCGTGTTCGGTGGCGAACTGCCTCAGGTCGTGACCGACGACACCGCCGCCACGCCGCAGGCAAGCTACGGCGTGCAGAAGCTGGTCGGCGAACTGCTGGTGGGCGAGTACGGCCGCAAGGGCTACGTCGACAGCCGCGTGGTGCGCCTGCCCACCATCGTCGTGCGGCCGGGCAAGCCGAACGCCGCGGCGTCCAGCTTCGCCAGCGGCATCATCCGCGAGCCGCTGGCGGGTGAGGAGGCGGTCTGCCCGGTCGAGACCGAGACGCCGCTGTGGCTGCTGTCGCCCACCGCCGCGATCGAGGCGCTGCTGCGGGCGCACGAACTGCCGCGCGCACAATGGCAGGCCGTAACCGGCGGGCGGGCGCTCAATCTCCCCGGACTGACCGTCACCGTGGCGCAGATGATCGAGGCGCTGCGTGCGGTCGGCGGCGACGCCGCGGTGTCACGCATCCGCGTTGCACCCGATCCGCGCATCAAGGCGATCGTGCAAAGCTGGGCCTCGCGCTTTGTCACGACGCGCGCCAGCCAGTTGGGCTTTCGCGCCGATCCGAGCTTCGATGAGGTGGTGCGTACGTATGCCGCCACCCACGCCACCACTCACACCACAATCCACACCACCCCGGGCACGCCGACATGACGATGAAACGCACCGAAATCGAGAAGCGCAGGGGCCTGGCGATCGTCAATGCCCAGCGGCAGTCGGGCAACCGCTACGGTCCGGCGGCAGCCGCGCCGGTGGATCGGCGGGCGCAGCGCGAAGCCGAGCGTGCCGCGGGCCTGGTCCCCTTCGCAGTCAAGCTGCCGGCCGACTTGGTGCGGGCGCTGCAGGCCCGCGCCGACGGCGACGCGCGCCCCCTCAACGACGTCGTGACAGCGTTGCTGCGTGCGGCACTTGCAACGGATGACGCCCCAAGCTGACCACGGCGGTTGGCGGCGCAGCATCGGTACGGGCGTGGTGCAGATCGCATCTGGCGAGCACCACGATGGCTCGTCGTGCGCTGCGACATGCCGCAGCGGCGCGGCCAGGATCCCGCGACGCCGAGCCAGCGTGTCAAGCGATGTTGGCGATTTGCCACAAGGCGCCATCAAAGCCGCTATCGGGGCGCGTTGTTGTTTCCGCTCTGTTTCCTCTTGATTACGCTTGCCCGCGTATCGCGCATCCTGGGTTAACCCTGTGGATGGGCGCCGAGTCCGGCGAACGCGAACACGTAACCACCATTGGAGGCGCGTGTGAGCGCGGCGGTACTGGCGGCGTTCGGCGCGACCTTGATGACAGCGCCCGCGGTCAATGCCCAGACGGGCAGCCAGCAACTGGAGCGGGTTGAAGTCACGGGTTCGAGCATCAAGCGGATCGAAGGTGAAACCGCTGCGCCGGTCCAAGTGATCACGCGCCGCGACATCGAGCGTACCGGTGCTACATCGGTCGAGGAGTTGCTGCGTACGGTGTCTGCCAGCGCCAGTTCGAATAGCGTTGCGGCTGCCAGCGCCTCAGGCGCCACGACCGGTGGAATTTCCACGATCTCGTTGCGGGGTCTCGACTCGAACCGCACGCTGGTGCTGGTCAATGGCCGTCGGGTCACCGCCTATGGTGCGCCGAACGACAGCTCATCGGTCGATGTCGACAGCATTCCGATTGCGGCGATCGAGCGCGTCGAGGTACTCAAGGATGGCGCGTCCGCGGTGTACGGCTCTGACGCCATCGCCGGCGTCGTCAACTTCATATTGCGCCGCAATTTTCAAGGTGCAGAGGCGTCGGCCAGCTACGGTGCCGGCCGTCAGGATTCGGCCTCCACGGTCAAGGGCAGCGCGATTGTTGGCTTCGGCGATCCTGGAAAGGACCGCTTCAATGTCATGTTCATGGCGAACTGGCAGAAGGACGAAGCGCTTGTCGGTGCTGAACGCGAGTTCGCCCGCACCGCGATCCGCTTGGATCGCGACTCTTTCGGTGGGTCAACCCGCACCGACCCCGGTAACATTTCGATCCCCGGCTTCGGTGTGTTCAACCCACGTGTCGTCAACGGCGTCGGCAACTGCGCGCCGAACGGCTCGTTCGCGCCGGAAGTGTCAAGCAACTTCTGCCTGTTCGATACCGGCCCTTATGTCACGCTGATCCCGGCCACTGAGCGAGCCGGTATCGCGACCTCCGGACGATTCGTTCTCTCGCCCGCTGCCGAGGTCTATGGCGAGTTCAGCTACAACAAGAAAGAAGCACAGACGGTGATCCAGCCGTCGCCCATCGATTCAGCCTTCGGCATCCCGTTCACGCTGACGACCGCGAGCCCGTTTTATCCGACCGCCTTCGTGCAGGGAATAACTGGCGGCGCAACGCCAAACCTCGGGGTTCGCTATCGCCCGTTCATCATCGGAAATCGCGACATCACCAATGAAGCGACCAACACCCGCGCCAGTATTGGTGTGCAAGGCGCACTGGCCGGTTGGGACTACGACGCCAACGTGCTCTACAGCACCAGCGAAGTCATCGAGACCCTGAATGGCGGCTACTTCCGCATCAACGGCGGGGCGGCGTCGGGCGGCCCGGGGATCGTGCCGCTGCTCGCAGGTCAGGTGCTGGGAACCAATGGGCAACCCCTCTGGGTCAACCCGTTCGGCGGCAACTCAGCGGAAGTCACGGCCGCGGCGCGTGCCACCAACTTCATCGGCAATGCGTACGAGACGAAGACAAGCTTGACCGGGGTTCAGGCCAAGGCATCGAAGGAGTTGTTCCAACTCGCCGGTGGCGGCGCTGCAGTGGCGGTCGGCGTGGAAGCCCGCGAAGATGCATACAAGCTGGACGCCAACGCAGCCCTCGGCTCGGGCGACATCTCCGGCTACGGCGGCAACTTCCTTCCCATCGACACCGATCGCACGGTGTACGCGGCGTTTGCCGAATTGAGCGCGCCGGTGACCAAGACGATCAGTGTCGATGCCGCAGTGCGGTTCGACAGCTACGGCGGCACGAACAATCCGATCTCGCCAACCGTCGCGCAAACTGCGCTGGGCGGCTTTGCCAGCGTGAACGGCGACGTGCTGTCACAAGGCGTGCGCGATCGTGTTGCGAGCGAAGCCGTGGGCAGCGCATCTTCCTTCAGCAAGTTCACCGGCAAGCTCGGATCACGATGGAAGATCTCTGAGCAGGTGTTGGCGCGCGGCACGTTGAGCACCGGCTACCGGGCGCCATCGCTGCTGGAGTTGTATCAGCCGCTGCAATCGGGTGTCTCGGCAGTCGTCAACGATCCATCACGCTGCGTTGGCGCCAACAACAACAATCCGGATGACTGCATCACGCAGTTCAATATCTTCAGTGGCGGCAACTCGCAACTGCAGCCGGAAAGTTCACGCAGCTTCACGCTGGGCCTGGTGATGGAGCCGGCACGCAACCTGTCATTCGGCGTCGACTACTATCAAACGCAGGTCAAGAACCTGATCGACGTTCGCGACGCGAGCACCTTGCTTACGAACGAAGCCACGTTCGGAAACAAGGTCTTCAGAGGTCCGGCGGATGGGCTCGGTCTGCGCGGCCCGATCATCGCCATCGACCAACGCAATGAGAACCTCGGTCGCGCTGACATCGAGGGCGTCGACTTCGATCTGCGCACCCGGACTGATGCGACGCCGTACGGCCGCTTTGGCCTGTCGCTCAGTGCCTCGTACGTTGGAAAGTGGGAGATCAAGAACCCGGACGGCTCGGTCGAGAACCGTCTCGGGAAGACTTCATCGTCGATCACCGGCACGATCTCGAGGCTGCGAAACGTCACGACGCTCACCTGGCAGGCAGGCAAGTGGACGACGGCGCTCACGCACAACTGGCAAGCGGGTGTGAACGACTTGTGCGGCAACCTCCTGCAGGATGACTTCGGCAACTGCCCGGCGGGCACCAGCCCGAAGACGCCGGACTACGTGACGATCGACCTGCAGACCCGGTTTGAAGGCATCCGCAATATGGCAGTCACCGTCGGCATCAAGAACTTGACCGACGAGGCGCCGCCCTTCGTCAACGGTGCTGGCGGTGCGTTCCAGTCGGGCTACGACCCGACCTACGGCGATCCGCGGCTGCGTTTCATCTACGCCACGGTGTCGTACAAGTTCTTCTGATCAGCAACACGGTCGTCTGAAAACCGCAGCCTTCGGGCTGCGGTTTTTTTTTCGGTATGGTTTGGCAACCGAAAGGTTGGCAGCGCGCCGTCGGTCGAAAAGCATCAATGGGTCGCTTGCGCAGCAGTGCTCGCGCTTGCTGTCAATCGAGTCGAAAGTCCAGTTCCACCCGGATGACGCTGTTGCCCGATGCTGCTTCATAGCGCCAGTCGCGCAGAGCGTTGGTCGCGGCGCGACCGAAACTGCGGGTCGGGATCGACGATACGACGGCCACATCGCGCACGGCGCCATCGGCGCCGACAGTCAGCGTGGCGATCACGCGGCCCTCGGTGTGACCGTCGCGCAGCGCTTCCACCGGAAAGACCGGGCGCGGTTGCGCCAGCGCGCGACGCCGCCCGTCTGCCGAAGGCGCGCTCGCAGCGACCGAAAGCGTGGCTGTGGCAGCGGCGGGTGTCGAACTGGCAGCCGACGTAGGGGCGGGGGCCGCTGCAATGACGGGGGCGGGCGGCTCCTGAGTTGCGACCGACACGGGCACGGCCGACGCAGGCGGCGAAGATGGCGCTGGCGCCGCGGCTACCGGAGCGGCGACGGCGCCCGATGCGGCCAGAGTGCGGGCCGTGGCCGGCTCGGCCCCCGCCGACGCCGGCCCCGCGCCAGCCAAGGCACCGGCGCGCGGTTCACGCTGACGCTCTCCTGCGGGTCGCACACCGCGAGCAGCGGGGTCGATGCGCGCAATGTTGCGCAGCACGTCGTGCTGGCTGGCATCGATGCCGGCAAAGGGGTCGCGTGTCGGTGTCTCGGCTGCCGCGACGGGCGGCGCGTCCACCGTACTGTCGATGCTGGGTGTGACCGTCGCTGGTGCCGCGACCGCCGTCGGTGACAGGATCGAGGCCAGGGCGCTCGATGTCGCGGCGGCGGCAGGCGGTGTCGGGCTGGTCGACTCCGAGCAACCGGTGGTCACCGTTACCAGCACCAGACCGGCGAGCCACGCCGCAGGCAGAGGAACGGACAGTCGTGCGGCAGCGCAGCGTAGTCGCGGGCGGGACATGACAGACGGCAGCGCGCGACCTCGTGGGTCGGCCTGCGCGTTCCTTTTTGGGTGGAAATGCGGGCCAGTCTAGCGGTCGGCGGTCGGAGCAACGCACAGTTGTTGCGCCGGGGTGCCCATCTCGGACGAACATTGGTCGACAGATGACTCACGCAACGCTTCGCCGCTCGCAGGACGCGCGGAGAGCGACACGCTGCTCATCAGCCGGATACCAAGCGGTCTGAGCACACCGCCGCAGTTTTGAATGTCGACCCGCTATCGGACCTGCTGCCACCACTGTGGTGCAACAAACGCGGCGCAGGACATCGATCGCTCGCTTGATCAACCGACGATGAAGGCTTCTTGGGACGGGGCGGCCGGTGGCTCGCTGCAGAGGTGGTCAGCGACGCTGAAGTACGCGAAGTGCTCTTGGCGACGTTCGAACGCCCTTGCGCCTCGTCGTGCGATGCATTGCGGTCAGGCACGGTCGTGAATCAGGGTTAACGATGGTTGCAGCCCTGCAACGAAAGCAAGTTACTTTTGTACCCGCCATAAGTGCGCGACTAACCTCCCCCGCCACGCGCGTGGTCCCGCGCGCATCACTCTTCGGGGGAAAAATGCAGATCAAGCCCATTGCTCGCCATGTGGCGCTGGCATTGAGTTCGTTGGTCGGAGTATCGGGTGCGCTGGCCCAGCAACAGCAGCAGCTTGAGCGGGTGGAAGTGACGGGGTCGATGATCAAGCGGGTCGATGCCGAGACCGCGCTGCCGGTGACGGTGATCCGCGCCGAGGACCTCCGCCGCACCGGTATCACGACCGCTGAAGAGGCGATGAAGTCGATTGCTTCGGTGCAGCAGTTGACCGGATCGTCGCAGTCGATCGGCGCGTCCAATGGTGGCCGCTCCTCAGCCAGCATGCGCGGCGTCGGTGGCAATCGCACGCTGGTGCTGCTCAATGGCCGGCGCATCGTCAACCATGCGTTCGACTCCGGCGCGGTGGACCTGAACGCGATCCCGCTGGCAGCGATCGACCGCATCGAGGTGCTGCGCGACGGCGCCTCCGCGATCTACGGTACCGATGCGATCGGCGGCGTGATCAACTTCATCCTGCGTCGCAGCTACACCGGGGTGGGTGTCACCGCCGAGTATCAGGATCCGCAACAGGGTGGCGGCGAGCGCAAGCGCGCGTCGGTGTCCGGCGGCTTCGGCGACCTGAACAAGCAGGGCTTCAACATCATGGGCACCCTGGACTTCCAGGAGCTGGGTGGCCTGTCCTCGCAGGACCGCGACTTTGCCTCGACCGGGATCATCCGCGACCGCGGCGTCGTGCGCACCAGTCCCACCACCTTCCCCGGCAATATCAGCCAGAACCAGGGCGGCACGCCGCCGGTGATCTTCACCGGCAACCCGACTTGGCCGACCTGCCAGCCGCCGTCATCGCTGCCGCTGGGCGCTGGCAACACCTGCCTGGAGGACTTTGTTCGCAACATCGACATCCTGCCCGAGCAAGAGTTGATGACCGCGGTCCTGCGCGGCTCGCTGAAGCTCGGTCAGCATCTGGCCAGCCTCGAGTACCTGCGCGCCGAGAACCAGCAGATCAACCGCGTGGCGCCGACGCCGCTGGGCTCGGTCACGATGGCCCCGACGAATCGCTATTACCCAGGTGCGGGCATCACGCCGGCGATCCCTGGCTTGAACTCGGCGCTGCCGATCAACGTCAGCTGGCGTACCAATCTGGCGGGCAAGCGCGAGACCGACGTCACCTCGGTCAACGAGCGCATCGTTGCCGATCT
>LNFM01012738.1_pt1 | contig 10945 bp, 11 predicted proteins | sample 596031 | NCBI WGS metagenome assembly LNFM01 (sample SAMN04254537, study PRJNA301005) | activated carbon metagenome | isolation source: dual media filters at the Ann Arbor, Michigan drinking water treatment plant | place: USA: Ann Arbor | reverse complement strand
GCCGGGCGGGGCTGGGGCCGGAGCCGTTCAAGAAATCCCAGGGTCATCTTTGTCTCCGTTCCTGCATCACGCCCCTTGCGGGGCCTCTGCCCGCCGCGCCATGAAGGAAACATACTCCCGATCGGTCGGATTCGGCCGAAAATCTAATCAAATGGTAAATACCGGGCGTCTGGGTTCAGGCCGGGGCGCAGAAAGGACCGCATGATCTCGATGACAGGCTTTGCCGCGCGGCGAGGGGCCGGGGCAGGCTACGCTTGGGTCTGGGACCTGCGGTCGGTGAACGGCAAGGGCCTGGATCTGCGACTGCGGGTGCCGGACTGGATCGACGGGCTGGAGGCTGCAATCCGGGCGGAACTGCAGAAGGCGATCCCGCGCGGCAATGTCAGCCTGACGCTGAAAGTTGCGCAGGACGAGGCCCGCGACGAGGCGGCATTCCGGCTGAACGAGGCTGCCCTCGGGGCGGCGCTGGCGGCGGTGGCCCGGGTCGAGTCGGCGGCAATGGCGGCGGGCGTGACCCTGGCCCAGGCGACGGCGGCTGATGTCCTGACCCTGCGCGGGGTGATTGATGCCGCTGCGCAAGACACCGACACTGGCCCGTTGCGGGCCGCACTTCTGGCCGACCTTCCGGGCCTCCTGTCGGATTTCAGCGCAATGCGGGGGTCGGAAGGCAAAGCGCTGGCCGCCGTCCTTTCCGCCCAGCTTGACCGGATCGCCAGCCTGACGGGTGACGCGCAAAGTGAGACCGCCACGCGGACGGCGTCCCAGGCCGAGACCCTGCGCGAGAGCCTGTCCCGCGTTCTGGCCGCCAGCGACGCGGTGGATGAAACCCGTCTGGCGCAGGAACTGGCGCTGCTGGCGGTGAAGACCGACGTGACCGAGGAATTGGACCGCCTGACCGCCCATGTCGAGGCCGCCCGCGCCCATGTGGCCGACCCCGCGCCAGTGGGCCGCAAGCTTGACTTCCTGATGCAGGAATTCATGCGCGAGGCGAACACGCTTTGCTCCAAGGCGCAGTCGCTGGCGCTGACGCGCATCGGCCTTGACCTGAAAACCGTGATCGATCAGATGCGCGAACAGGTCCAGAATGTGGAATGACGCATGACCCGGCGCGGGCTTCTTCTCATCCTCTCCTCCCCGTCTGGGGCCGGAAAATCGACCCTGTCGCGGATGCTGATGGCCTGGGACCCGACGATGCGGTTCTCCATCTCGGCCACCACGCGCAAGCCCCGGCCCGGCGAAGAGGACGGTCGCGAATACTATTTCCGCAGCCGCGAAGACTTCCAGTCGATGGTCGTCGACGGGCAGATGCTGGAACACGCCGAGGTCTTCGGCAATTTCTACGGCTCGCCCCGCGGCCCGGTCGAAGCCGCGATGCAGGCGGGCACCGACACGGTTTTCGACATCGACTGGCAGGGCGGCCAGCAGGTCAAACAGGCGATGCGCGACGATGTCGTTTCGATCTTCATCCTGCCGCCCTCGATTGCCGAACTGGACCGCCGTCTCCGCTCTCGTGGGCAGGACAGCGAAGAGGTCATTGCCGGCCGCATGGCGAAAAGCCGGGACGAGATCAGCCACTGGGCGGAATACGACTATGTCCTGGTGAACGAGGACCTGGACGCCACTTTTCAGCAACTGAAGGCGATCCTCACCGCCGAACGTCTGAAACGCGAGCGCCAGCCGCAACTGTCCGCCTTCGTTCGCACCTTGAACAGGGAGTTCGAAGCCCGATGATCTACGCGCTTGACGGCATCCAGCCCACCGTCGCCCCGTCTGCCTGGGTGGCAGACTCGGCTGACCTGATCGGCAAGGTCGTGGTGGAAGCCGACGCCTCGATCTGGTTCGGCGCGGTGATCCGCGGCGACAATGAGGTCGTCCGGGTAGGCGCCGGGACCAACGTGCAGGAAAACGCGGTCCTCCACACCGACATGGGCTATCCGCTGACCATCGGCACGAACTGCACCATCGGGCACAAGGCGATGCTGCATGGCTGCACCATCGGCGATGGCACTCTGATCGGGATGGGAGCGACTATCCTGAACGGCGCCAAGATCGGCAAGGGCTGCCTGATCGGCGCCTGCGCGCTGATCACCGAAGGCAAGGAGATTCCCGACGGCAGTCTGGTGATGGGCGCGCCCGGCAAGGTGGTGCGGCAACTGGATGAAACGGCGCGGGCCCGGCTTCTGGCCTCGGCGGCAGGGTATCAGGAGAACGCCCGCCGGTTCCGCGCCGGCCTGAGCCGGGTCTGACCCGACTCAGCCCTCTTCGACCAACTCGATCGTGATGCCCTGCCGCGCCGCATGGCTGCGCAACTCGCGAAGGACCACCTGGCGGTTCGGCAGTTTGGGCGCCACGACCCGCAGGACCTTGCGGAAATCCTGTGCCCCCAGCCGCTCGATGATCTCCAGCGCGTCGAATCCCATGCAGAACAGCGGCGTCACCACCAGTTCCAGCGTCGCCGGCAGCGGAAGGTATTCCTCGAACGCCGCCAGGTCGATCGACGCGAACTCATCCGGCCGAAGGCTGCCCTCGGCCGCCTTTGCCTCTGGAATCCCGATAACCAGGCATCTCAGCTTCTGCGACATCTCTCCAGCTCATTCCAAGTGGGGCGCCGCCTATTTGCAGGGTCAAAATCGTGCAGGCGCCGACATTGTTCCGGGGAAGGGCCGGTTCCGCACCGCATTACATTTACTGCAGGGAATTTACTGCTATTCCGTCGCAAGACAAGACGCGGGACGCATCCCGGGGGGGAGTGATGCCAGAATGACAGAGTTGCAGCTCTCCCGGCTTCTGACCGGGCTGCCCCTGCCGGCCATGCTGGTGCAGAACGGCGACCGGGTGCAGGCCTGCAATGCCCCCGCGGTCGCTCTGCTCGGCGAAGGCCTGATCGGGCGGCATCCCGCGATTGCGGTCCGCGCGCCGGCGGTGCTGCAGGCGCTGGCCGCCGCTGCCCCCGATGCCCCGCCACAAGAGGCCCGCATGACCCTTCGCCGCGAGGGGCAGGAGCAGGTGTTCCAGGTCACCGTCTCGCATCTGGGCGACGGGCTGGTGCTGTGCGTCTTCCGCGACGTGACCGAGGAGGAGCGGGCGGGGGAGATGCGGCGGGATTTCGTGGCGAACGTCAGCCACGAACTGCGCACCCCGCTGACCGCGCTGATGGGGTTCATCGAGACCCTGAAGCACGCCGCGAAGGACGACCCGAAAGCGCGGGACATGTTCTTGGGGATCATGGAGGCCGAGGCGGGGCGGATGAACCGGCTGGTGCGGGATCTTCTGCAGCTGTCCCGCGTCGAGGCGGAGGAGCGGGTGCGGCCGAAGGAACCGGTGGAGCTGCGCGGGCTGTTGCAGGGGGTGATCTCCTCCTTGCAGGGTCTGGCCGAGAAGACCGGCGACCGGGTGGAGCTGGTGGGTGATCCGGTGACGCTGCCGGGGGATCACGATCAGCTGGTGCAGGTCTTCACGAACCTCGTGGAGAACGCGCTGAAATACGGGGCGGCGGGGCAGGTGGTGCGGGTCTCGCTGACCCCGGAGGAAACGGTGCGGGGGCCGGCGGTGCGGGTCGAGGTCGCGGATGAGGGGGAGGGGATCGATCCGGTCCACCTGCCGCGGCTGACGGAGCGGTTCTACCGGGTCGACACCCACCGGTCGCGCGAGATGGGGGGGACGGGGCTGGGGCTGGCCATCGTGAAGCACATCGTGAGCCGCCACCGGGGCTGGCTGCGGGTCGACAGCGTGGTAGGCGAGGGGAGCCGGTTTTCGGTCGTCCTGCCGCTGGGGTGAGGTGGGGGCCGCAAAGGCGGCGGCTGTCCACGGTGGACATTTTCGAATTATGGTTTGCAAGCAATGGGTTGGGCGTGGGCGTTAGGGGCTTGTTAAGGGGGTGGTTTATCGGAAGTTAAGCCGCCTTCTTCTTCTTTCCACCGGCACGCCCTAACTGAAAGTTAACAATCTTGACCGGAATTGTGGAATAGCAGACATTTGCGTACTTGTTAATGTTTCTTAGTCGCTCATAGGCCAACTTCAACTCATACTTAGCCATGAGTGGAAGATCAACTGGTGCGGGCGGTGCTTCCTTCTCATTGTAGAGCGTCCACAGTTTTACGACAAAAGAACCTCCGTTCACATCGGCAACTTTTTCTCCGATCCTGCTGAGGAAATTCTCCGCCAAACCATGCTTAGATTCCTTGATGAAGTTCCGAATTTCATCCAAGAATGGCTGGTCCGAAAGGAAGAAATCACAGTAAAATCTGGCTTGTGAGAACAGATAGCTCAGGGCGCTGGAGCCAGAGTGCTGCTTCACCTGAATGATATTGAGTTTGCCGTCATCACAAAGCTGAAGCAAATCGCAAAACTCTTTATCTTTGCGACCCTGACCAATCTTGAGCTTCGCGCGATCGAACATGATGCTTTGGCCGCACTTCTTGGCAAACTCCTCATTGAACCTTGCCTCTTTATTCTTTCGCTCTTTAATAACCGATATGTCAATACCATGAAACTTCTTGTCTACATCCTCAACCGGTAGAGTCTGTGCAATAAAGTCATTTACTGACTTATAGAAATCATCATCGACCTTCTGCCATACGCCTTCAGAAAGGACGTAGCATGCGTCAGCATAGTCGATTTCAGTGACAATGCACGAGTAGGTGGTCCAACAGCGGTCGCTGAGGATTCTGTCTTGTTCATGCGAGTACGCGTAAATCTGCTTGGCCTTGAGCTTTGCCACCGACAGTTTCTCAGTCGGAAAGTGCTGCTGACTGAGAAGATCGGATGCAACAATGTGTGAGACTACGATGTTATTCTGGGCGTGATTTGAATAGGAAAAACTAAAGTCGTCGTCTGAGAGGAACTCAGGGATCGCAAGATGTAGGCGGCTAAGGTCACCGCTCTTGAGCTTTTCGAATAGCTTTTCGTCAAGAACTTCGACTATCTCGTTGGGGACTGGCTCAAATGCTGGATAGTTTGGGAACAGTTGCTTGTACTTCTCTTCCTTGTACTTCTCGAGAAAAGTTTCACACCACTCTACTAGACGATCCCAAGAAAGTTTCTCCTCACCAATAACTTTAACGGTCAGGCTGTCCTTGCCCTGCAGAGTGACATTCTTGTCGGTCTCAACGTGCGCAGAAATGTACTTAAGAATTTCCGTTTCGGTCATTCCGAAATCGAGAGAGTCGGATGGTCGACTTACTTGGCGGTCGATTTGTTTGGTTGTAAGTGCATGAGTGCGGGTCTTAGTTTGCCGCAAGTCTTGGTTTCCGCACATGTTCATCGCAGTTTTTATGCCGAAATCAGGAACGAACTCCGAGAACTTCAGGAGCGATCTTCCACCTGTACCAAATGTCGCAGCAAGAGTCCTGCCCTCGACCTTGATGAGTATGACTCCACTTGGACGAATGGAGTTTACCGAGAAATCTATCCTATCCTCTGGCGACTCGATTCTCTCGTTAATGAAGTTGATCCAGGGTGGCGTCTGAACGACTCGATTCAACTGGCAAACCACCATGACAGGCACGTCGCCGAAGTCAAAGGTCCGCACCTTTCTGTCCTTGGCTTCCTCTTGGCCGTCTTCAATTACTTGGGCTGAGTCAACCAATAGATCTTCAAATTTGCGTTCTGTCTTTGCCAAGTAGAATGTGACTTTTGCAAGTTCCTGAGGCATAATGGTGACCCTACACTTCAAACAGTATGTTTCTTAGCATACTCGTCGTAGGGTTGAATAGTCTCTTGAATCTGGTGTGATGCTAGTGCGCTGACTCTGGATCAGGTCGCTCACAACCTCCACAACCGCTCCGTCAACAGCCGGTAGAACCCGTCCCGGTCCACGCCTCCCATGAACATCGCGTTGGGCTCGCGGTCCGTCACGCGCCACCAGTCGGCGACGGTCATGCCGAGGGTGAGCTCGCTCCCCGTCTCGATCTCCACGTTGATGTGGCGGCCGGTGAAGAGGGCGGGCTGGAGCAGGTAGGCGATCACGCAGGGGTCGTGCAGGGGGGCGCCTTCGCTGCCGTATTTGGCGGTGTCGAAGCGTTCGAAGAAATCGGTCCAGGAGGCGACGGCGGTGCCTACGGGGGTGCCGAGGGCGCGCATGCCTTCGACCCAAGGACGAGAGGTCAGGGCCTTGTGGGTGACGTCGAGGGGCATGACCACCAGCGGCACGCCGGATTTGAACACGATATCAGCGGCTTCGGGGTCGACGTAGATGCTGAACCGGGCACCGAAGTGCTGCTGCCGCCCTTGAAGCCGCATGAAATCACACGGCCTGAAATTGCTGATGGAATAGAATTAGGACTATGGCGTTTCGGCCTCTATCGTCGGCCGCATGACCATTCCTTGTGAGTGCCAATGATCGATCCTGGCCAACCCGACATCGAGCTGCTGCATGACTTGCGCAGACTTCGGATCGACGGGTCGGATCAGGGCATTGGCGCGCGGGCTTTCGACGTGTTGGCCCATCTGCACGCGAATACGGGGCGGGTGGTGACGAAGGCGGAACTCCTGGAGCATGTCTGGGCCGATCTCAATGTCGAGGAAAGCAATCTCACGGTCCAGATCGCAAGCTTGCGCAAGCTGATCGGGGCGCGGGCCATCGCGACGGTGCCGGGTGTCGGGTATCAGCTGACCCTGTCCGCCAAAGCCCCGAACGAGCCGCCCAAGGCCCTGCCGCTGCCGGACAAGCCCTCGCTTGCGGTGCTGCCCTTTGCCAACCTGACGGGTGATGCGGGCCGGGAGTATCTTGTCGACGGGATCGTCAGCGACCTGATCTCGGCGCTGTCGTGCATCCGGGCCTTCTTTGTCATTGCCGCCAGTTCGACGTTCACGCTGAAGGGAAAGGCCATCGACTTGGCGGATGTCGGGCGGCAGCTTGGTGTGCGCTACATTGTAGAGGGTGGCATCCAGCAAGCGGGCGACAACCTGCGGATCAATGTCCAGCTGGTCGAGGCGGAGACCGGGCATCTGATCTGGAGCCAGCGGTTTACCGGCCCGCTGTCGGGGATATTTGAGTTGCAGGATTCGGTGGTTGCGGCCACGGCCTCGGCCATCGAGCCCACTGTGCTGACGGCGGAAAACCTCCGCGCCGACCGAAAGCCCACGAACAGCCTGACCGCCTACGACCTTTGTCTGCGGGCAACCCCGGCCGCGACCCGCGTGTCCGACGCCGCCGCGTTTTTCAAGGCGCGCGATCAGTTGCATCAGGCGCTCGATCTCGATCCGCACTATGTCCATGCCAAGGGCCTGCTTTGCGGGTTGCATGTCAGCGCCCTCTCGGTTCGGGCAATCACCTTTGCCGAAGCGCGTTCCTGCCTTCCGCTGGCCGAGGAGATCCTGGCGGACGACCGGATCGTTGATCCCCAGGCAATTTGCGATGCGGGCTTTGCCCTGGCCTGGTTCGGCGGCCAACAACAACGCGGCGTCAGTGCGTTGCGCCGCGCGGCGGCTCTCAACCCGAATTCCTTCCTGGTACTGATGAGTTCGGGCTGGGCGCATCGCTTTGTCGGTGAGTTTGCCATCGCCGAAGAGCATCTGCTGCGCGCCATCCGCCTGAATCCGATTGACCCCAACATCGCGGCGGCGCGGACCGGCCTTGCCGATCTGATGCACCTGCGCGGCGACTACGAGCCGGCAATCCGGATGTTGGAACGCGCCTTGGCAGAGCAGCCTGGTTTGTTTGGGGCCCGTCTGGGGTTGGTGGCCACCTGCTGGAAAACGGGTCGCATTGCCGAAGCGCGCCGCTACGCCGATGACTTGCGCGCCTTGGTGCCTGATCTGTCCATCTCGGGTTACCTGCAGGACACGGCTGACACGGTAGCAGACTGGAATCAGGATATCGAAGATGCCCTGCGTGCTGTGGGTGTGCCGGAATGACTCGCGAAGCTGCACCGTCCGTCGTCATCCTGGCCGCCGAGCGCGCGGTGCAGATCGACGGCGAGACCAGGCAGATCGGCGCGCGGGCTTTCGACGTGCTGGCTTATCTGGATGCACATTCCGGTCGGGTGGTAACCAAGGCGGAACTGCTGGAGCATGTCTGGGCCGATCTCAATGTCGAGGAAAGCAACCTGACAGTCCAGATCGCCGCCCTGCGCAAGCTGATCGGGGCGCGGGCCATCGCGACAGTGCCGGGTGTCGGGTATCAGTTGACCCTTTCGGCCACAGTCCCGGCAGAGCAGCCCAAGGCCTTGCCATTGCCCGACAAACCCTCGCTCGCGGTGCTGCCCTTCGCCAACCTGACGGGTGATGCGGGCAAGGATTATCTGGTGGATGGGATCGTGGCTGATCTGATCGCCGCGCTGTCGCGCATCCCGGTCTTTTTCGTGATTGCCGCGTCCTCGACCTTCACGTTGAAGGGCCGCTCCGTCGATCTGGCCGAGGTCGGCCAGCAACTTGGGGTGCGCTATGTCCTTGAGGGGAGCATCCAGCAGGCGAGCGACCGGCTGCGCATCAATACTCAGCTGGTCGAGGCTGCGACAGGCCACATGATCTGGTCGAACCGCTTTTCCGGGACGCTGGCCGAGATTTTCGAATTGCAGGACGCTGTCACGGAACAGGTCGCTGCCGCTATCGAGCCAAACGTGATCCTTGCCGAGTCGCGTCGCGCCAGCGCCAAGCCCACGACCGACCTCAGCGCCTACGATCTTTACCTGCAGGCGCTGCCAAAGGTGCATCGCTTGACGGATTTCGAAAGCTTTGTCGCGGCACGAACGCTGCTGGAGCGCGCGCTGGCGCTCGACCCCGGCTACTCCCATGCCAAGGCGCTGGTCTGTCGTCTGACCGTGGCCGCGCGCTCGGAACGCTGGTTGAGCATGGAAGAGGCCGTACGCTGCCTGCCACTTGCCGAAGACGTAGTGACCGACCATCGCAATGACGCGATGGCCCTTGCCTTTGTCGGCATTGCGATCGCCTTTCTTGGCAAGCAGCAGCAGCGGGGGGTGCATATCCTGCAGCAGGCTTATGGGTTGAACCCGAACTCCAGCCATGTGCTCTACGCCTCGGGCTGGGTTCACAGCTATGTCGGCGACGAAATCACGGCAGTTGACCACTTCAACCGCTCGCTCCGGATAAATCCGCTGGACCCGATGGTCGGCCAGATCCGCAGTGGTCTGGGCGGTGCCTTGCTGGCATTGGGTCGGACAGCGGAAGGTGTCGCGACACTGGAAAAGGCCTTGGTCGAGGCGCCCGAATACACCGCCAGCTGGATGGGCCTGGCAATTGGATACTTCGAACTGGGTCGGGTCGAAGAGGCAAGGCAGTTCGGCCAGAAACTTCTTCAGCGAGAGCCGGGCATGACCATTGCTCGTACCATGCAAGCCTCGCCCTACACGACGCCAGTCATGCGAAGGATCATTAAACGTGGTTTGCGTGGTGCCGGCATTCCGGAGTGATCAGCGCAGGAGGAGGAGTTTTTCAACGGCGCGGCGGGCCTCTTCGCGGCGGGCATGTGCGGCCAGGATTTCATCGGGAGCGCGGCGGGCGGCGCGGCGGCGGGCATGCTCCGCGGTGGCGGTCTGGATGAGGGCGACGAGCTGCGCGACGAGGGCGGCGATTTTCCCGGCGGCGGGGGTTGACGGCGACTGGCTGAGGGGAAGGTCTGACATGGTCGGCTCCTCTGGGTTCGGTTGACCAGACAAACCTGCCGGACGAGGGTCCCTTCCGTCCTGAAACGGTCCGAAGCCATCCGAAAATCGCTCCGAAAAGTTCCTAATCCTGGGACGACTGCATCGCGTTGCCTGCAGTCGGTTGCAGGATCAGTCGACCGGCTGCTATCGCCGGTTTTGCCTCACAACCTCGCCAACCGCTCCGTCAAGAGCCGGTAGAACCCGTCCCGGTCCACGCCGCCCATGAACATCGCGTTCGGCTCGCGGCCCGTCACGCGCCACCAGTCGGCGACGGTCATGCCGAGGGTGAGCTCGCTTCCCGTCTCGATCTCGACGTTGATGTGGCGGCCGGTGAAGAGGGAGGGCTGGAGCAGGTAGGCGATCACGCAGGGGTCGTGCAGGGGGGCACCATCACTCCCGTATTTCGCGGTGTCGAAGCGTTCGAAGAAATCGGTCCAGCTGGCGACGGCTTGGCCTACGGGGGTGCCGAGGCTCCGCATGCCTTCGACCCAAGGACGGGAGGTCAGGGCCTTGTGGGTGACGTCGAGGGGCATGACCACCAGCGGCACGCCGGATTTGAACACGATGTCAGCGGCTTCGGGGTCGACGTAGATGTTGAACTCGGCCGCGGGGGTAACGTTGCCGCCCTCAAAACAGCCGCCGCCCATCAGGACGATCTCGGCCACGCGGGGGATGATGTCGGGCGCGCGCTGGAAGGCGGTGGCGATGTTGGTCAGGGGGCCGAGGGGGCAGAGGGTGATGGTGCCGGGGGCATGGGCGCGGAGGGTGTCGATCAAGGTGTCGACGGCATGGCCTTCGGCGAGTGGCTGCGTAGGGTCGGGCAGCGGGATGCCGTCGAGGCCGGTCTTGCCGTGGACGTATTCGGCGGTGACGAGGGTGCGTTTCAGGGGCCGGTCGCAGCCGGCGTAGACGGGGGTCTGGTGGCCCGAAAGCTCGACAATCTGGCGGGCATTCCGCTGGGTGAGGGCAAGCGGCACGTTCCCGGCGACGGCGGTGAGGGCAAGGACCTCCAGTTCCGGGGAGGCCAGCGCGAGGAGGATGGCGACGGCGTCGTCCTGGCCGGGGTCGGTGTCGATGATGATCTTGCGGGACATGTGCGCGCTCCTTTGGCGCGCGGAGTAAGCGGCATGGGGGCAAGTTTGTCCAGATGGTCAGGAAAATGGGCGTGCAATATGGGGCGGGGGGAGTAGGATTTTCGGGGTTTGGCGCGGGAGGTGGCGATGGAAATTCTGGTCGGGACGACTAAGGGGCTGTTCGTGCTGTCGGGCGGGCGGGTCGAGGGGCCGTTCTGCGAGGGTTGGCCGATCAACCATGCGGTGGGGCGCGGGGGCGAGATCTTT
>LNFM01007462.1_pt1 | contig 10945 bp, 10 predicted proteins | sample 596031 | NCBI WGS metagenome assembly LNFM01 (sample SAMN04254537, study PRJNA301005) | activated carbon metagenome | isolation source: dual media filters at the Ann Arbor, Michigan drinking water treatment plant | place: USA: Ann Arbor | reverse complement strand
TCCAGGACTGCCGGATTTTACCGAATCTTCGGTGCCGTCGCGCTTGGGGCGGGACCGCGTTTCCTCCCGTGGCTGAGCGAAATGTGAGCTACCGCCGATCCCTGGTGTTAGTTCGGACCATGCCCTATGGGCCTACACCATCACCTGCGTGCCGACCTCGACCACCCGATCGGTCGGGATCTGGAAGTAGGCCGTGGCGTCTTCGGCTGTTCCGGCCAGGAAGATGAACATACGCTCCTGCCACCGCGGCATCTCGGACCGGATCGTCGTCTTGAGCGATCGTCGCGACAGGAAGAAGGAGCTTTGCGAGATCTCGATGTTGAGATCCTTGCGTTTGCAATGCTCCAGGATCTTCGGCACGCTCGGCGTTTCCATGAATCCGTAGTGTGCGACAACACGGATGAAGTTGTCGGAAACGCGCTCGATCTCGACACGCTCGTGGCGCAGAACCCTCGGCACATCCTCCGACTTGATCGTCAGAATGATGTTTCGTTCGTGCAGCACGCGGTTGTGCTTGAGATTGTGCATCAGAGCCGTCGGTGCCGATTCCGGATCGCCGGTGAGGAACACTGCCGTACCCGGCACACGATGCGGCGGCTTCGCTTCGAGCTTCCGCACCAGCCAGTCGAGTTCGGCTTCGTTCTTACGGGTTGCCTTCGTGAGCACCCGGGAGCCACGCATCCAGGTCTGAACCAGGATGCCGACCAGAGCTGCGATGACGAGCGGGAACCACCCGCCATCCGGAATTTTCAGCGCATTGGCGAAGAAGAAGACCTGCTCGATGAGCATCAGGGGCACCATCAGCGCAGCGGCCTTCCAGACGTTCCACTTCCAGTATCGCCAGATAACGAAGAACGCCATCATCGAATCGATGACCATCGCGGCGGTGACGGAGACGCCGTAGGCCGCGGCAAGCTTGCTGGAAGATTGGAACATCAGCGTCACGATCACGACGCCAGCGCACAGGATCCAGTTCACGCGCGGCAGGTAGATCTGGCCCGCGACTGATTCGGACGTGTGCTTGATGAGCTGGCGCGGCAGGAGGCCGAGCTGGATCGCCTGACGCGTGATCGAAAAAGCACCGGTGATCACGGCCTGGCTGGCGATGATCGTCGCCATCGTCGCCAGGATCACCATGATCGGCAGCGCCCACGACGGATACATCAAGAAGAATGGGTTCTTCAGCGCCGCGGGGTCGGATAGCAGCAAGGCGCCCTGACCGAAATAATTGAGCATCAAGCTCGGAAAGACGATCCAGAACCAGGCGAGCTGGATGGGCCGGCGGCCGAAATGACCCAAGTCGGCATAGAGTGCTTCCGCACCCGTGGCGCACAGGAATACGAGGCCCATGACAGCGAGGCCGGTCAAGCCGTTTTGCGCCACGAAGCTTATTCCGTAAAGCGGATTGAGCGCGAGAAGCACACGGAAGTCACCGACCAGATGATAGAGCCCGCCCAGGCCCATCACGAGGAACCAAACGAGGGTTATAGGCCCGAAGAACTGAGCGACCCGCGCCGTACCTCTCGACTGGACCGCGAACAAACCTATGATGATGATCAAGGTGAGCGGCAGGACGACTTTCTTGAAGTGAGGCGAGATGACCTCCAGGCCCTCGACGGCCGACAGCACGGAGATCGCAGGTGTGATGATCGCATCCCCGTAGAAGAACGAGGCGCCGAGGACGCCCAACACCGTCAGCACGGGGCCGGAGCGGGTGGCAACGGACTGGCCGAGCGACATCAACGCAAACGTGCCGCCTTCGCCGTTGTGGTCGGCCCTGAGGAGGATGATGACGTATTTCAACGTCACGATCAGGACGACCGTCCAGACCATGATCGACAGAATGCCGAGAATGACGGCTTCGCCGCGCAAGTCGTGCTGGCTGGCGTGCGTCACCGCCTCTTTGAAGGCATAGAGCGGGCTGGTGCCGATATCGCCGTAGACAACGCCGATAGAGCCGAGCGCGAGCGCTAGCAGCTTGGAGTGTGGGCCCGCGCGACTGTCGTCGCCAGGGTGCGCATTGGGAGCGGATTGTGCCATTCAGGCACCTCGTCATGCCGGCAGGAGGGGCGGCCAGGAAGCCGCGAGGCTATACGCCTAACCGCGCCGCTCGGAAAGAGCGGAGTGATGCGGCATCTAGAACTGATGTGTTGCCGATTCGATACGCTCACCCGCGCGAACTACTGGCGCTAGACCGGCCTAGGATCACCTCGCCTACAACGCAACAGCTTTCCACGGAACCGAACGATCCGCGCACCACTTATGCGAAAAACGTGGCAATCTACACTCTGTGCACCAATCGGGCTCTGATCGTACCCGGATTGGCCCGGATCTCGGCGAGGATATCGTCGGCTGCCGGCACGGCGCCGTCTGCGTCGAGAACCACATAACCGATGTCGGCGTCGGTCTGGTAATATTGTGCCGCGATGTTCACGCCACGTGCAGCGAAGACGTCGTTGAGCCGCCGTAACTCGCCCGGAGTGTTCTTCTGGACTTGTATGAAGCGGGTGCCTGCTGGCCGTGTCGGAAGCTGGACGCTGGGAAAGTTCACCGCGCCGACGGTCGACCCGACATCTGAGTACTCGACGAATTTTCGAGCGACTTCGGCGCCGATACGCTCCTGCGCCTCTTCCGTCGAGCCACCGACATGTGGCGACAGGATCACGTTGTCCAGCCCCTGCAGCGGCGTTGCGAAGCGGTCGTTGTTCGACGAGGGCTCGACCGGGAATACGTCGACGGCAGCGCCCCCGAGATGACCGCTTTTCAGGGCTTCGGCCAGCGCATCGAGGTCCACCAGCGTTCCGCGCGCGTTGTTTATGAAAAAGGCGCCCTTGCGCATCCGGGCGATTTCGTCACGCCCGAACATACCCATGGTCGATGGCGTTTCCGGCAGATGGACGGTCACCACGTCGGACATCTGCAGGAGTTCATCCAGCGTGTTCGTCGGCTCGACGTTGCCCCGCCGCAACTTGTCGGTATGGTCGTAGAAGACGACTCGCATTCCCATGGCTTCGGCGAGATCCGAAAGCTGGCTGCCGATGTTGCCGTATCCGACGATGCCCAGCGTCTTGCCGCGAACCTCGTGACTTCCCGTTGCGGACTTGTCCCAGCCACCGGCGTGAGCAGAAACCGAGCGGGGGAAGATGCGCCGGTACAACATGACGATCTCCGCGATCGTCAACTCGGCCACGCTGCGGGTATTCGAGAACGGCGCATTGAACACCGGGATTCCCTTGCGCCGGGCGGCGTCCAGGTCCACCTGATTGGTACCGACCGAGAAGCAGCCGATGGCGATGAGCTGGTTGGTAGCCGCTACGATCTCCGGCGTGATCTCCGAGCGCGAACGAATGCCGAGCAATCGCACCCCTTGCAGGGCTTCGATCAACGCCTTCCCTTCCAACGCCTTGGTGAGACGCTCGATATTCTGGTAGCCCGCCCCCTTGAGTGCGTTGACTGCGGTGTCGGAGATATTCTCCAGCAGAAGGATCTTGATCTTGTCCTTCGGCAGCGAGGGGTTCTTGATCGTGCCCATATGATGTCCGCGCTTGTCTTTCGGTCAGGCTTGCCGATGGGTCGGTTGGTAGATCTGGCGATCAGGCGAGGACCGCGGCAGTTTGCTGCCGGGCCGAATGCCTGAGCCGGTGTCGACGAGCCTGTATCACAGATCTTGAATCGCTGTCTCTGAGGCTCACCTGCCTCATGCTCGACGATCGGGCCCAGTTATCCAAGGTTGTCCCCTGCCGAGGCCCATGATAGCCAAATGCCAGGTCCGGAGGGAATTTCTCGCCACCGATCTGGGCGCAGGTTTCGATCGTATCCCGCACGTGACATGCATTGTGTCGGCGAGTTTACCCTCGTCCGAACTGATAAGTCCGAACTGACGAGTTGGAGAAGCTAGCATGGCTATGGATGCCCACGAGATCGAGAACTTGATCCGGGCGAAGTTCCCCGACGCCGACGTGAAGATCCAGGATTTGGCAGGGGACGGCGACCACTATGCCGCCCATGTCGTCGCGAAGGAATTCAAGGGCAAGAGCCGGGTCCAACAACACAAGATGGTTTACGAGGCCTTGGAAGGCCGCATGGGCGGCGTGCTTCATGCGCTGGCGTTGACCACGGCGGTCAAGGATTGACAATCCATCCCCCGACGCCACATCAATTCTCTTAACAAGGTACCCGGCGTGTCGCGCCGAGGAAGCCGAACGAACCGATCTAAGCCGATCGAAAAGGACCAGCCGAAATGAACGCCCAGCAGAACGTGCACGATTGGATCGGCAAGACGGTTGCCGGTAACGATGTCGTCCTTTTCATGAAGGGCCGTAAGGGGATGCCGCAGTGCGGCTTCTCCATGCAGGTCGACCAGATCCTGACCCTGCTCGGTGTCGACTATCGGGACATCAATGTTCTCGAGGACGCCAGCATCCGCGATGGCATCAAGGAATTCTCGAACTGGCCGACCATCCCGCAGCTCTATATCAAGGGCGAGTTCGTCGGCGGCTGCGACATCGTTCGCGAGATGTACGAAGCCGGCGAACTCCAGCAGATGCTGTCCGAGAAGGGCGTCAAGCACGACACCTCTGTCGCTTGATCCGGTGGCACTTTCGCTAGGCGGGTCACCCCTGACCTTGATGCGGACGCGACCCGCCGCTTTCCTCCGCCGCTTCACGGTGCACATTTGAAGACGGTGGACCACCTGCCACAGTGTTGCCCTCGATCCCGAGATAAACCCTGCCATGGCGTTGGGAACTTCAAGGGCGGGTGAGCATGGCAGTGAAGCTCGGCGGCAGGCGGTTCCTGTTGAGCTTGGCAATTACCGGCGCCAGCGTATGCTTGGCGTTGGGCATCACTCTGCCGATCATCAAACTCACCAAGTATGTGTTCTGGACGACGGAGCATTCGCTGCTCTCCACGGTCCAGGTCCTCATCAATGACGGACAAATCTTCCTCGGCGTGACGGTGCTGGTCTTCTCGATCGTCTTCCCCGTGGTGAAACTGCTCTATCTTCTGCTCTGCTCCACATTGCCCCAGCAAGATCTCGTTCGCATGCGTCCTCAGTTGCGCGCACTCGAATGGCTCGGCAAGTGGTCCATGCACGATGTCCTGGTGCTGGCGCTGACAATCTTCTTCATCAAGAGCCAGGGCCTCTATGACGCGGCGAGCTTGCTCGGCGTCTACTTCTTCACTGCCGGCGTCCTTCTGATGATCCTCGCCTACGCTTGGCTACGCGCCGATGAAGGCAGCCCGGTCGGCAGCAGCGCTAAATCTGGCATCGACGGTCCCGGCGCGACCGCGATGCCGATGCCGATAACGCGAACCGGCCCGATGCCTTTACCCGTCGTGCCGGGAGGTCCTCAACGTGCCGACGCACCGATGCCGGTCGGCGTTCAGGAGAAACCGCCTCGCAGGCGTTGGCCGCTGCGCAACTTCGTCCTGTCGTTCTTCATCATTCTGGCGACGGTCTTTTTCGCGCTGGGCGTTATCCTGCCGGTCGTCCGCTTCACTACCGTCTTGGTGTGGAAGAACGAGCACTCGATCGCGACGATCATCTGGGCGCTCTACACCAATCAGGAATTCTTCCTCTGTGCGGTGTTGTTCGTTTTTTCGATCCTGTTCCCGTTCCTCAAGCTGTTCTATCTGCTGACGCTGTTGACCTCGCCCGACCTGCCCGCCGATTTCAGGAAGAAATCCATCGCGACGATGGAATGGCTCGGCCGGTATTCCATGACCGACGTGATGGTTCTCGCGCTGATGATCTTCTACGTGAATTCGTCGGGCTATACCGACGCACGCGTCCTGCCCGGCGCTTACTACTTCGCCGCGAGCGCGCTGATCACGATGCTGGCCTACGGCTGGGCGCACACGGTTCCAGGGACACCTCAGGCAGCGCCGAGGCCTGTCGACATAAAGGCTGCCCCGCGCCAGATCGCTTAGGAAGACCCACGGTCGAGGTCGCGTCAGCGACTAGAGTGACCGCAGCATCGCGATGTCGCCGCGCGCCAGTTCGTTCAGCTTGACGCCCTGGATGATGATGCGCCGGCCCGCGCCGTCGATGATGACCGCGTCGCCGCCGTCTTCGGTGGTCATCACCCGGCCCCCGCGCGGCGCCTCGCTTTCGATGGCGACGACGATGCGGTCGATGCCGGGCCGGAAGCCGAGCACGATCTCCACGCTGCACCGGCCCTTCGCGAAGTGATAGGTCTGTCCGAAGCGAGCCTCGATCACCAGCCGCTCGAGAAAGCTCGGCACAACCGGCGGCGTGAATTCGACTTCAGCGGCAAGCGTGCTTTCGACGACCATCAGCATGGGAACCTCCTACAAGATTGCGATGGGCTCGTGCCGAGCCGGTGATGGCCCCAACGTAGCCCGTGCAACGCTTGAAGGCGGTTCCTCGTGGAACACTCAGCGATCCAACTTCGCTTTGAAGTGGTCCCACGTCCGCTTGAACAGTGAAGGCGTCCACAGCTTCTCGCGACAAAGCGCCCGCTCGGCTTCGGTGAACTCGTAGGATTTGCCGATCTGCATCGCCTGGTGCTGGCGGTAGGCATTCTCTTCCAGATAGTTCGCCAGCACGAACGCCTCGATGATGTCGCCGCCGACAGTCACGGCACCATGCGACTTCATCAGTGCCGCCGGCCGGGTGCCGAGCGTCTTGGCGAGACGGTCGGCCATCGGCCGGTTGTTGATCGAATCGGGCGTGTCGAGCACCGGGCACGGATAGAGCAGAGAGCCCTGCGCGAACACCGGGCGATAGCTCTCGCCGACCATCGTGAGGAACGTCGACCATTTCGGATGCGCATGCACGACAGCCTTCACGTCCGCGCGCGCGCGGTAGATGCCGGTGTGCAGATGGAACTCGAGCGGTGGGTTGATAGTGCCCTCGACCAGCTTGCCTTCGATGTCGATGACGACGATGTCGGCCGTGGTCAGCGCCGCCCGCGTGCAAGCGCCGGTATTGATCAGGATGCGGTTCTCGCCGGTCCGGATCGAGCAGTGGCCGTTGTAGTCGATGATGTCCGCCTTCTCGAGCATCCGGATACAATCGACGAGCTTCTCCTTCAGTTCGGCTTCGTTGGGCTTCGTCTCGGCCATGGGGCGGGCTCCGCGAGAGTGTAGTGTCAGCGAGGGAGAGGGCACGTATAGAGCGCTTCGGGCTGATCCGCGGGAGGCGCGGCAGGTGAGGCTGAAGAGGCCCACCAGGCGCCATCGCCGGACAGCATTCACAATTGCTACATCCTCCGTCCATAGTCCATGGACAAGCAACTCCCCCGGTAACTCGAAGGTCCGCCGATGATGACGACGGCCAAGCCCAGCAGCACCAATCCAGGCAACAGCCGCAAATCGCTCGGCACGGCCCTCGCGCTCGTCCTGCTCGCGGCCGTTTTTCTCCTGGGGCAGAGGATCTATGACGAGCGCTCGAGAGGCGATCCGGAGCTGCGCTCCGCACTTGCTTCGATCAAGGTCGCCGCGATGCCGCCCGCAGAGGCGTCGTTGGAAATCATCGCCGTGGGCTCATGTCTCCATCAGTCCAGGCCGCAGCCCATTCTGAAGGACGTGATCGCAGCTCGGCCGCAGCTCATGCTGATGATCGGCGATAACGTCTATGGCGATGTAAAGGGCCCGGAGGCACGGGAGTTGAGTGCCGCTTACACCACGCAGGCTCGCCACGCCGCCTTTGCGCAAGCGCGCGCCGCCGTGCCGATGCTCGCGACATGGGACGATCACGACTATGGCAGCAACGACGGCGGAGAGGAGTTCGCGCACAAGTCCGCCGCAGCGCGGCTGTTCCATCAATTCTGGGGAATGAGCCCAGAGCGGCCTGTTGCGGAAGGCGTCCACTACAGCCGCATCTTTGGCCCGCCCGGGCGGCGCGTTCAGATCATAATGCTGGACACCAGGACATTCCGCTCACCACTTCGGCCGAAGTCGGCGGAGTTCACGAGTTGGGGCAAGTTCGAGCCCGACATGGATGCTGGCAAGACGATGCTGGGGGCGTCCCAATGGACTTGGCTCGAGCGCGAGTTGCGCCGCCCTGCGGATGTGCGCCTCGTGGTCTCGAGCGTCCAGGTGCTCGCCGACGGTCACGGGTGGGAGCGTTGGGGCAACATGCCTCGCCAGCGAGAGCGCCTGCTATCTCTGCTGGAGCGCACCGAGGGCGGCATCGTCCTGTTGTCGGGAGACCGCCATGCAGGCGCGCTCTACCGGAAGCAGCAAGGATCGCGCGAGATCGTCGAGATGACGTCGAGTTCTCTCAACATGCCGCCGCCGGGTCCCAACCGGGACGATCGTGTGGCGCCACTGGCCAGCGATATCTACACGGCGGTGAACTTCGGCGTGCTCGGCATCGACTGGAAGCAGCGCAGCATCCAACTCTCGTTGCGCGGCATCGGCGGTGCGACGCTTGTCGGGCAGTCGTTGCAGTTCTGACGGTTCGCGATCGTCTCAGCCCTCAATCTGCCGGCTTGCCGTCGCTGGCGCGCATCGCCTCGGCCCATAATTTGACGTCTGCTTTGATCTCGGCCGTGAACTCTTCCGGCGTATTCCCGACCGGCTCGACGACGAGCTTGGAGAACAGCTCGCGGTTCTTTTGGACGGCGAGCGTCTTCTTTACGGCCGCGGCGAGCTGCTCGACGATCGCCTTCGGTGTGTCGGCCGGGGCTGCAAGCCCGTTCCAGGTGACCATCTTGAAGTCAGCGTAGCCGGCCTCGATCATCGTTGGCACGTCGGGCAATTGCGGGATGCGCTGCGGCGACGTTACCGCGATCACGCGAACTCGCCCCGAATGCACGAGCTCCGTAACGTCGGAAGCATTCATGAAAGCCATCGGCACGTGCCCAGCCATCAGATTGTTGATAGCCTCCGCACCGCCGCGCACTGTCACCGCGGCAGCTTTCATTCCCGTGCGCTGGATGAACGAAGTCATGGCTATGTGCGTGGTGGTTCCGACCCCCGGCGATGAGTACGTCGCCGCCGGCTGCGTCGCGGCCCACGCGACGAGATCTTGCGGCGTCTTGATGGGCAACCCTGGATTGACTGCGAGCACCTGTGGGCTGCGGCCGAAGTTCGTCACCGGCGCATAGTGTACGACGGGCTCGAACTTGATCTTCGAGGTCGCCGGCAGGATCGCAGCTTGCGAGAGTGCGAACACGAGCAGCGTGTAGCCGTCCGGCGCAGAGCCCTTGACGTGCTCGATCGCGATGGCGCCGCTCGCCCCGGGTTTGCTTTCGACGACGAACGCTTGCCCGAAGATTTCCGTGAGACCCGCCGCGACCACGCGAGCCTGCCCGTCCGTCACGCCGCCGGGGAGATACGGCACGATCAATTTGACAGGCCGCTCGGGATAGCTGGCACTGCCGGCAACGCTACTCCACATGGCGAGCAGGACGGCCCCTGCAATGCCTGCCTTCTTCGAATGACGCATGACGCACTTCCTCGATTGGAACGGCAGCGTAGTGCCGTCGAGCGGAAGACTCCACTCTATGCATTGTCCGCTCGACGAGACCGCGAAGGCGGTCCGGCGCGAGCGCCGTATCGAAAGTTCAGCCGGGCTGCGGGTCTGAACTTTCGCTCATTAGTCGAGCTTGATATTGGCAGCTTTTGCAACGGCGGAGAACTTGGCGATGTCCCTGACGATCGCGGCCTTGTAGTCCTCTGCCGTCCCGCCGCCGGCGACAGTACCGAGCTGCTTCAGCCGCGCCTGCGTTTCGGCAAGCGCCAGCATGGCATTGGTTTCGGCCTCGAGCTTACGCACGATCGGCATCGGCGTACCAGCCGGCGCGACGAGTCCGCTGAAGCCGTCGACTTCCACGCCCTCGATACCGGCTTGCTTCATTGTCGGAACGTCGGGCAGGTCGGGGAACCGCGCACTCCCCGAGGTGGCGAGAACGCGAAGTTTTCCCGCGCGCACTTGTCCGATGGCAGCCCCGATGTCCGCGAACGCCATCGTTACCTGTCCGGTCAGGATCGCGCTCACGATCTCGGCACCGCTCTTGAATGGAATGTGCTCGAACTTCACGCCGGTCTTCATGTTGAACAGCTCGCTCGTCAGCTGGAAGATCGCCGAGGTGCTGCCGTAGTTGGCTTTGGCTGGATTGGTCTTCGCGAAGTCGACGAGTTCCTTGATGCTCTTCAACGGTCCGGCCGCATCGACCGACAGGATGTACGGATACGTGGCCACGATGGCGATGTGCGCGAAGCTCTTGAGAGGGTCGTACGGCAGCTTCGAATAAACGGCGGGGTTGACCACGGTCGTGCCGGCCGGCGCGATCAGCAGCGTGTAGCCGTCGGGCGTTGCGCGGGACACGAATTCGGCCGCGATGATGCCGCCCGCTCCGGCCTTGTTCTCGACCACGACGGGCTGGCGAACACTTTCCGAAAGTCGCTGCGCAACGAGACGTGCGAGGAGATCGTTCACACCGCCGGGCGTGAATCCGACGAGGATCTTGATCGTCTGCTTTGGGTATCCGGCTGTATCTGCTTCGGCGTGGGCGTGGCGGGGGGTTGCCAGAAGTGAGACGACGAGAGCGGCCGTAGCAATCGCCGTCGTCGTGCGGCCTGAGATTTTCCCTTTGGGCTTGGGATCGCGCATGAACATCGACCTTTCGGAAGGCATCGCGCGATCGTATGTCGATCATCGCGCGATGACGCCACTGCTGCATTTGCGTCGTGAAGACGACAAAAGCTAACACCCGCACGCGAATGACGATGATCGAAGATTCTACAATGTTTGCTGGTGTTTCCGCTCAACTTTCGGGCAGATATGCGTTCCCGGACGAACGATCCGACCGACATGCCGGAGCGTGAAGATCCGGGGACAGTACACCTGTCAGCAAGTGTAAAAGGTCCCGTATTGCCCCGCGCCATTCGGCTTCCGGAAATGCCCCGAAGAAACCCGAACTGAAAACGGGCCGGCCTTGCGACCTGCCCGTTCCAAATTTACCTCGACCCC
>LNFM01012737.1_pt1 | contig 10946 bp, 10 predicted proteins | sample 596031 | NCBI WGS metagenome assembly LNFM01 (sample SAMN04254537, study PRJNA301005) | activated carbon metagenome | isolation source: dual media filters at the Ann Arbor, Michigan drinking water treatment plant | place: USA: Ann Arbor | reverse complement strand
GCGGTCTGAGGGCACTGCCGTCCGAACCCGAAGGTCGGCAACCTGGCATACACCGGCCGTTCGTCGGCGAAAACCGGTCGGCTCCACTCGGCCATCAACTGTCATTCGACCTGCCAACCGATACCCGACACTCGCGCAGGGCAGATGAACCGCGACCCGCACAGCCAGCCCATCTGGTCGCAAGTGCCCCCACTCTTGCAGGACGCGAAACACTGACTTGGCGCGCGCAGGCATTCCGTTGCGCGGCAGACGCGGCCACAGTCACGGTCATGCGCCGCCCATGCCGCGGTGCAGCCCCACGGAGCCCTCCATGTCCCACGCCTTCGCAGAGATCGCCTTCACGCCTTCAGTCAAGGCCGCGCAGCAGCGCGACGGCAGTCGGTCGAACTACGCACGCAATTTCGAAGGCAACGCAGAGGTCTTCAACGACCGCCTTGGCGAGGCCGAGGTCGACTTCATCGCCGCGCAGCGCAGCTTCTACATGGCCACGGTGTCCGAGACCGGATGGCCCTACCTCCAGCACCGCGGCGGTCCGCGCGGCTTCCTGAAGGTGCTGGACGACAGGACCCTGGCCTTCGCCGACTACGCCGGCAACCGGCAGCTCATCAGCGTGGGCAACCTGGCCACGAACGACCGCGTCGCGCTGATCCTGATGGACTACGCGCAGCGCGTGCGGCTCAAGCTGCTGGGCCGCCTGGCCGTGCAGGACCTGGCACCACAGGATTCGTTGGCCAAGACATTGATCGACCCGGCTTACCGCGCGCGGCCGCAGCGCGCCATGGTCATCACCGTCGAAGGCTTCGACTGGAACTGCCCGCAGCACATCCCCGTGCGCATCGACGCCGAAGACGTGCAGCGCGCGCTTGACCAGCGCGACGCGCGCATCGCCGAGCTGGAAGAACGGATCGCCCACCGCACCGCCGGCTCGCCTGCATCGGGCTGAACCCTGCCGCCTGTCGGACGGCCGTGCGCCCGTCCGATCCCGTGTCTGTCTGCCCCGTCCCCGCTTCGTTCGCGTGGGGACGAAGGCTCCCTGTCGCCCGCGAACCATCTACGTCCCCAAGGAAAATCGCATGTCCATTACGCTCCACGGCTTCCCCCTTTCCGGCCACTCGCACCGTGTTCAGCTGGCACTGTCCCTGATGGGGCTGCCGCATCAGGTGGTGCAGGTCGACCTGAAGAACGGCGCGCACAAGTCGCCCGAGTTCCTCAAGTTCAACCCCTTCGGGCAGGTGCCGGTGCTTGACGACGACGGCACCACGCTGTTCGATTCCAACGCCATCCTGGTCTACCTGGCCAACAAGTACGACGCCGACCGCCGCTGGCTGCCGCGTGACCCCAAGGGCCAGGCCGACGTGCAGGCCTGGCTGTCCGTGGCGGCAGGACAGATCGCCTTCGGCCCGGCGGCTGCACGCCTGATCACCGTGTTCGGTGCCAAGTACAACGCAGAAGACGTGATTGGCCGCGCGCATGGCCTGCTGAAGGTGATGGACGCGCAACTGGCGGCCCGCCAGTTCCTCGTCGGCAACAGCGCCACGCTGGCCGACATCGCCGGCTACAGCTACATCTCGGCCGCGCCTGAAGGCAACGTGGACCTGGCCGCCTACCCGAACGTGCGTGCCTGGCTTGCCCGTGTGGAAGCGCTGCCCGGCTTCGTGCCGTTCCAGAAGACGCCGGTCGGCCTGGCTGCCTGATCGTCACACGCCGCGCCACCCCAGGAGCCGACCATGGACGCCGCCACCGTACGCCACGACAACCCCTTCCACGCCGGCGAGCAGGCCGTGCACGAACGGCTGGGCATCCGCGAACGCATGGTCGACTTGGGGCAGCGCGTCATCCGCACCGCGATGCCCGAGCAGCACCAGCGCTTTTTCGAGCAACTGCCGTTCATGCTGGTGGGCTCGGTGGATGCGGCAGGCCGGCCCTGGGCATCGACGCTGGTGGGTCGGCCGGGCTTCGTGCAGGCCCCGGGCGCCAAGCGGCTGGACTTCCAAGCCCGGCCGATCCCGGGCGACCCACTGGCCGACGGCCTGACCCCGGGCGCGCAACTGGGTTTCCTGGGCATCGAACTGCACACCCGCCGGCGCAACCGCGTCAACGGCCATGTCGTGGCCACTGATCAGGGCGGCTTCAGCGTCGAGGTCGACCAGTCCGTGGGCAACTGCCCGCAGTACATCCAGGGTCGCGAGTTCACGTGGGTGCGCGACGCTGCCGACATGCGGCCGCGCGCCACCGAGGCGCTGAGCGCGCTGGACGGTGACGCGCGGGCGCTCATCGACCGGTCTGACACGCTGTTCATCGCCACGCAGGCGCCCGCTGCAGACGACGGTGCCGACGTGACAACCGGCCGCGGTGCCGACGTCTCGCACCGCGGCGGGCGGCCCGGCTTCGTGAAGATCGAGGACGACCGCACCTTCCTCGTTCCCGACTTCACCGGCAACTTCTTCTTCATGACCTTGGGCAACCTGCAGATCAACCCGCGTGCCGGCGTGCTGTTCATCGACTTCGAGACCGGCGACCTGTTGACGCTGACCGGCACCGCGGAGGTGGTGTGGGGCGGCGAGGACCTCAAGGCCTTCGACGGCGCCGAACGCGCCTGGCGATTCCGCGTGGAATCAGGCTGGCGTCTACGCGACGCGCTGCCACTGCGCTGGGCGTTTCGCGACTTTTCGCCCAACGCCACCCTCACCGGCACCTGGGCCGAGGCCGAGGCGCGCCGCGAGGCCCTGCGCCTGGCGCAGACCTGGCGGCCCTACCAGGTCACGCGCATAGTCGACGAGAGCCGCGTCATCCGCTCCTTCCACCTCGCGCCTGCCGACGGCCATGCGGTGCCGCCGTTCCACGCGGGCCAGCACCTGCCGATCCGACTGAAGACTCTCACAGGAGAGACACTGCACCGCACGTACACGATCTCGCAGGCGCCCAGCGAAGACGGCCTGCGCCTAAGCATCAAGCGCGAGGGCGTGGCCTCCGGCCATCTGCACGACCACGTGCACGAAGGCGACGTGATCGAGGCCCTAGGCCCGCGCGGCCAGTTCACGATCGACGCGACGCTACGCCGGCCGGCGGTGCTGATCGGCGCCGGCGTGGGCATCACGCCGATGGTGGCCTTTGCGCGGCATGTGGTGACCGAAGGATTCCGCCACCGTCGCACACGGCCGCTGCATCTCGTCCAGGTGGCGCGCAGCCAGGACCTGCGTGCCTTCGGCGGCGAACTGCAGGCGCTGGTGCTGCGGGCCAAGGGGGCGATGAAGCTGCACGTGGTGCTCGACGAGGGCGTAGGCGCACCGGAAGGCGCACTCAAGGGCCCCCTGACGCTGGACTTGCTGGAGGCGCTGCTGCCCTTCGACGACCACGAGTTCTTCCTCTGCGGCCCACCCGGTTTCATGCAGGCGCTGTACGACGGCCTGCGCGACCTGGGCGTGCGCGACGCCCGCATCCAGGCCGAGGCCTTCGGGCCGTCGTCGCTGAAGCGCCGACCCGACGGCGCCACGGCCGTACCCACGCCGCCGGCACCGGCGGCGAAGCAGGCAACGGTGACCTTCCTGCGCAGCGGCGACGCCGCCGAGTGGACGCCCGAGCGAGGCACGCTGCTGGAGTTTGCGGAGGGAAAAGGCTTGAACCCGCCCTTCTCGTGCCGCGCCGGACACTGCGGGTCGTGCGCCACGCGCATGACGACCGGGCGCGTCACCTACGCCGAACCCACGGCATGGCGGCCGGCGGAAGGCGATGTGCTGTTGTGCTGCGCGGTGCCGGCCGCCAGCGGTGGCGAGCGCATCGAACTGGATCTCTGAGCGCGGCCGGTCGTCAACCGGCGGCAGGCGACTGCGGCCACGCCTGCATGGCCAGGTCGGCCAGCTGCTTTAGCAGGGCTGGCTTCGCGCCGTCCCTGGCCTGAACCGCCAGACCCTGGACCACCATCGCGAAATACGCGGCCAGTGCGGCCGTATCCGAGTCGGCGGGCAATTCACCGTCCTGTCGGGCGCGGTTCAGCCGCGCGCGGATGGCAAGCTGCGCAGCTTGTCGACGCCCCGCCACTTCGACCACCAGCGCGCCATGGGCCGCCGACGCCTGCAACTCCCCCGCGGCCACCATGCAGCCGAGCGGGTGCTGGGCGTCGGCGAACTGCCGCGCCGCAGCCTGCAACATCTGCTCGACCGCCGCGTGTGCACTGCCCGTGCCGGACATCGGCTGGCTCAGAAAGCCCCCGTAGCGCTGGCCATACAGCGCCAGCGCTTCGCGGAACAGCGCCTCCTTCGAGCCGAAGGCGGCATACAGGCTGGGCGGTGCAATGCCGATGGCGGCCGTCAGCTGCGCCGTCGACGTGCCTTCGAAGCCATGGCGCCAGAACAGGTCCATCGCTGTGTTCAGGGCTTGTTCCCGGTCAAAGGCCCTGGGTCGGCCGGCGCGCTTCGGGGCGGGTGCGTTGTCACTGTCCATCGCATTAGTGTAGCAATCCATAAAAAATAGCTTGACGCCAACCCAAGTGCCCTCTTATTCTTTATCGGTCACTACACATTATGTCGACCACATGTCCACCACCTCACGTCACTTCCAACTGGCCTCCAATGGCAGCAAGCTCAAACTGCACCACGGCACACGCAATGGCCTGGCGCCCCAGCCGCAGCAAGTGCTGATTCGCATGGGCGCGGCCAGCCTCAATTACCGCGATCTGCTGACCTTGCAGGACCCAGCGTCGAACCGCGAAGGGCTGATCCCCTTGTCCGACGGTGCAGGAACGGTGGTGGCGGTCGGCGCTGCCGTCACCCGCTGGAAGGCTGGCGACCGGGTCAGCGTCAACTTCTTTCCCGCCTGGCAAGGTGGTGGGTTTTCTCCGGCCGTGCTGGCCACTGCGCTCGGCGGCGGACAGACCGACGGCATGCTGAGCGAGCACGTGCTGGCCGACGCCGGCGCGCTGGTGGCCGTTGCCGACCACCTAAGCCTGGCCGAAGCCGCCACCTTGCCCTGTGCCGCCGTGACGGCCTGGCATGCGCTTTTCGAGCGCGGCCAGTTGCAGCCCGGCGAAACGGTGCTGGTGCAAGGCACCGGCGGCGTGGCCTTGTTCGGCCTGCAACTCGCTGCCGCGCACGGCGCCAAGGTCATCGTCACCTCGTCGTCGGATGCGAAGCTGGCGCGTGCGCGCGCCCTGGGCGCCTGGAAGACCATCAACTACAAGGCCCAGCCCGCCTGGGACGCGGCTGCGCTGGACATCACCGAGGGCCGCGGGGTCGACCACATCCTCGAACTGGGTGGGCCCGACACCTATGACCGGTCCATCGCCGCCATCGCACCAGGCGGGCGCATCGCCCAGATCGGCGTGCTCACGGGCTTCGCGTCACGGCCCAACATCCTGCCGCTGCAGTTCAAGAATGCCAGCATCCACGGCATCTGCGTCGGCTCAGTGCAGCACTTCGAGCGACTGAACCAGTTCCTGTCGACGCACCGCATCCGGCCAGTGGTCGACAAGACTTTTGCGTTTGACGATGCGCCGGCCGCCTATGCGCACCTGCAGTCGGCCAGCCACTTCGGCAAGGTGGTGATCGACCTGAGCTGACACCCGCCGACGCCCCCGACTGCGCAGCGCCTCAACCAGCCTGGCGCTGCCCATACTGACCCACGCGATCCCGACGCCGATCTCCGCTCGCCTGCCGCGGCGTCGCCCATCCTTCCCACGAGACCGTTCCCATGACATCGTTTTCACTGCACACCGTTGACACCGCACCCGAGGCCAGCAAGCCCTTGTTGGCCTCGGCCGGCCGCGCATATGGTTTCGTGCCCAACCTGCTGGCCGGCATGGCCACCTCGCCCGCGCTTCTGGAGGGCTACATGACCCTGGCCGGCATCTTCAACAAGACCAGGCTGACCGAGACCGAGCGGCAGATCATCCTGATGACCTCGAACCGCCTGAACGGCTGCGTCTACTGCATGGCCGCCCACTCTGCCATTTCAACCGGCGCTGGTGTGCCTGCCGATGTAGTGGCGGCGTTGCGAGCCGGCACACCCATCGCCGACGCCAAGCTGGAAGCCCTGCGCCAGTTCACCATCAAGATCGTGGAAAGCCGCGGTTGGCCGGCCGCACACGACGTGCAAAGCCTGCTGGCGGCCGGCTACACACATCAAACGGTGCTCGACGTGATCCTGGGCACCAGCCTGAAGGTGATGTCGAACTACACCAACCATGTCGTTCAGACGCCGCTGGACCCGGCCTTTGCCCAGCATGCCTGGGCGGCAGCCGTTTGATCGACGGCGGGTGCGGGCGGCCCGTGCCGTGCGACTGGCTCCTGCGGCCACGCCAGACCAGCTGCCGTGTGCCTTCAGTTCAATGCTGGATTGGCACGCAGCGTGTCCACCGCCAGGTCGATGAAGGCGCGCACCTTCTGCGTCGCGCGCCGCCCCTCGTGGTGCACCACGTGCACCGGGAGCGGTGCCGTTTCGAAGTCCTCCAGCAGGACCTGCAGCGCACCGCTGCGCACATGCGCCGCCACCTGGTAGCTCAACAGCCGCGCGATGCCCAGGCCCGCCAACGCAGCGGCGATGGCCGAGTCGTTCGTCGTCGTGCGCATTCTTGGCTGCAGGCGCTGCAACAGGGGCTTGCCTGCATCGCTGAAGCGCCACTCCGAAACCGGGGTCACGCCCGAGGCCGAAACGATGGTGTGTCGGGCCAGATCTTCCGGGCGCTGCGGCACGCTATGCGCCTTCAGATAGGCCGGTGCGGCCACCAGCACACGACGAACGCGCCCGACGCGAGCGGCCTGCAGCGACGAGTCGGGCAGTTCGCCGATTCGCACCGCCACGTCGATGCCCTCCTCGACGACGTTGACCACGCGGTCCAGGAACAGGCACTGCGCGTCGACCTCGGGGTACTGCTGAAGGTAGCGCACCAGGATCGGCGTGACGTAGAGCTGGCCGAACAGCACCGGCGCCGTCAGCGTGAGGGTCCCGCGTGGGGCCGCGTGCGTGCCAGTCGCGACCGTCTCGGCCTCCTCGATGTCGGCCAGGATGCGGCGGCAGTCCTCGGCGAACCGGGCGCCGGCGTCCGTGACCCGTACCACGCGCGTGGTGCGGGTGAGCAGCCGCAGCCCCAGTCGCTCTTCCAGTTCAGCCACCGCGCGCGTGACCACCGGCGGCGACAGGTTGAGCTTGCGCGCCGCACTGGCAAAGCCGCCGCTGTCGATGACGGCGACGTAGGTGGTCATGGCTTGCAGGCGGTCCATGTTGTTTCCGTTTCAGAAAGGTTGTCTTGGCTGGAACAAGGATTCTCTGCGCAGCCGCCATCACGCAAAGTTCGTCCGCCGTCCCGACCTGAACCTGGAGCCTCGATCATGTTGCCCGCACCCTACTTTGGTGAAGTTCCCAACGACCTGGGCTACGAGGCTGCCTGGTTGGGTCGCGACGTGATGCGGGCCTTGATGGACATGCCGCGCCACCTACCCCTCGATGAACCCACAGGAACCCGCCATGACCACAACGACCACACCACGTCCGCCGCTGCCCCCTTTTACACGCGAGACCGCGGCGCAGAAGGTGCGCCTTGCCGAGGACGCCTGGAACACGCGTGACCCGCAGCGCGTGGCGCTGGCCTACACGATGGACACGGTCTGGCGCAACCGCGCCGAGTTTCCGGTGGGCCGCGCGCAGGTGCAGGCCTTCCTCGAGCGCAAGTGGGCGCGCGAACTGGACTACCGGCTGATCAAGGAACTGTGGGCGCATGACGGCCACCGTATCGCGGTGCGCTTTGCCTACGAATGGCGCGACGACGCTGGCAACTGGTTCCGTTCCTACGGCAACGAGAACTGGGAATTCGATGACCTCGGCTACATGCACCGGAGGTTCGCCAGCATCAACGACAAGCCCATCACCGCCCAGGATCGCAAGTTCCATTGGCCGCAGGGCCGCCGGCCCGACGACCACCCGGGGCTGAGCGAGCTGGGTCTCTGAACGCGCGGGCAGCGACCATGAACCAGAACCCTGTCATCGAGACCGACGTCGCCATCATCGGTGCCGGCACCGCCGGCATGTCGGCTTACCGCGCAGCGCTGGAGCACACGCCGCGGGTGCTGGTGATCGAGAGCGGCGTCTACGGCACCACCTGTGCGCGTGTCGGCTGCATGCCCAGCAAGCTGCTGATCGCGGCGGCAGAAGCGGCGCATGCGGTGGCCGGTGCCGCGCGCTTCGGCGTCATGGCCGGACCTGCGGCTATCGATGGCCGCGCCGTGATGGCGCGCGTGCGCAGCGAACGGGACCGCTTCGTCGGCTTCGTCGTCGACGCCGTGCAGCGCTGGCCCGCTGAACACCGGCTGGTGGGCCACGCCCGCTTCGTCGACGACCACACGCTTCAGGTGGGTGCGACGCAGGTGCGCGCGCAGCGCGTCGTCATCGCCACGGGCTCCCGGCCCAGCGTGCCCGCAGCCTGGCGCACGACGCTGGGTGACCGGCTGATCATCAACGATGATGTCTTCGAATGGACAGACCTGCCGCGTTCGGTCGCGGTGGTGGGTGCGGGTGTCATTGGCCTGGAACTGGCGCAGGCGCTGCACCGGCTGGGCGTGCGGGTGCGCCTGTACGGCCGCACCGAGCGTGTCGGCCCGGCCACCGACCCGGCTTTGCAGGCGCTGACTCGCCAGGTGTTCGCCGCGGAACTGCCGTTGAGCACCGACCCCGCAGCGATCGAGCCGCACCGCGACGGTGACAGCGTCGTCGTGCGCGCCACCAGCCGCGACGGCAGCGTGCACGAGGAACGCTTTGATTGGCTGCTGGCCGCTACCGGGCGCCGGCCGAACGTCGACCAGCTCGGCCTGGAACACACCACGCTGCCGCTGGACCCGGACGGCATCCCGGTGCACGACCGCCGCAGCGCCCAGGTGGCAGATCGCCCGGTGTTCATGGCGGGCGACGTCAACGAGGACCGACCGTTGCTGCACGAAGCGGCCGACGAAGGACGCATCGCAGGCGACAACGCCGGCCGCTTCCCCGACGTGCGCGTACGACCGCGCCGCGCGCCGCTGGCGGTGGTGTTCAGCGAGCCCCAGATCGCGCTGGCCGGCGCCAGCCACGCCGAGTTGTGCACCAGCGGCATCGCCTTCGAGACCGGCCGTGTCTCCTTCGACGACCAGGGACGCAGTCGCGTCATGGGCCGCAACCAAGGTGCCCTGCACGTTTATGCCGAGGCCGGCACCGGCCGTTTCCTGGGCGCCGAGATGCTGGGACCGGCGGCCGAGCACATCGGCCACCTGCTGGCCTGGTCGGTGCAACGCGGCGACACCGTGCAGCAGATGCTGGACAGCCCGTTCTACCACCCGGTGGTCGAAGAAGGCCTGCGCACGGCGCTGCGCCAGCTTCAGCGCGCGCTGCGCATGGGGCCGGTGCCGGTGGAGCGCTGCCTGGACTGCGGCCCCGGCGCGTGAAAAACAGCTTGCAGAAAGCACATCCATGATCGACGTCTACACCGCCAACACGCCCAACGGCGTGAAGGTTCCCATCGCGCTGGAAGAACTCGGCGTGCCCTACCGCGTGCACCGCATCAACCTCGGTGCCAACGAGCAGAAGCGCCCGGACTTCCTGCGCCTGAACCCGAACGGCCGCATCCCGGCCATCGTCGACCCTGACGGTCCGGGCGGCGCGCCCTTGAGCGTCTTCGAGTCAGGGGCCATCCTGTGGTACCTGGCCGAGAAGTTCCCAGGGCTGATGCCGGGCGACGCGATCGAGCGCATCCGCGCGCTGGAGTACACCTTCTTCCAGGTCGGCGGTATCGGGCCCATGTTCGGGCAGGCGGGCTGGTTCGCGCGCCACAGCGAACAGGTGCCGTTGGCCATCGACCGCTACCAAGCGGAAGCCAATCGTCTGACAGCGGTGCTCGAAGCGCGCCTGCAGAGCACGCCGTGGCTGGCGGGCCAGAGCTACTCGGTGGCCGACGTCATGAACTTCGGCTGGTTGCGCGCGCCGCACTACGCCGGCGTGCGTCTCGAGGACTACCCGGCGGTGCAGACCTGGGTTGAACGCATCGCGGCGCGGCCAGCAGTCGTGCGGGGGCTGCAGGCGATCGCCTGAGTGTGGGGTGCCCCGCAGCCGCAGTGCAGCACGGTGGCACGCAAAGCAGCACAGCCGGCGCGCCGGCACTCACGCCGGGACACGGCCGATGCGCTGTGCCAACCACTCGGTGGGTGTCTGCCCCAGCCGCTGGGTGAAGGCCCGTGTCAGCGCATTGGGGCTGCCGTAGCCCACCTCGTCGGCAATGCTCTTGACCTGGCGGCCCTGGGTCAGCAGCCCCTGCGCGACGCTCAGGCGCCAGCCGGCCAGGTACTCGATGGCGGGTTCACCGACGACCTCGCCGAATTGCGCTGCAAAGCGTGCGCGAGACATGCCCGCCAGGTCCGCCAGGCCCTGCAGCGTCCAGGGCCGTTCCGGCGCGGCATGCATGGCATTGAGCGCCTTGGCCAGACGCGCGTCTCCCAGGCCCGCCACCACGCCTGAGCGCAGCAGCCCATGCTCGATGGCATGGCGCAGCAGATAGACCAGCACGACCTCGCTGAGCCGGTTCAATGCCGCGTCGCGGCCGCTGCGTTCGTCGAAGGCCTCGGTGAACAGCGCATCCAGCACACCGCGCATGGCCGGCGCCTCGCGCAACGGCAGCACCAGCAGCGGCGGCAGGCCATGCACCAGCGGGTTGCCGAAGGAGGCACCGAACTCGACCGAGGCGCAGACGAGGTCGGCGCCGTCAACCTCGTCGGCGCCAAGCCGGTGGTGGGTGGCGCGAGGGAAGAAGATGAGGCTCGGCTCGGCGAGTTCCTGCACCCGGCCGTCGGGCGCCGTCAGCTGCAGCCGGCCGGCTTTCAACAGATGCAGGTGGCCGACGCCTTCGACGGCGTCGAAGTTGACCAGACTGCACAGGTTGCCGGCGTAGAACACGCGCGACCTGAGTTCGAAGCGTTGCAGCAGGGGGGCCAGGC
>LNFM01021784.1_pt1 | contig 10948 bp, 12 predicted proteins | sample 596031 | NCBI WGS metagenome assembly LNFM01 (sample SAMN04254537, study PRJNA301005) | activated carbon metagenome | isolation source: dual media filters at the Ann Arbor, Michigan drinking water treatment plant | place: USA: Ann Arbor | reverse complement strand
AAGGGGCAGTGGCCCCTTCGAACCCGTGACTGAGGGGTAGGCGAGAGGAGGGGCACTGAACGACCGCCTGTCCCGACGCGCCCGCTTTGCCCCTCCTCTCGCCTACCCCTTAATGGGATTCCAAAGGGACCACTGTCCCTTTGGCGGGGGTGCAGGGGGCAGCGCCCCCTGCAAACAACCCGCGCCGACCTTCCAGCCCCTCCGAGGCCCGTCCCGATGTCCCACCCGTGCCTGTCAGCGCTGATTGTCGCGCGGAATGAGGAGCAGCGGTTGCCGGCGTGTTTGGCGTCGGTGGCGTTTGCCGATGAGGTGGTGGTGGTGTTGGACCGCAGTTCGGATGGCTCGGCGGAGATCGCGCGGGCGGCGGGTGCGCGGGTCTTGGAGGGGGCTTGGGAGTTGGAGGGGGCGCGGCGCAATGCGGGCATTGCGGCGTGTGGCGGGGATTGGGTGCTGGAGGTCGATGCGGATGAGCGGGTCAGCCCGGATCTGGCGGTGGCGGTCCGGCGGGTGATCGGCGAGTCGCGGTTTGCCTGGCATCAGGTGATGGTCGAAAATTATGTGGGGGATCGGCTGATCCGCTTTGGCTGGGCCGGCAGTTTCGGGACCACCTCGGTGCCGCGGTTGTTCCGGCGGGGGGCCAAGCAGTGGCGGGCGCAGCGGGTGCATCCGGGTCTGGACTGGGTAGGCGAGCAGGGGCCGCGGATCGAGCAGGGGGCGTTGGTGCACCTGGTGGATCGCGACATTTCGGACATGCTGCGGCGGCTGGACAAGTATTCCTCCGCCAAGGCGGCGGACCTGCTGGAATCAGGCCAGATCGGCAGCCTGGCCGCCAACCTGCGCCGCTTCGTCTCGCGCGCCTTCAAATCCTATGTGTCTCGTAAAGGGTATCGGGAGGGCGCCTGGGGCGTGCTGCTGGCCTTCTGCACGGGCGCGTTTCCGCTGCTGTCCTATCTGAAGGCGCGGCTGGAGCCGGAGCGGCATGGGGGGCGGAAGCAGCCCTAGAGCCTGATCCGTAAACACGGATCATGGTCCAGCCTTTGCTGAGAGGGTGATTCACCGCTACGGCGATTCCGCCTTCGCGGATCACGCTCTAGCCCATGCAGCGCATGAACAGGGTGGAGGGGTGCGCGATCTCGCCCACCTCCGCCGCGGTGCGGGCCGGGCCGTCGGCCATGCTGGGCGTCACGCCGGCATCGCGCAGGAAATCGAGCGCCTCGTTGCCCTTCACCGCGAAGTTCACGTTCTGCGGGATATCGCCGGTGCGCTGCGCCACGCGGGCGGCGTTGAGCTTGGAGACGATGACGCCGACCACCTGGCCGGACAGGTCCAGCAGCGGCCCGCCGGAGTTGCCAGGTTGCACCGGCGCGGAGATCTGGAACTGCCGCTGGTCATCCGCCAGGCCGGCTAATGCGGAGACCTCTCCGGTGGTCAGGGTCGGGCCGGAGGACAGCATGCCGGCGAGCGGGAAGCCGTAGGTCACCACCCCCTCGCCGCGGCGGATGTTCATCTCGCGCCGGAAGGACAGCGCCGGGCCGGCGTTTCGCGGCACCTCGACCAGCGCCAGGTCGCGCTGGCGGTCCGCGCGCAGCACGCGGGCGGTGGCGTCCGTGCCATCGGCCAGGCGCACGCGCACGGCGCGGCAGCGTTCCACCACATGGGCATTGGTCAGCGCCCGTCCTGGCGCCACCACGAAGCCGGTGCCGGAGGACACCATGCGCCCGGTGCCCGCCGAGGGCGGCGCCCCAGGCTTGCCCGGCACCCCACCCGCCATCGGCCCGGGCGGCAGTGGCGGCGGCTTGCTGGTGGGCAGTGGCGGGAAGCCCTGGCGGAAGCCCGGTGCGTTGCTCGGCGGTGGCTTGTCCTGCCCGAGAACATCCCCGCTGGCCAGAAGGCCGGGAAGAAGGCCGAGAAGCAGGGCTGGAATCAGCTTCGAGGGGAGGGGCATGTTTCGATACCATGCCCAACCGGGCACCCGGCGGTCAACGTCGCAGGGGGGCAGCCCGGTTGCGCCGTGTTTCGGCCTACAGCAGCCCCTCCCGCCGGAACGACAGATGGCGGCCGTTGCCGACGATCAGATGGTCATGCACCGTGATGCCGAGCACGGCGGCGGCGGCCTTCACCTCCTGCGTCATCTCGATATCGGCGCGGGAGGGGGTGGGATCGCCGGAGGGGTGGTTGTGCACCAGGATCAGCGCCGTCGCCTGCAGTTCCAGGGCGCGCTTGACCACCTCCCGCGGATAGACCGGCGTGTGGTTCACGGTGCCGCGGGCCTGCGCCTCATCCGCGATCAGGCGGTTCTTGCTGTCGAGGAACAGCAGGCGGAACTGCTCGATGGATTCGCGGGCCAGGGCGGCGGAGAGGTAGGAGATCAGCCGGTCCCAATTGTTCAGCACGGGCTGGTCCTTGACCTCCGCCCGCATCATTCGCAGCGCGGCGCCATGCACGGTCTTGAGCGCGGCGGCGCCGGCCTCTCCCATCCCCTCCACCTGCTGCAATTCCCGCGCGGGGGCGGCGATGGCATTCGCAAAACTGCCGAAGCGGGCGAGCAGGGCGCGGGCGATGGGCTTGGTGTCCCGGCGCGGCAGCGCCTGGAACAGCAGCATCTCCAGCATTTCGTGGTCCAGCAGGCTGTCAGGGCCGGCGGTCAGCAGGCGGGTTCGCATGCGGGCGCGATGGCCGAGATGGCCAGGTGGCGGCGCCTCGGCGGCGGGTTCGACAATCGGCGTGAACAGCCCGCCGAAGGCGGCGCTGGCCTCGGAGAATTGCGGCTTGCGGGCCATCCTGGCTCCCCTGATCGGCGTGCAGGGTGCAACGAAGCCGGGGGATGTTCAACCGCCGGGCGCTACCAGCCGAAGACGACGGCGCCCATGATGCGGCCGGGCAGCAGGGTGAAGGCACCGGCGATGACCAGCGCGCCGAGGAACAGGCTCATCATGCTGCGCCCATGCGTCACCACCCGGCCGCGCCGGGCGGCCAGCACCGCCAGCGGCAACACCAGCAGGGTCCAGCCGGAAATCAGGTGGATCCAGGAATAGGCGCCGCGCGCGGTGATCCAGAAGGAGGAGATGGCGACCACCGCCATCAGCCCGACCCAGGCCCAGCCGAGCCTGCGGTGCGGCAGCGTGCCCTTCGGCGCCAGCAGCTGCACCAGCCCCAGGCCGAGCGCCGCCAGGGCCGCAAAGGCGTGAAGCTGGACGGTGGCGGAGGCGGCGAGCAGGGGCGCAAGGCTCATCGCACCCGCCCGCCGGCCCGGTCAGCCGCCGAAGGGCGGCTTGTGCAGGCCGGCGGGGGAGACGGTGAAGATCTCCACGCCATCCTCCGTCACGCCGACCATGTGCTCGAACTGCGCGGACAGGCTGCGATCGCGCGTCACGGCGGTCCAGCCATCATCCAGCACCTTCACCTCCGGCCGGCCGGCATTCACCATGGGTTCCACGGTGAAGAACATGCCGGGCTTGAGGACGGGGCCTTCGCCGCGGCGGCCGAAATGCAGCACGTTGGGCGGTTCATGGAAGCGCCGTCCGATGCCATGGCCGCAGAAATCCCGCACCACGGAGAAGCGGTTGCGCTCCACATAGGATTGGATGGCGTGGCCGATATCGCCCAGCGTGGCGCCCGGCTTGATGACGGCGATGCCGCGCATCATGGACTCGTAGGTCACATCCATCAGCAGCCGCGCCTTGGTTGACGGCGTGCCCGCCACATACATGCGGCTGGTATCGCCATGCCAGCCATCCAGGATGACCGTCACGTCGATATTGACGATGTCCCCGTCCAGCAGTGCCCGGTCCCCCGGAATGCCATGGCAGACCACATGGTTGATCGAGGTGCAGGAGGATTTCGTGTAGCCGCGATAGCCCAGGGTTGCCGGGATGGCCTTGTGGGCAAGGATGTGGTCGTGGATCAGCCGGTCGATCGCCTCCGTCGTGATCCCCGGCTGGATATGCGGGGTGATCATGTCGAGGGTCTCGGCCGCTAGCCGGCCGGCACGCCGCATCCCCTCGAAATCGGCGGGGGCGTGAAGGGTGATGCGACGGCTCTCGCCGCCTTGCTGCTCCATGATGTGCTGACCGTCCGGATATTGATGCGAATATATGGGGGTGAAGATGCGCCGGGGTCCCCGGTGATGCAAGGCGCGGGGGTGATGCAAGGCGCGGTGGGGCGTCAGTTCGGCCGTTCGCCGGCCTTGCGTTCCACCGTACCGAGGGCGTCCGCCAGGCGATGCGTGGCGCTGCCGGGGCGGGCGGGTTTCTGCTGGCTGTCATGCGGCGCCCAGCCGGTCAGCATCAAAAGGCGCAGGCCGGGGGCGATGCCCTGCGCGCCTTCCGGCAGCGCGGCGGCGGCCATCGGGAACAGGGCGCGCGGCGGGGTGCGCGGGTCGCGCGCCAGCACGGCATTGCCCTCCCCGGCGGCGCGCAGATCCGCCAGCAGGGCGAAGGGGGTGCGGTAGGCGAGGCCCACCTCCTCCACATCCGCCACCGGCAGGGCGAAGCCGGCGCGTTGCAGCAGGCCGGCGGCATCGCGCAGTTCGGGGAAGGGCGAGATGCGAGGCGAAAGGCCGCCGCGCAGGGTGCTTTCGGCCTCCGCCAGCGCCTGGCGCAGCGGCTGCAGGGTGCCGAGGCCGGGGAGGGAGGCGAGAAACAGCCCATCCGGCGCCAGCGCCCGCCGTATCTGAATCAGTGCCCCCGGCAGGTCGTTCACCCAGTGCAGCGACAGGGACGCCACGATCAGGTCGAAGCTCTCCGGCGCAAATGGCAGGAATTCCTCATCCGCCGCCACCGCCAGGCCGCCCGCCCGCGCCGCCATGGCCGGGGACAGGTCGGTGGAGATGACGGAGGCAATGCCGCGCGCTTGCAGCATCGGCGCCACCACGCCGCGGCCGCCGATCTCCAATGCGCGGCTGAAGCGCCGGGTGGTGTCGTCCAGCCGGTCCAGCAGCCGCTCCGCGCAATCCGCCAGGATTGGCGCCACCTGGTCCACCGTGGTGGCTGCCCTGTCCCGCCGGCGGCGCACCAGCCTGCGGTCGAAAACCTGCATCGCATCCATCGCCGGCAGATGCGCCCGCTTCGCCCCGGCGGCAAGGCGGTCTAGCCTTTCGGCAAAGCATCGAGGACGCGCCCCACATGACCACACGCATCGCCCCCGCCACCCTGAAGGCCTGGCTGCGGGACGGACGGGAACTCGCGATCCTGGATGCGCGGGAGGAGGGGGAGTTCGGCGCCTCCCACCTGTTCTGGGCCGTGCCCTGCCCGCTGTCCCAGGCTGAGCTGCGCGCCCCCGGGCTGCTGCCGCGGCGCGATGTGCGGGTGGTGTGCACCGATGGCGGGGAAGGTTATGCCGACCGGCTGGCCGCGGTGCTGCAAAGCCTGGGCTGCACGGATGTGGCGGTGCTGGAGGGCGGCACCCCCGCCTGGCAGGCGGCGGGATTCGAGCTGTTCTCCGGCGTGAACGTGCCCTCCAAGGCCTTCGGCGAATGGGTGGAACACCACTACGAAACCCCCTCCGTCGATGCCACGGAACTCGCCGCGATGCAGGCGGCCGGGGAGGATCTGCTGGTGGTGGACAGCCGCCCGATGGCGGAATTCCACGCCATGTCCATCCCCGGCGCCACCAACGTCCCGGGGGCGGAGCTGGCCTACCGGGTGCCCGCCATGCTGGCGCGGTCCACGACCACGGTGGTGGTGAATTGCGCCGGCCGCACGCGGTCCATTCTCGGCGCCGAAAGCCTGCGCCGGGCCGGCTTGCCAAACCGAGTGGTGGCGCTACGCAACGGCACCATGGGCTGGGAGCTGGCCGGCCTCGCCTGCAACCGTGGTCGCGGCGAACGCTATGCCGAGGGCACACCGGCCGATGCGGCGGAAACGCTGGCCCGCGCTCGCCGCTTCGCCGAGGGGGCCGGCGTGCGCTGGACGGACCGCGCCGGGCTGGCGGCGATGCAGGCCGAGGTCGGGCGCAGCACCTATGTCCTGGACGTGCGCGACCCGGCGGAATTCGCCGCCGGCCACCTGCCGGGCTCGGCCAGCGCCCCGGGCGGGCAGTTGGTGCAGGCCACCGATGGCTGGGTGGCGGTGCGCGGCGCGCGGGTCGTGCTGGTGGACGACACCGGCACCCGCGCCGCCATGACCGCCGGCTGGCTGCGGCAACTGGGCGGCTGGGAGGTTTTTGTGCTCGCCGACGGCCTGCAAGGCGCGCTGGAGACCGGCGCGGTCGCGCCCCGCCTGCCGGATGCGCTGCGCCCCGAAATCCCCCGCGTGGCGCCGGATGCGGTGCGGGCGGGCGCGGTGGCGGTGGTCGATCTCGCCCGGTCGCTGGCGTTCCGGGCCGGCCACATCCCGGGCGCCGTCTGGGGGGTGCGGACGCGCCTCGATGCCGTGCTGCCGCGCCTGCCCGCCGGGCGGCCGGTGGCGGTCGCCGCAGCCTCGCCCGATCTGGCGGCACTCGGGGCGGCGGAACTGCGCGCGCTGGGCGTGGCGGAGGTCGCGGTGCTGGAAGGCGGCACGGCGGCCTGGCAGGCGGCGGGCTTCCCGCTGGAATATGCCTATCTGCGCCCCTATGACCGCAACAGCGGCGTCGAGGACGCCATGCGCGCCTATCTCGCCTGGGAGATCGACCTGGTGCATGCGGTGGAGCGCGATGGCGATGCCCCCTTCGGCGCCTGGTAGCGCCCTGCTCAGCCGGTTGGGTCGGGTGGCGCTGGATACGCTGCTGCCGCCCCACTGCCTGACCTGCGAGGCGCCTGTGGAGCGCCAGGGCACCCAATGCGGCGACTGCTTTCGCCTGCTGACGCTGGTGACGGCGCCCTTCTGTGCCCATTGCGGCGTGCCCTTCATCCATGCCGGCCAGGCCGGGCCGGGCGGGCTGTGCCCTGGCTGCCTGGCCCACCCCCCCGCCTTCGCCGCCGCCCGCGCGGCGCTGCGCTACGATGCGGGCGCGCAACGCCTGGTGCTGCCCTTCAAGCATGCGGACCGGCCGGAGCTTGCCGGGCCTCTGGCGGCGATGATGGCGCGTGCGGGGGCGGAACTGCTGGCCCGCGCCGATCTGCTGGTGCCGGTGCCGCTGCATTGGCGGCGCCTGCTGGCGCGGCGCTACAATCAGGCGGCGCTGCTGGCCCGGCGGCTGGCCACGCTGTCCGGCCGGCCCTGCATTCCGGACCTGCTGCGCCGCCCCCGCGCCACACCGCCTCTGGGTGATCGTGGGGCTGTGGAACGCGCCGCCCTCCTCGCCGGCGCCTTCCGCCTGACACCCGCGGGGGCGCGGCGGGTGGCCGGGCGGCGGGTGCTGCTGGTGGATGATGTGATGACCTCCGGCGCCACGGCGGAGGCCTGCGCCCTGGCGCTGCTGGCCGCCGGCGCCAGCGCGGTGGATGTGCTGGCCGCCGCCCGCGTGCCGGACCCACGTTTGCAGGCGGAAAGCTGACTGCAGCGGGAGGCTTGACCGCGGCCCCGCGCGGCCCGATTTCACTGGTATGGCCAAGATCGAGATCTATACCCAGGAATTTTGCCCCTACTGCTCGCGCGCCTTGGCGCTGCTGACCAAGAAGGGGGTCGAATTCGAGGAGAAATACGCTCCCAACGGCTCCGACGCCCGGCGGGAGGCGCAGGCGCGCTCCGGCGGCCGCACCTCCGTGCCGCAGATTTTCATCGATGGCCGCCATATCGGCGGCTGCGATGACCTGGTGGCGCTGGACCGCAAGGGCGGGCTTGATCCGTTGCTGGCGGGATGACGCAGCGGGTCGGCAGGGGCGCAAAGGCATGATCCACTACCAGCTCCGCTGCCACGCGGCGCATGAGTTCGACGGCTGGTTCCAGGATAGCGCGGGCTTCGACAAGCTGGCCGCGGCCGGCCTGGTGGAATGCCCGCATTGCGCCAGCACCCAGGTCACGCGCGCCCTGATGGCGCCTGCCGTCCGCAAGTCCCGCAAGAAGGCCGTGCCAGTTCCGGTAGCGGATGAGGCGGAGAAGCCGCCAAAGGCGGAGGCGCCCACCCCGCCGCCCACCAGCCCGCCGCCCGATGATGGCGGCATGTCCCAGCGCGTCGCCGCCGGCCCGATTCCGGCGCAGCTTCTGTCCATGCTTCAGCGCCTGCGCGCCGAGGTGGAGAAATCCTGCGACTATGTCGGCGATGGCTTCGCCGAGGAGGCCCGCAAGATCCACAGCGGCGAGGTCGAATCCCGCGGCATCTATGGCGAGGCGACGGAAGCCGAGGCCGAGGCGCTGGCCGAAGACGGCATTGACATCGCCCGCCTGCCCTGGGTGCCGCGCGCGGACGGCTGAGGGGCCACCGGATGCTCGTCTTCAGCTACGGCATCCCGAAATCCGGCAGCACCCTTGCCTTCGAACTGGCCAAGGCCGTGGCTCGCCTCGGCGGCCACCGCCAGCCGCTGATGCCCGAATGGCTGCCCGGCGGCCACAAGGTGAACTTCGCCCAGTCGCTGGAGGTGGCGGCCCTGCGCGGCCTGGCGGCGGCGGCCGGCTCTCGCATCCTGTTGATAAAAACCCATGCCTGCCCTGGCCCGGACTGGGTGGCGGAATACCGCGTGCTGGCGGCGCAGGGGCTGGTCTCGGCCCATGTGAACCATCGCGACCCGCGCGACATCTGCCTGTCGCTCCTCGATGCCGGGCGCCTGGCGCGCAGCCGGGGGGAGGCAGCCTTCGCCGAATTCGGGACGCTCGAGGATACGGTGGCGGCCGTGCGGCGCTACCTCGGCGAGCAGTCCATCTGGGCCGCGCTGCCACGCACCCTGCCACTGGACTACGCCACCTGCGCCTTCCGCATGGCCGAGGCGGTGGAGGCCATCAAGGCGAATCTGGGGATATCCTGCCCGAACTGGCTGGTGCGGCTGTGGGTGCAGCGCTTCGCCTTCACCTACCGCAACAAGGCGGTGCCGGCCCGGCATGAGCAGGAACTGAAACCGGACCAGGCCGCTTGGCTGGCCCGGGAATTCGCCGCCTGGCTGCCGCGCCGTTAAGTATTCGAAATATCACGAAGCGCGGACCCGGGATCGTCCGCGATCCTGCTTGGCCAGTCTGCACCCTTCCGCTGTCAACGGGCTTTCAGCCGATCCTTGACCGGAAGTTTCCCAATGCTTTCTCCACAGCTTTACCCCCGAGAATGTGGAAAACTCTTGTGTGACACTCCGGATACACCGGCCGGGACCATTAATATTTTCAGGGGCTTCGCGAACACAGAAGGAACACTCCAGCGCGGCAAGGTGTCGCCTGGGGTTCCACAGGACATGCCACGGCTTATCCCCAGGGAAATCCCCGGCTTTGGGGATAAGTGCGGCCTTGACCGGCAGGTTTTGCCCAGCGCGGTCAGAGCCGGGCCATCGCCAGGTAGTTCACGGCCAGGTCCCGCGTCTCTCGCCACTGGCCGCTGGGCGACATGGTCATCCCCGCCAATTCGGTGATCCGGTAGCCGCTCGGCCGCAGCGCGGCGCCGAGCTCGCCCGGCGTGACGAACATGCGCCAGTCATGCGTGCCCACCGGCAGTAACCGCAGCAGGTATTCGGCGCCGAGCTTGGCGAACAGGAAGGACCGTGCCGTGCGGTTGAGCGTGGAGACGAAGATCGGCGAGCCCGGCTTGGCGAGTGCGGCCAGTGCCGCGCAGAACTGTGCGCGGTCCGCCACATGCTCGATCACCTCCAGCGCCACCACGGCGTCGAAGCGCAGCCCTTCCGCCAGCAGGTCCTCCGGCCCGCCCTGGCGGTAGTCGATGGCGAGGCCGCCGGCCGCCGCATGGGCACGGGCGGCGTCCAGCGCGGCGCCGGCGGCGTCCAGCCCGGTGACGGTGGCGCCCATCCGCGCAAAGGCCTCGGCGGCCAGGCCGGCGCCGCAGCCGACGTCCAGGATGGTCCGGCCCGTCAGGTCGCGCCCACCGAGCCGGTCCGCGATCCAGCCGGTCCGCAGCGGGTTCATCCGGTGCAGCGGCTTCATCGGGCCGTCCGGGTCCCACCACCGGCTGGCCAGCGCATCGAATTTGGCCCGCTCGGCCGCCAGCGTCGTGCCAGTCATGGCTGTATTCCCCCGCGTCGCACCCTGGACATGGTTGCCCGCGGGCCATCCCCCCGTTATCTGTCCGCGCCCCGGCGAGGCGCAACAGGGGTTGCCTCGCCCGAACCCCTGGACCTACCCCCCGGACCCGAGCATGGCCCGCATCGTGATGAAGTTCGGCGGCACTTCCGTCGGCGACCTCGACCGCATCCGCAACGTGGCCAGCCGCGTGAAGCGGGAGGTGGAGGCCGGCCATGAGGTCGCCGTGGTGGTCTCCGCCATGTCCGGCGTGACGAACCAGCTGGTGAAATGGTGCCAGGAATTGTCGCCGCTGCATGATGCGCGGGAATACGACACGGTGGTGGCGACCGGCGAACAGGTGACCATCGGCCTGCTGGCGATTGCGCTGCAGACGGTGGGGGTGGATGCGCGGTCCTGGCAGGGCTGGCAGGTGCCGATCCGCACCGACAACGCGCATGGCAAGGCGCGCGTGGACAGTATCGAGGGCGCGCTGCTGATCGAGCGGATGCAGATGGGCCAGGTGCCGGTGGTGGCGGGCTTCCAGGGCATCGGCCCGGATAACCGCGTCACCACGCTGGGCCGCGGCGGGTCCGATCTTTCGGCGGTGGCCATCGCCGCGGCGGTGAAGGCCGACCGTTGCGACATCTACACCGATGTGGACGGCGTCTATACGACGGACCCGCGCATCGTGCCGCGCGCCCGCAAGCTGGAAAAGATTTCCTACGAGGAAATGCTGGAACTCGCCTCGGTCGGGGCCAAGGTGTTGCAGACCCGGTCCGTGGAACTCGCCATGAAGCAGCGGGTGCGGGTGCAGGTGCTGTCGAGCTTCGAGGACAAGCCAGGCTCGCTTGTCGTGGATGAGGATGAGATCGTGGAACAGCCCATCGTGTCCGGCATCGCCTATTCGCGGGACGAGGCCAAGGTGACGCTCCGCC
>LNFM01012735.1_pt1 | contig 10948 bp, 8 predicted proteins | sample 596031 | NCBI WGS metagenome assembly LNFM01 (sample SAMN04254537, study PRJNA301005) | activated carbon metagenome | isolation source: dual media filters at the Ann Arbor, Michigan drinking water treatment plant | place: USA: Ann Arbor | reverse complement strand
CGGTCCCAAGGGTATGGCTGTTCGCCATTTAAAGTGGTACGTGAGCTGGGTTTAAAACGTCGTGAGACAGTTTGGTCCCTATCTGCAGTGGGCGTTGGAAGTTTGAGGGGGGCTGCTCCTAGTACGAGAGGACCGGAGTGGACGAACCTCTGGTGTACCGGTTGTCACGCCAGTGGCATCGCCGGGTAGCTATGTTCGGAAGAGATAACCGCTGAAAGCATCTAAGCGGGAAACTTGCCTCAAGATGAGACTTCCCGGAGGGTTAACCTCCCTAAAGGGTCGTGGAAGACCACCACGTTGATAGGTCGGGTGTGGAAGGCGAGTAATCGCCGAAGCTAACCGATACTAATTGCCCGTGCGGCTTGACTCTATAGCCCTGATACGTTGTCCGGATGGACGACAATCCCTTGTATCTTCCGATTACTCTGGTTGGGTTGGTGCGAAACGTCGCACCGGTCACGCCGGAAACAGTTAATGCCTGACGACCATAGCGAGGTGGAACCACCCCTTCCCATCCCGAACAGGGCCGTGAAACGCTTCAGCGCCGATGATAGTGCAGACTCCTGTGCGAAAGTAGGACATTGTCAGGCACCCCTCAGGAATGCCCCGATTCGATGAATCGGGGCATTTTTGTTTTTCCCCCATGTTTTCTTGCAGAGCGATCGTGCGCGCAATCGTTGGTCTTGCACCGTCGTGGCCGTACTTTTTGTGTTCGATGCGCCTGGACTGAGTTAGGTTGTTCCTTGTGATGAATATCTGCCTTTGGCTCGGTTTCATTGTTTCATTCGATGGGTGGTTTTGTTAGAATTCGTCGCGGATATCTGTTGGGTCGTCAACTCTTGGTGAGGATGGGCTGCGGCCCATTTTTTGTTTCTGAGGCATGGATCGACGTCGGTACGATTGGATAGAGCGCATCGTGGCTGGATTGGGCTACGAGTTCGTTCACGCCGAATGGGCGGGACGCAGCGGCCTGCTTCGCGTATACATCGATAAGCCGGAAGGTGTGGGTTTGGAAGATTGTGCTGCGGTCAGCGAGCATTTGAGTCGAGTGATGACGGTTGAGGGGTTGACGTTCGATCGACTCGAAATTTCTTCACCCGGGCTCGATCGGCCTCTCGTCAAGGAGCGGGACTTCCTGCGGTTTGCCGGGCACAAGGCGAAGTTGGTACTGCGTGTTCCGCTGAACGGGCGAAAGAACTTCAGTGGACGAATCGCGGCGGTTGACGAGGGTACGATTCGATTGGAATTGGATGACGGGGTGGTGCAGCTCGATTATGCCAATGTCGACAAAGCACGCTTGATTCCGGAACTGTAGTCGGAGATGACAAGTGAGTCGTGAGATTCTACTGTTGGTTGATGCGCTCGCGCGTGAGAAGAACGTCAATCGGGATATCGTATTCGGCGCTCTCGAACTCGCGCTTGCGTCGGCGACCAAGAAGCGATTCAAGGACGATGTCGACGTTCGCGTCCAAGTCGATCACGACACGGGCGACTTCGCCAGTTTTCGTCGATGGCAGATCGTTCCCGACGAAGAGTTCGAATCCGAGATCACTCAAATCGCGCTCAGCGATGCCCAAGAGGATCATCCTGACAAGGCTGTTCACGATTACGTCGAAGAGTCCCTGGAAAAGGTGGAGTTCGGGCGTATCGGAGCGCAGGCCGCCAAACAGATCATTCTTCAAAAGATCAGAGACGCGGAGCGCGAGCAGATCCTGAATGACTTCCTTGCGCGTAAGGAATATCTGGTGACAGGGTCGGTCAAGCGCATGGATCGAGGGAACGCGATCATCGAATCCGGGCGCGTCGAAGCGCTTCTGCCTCGCGATCAAATGATTCCAAAAGAGAATCTGCGGGTAGGCGATCGGGCTCGCGCCTATCTGTGGAAGATCGACAGAAGTGCCCGAGGACCTCAGCTCATTCTTTCCCGTACTGTCCCCGAGTTCCTGGTGAAGTTGTTTGAGTTGGAAGTGCCTGAACTGGAGGACGGGTTGCTCGAGATAAAGGCTGCCGCTCGTGATCCTGGGTCGCGCGCAAAGATCGCGGTGAAGTCGAATGACCCTCGAGTCGACCCCATCGGAACATGCGTTGGAATGCGCGGGTCGCGGGTTCAGGCGGTCACGGCGGAACTCGCGGGAGAACGTATCGACATCATCAATTGGGCTCCCGATCCGGCGCAGTTCGTCATCAGCGCGTTGGCCCCTGCTGAAGTCAGCAGCATCGTTGTCGACGAAGAGAAGCATAGTATGGATATCGTCGTTGATGAAGACAATCTCGCCCAGGCCATCGGACGCAGCGGACAGAACGTTCGGCTGGCGAGCGAGCTCACAGGTTGGGAACTCAACCTGATGACGGTCGAGGAGTCGCGGCAGAAGCAGGAAGAAGAGCAGAGCAATACGCGAGCGGTATTTATCGAAAAGCTCGATGTGGACGAAGAGGTTGCGGACATTCTCGTTCAGGAGGGTTTTTCGAGTCTCGAAGAGGTCGCGTACGTTCCCATCAACGAGATGATGGAGATCGAGGCGTTCGACGAAGACACGGTGAATGAATTGAGGAGTCGCGCGCGGAACGCGCTTCTTACACAGGCGATCGTTAGTGAAGAGAAACTCGAGCACGAGCTCGAGGATCTGCTTCAACTGGAAGGCATGGATTCGGACACAGCCCGCAAGCTCGCCAACAATGGCGTCGCGACGCGTGAAGCATTGGCCGATCTCGCTACCGACGATCTGGTCGAAATGACTGGCATCGACCAGGATCGAGCCAGCCAACTGATCATGACGGCCCGCGCGCCATGGTTCGCCTAAGGGCGGAGGGAGATAGCAGCGTATGGCACAGATTACGATCGCTCAATTCGCAGGTGAGCTGGGTCTGCAGCCCGGACTGCTCGTTGAGCAGCTCCAGGCGGCTGGAGTAAAGAAGGCTCTCGGCGCGGAGACATTGCTCACGGAGACCGACAAGGCGCAGCTACTCGAATACCTACGTCAATCGCACGGTGCCAAGGAACCGAAGACCCGAATTACGCTCACGCGACGCCAGACCACGGAGATCAAGAAGGCCGACAGCACCGGGAAAGCACGCACGATCCAGGTCGAGGTCCGCAAGAAGCGCGTATTCGTCAAGCGTGATCCGGCGGCTCCCGAAGTGCCCGTGGTCGACGCGGTGGCTCAGCCGCTTTTGGATCAGGAGCAACAGTCAAAGCGTGATGAAGAGGCGCGTCAGCAGGCGGAGTTGAGCGCCAGGCAAGCCGAAGAAATTCGAGTCAAGCAAGCGGCTCGCGCGGCGAAGGCGCAACCCGACGAACCTGCGGAAGAGGTCAAGGAGCAGGTTGTCCCGACATCGGAAGCGTCGCGGGATGCCACTGCCACGCCTGCTGAATCTGGTGAACCGCCGGCCCAGACTAGCGGCGAATCTTCTGCCGAGGTGGCGAGTCCTGTTGTGAATGAGGCCAAGCCCGGCCCAGAGGCTCCGGTCTCGGGTGAACCGGCCGCGGGTATTCTTCATAAGCCGTCCGCCAAGGTAGAAGAAGCAGCAAAGCCGAAAAAGGATGCACCCAAGAAGCCAGTCGTCTGGCAGGACGAGGGGGCAAAGCGTCGTACGATCAAAACGCGTGGTGATTCCTCGGGCGGTACGGGATGGAGAGAGCGAAAAGACCGCTCTGGGCGCTCACGCGACGACGACAGCCAGCGACACGCGTTTTCTGCACCGACCGAGCCCGTAGTCAAAGAAGTGGTCGTTCCCGAGACCATTACCGTCGCTGCGCTCGCGCAGAAGATGTCCATCAAGGCCGTGGAAGTCATCAAGGCCTTGATGAAAATGGGCAGCATGGTGACGATCAATCAGGTCCTTGATCAGGAAGCCGCGATGATCATCGTCGAGGAGATGGGGCACGTTGCCAAACGGGCGAAGCTTGACGATCCGGATTCGTTCCTCGCCGAAGCCGAACAGCACGAGCCGGCGAGCCTCGAAGTGCGGGCGCCCGTGGTGACGGTCATGGGACACGTCGATCACGGAAAGACTTCGCTGCTCGACTACATTCGTCGAACGCGCGTCGCGCATGGCGAGGCTGGCGGCATTACGCAGCACATCGGGGCATATCACGTCGAGACGCCCGGTGGTGTAATCACTTTTCTCGATACTCCTGGCCACGAAGCGTTCACGGCGATGCGTGCCCGCGGCGCCAAGGTGACGGACATTGTCGTTCTCGTCGTCGCTGCTGATGATGGTGTCATGCCACAGACGGTAGAAGCCATCCATCACGCCCGGGCCGCGAAAGTGCCGCTCGTCGTTGCGATGAACAAGATCGATCGTCCTGAGGCCAACGTCGAGCGCGTACGGCAAGAACTTCTTGGGCACGAGGTCGTGCCGGAGGAGTTCGGGGGCGATACGATCTTTGCGCCGGTTTCCGCTAAGACGGGTGAAGGCGTCGACGGCTTGCTCGAAAGTATTCTGCTGCAGGCGGAAGTGCTGGAACTGAAGGCGGCAAAGAATGCGCCGGCGCGCGGCATCGTGATTGAATCACGACTCGACAAGGGGCGGGGCCCGGTGGCAACCATCCTCGTCCAGTCAGGTACGCTGAAGCGCGGGGACATCGTTCTCGCCGGATCAGTCTTCGGGCGTGTGCGAGCGATGCTCGACGAGAACGCAACCGCAGTCGATTCTGCCGGTCCGTCGATACCCGTCGAGATTCACGGGCTGGCCGATGTGCCGACCGCGGGTTCGGAGTTTCTCGTTCTCGGCGACGAGCGCAAAGCTCGCGAGATCGCCCTGTTCCGGCAAGGGAAGTTTCGCGACGTCAAACTGGCCAAGCAACAGTCCTCGAACATACAAACCATGTTCGACCAGATGGGCGACGGCGGTGCCAAGACCTTGTCGGTCATCATCAAGGCCGACGTTCAGGGGTCGTTCGAAGCGCTTGCGCATGCACTCGGCAAGCTCTCGACCGACGAGGTTAAAGTTAATGTACTGCACTCCGGTGTGGGTGGCATAACAGAATCCGACATCAACTTGGCGATGGCGTCCAAGGCGCTCGTGATTGGCTTCAATACCCGAGCCGATACAACGGCGCGCAAACTGATTGCGGCCAACAGTGTCGACGTGCGGTATTACAACGTGATCTATGAGGCCGTCGACGAGATCAAGGCTGCACTGTCGGGCATGCTCGCCCCGGAGAGTCGTCAGAACATCCTGGGCTTGGTAGACATTCGCCAAGTCTTCAAGATTTCGAGGGTAGGCGTAATTGCCGGCTGCTATGTACTCGAAGGTCTCATTCGGCGCGGCGCACGCATCCGTCTGCTACGCGACAACGTGGTCATCCACGAGGGCGAGCTTTCCTCCCTCAAGCGCTTCAAGGAAGATGTCCGTGAGGTCAAGACGGGGTTCGAGTGCGGCTTGTCGCTGAAAGACTACAACGATCTCAAGGTCGGCGATCAGCTCGAGGCTTTCGAGGTCGTCGAAGTAGCGCGTTCGCTTTGATGCGCCCCGGTTCTTCTGTAGTCTCGTTCGATCGCTGAATACCAACCCATGGCACGCGGTGCTCGTGATCGGCGAATTGGGCATGAGCTGCAAAGGCTCCTGCCTGATCTCATTCGCGACGAGGTGAAAGATCCTCGCGTTGTCGGGATCTTCACGATTACGGGCGTTGAGGTCACGTCCGATCTCGCGCACGCGCGCGTGTTCGTTACCGTATTGAATGCCGGCGACGATGCGCAGTCGACCGTGGATGCACTCAATCGTTGTGCTTCGTTCCTCAGGTCACAGCTCTCTAAGATGATGACCGTCCGAACGGTGCCCGCATTGAAGTTCATCTTCGACTCGAGTGTCGAACGCGGGATGCACCTGTCGCGACTGATCCAATCGGCCGTCGACGAACAGCGTCTGGACGATGGTACCGAGCGGGGCCCGGTTTCGTGACCTCGGATGTGAGCGGTGCCGCGGCGGCTTCGGTGCGCCGTCGGATTGCGTCGAACATCGATGGCGTACTGCTACTCGACAAGCCCGTGGGGCCCTCGTCGAACCAGGTGCTGCAGCAGGCCAGACGCCTTTACGACGCCAAGAAGGCCGGCCATTCGGGCACGCTCGATCCGTTCGCGTCGGGGCTGTTGCCGATCTCCTTCGGCGAGGCCACGAAGTTCTGCGGATTTTTTCTCGATGCCGACAAGGTATACGAAACCACATTGAGCCTCGGCGTACGAACGTCCACGGGCGACATCACCGGTGAGGTCGTTGAGCGCCGGCCCGTTCGAGTCTGCGACGAGGAAGTGGAATCCGTCGTGCGCTCCTTTCTCGGCAAAGGCCGCCAGATTCCGCCGATGTACAGCGCGATCAAGCGCGACGGCGTCCCGCTCTACAAGCTGGCTCGGCGCGGCGAGATCGTGCCGAGAGAGCCGCGAGCCATCCAGATCAACAGTCTGCGTGTCTTGCGGTGCGCAGAGGGTGAGATCGATCTGCGAATTCAATGCAGCAAGGGGACGTACATCCGCGTCCTGGGTGAGGATATCGGCAATGCACTCGGTTGCGGTGCGTCCCTCAAGTGTCTGCGGCGTATCGAAGTGGCTGCGTTCGATGTATCGGCGAGCCATACGCTGGATGATCTTGCTCGACTCGATCCCGAGCAGCGTCGAGCACTTCTGTTGCCGCCCGACGCGGGTCTTTCGTATATGCCAATGACCATCTGCGGGGCGGATTTGGTCGAGAAGTTGCGGCTTGGACAGGCGGTGACGTGCTGCGATCCCGACCTCGAATTGGCGCCGCAAGTACGAATTTATAAGTCGGAAAATCATGAATTTATCGGTTTGGGCCGGGTTGCCGACGGAAATCTGCATCCTGCCCGACTGATTGTCCCCGCGAGCGCGAAAATAGCTTGAGACAGCATGGCGCTCGCCGTTAAAATGCGCGTTTTTCAAAGGTAATCGAGAGTTGCTATGGAAGCTGCCGAGAAGTCCAAGATCGTGCAAGACTATCAGCGGGGCGCTGCAGATACCGGTTCACCCGAAGTTCAAGTGGCTCTTTTGTCTGCACGCATCTCGAGCCTGACTGAGCACTTCAAGTCGCACGTCAAAGATCACCATTCCCGTCGTGGATTGCTCCGCATGGTGAGCCGTCGTCGCAAGCTGTTGGATTATCTCAAGCGAAAAGACGCAGGCCGTTACAAGACTGTCATCGAGCGCCTCGGGCTGCGCAAGTAAACACCCCGAATTGTCTTCGGGTTTCGCCCTACGCGTGACTCGAGTTGGACCGATGGCCCTTCGGCCCCGGCCACACCAATAAGGAATCGACATTGAAGCTAGTCAGGAAATCACTGACTTGGGGCCGCCACCGCCTCACGTTGGAGACCGGGGAGATCGCACGCCAGGCTCACGGGGCGGTCATGGTGACCATGGAAGACACGGTGGTACTCGTCACCGTCGTAGCGAAGCGGGATGTTTCTCCCGGGCAGGATTTCTTCCCCTTGACAGTGGACTATCAGGAGAAGACCTACGCTGCCGGCAAGATTCCGGGCGGCTTTTTCAAACGTGAAGGTCGTCCCTCCGAAAAGGAAATCCTGACATGTCGGCTGATCGACCGTCCGATCCGCCCACTGTTTCCCGAAGGTTTCTTCAATGAAGTGCAGGTGGTGGCTACCGTCCTGTCTTCGAACAACGAGATCGATTCCGATATTCCTGCGATGATCGGTGCGTCGGCAGCCATTGCCATTTCCGGCGTGCCGTTCAACGGGCCCATCGGTGCGGCCCGTGTAGGCTATGCCAACGGCGAATACATACTCAATCCAACGGCAACCGAACTCAAAACGACTGAGCTCAACCTCGTCGTTGCAGGTACGCAGCAGGCAGTTCTCATGGTCGAGTCCGAAGCGCACGAACTCTCCGAAGAAGTCATGCTCGGCGCAGTGGTGTACGGCCACCAGCAAATGCAAGCAGTCATCGATGTCATCAACGAAATGGTCGATGAAGGCGGCCGCCCCCTGTGGGACTGGGAACCGCCTAAGCAGGACGACGCACTGCTGGCAAAGCTCGAAGCCGCGGCGAAATCGGAGCTCGAAGCCGCCTATCAGGTCAAGGACAAGCAGTCCCGTAGTCGTCTTGTAAGCGACATTCGAGGCAAGGTCGTGGCGGAACTGTGTGCCGGCGACGGCAATGAGGCGTCGCCCAACGTCGTGAAGAACATGTTCGGCGATCTCGAAGCTCGCATCGTTCGCGGGCAAATCCTTAGCGGAGAGCCTCGCATCGATGGCCGGGATACGAGAACGGTCAGGCCTGTATCGGTGCGTGTCGGCGTGTTGCCGCGCGTTCACGGATCTGCGCTGTTCACGCGAGGCGAGACGCAAGCCCTGGTGGTCGCAACGCTTGGAACATCGCGTGACGAACAGATCATCGACGCCTTGCAGGGCGAGTTCCGCGATCGCTTCATGTTCCACTACAACATGCCCCCCTATGCTACGGGCGAGACGGGGCGGGTTGGTTCGCCGAAGCGCCGCGAAATCGGTCACGGCCGGTTGGCCAAACGCGCACTGGTTGCGATGCTGCCGAGCCCTGAAGAATTCGGCTACTCGTATCGGGTCGTGTCGGAGATTACCGAGTCCAATGGATCGAGTTCGATGGCATCGGTATGCGGCGGCTGTTTGGCGCTGATGGATGCTGGTGTGCCGATGAAGTCGCACGTGGCGGGCATTGCCATGGGCCTGATCAAGGACGGCAACCGCTTTGCCGTGCTGACCGATATCCTTGGCGACGAAGATCATCTTGGCGACATGGACTTCAAGGTCGCCGGAACCGATCGTGGCATCACTGCTCTGCAGATGGATATCAAGATCAATGGCATTACCAAGGAGATCATGCAGGTCGCGCTCGATCAGGCGAAGGAAGCCCGGTTGCATATTCTGGGTATCATGAAAGAGAGCATTCCGAATCCGCGGGCAGACATCTCTGCCTACGCGCCGAGGATGATCACCATCAAGATCAAGCCTGAAAAGATCCGTGATGTGATCGGCAAGGGTGGTTCCGTGATTCGCGCGCTCACCGAAGAGACCGGCACGTCGATCGATATCGGCGAGGACGGCACTGTGACGATCGCGAGCGTATCGTCCGACGGTGGCGAACTCGCGAAGCGGCGCATTCTCGAAATTACGGCAGAAGTGGAAGTCGGAAAGGTCTACGATGGGGTTGTGCTGAAGCTGCTCGACTTCGGCGCCATCGTCAGCGTTCTACCCGGCAAGGATGGACTGCTGCACATCTCCCAGATCGCCACCGAGCGCGTCAACAGCGTGTCGGATCACTTGAAGGAAGGCCAGAACGTCCGCGTCAAGGTATTGGAAGCGGACGAAAAGGGGCGGCTGCGTTTGAGCATGAAGGCTGTGAATGCCGAGGCGCCGGCAACCTGAGCGTTAGGTCGATACAACCGGCGCGACGGAAGTGGCGCCGCAACAAAACAGGGTGCGCAGGCACCCTGTTTTATTTTGTCGAACCAAACAGCCGGGGCAGCTTGCTCGACCTGGCTGCGCCTTACTTCGCGACCTGCTTTTCTCGGATCTCCTCGAGGGTCTTGCAGTCGATGCACAATGTCGCGGTGGGCCGCGCTTCCAATCTTCGCAGGCCGATTTCGATACCGCATCCGTCGCAGTATCCGTATTCACCCGATTCGATGCGTGCGATGGTCTCGTCGATCTTCTTGATGAGCTTGCGTTCGCGATCGCGGTTGCGAAGCTCCAAGGCCATGTCGGATTCCTGGCTGGCACGATCGTTAGGGTCCGCAAAGATCGTGGCCTCGTCCTGCATCGTATGGACGGTTCGATCGATATCCTGGCTGAGCTCGGTTTTTAGCGACTCGAGGATCGCCTTGAAGTGCTCGAGCTGACGCGGGTTCATATACTCTTCACGAGCTTTGGGCTTGTAGGGCGTGAAGTGCTTCGTGATTTCCGTTTCCATCTGCGCTCTCTGAGGTTCGGAAGTCGTCAATCCGGCGAAAGTCGCGGATTATACCGGAATGCTTTGTAAGGAAAAGCTAAATCCGTGCGTGGAAGCCACTAGGGAAAACTCCGGTTTCCAGACGGACGCCATTCGGCCGCTGTTTCGCGACGCGGCGTCTCTTGCTCCCTTGGGCGTTATCGGCAGGCGGGTGAGACTTTGTAATGTAGTGATATCCGATCCGGGCGAAGAATCGATGGCTTGCGAAAGCGGATACGCGTCACGCATCGAAAGTCGCCATCCGCCGGGGAGCGGGATGGCGACCAGGTCAAGCGCTACTGGACGTCGAATCGGTCGAGATTCATGACCTTGGTCCAGGCGGCGACGAAGTCCCTAACGAACTTGCTCTGGGCATCCGACTGAGCATAGACCTCGGCCAGCGCCCGCAGTTGGGAGTTCGAGCCGAAAACGAGGTCGACGCGCGTGGCGGTCCACTTCGGTTCACCGCTGGTCCGATCGCGGCCTTCGAACACGTTCTTGGCATCGGGTGCCGGTGTCCAGACGATTCCCATGTCGACCAGGTTCACGAAGAAGTCGTTGCTCAGGGTGCCTGGACGCTTGGTGAAGACGCCGTGACCCGACTGCCCGGAGTTGACGCCAAGTACGCGAAGTCCCCCGATGAGCACTGTCATCTCCGGGGCGGAGAGCGTCAGCAGCTGGGCTTTGTCGACGAGCTGTTCCTCAGCGGGCCCGCGTGCCGGATCATTTTGGAAGTTTCGGAATCCATCGGCGGTCGGCTCTAGGGCTTCGAACGACTCGATATCGGTCTGTGCTTGCGTTGCGTCGGTGCGACCGGGCGTGAATGGGACTTCGATTGCATGGCCCGCAAGCTGCGCCGCCCGTTCGACGGCTGCGCAGCCGCCCAGTACGATCAGGTCTGCGAGCGAAATCCGCTTGCCGGCGGTCTGGGCATCGTTGAACGCTGCTTGGATCTCATCGAACGTCGCTAGCCCCTTCGCGAGACGTTGCGGTTCATTGATTGGCCAGTCCTT
>LNFM01013370.1_pt1 | contig 10950 bp, 11 predicted proteins | sample 596031 | NCBI WGS metagenome assembly LNFM01 (sample SAMN04254537, study PRJNA301005) | activated carbon metagenome | isolation source: dual media filters at the Ann Arbor, Michigan drinking water treatment plant | place: USA: Ann Arbor | reverse complement strand
TCCCCTACACCTCGCAGCGCATGCCCGTCCTTGCGCGCAACGCCGTCGCCACCTCGCAGCCCCTGGCCGCCCAGGCCGGCCTGCGCATGCTGCTCAAGGGCGGCAACGCCGTCGACGCCATCCTCGCCTCGGCGATCTCGCTGACCGTGCTGGAGCCCACCAGCAACGGCATCGGCAGCGATGCCTTCTGCATCCTGTGGGACGGCAAGAAACTGCACGGCCTCAACGCCTCGGGCCGCTCGCCCGCGGCGTGGACGCCGGAACGCTTCAAGGGCGCGCAGGCAATGCCGCAGCGCGGCTGGGACTCGGTGACCGTCCCGGGCTGCGTCTCGGCCTGGGCCGAAATGTCGGCCAAATTCGGCAAACTGCCCTTCGCTGACCTGTTCGAACCGGCGATCCAGTATGCCAACGACGGCTACATGGTGACGCCGACCATCGCCCGCCTGTGGGCCAACCAGGCGCCGGAGCTGAAAAACCAGCCCGGCCCGCTGCCCGGCGAGAAATTCTCCTTCCCGGCGCAGGCCAAGACGCTGGCACGCATCGCCGAAACGAAGGGTGAAGCCTTCTACAAGGGCGACCTCGCCGAAAAGATCGTCGCCTGGGCCAAGCAGCACGGCGGCGCGATGACACTCGATGACCTCGCCGCCCACAAAAACGACTGGGTGGAGCCGATCGGCATCGACTACCGCGGCTACACGCTGCACGAGATTCCGCCCAACGGCCAGGGCATCGCCGCGCTGATCGCGCTGGGCATGCTCGAGAACTTCGACGTCGCCAAGCTGCCGGTCGATTCGCCCGACAGCATGCACCTGCAGATCGAGGCGATGAAGCTCGCCTTCGCCGACATCAACGAGTACGTGTCGGATCCGGCGACGATGCGCGTGAAGCCCGCCGAGATGCTCGACAAGGCCTATCTCAAGGAACGCGCGAAGCTGATCGACATGAAAAAGGCGCAGGAGCCGGCACACGGCCATCCGGCGAAAGGCGGCACGGTCTATCTCACCGCCGCCGACGATTCCGGCATGATGGTGTCGTACATCCAGTCCAACTTCGCCGGCTTCGGCTCGGGCGTCGTGGTACCCGGCACCGGCATCAGCCTGCAGAACCGCGGTTTCGGCTTCAGCCTCAAGCCCGGCCACGCCAACATCGTCGCCCCCGGCAAGCGCCCCTTCCACACCATCATCCCCGGCTTCCTGACCAAAAACGGCAAGCCGCTGATGAGCTTCGGCGTGATGGGCGGCTCGATGCAGGCGCAGGGCCACATGCAGGTGGTTTCGCGCATGGTCGACTACGGCCAGAATCCCCAGGCCGCCGCCGATGCGCCGCGCTGGCGCGTCGACACCGGGCTCAAGGTCGGCATCGAGCACGGCGTCGCGGCGGATACTGTCAATGAACTGCGCGCCCGCGGTCACGACATGCCGCAGGCCGACCGCTGGTCCACCGACTTCGGCCGCGCCCAGCTGATCTACAAGCTGGAAGACGGCTACTTCGCCGCTTCCGAACGCCGCACCGACGGCCAGGCCGTCGGCTTCTGATCACAGGGGCATGCCGATGAAATATTCGCTTGGAGACCGCAAGGTCGTCTGCAAGGGCGACTACTGGATCGCCCCCAACGCCACCGTCATCGGCAGCGTGGTGCTGGAGAACAATGCCAGCATCTGGTGGAACTGCGTGCTGCGCGGCGACAGCGACACCATCACCATCGGCGAGAACTCGCAGGTGCAGGACGGCTCGGTGCTGCACGCCGACCCCGGCTTCCCGCTGACGCTGGAGAAAAATGTCAGCGTCGGCCACATGGCGATGCTGCACGGCTGCACCATCGGCGAAGGCAGCCTGGTCGGCATCAAGGCGGTGATCCTCAACGGCGCGAAAATCGGCAGGAACTGCCTGATCGGCGCCGGCGCCTTCGTCGGCGAAGGCAAGGAAATCCCGGACGGTTCGATGGTGCTGGGCATGCCCGGCAAGGTGGTGAAGCAGCTGTCACCCGACCAGATCAAGGGCATCAACCGCATCTCCGAGCATTACGTGAAGAACTTCAAGCGTTATCTCGCCGAGCTGCGGCCCGACGAATCCTGAGCGCCGCGGAAAGGAAAGCCGCCATGACCGGAATGAGCAAGTTCGGATTCCGCATCAAGACCCGCGGCGGCATGGTGGTGGAGAACCTGATGGTCCAGGCGCGCGACCAGGCGGAGGCGGAAAACCGCATCCGCCAGATCTACCGTCACTGTGAAATCCTTGAATGCAGCACGCTGGCCCCGGACACGCGCGGGGAAGGCATGGACCTTGAAGGAATGATTTCGCTGATCAGCCGCCAGGAAGAACCGCGCTGACCCGCGGACGCTGATCTCAGCCGCCGGCGCGGCGTGCGTGCACCAGGCGCAGTCCGGCAACCATGCCGCGGCGTGATGCCGCATCCTGCCCCGCCGACAGCGCAGTGCGCGCCCCCGGGGGCGCCGTCCGCACCGACGGTGCCGCTGCGGCAGGATTCAGGCGGATGAAATCCGAAGCCAGCAGTTCTTCGAGCAGAGCGGCATAGTCCCGCGCGCCGCGGCTTGCCGGCGCGTGTTCGAAAACATCCTGGCTCGAAGCCGGGCTCTCGGCCAGGCTGACGTTCTCGGCGATGCGCGTCGCGCAGACCTCGTCACCGTAACGCTCGCGCAACTGGCTCTCGATGTCGGTCGACATGCGGCGCCGCGAATCGTAGCGGGTGATCAGGTAGCGGCGCGGCACGCGGCGCTTCAGCACCTGCTCCAGCGCCTTCAGCGTGCGCTCCATCTGCAGCGCACCCTTCATCGCCAGGTAATCGGTCGAAATCGGAATGATCACCCCGTCCGCCGCAAACACGCTGCCCAGCGACAGCGCACCAAGCATCGGGCAGGCGTCCATCAGCACGGGACGGGAAGCCGGCTCGCGGTCCAGCGCGGTGGCCAGCTTGGTCAGCACCGCGGGCCCCTTGCCGAACTGGGTATCCACCTTGGACAGCTCGATATGCGAAGGCACCAGCCTCCAGCCGCCGCGGGTGGTCGTCGCCAATGCGGCCAGCGGGGTACCGTGGGCATACAGCCCGTAAAGACTGGCATCGGCGCGCGGCACCGAAACGCCGCAGACACCGGTGAGATGCGATTGCGGGTCGAGGTCGATCACCAGCGGGTCGGCGCCGCGGCGTGCCAGCAGGCCGGCAAGGTTCAGCGTCGTCGTCGTCTTGCCGACGCCGCCCTTCTGGTTGAATACCGCAATGCGTGCCACCCGGACCTCCGCAGGGCCGGAAGCCGGCCGTGGATTGGACTGGGGATTTTGCGCTGTGAATCATGGAATTGGCAACCGCTGTTTGGGCATTGCCTCAATACATCACGGCAAGCTGCTGTCCGGCTTCGATTTGGACCCATCGACATTCCGGGGGATTGACCAATAACCACAAAAATACCAATAAAAACAATTATTTATAAATTCACAGGCCTCGCCACTCAAAGTGCCGCCGCAGTCCGGCTGGAACCCTCCGGATACGCCGGAACGCCCTGCATGCCATCCGGCACAGCACCCCGGAAGTCGCTGGCGCCCGCCGTTCGCAGGCTGCGAACGCGGTCCAAACGGATGGCACAGCGTCAGCCAGGCCACGCCAATGGCGACCGACTTTGAATTCGGTTATCCTCGCTGGCAAATTACAGGGGGGTGTTTGAAATGGCGTTTTACGCGTTTTACGTGATCGCGATCGTCGTGCTGATCCTGCATTTCACCGGCTGGCTCAAACGCAACAACCTCGAATGGCTGGTACTCGCGCTCGCCGTCGCCGTATTCCCCGTGGTGATTTTCCTGCGCTGAACGCAGCGCAGCTTCCGCACCGCTGCCGCCCTACTTCAACAGCAGGCTCGCACCGCTGGCAAGCAGCATCAGCGCCAGCAGGCGGGAGAAGGTTTCGCTGTTGACCCGGTTGCCCAGTTTCTCGCCGACGATCGTCGCGATCCACATCAGCGGCAGCAGCAGCACGAACAGCAGCAGTATCCCCCTGTCGTAAAAACCCGCCCAGGCATAACCGCCGATGCGGGCCACCATTTCGGCGAACCACAGTGCCGCGACCGTCGCGCGGAATCCCGCGCGCCCGATGCCGCGGGCATTGATGTAGATCACCACCAGCGTGCCGCCGCCCCCGCCGAACAGGGTGTCGAAAAAGGCGCCGGTGAAACCCACCGGCAGCGCCCAGCGCTGCGAACAGCGCAGTTGCGGCAGGCCCAGCGCGCTGACCGCCAGCATGTAAACCGAATACAGCACCAGGAAGCTGCCCAGCATCAGCACCAGCATCCGGTTGTCGAGCACCGCGAACAGCCACAATCCGGCAATTGTGCCGACGATGGTCGGCGGCAGCAGCAGGCGCAGTTCCTCCCAGACGATTTCCCGGCGATCGCGGATCATCAGGATCACGAACAGCACGAACACCAGCAGGCTGCACAGCGGCACCGCCATCTGCAGCGGAATCACGAAGGCGAGCAGCGGCACCGCGATCATGCCGGCGCCGAAGCCCGACATGCCGCGCACGACAAAGGCGGTAAAAACAGATCCTGCAATCCACAGCAGCTGGAAGGCGTCGAAGCCGGGCATCAGGACAGCCTATTTCAGCGCCAGCGCAGTGCCGCTGACCAGCAGCACCACGCCAAGGACGCGTTGAAAAAGCACTTGATCAAAGCGCCGCACCAGCCGCGCGCCCAGCCATGAGCCGACGACCATCATCGGCAATGCCGCCGCCAGCAGCAGCATCACCTGGCGGTCATAGAGGCCCAGCGAGGCATAACCGGCGATGCGCGTCAGCCCCTGGAACAACATCACCGTGGTGATGGTCACGCGGAAGGCATCCTTGGCAAGGTGCGCAGAGTTGAGATAGATCACGTACAGCGGCCCCGCCGCACCGCCGAACAACGAACCGACGATGCCGGCGCAGAAACTGGTGACGCCCGCCACCGGCAGCATCCAGCGCGGCGGAATGATCGGCGTGCGCCCGGCGAACACCATCACGTACAGCGCGTAGAGCACGACAAACACGCCGAGCGAGCGCGCCAGCGGCTGCGTATCGATCAGCGTCAACAGGTAGATGCCGACAAACACGCCAATCAGGCTGCCGGGGAGGATGCGCCGGATTTCGCGCCAGACGATGTGGCGCCAGTCGACCACGCCGTGGCCCACCGAGGACAGCATGTTGAGCACCGTGACCACCGGCACCGTCACCTGCACCGGAAACACCAGTGCCAGCAGCGGCACCGCCACCGCGCCACCGCCGAAACCGGTGCCGCCGCGCACCGCGAAGGCGACCGTCACCACCACCACGCAGAACAGCATCTGCCACAGCGACAGCTCATCCACCGGCAGGGCCCTCCCCGCGCAGCGCGCGCCGCCCGGCATGCAGGGCGATCAGCGTCAGCACGGCGATCGCGGTGACCATGCCGAAGGTGGCGGTGTAGCTGCCGCTCAGCTTGTAGACCAGCGTGAAAGCCGTCGGCCCGCTCAGGATGCCGGCGAAGTTCCAGACCATCGCGCCGCCGGTGGCGATGCTGACCTGCCCCGGAGGACTGCGCCGCGCCACCTCCGCGGTATAGAGCCCGTTCCAGCCGATCGCGGTGGCACCGAGCACCGCGAACAGCAAACCCGTTGCCAGCACCGGCCATCCGGGCTGCAGGAAAACCACGATGCCGCAGCAGACAATCGATCCCAGTGTCAGGTACTGCAGTGCGGCAAGGCAGTCGCCACTGCGGTCGGCAAGCCAGCCCCAGACAATGCGCCCGAGCACGCCGAAAATCTGCGCCACCGACAGCATCAGCCCGGCCTCGACCAGCGTGTAGCCGCCCTCTCCGACCAGCATCACCACCGTGAAGGTGCTGACGCAGAGCTGGATGAAGGCAAGGCAGAACGCGGCCACGCCTAGCCAGCGCAGCGCCGGCATGCGCCACATCAGCCTCAGGCCGTCGAACACCCGCGCCTGCACCGGCAGGTCGGGACGGCGGTCATCGTCCCAGGCACGGCGCGCCGGCTGCACCGCCAGCAGTGTCGCCAGCGCCGAGACCAGCACCAGCGCCAGTGCCCAGCGCCAGCCGAAGGCCAGCGTGACCGCCGGCGCAATCAAGGCCATCAAGGCCCAGGCCAGCGGCACCCCGGTCTGTTTCAGCGAAAAAATGAAATTGCGGTGCTGCGGCGGACTGTAGCGGAACAGCAGGTGCGCGGCCGCAGGCAGCAGGATGCTCATCGCCGTGCCGATGAACACCGATGCGAATACCAGCGCCGGTACACTGCCGTGCAGCGCGATCGTGAGGCCGGTGATGCAGCAGGCCATGCCGATCTGCGTCGTGCGGCAGCCGCCGTAACGCGCCACCATCCAGGTGAACAGCATCGAGCCGAGCATCGCCGCGCCGTAGATCACGCTCATCTGGTAACCGATCAGCGAAGCCTCGACGCCCAGCGCGGGCGCCAGCTCCGGCGCGATCACCGGAAACACCGCGGCACCCATCGCACCCGCGACCTGGGCCGCCGTGGTGGCCGCGACCACGGCGACCACACCGCCTGCCGGCACGCTCACCGCCTTCATGGCCTGCGCTCCGCGCGCGCGGCGGCAGCCGCCAGCGCGGCACTGGCCAGCGCCGCCACGGCCAGCAGCACGAAGGTGCTGGTGTAGCTGCCGATGCCGCGATAGGCCGCGGCGAACAGCGCGGGACCGGCGAGGATGCCGCCGAACACCCATACCATCATGCCGCCGGTCGCCACGCTGACCATGCCGGCGGGGCTGAGGCGGGCGATCTGCGCATGCATCACGCCGTTCCAGCCGTAGGCGACAAAACCGAACACCGCGTAGAACACCGCCAGCGCCGCCACCGGCGGCCGGCTCGCAATCAACAGGCTGGCCACGCAGCCCAGCGCGGCGGCGAGGCTGGTCAGCACCAGCACCGTGATCGCCCTGCCGCCGCGATCAGCCATCCAGCCGAACACCAGCCGGCCGGCCATGCCGGAGACCTGCACCAGCGACAGCATCGCGCCGGCAGCGACAAGACTGTAACCGGCTTCCTGCACCAGCAGGTTGACGGTGAAGGTGCCCAGGCACAGCTGCACAAAGGAAAAAAAGAATCCGGCCATCGCCAGATAACGCAGCACCGGATAACGCCACAACACGACAACACCGGTGAGCAGGTTGGTGCGCCCTGCCGCGCCCGGATCGCGGTCATCGTCCCAGTGCCGGCGCCAGCGCCCGAGCAGCAGCGCCCCGGCCACCGAATAGGCCAGCACCACGAACATCGACACCCGCCAGCCGAAGGCCACGGTCAGCACCGGTGCCACCAGGGCAATGGCGGCCCAGCCCAGCGGTACGCCGGTCTGCTTGATCGAAAAAATCAGGTTGCGGCGCGCAGGCGGACCAAAACGGTACAACAGGTGCGCGGCGCCGGCCGCCGCCAGTGCGGTGCTGATGCCGCTGCACACCGCCGCCACCGGCATCAGCCACAGCTGCCCGGCCAGTCCCGCGACCATGCCCGCCGCGCAGACCCACAGCGACCACTGCATCGCGCGGCAGGCGCCCCAGCGCAGCACCACGGTGCCGACGGCGCCCGAGGCGAGCATCGCCGCGCCGAACAGGATGCTCATCAGGTACCCCACCGAGGAGGCATCGACATCGAGCATGCGCGCGAGCTGCGGTGCCAGCACCGGAAAGATCGCGATGCCCATCGCCGAGGCGATCTGCGCGGCCGTGGTTGCCAGCACCACCACCACGATCGAAGGCGCGGCCGTGCCCATCAGCGTTTGCGCTCGGCCCGCTGCGCCATCAGCAGCAGGCCGAAAGCGGCCACTGCGGAGGCCGTCACCAGCAGGAAGGTGTTGCCATAACTGCCGATGCCGCCATAAGCCGCGGCGAATGCCGCAGGCCCCACCAGAACACCCGCGAACACGAAGAAGGTGGTGCCCGCCGCCACCACGCTGGCCATGCCCGGTGGGCTCAGCCGCGCGGCCTCGGCATGGAACACGCCGTTCCAGCCCACCGCGGTCGTGCCGATCACGAAAAACAGGACATACACCAGAAACCGGTTCCATTCCGGATCGAACAGCGCCAGCAGCAGTGTCGAGGTGATGGTCAGTCCGCAGATGATCATCAGCACCTGCAGGCTGCTGCCCATCCTGTCGGCCAGCCAGCCCCAGCAGATGCGCGAGGCCGAGCCGCCGATCTGCACCACAGACAGCATGACCCCGGCCTCGACCAGTCCGTAACGTCCCTCGGCCACCAGGTAGATCACAGTGAAGCTCAGCACGATGCGCTGGATCGCCGAAAAGATCATCGCCACCAGCGAGATCCAGCGCAGGTCGGTCTGCCCCCAGACCAGGGGCACGCCGCCGAAAGCCGCGCCGCCCCCCTGCTGCACCCTGCCGCGGTCGGCGTCCCAGATTTCGCGGTAACGCTGCAGTACCAGCACTATGAAGAAAATCATCACGCCGACCATCAGCAGCGACCAGCGGTAGCCGAAATTCACCGCGATCACGGGCGCGGTCAGCGCGGTGATCACGCCGCCGACCGGAACACCGGTCTGCTTGATCGAGAACATGATGTTGCGCCGCTGCGGCGGCGTATAGCTGACCAGCATGTGGGCTGCCGCCGGATTGAGCAGTCCCATGCCCATGCCCACCGCGGCCGAACCGAGCGCGATCGCCGCGACATGCGGCAGCGCGAACAGCGCCAGCCCCACACCGCAGCACAGCACCGAGATCTGCGTGGCACGCGCCGCACCGTAACGCAGCACGGCCTTGCCGCCGAACATCGTCGCCGCCGTCGCCACGCCGAAAGTCAGGCTGACCTGGTAACCGATCAGGATCGGACTGACGCCCAGCGCCTCCGCCAGCTTGGGCGCGATCGTCGGCAGCAGGATGTTCGACATCGCGATCATCATCTGCGCGAAAGTCGCGACGGCCACGACCGTCCACGGGCCGGGCATGATGGCCGGGCCGGTCACGGGTACGCTCTGCAGAGAAAAAGTTGCCGGAGAAACACACCGCATTGTGTGGACTGCGCCGCAATGGTGCAAGACGCACGCTCACGATGCGGTCTGCGCACCATCACGGGGCGCAACAAATTTCAGATCAGAGCTGTTGACATGTCAGATAATGTTTTCTAGGATTTCATGGAAATGAGTGCCACCGCCGCCAAAACCATCCCGCTGCTCAGCGAACGCGCCTACGAACGCGTCAAGCACGACATCATCTGCTGCCTGATCCCGCCGGGCACCGAAGTCTCCGAAGCGCAGCTCTGCGAACAGTACAAACTCGGCAAGGCGCCGGTGCGCATGGCGCTGTCCCGGCTCGCCCACGACGGACTGGTGCGCGCGATCCCGCGCCGCGGCTACATGGTGACCGCGGTCACCCTCAAGGACATCCAGGACGTGTTCGAACTGCGCCTGCTGCTGGAGCCGCGCGCGGCGCGGCTCGCCGCCGGACGGGTCGATGCCAAGCGGCTGCGGGTGCTCGACGAAATATGCCGCGCCGGTTACCAGTCCGGTGAAGCAAAAAGCACCGCCCGCTTCCTCGAGGCCAACAAGGAATTCCATGTCGCGATTGCCCAGGCTTCTGGCAACGCGCGGCTCGCCCACGCCATTGCCCAGCTGCTCGACGAAATGACACGACTGCTGCACCTCGGCCTGGGTTTCCGCAACCGTACCCAGGAAATGCAGCACGAGCACCGCACGCTGGTGCGCGCGCTGGTCCGCGGCGACGGCGCGACCGCGGAGAAAATCTGCCAGGAACAGATCGAGGCTGCGCGCGACATGGTGCTCAAGGCCATACTCAACAGCGACACCGTGATGAACGTCGCCATTGTCGCGGAAAGCCGGTGATACACATGACTGACAACGCACTGCACACCCTCATCCGGCGGCTCGATGCCGCGATGGATGCACCCCCGGAAAACCTGCACGGCGCGGTGACCGGCGCCCTCGCCGAGGCGGTGGCCCGCCGCGACTGGCTGCGGGACGAACAGCAGCAGGCGGATGCGGCCCAGTACGCGCGCCACGTGCTCCACGCCGACCCGCAGGACCGCTACACGGTGGTCGCGCTGGTCTGGGGCAGCGGCCAGCAGAGCCCGATACACTCGCACCACACCTGGTGCAGCGTGGCTGTCTACCGCGGGGAAATCAGCGAAACCTTCTACGCGGCCGACGACGGCGCGCCGGTTCCGCTGCGCACCGTGCGCCGCGGCGCCGGCACGCTCAGTTTCGACGGGGGCGACGCGGGCGTGCACCGCATCGCCAATCCGGCCGGCGATACCGCGGTCTCGATACACGTCTACGGCATCGGCGCGGCCAAGGTCGCCACCGGTGTCAACCGCGTGCTCGGCTGACAGGACAGGCATCACGCACAGGGTTCATAATCACGGCGGTGGCACGGGCGGGACGCCACCGTTTCAGCAATCATCACCCAACGGAGAAATGCAATGAAAGCAGTCGTACTTCGGGAACACGGCGGTCTGGACAAACTGGAATACGTGACCGACTTTCCCGATCCGGTGGTCTGCGAAGGCCACGTGGTGATCCGGGTCCGGGCGACCTCGTTCAACTACCACGATGTGTTCACGGTGCGCGGCATGCCCGGCATCAAGGTGCCCTTCCCGATGATCATCGGTCTTGACCTCGCCGGCGAAATCCTTGAAGTCGGCGCCGGTGTCTCCGGCTGGAAAGCCGGCGACCGCGTGCTGGTCAACCCGCTGAACAAGAAAAAGGGCCTGATGGGCGAAATGATGCACGGCGGCCTGGCCGAAAAATGCCTGGTGTCCGCCGACCAGCTGATCAAGATGCCCGACAACGTCAGCTTCGAGCAGGCGGCCTCGCTGCCGGTGGCCTACGGCACCGCGCACCGCATGATCATCACCCACAACACGATCAAGAAGGGCGACAAGGTGCTGGTGCTGGGCGCCAGCGGCGGCGTCGGCACCGGCTGCGTGCTGCT
>LNFM01012733.1_pt1 | contig 10950 bp, 9 predicted proteins | sample 596031 | NCBI WGS metagenome assembly LNFM01 (sample SAMN04254537, study PRJNA301005) | activated carbon metagenome | isolation source: dual media filters at the Ann Arbor, Michigan drinking water treatment plant | place: USA: Ann Arbor | reverse complement strand
CCGACCGCACACGACCGCGCCGACCGCGCCGACCGCACACGACCGCGCACGACCGCGCCGACCGCGCACGACCTCGCCGACTACGCCGACCGCGCCGAGCGCACACGACCGCGCCGACCGCGCCGACCGCGCACGACCACGCCGACCGCGCACGACCGCGCCGACCGCGCACGACCTCGCCGACCGCGCCGACCTCGCCGACCTCGCCGACCTCGCCGACCTCGCCGACCTCGCCGACCGCGCCCGGCGCAAAAAAGGGCGGCATCCGCTGACAATTACTCGTACTCGATGGAGCAGTCCTGCGGAATAACGTTGAGCGCGCGAACGATCGGGCGTGCCTCCTCGGTCTCGGCGACTTGCTTGATAAAGCCGACCGGCTTCAACGTGATCGTCTTATCGTTCCATGAGTTCGTGACGTTGATCGTGAATATGACCTCGATCACATCGCCGATCCTAATATCTTCGCTGATATTAAGGGGGTCGCCATGCTGGGACGTGATAATCGTGGTACCCCGCCCCGTATGCGAATCGATCGAGTACTTTGACACGGAAAACTCGACTTTACCCTCGTTAACAACCGAGTTGGTTGGGCGCGCTGGACCTTGTCGCCCACGAAATATCTCCCAAACTCGCCCGCGTAATGTTTCAGCGAGCTCGATTAAGTCGGCATTTGCTGTCGCGGTGATGACTACTCCATCATCATAATTGACGTTGGTTACCCTGACAGCGCCCGATGACAGTCGGATGATTCCACGGGCATCACGCAATAGCGTTAACATTCGCCCGGTTGCAACGTTGACAATCGCCGACGGGTTAAATTGCGCGACGGACGCCCGCGCGTACCCTTCATCGAAGCTGCCGCCGACGACCACTTTTACGGCCGCGGTTACAGGGTCCGATGTGACGACCGGCGCCTTGCTGTCAATCTCGATCATACTGACGATATAGTCGTGTTCGTCTTCCGCCAACATTGTCAAGTCATCGACCGGGTAGTAGAACGCGTGAAATCCACGCATTATCGCATTCATCGCTGCGCCGTTTGGCTCGGCGATTAATGCCGTTAGGTCTATCTGGGTCGTATTTTTCGACATAGAATACCCGGCATACATAGCCTTAATAGCGCGTCCGACATTGGCTCGGTTACCGTTAACGACGCGCGTGACCCCTGAGCGCATCGAGTCGAACGCGCTAGGCATCCCAAACGCGCGCCATTCGCCTCCGACGCATTGACACCCCCACAGAATATGTGATAGGTCAAAGTGGCTGATGACCGTGTACGCTGACGGCGTATCAATCGAAATGATCTGAAACACGCGTCGAACGCCCTTAATGTAGATGCTAAGTACCGAGCCATTGACCGCGTAGTATACGTTCGGACGACCGTTCGAAGCCGGCCGGTTAAACCACGCGATGACGCGCCCGAGCGCCGTAACGCGATTTGAGTGCGTGTCAGCGTGCACGAATATGTCAATATCGGCGGTATATGATTTGGTGTCACCGCTTAGCAGGCGCATAACGCTGCCGCCACCGATGGTGACGTTTTCGCGCGGCCACGCTGGGTCTGTTAGCGTTTTATCGAGCACGCCAAAGGAGAAGTCGCTTAAGCGGCGGTTAAACTCGGCACGATCGCAAATCAGTGGCGTGGCTGTGTTTCGCGGCGCCCGCGCAATCTTCTCGCAAGACCATACATCTTCGTTCGACTCGACGCTAACCCAGTACGGGTTTTCGGGGTCCCAAAAGACGCTATCATGCGGGTCGAGCGACACGGATTGCATTGCATCATTCCTAGCCTTGCGAAGGATATCGACTTGGGACCTTGTCTCGCCATTTCCACCCTCAAAGCACGACGTAAAGTCGTAGTCTACGTAGAATTTCGCAGTCTGAACCCGCTGTTCGGGGTCGGCGCACAGGCGTATTGCCGCGGCGACGTGAGCAAATGGCTGAGGGTGTTCGCGAAAGAAACGGTCAAAGTCGACCAAGTCAGGGTAGTTTTCGGCCAATGCGTGCAAGTAATCAGCGCGCTTTAGTTTGACCCAGTCAGGCGATTCTGGCCACGCGGCGAGCCGCATATTGAGCTCTGAGCGGGGAATCCCTAGCGCCTCGGCCAGATTAAGTGCTTGATATAGCTCAAGGTGCGATACAAGATCGCGACCGGGTATGAGCTCTTCGTCTGTCGCCAGAAGGCATACAAACTCGACGATTATCTTGCTCACTTGGCCAGTATACTCGCTAAGATCACTGACAGTGATCAGCTGGATAAGGTCTTCTGTGAGGTCGTAGGTAGCTTGTCCGATTTGCATATTGTGGGTAACCGCAGGGTGAATTCAACTTGCGACGGTAAAACTGAAAACGCCCTTGATAGGTCAAACAATGTCTGGCATCGAGTACGCATTCAACCTCTACAACGGCATTATCTACCCGGCATCAATGCGGGAGGTCGTGAGCGCTATCATGGCCGCTGAGCCTGAGTGGGCCACGATCAGTACGCCTACTGGAACGCTATCGGTCGCTAACGCGCGCGCGAGTTACTCACTTTACATGCGGGAAAACATGCTAAACCCGGCCGAAACGAGCAACATTATCATTGTCGCCGATGGAATGTCTGTCGCCGGCGACCCGCGCGCCAGTCCGGAAGAGTGCACGGCCGCGTTTGATCTCGCAGAGTTTAAGACAGCCGCTAACGCGCCGGCAACCAAACGGTTGAACGCGCTGTATAACTTTCTGCTCGGCAAGCTCGAAGAACGCGGTGTTAACGCCGAACCGTTGGACTTTGGATGGTTTGGCCTGATCGTGCAGTACGCAGTGCCGCTTAAAAAATGAGGCACCAGGCTCGCTTTTTGCCCCAAAATGGGGGCGTCGGCTCGCCGCCGATTACCAAAAATGGGGCGTCGGGTCCGCTTTTTTGCCCCAAAAATGGGGCCGCGACACGTCGCCGATTACCAAAAATGGGGCCGCGACACGTCGCCGATTACCAAAAATGGGGCGTCGGCTCGCTTTTTAGCCAGCACGCGCAACCCATGCGCGTAGAAGTTCAATAGCGTCGTGACACACGGTCGCCTCGTCGTCACCGTGCGCGTTTTGATAAATATGGCGAGCCCCGCGCGTAATTGATCCGGCAACCATACACTGCGCGCGAACGGTGCCACCGCACTCGGCCAACTCGTCGGCGAAAGCCAAGGCGTATGACGGTACGAGCAGTGACACCATACGACGACGCGACCCCGGGGTGGTGGCGGCAGCCCTAATATCTGTCGTGGTGCGACCAAACGACTCGGCCAGCTCGCGCGCTGTTACGCGTTCGGCGGGAATCGGTGTTAGCGCGCGTTGTATTTGCGCGTATAGCGCATCGGCCCCCGGTGCCAGCACTTCCAGCCTTTCACGCGTAACTGGCGTTTTCAAGTGCATCATACCTACGCCCAACAGTTGGGCCGCCATAGTGCGTGCGTCACGCGACTGAGATGTCCAGCCGATGGTACCGCCGCGACATATTTCAACCATTACGACGCCGACAGACCAGACGTCAATCTCGGGACCGTAACACCCGGCCGTTGTTTCGAGCTCGGGCGCTCGATACCCTAACGACACTACAGAGCGCGTGTGAACGGGCTCGGCGACATCGAGTGATATGCCAAAATCGCAAAGTACGAGTCGTCCGTCTTCCGCGACGAGTATGTTATTTGGCTTGATATCAGCGTGAATTACTCCGGCCGCATGCACGTGCGACACAGCGGCGGCGAGATCAGCGCAACGCGAAATTGCCAAAGCGATGACCGGCGGTCCTCGCCCCCACTCATCCGCGAGCGAACACCTATGACGTTCTAGCGACAACATGATTGTGACCACGCCGTCGAGCGCGGCCATCTCAAACCCCTTGAGCGCGCACACGTTGGGGTGGGCGCATCGTGTCAAGAATATAATCTCGCGCAGCGCAGTGTGTTGGTAGCTGTCGGTTATTTTGACCGCGATACTCGGCTCGCCGGCAACGACCGTCGCATACTCACCGCTCGCGATAACTTTGCCCTCCATTTTGTATCAAACTGGCCAATTCAATCGGCAAGAGTAGGCAAAAAACGGCCGCCCTACTCATAATCTATGGTGCCGTCGACCGAGTCTTCGATGCGTTGCAGCATCCAATTCACCGCGTATAACGAAATAAGGCTACTCAGCGCGCACGCCCGCAAGTGCCGGCGCCGGCACCTGTCGAGCAAGCTAATCGCGCTCAATCCTTTGACGATGCCACACGCGGCTACGATTTCGTCCCAAAATACGCTTATTACCCTCATTGCGCGCTCGCGGTGGCGCCAGCACTGGTTTTTTGCGGGGTCCAAGTACAGCGCTGTCGGGCTACGCTCGACTGGCGTGAGAACGGTATTAAGGCGCGTTAGAGTTAACGTCATGTGTTTGGCTGGGCTGTCCATTCAAATGTGAATGTGCTGATGTGCTTATATAAATACACCCCAAGTATAGACACCCTATGGCCGAGCCACAACTGACCGAAGAGAATGAACTACTCGACCTCGTAAACGAGCTACTCGGACCCGATCACGCATTACATGGGGAAATTATCCCTGGCAACGGCAATGACGCGGGACCCGGTATCGATGAAATCGACGAGATTTTCACTGCGCTTTTGGACGGCGACGACATTGCCGCCGACGACTCTGATGAGGTGTTGGGCGCGTACGAAAAGGTCGACCGCGTCATATTTGACGCCGACCCCGTCGGCAGCATTGACCCCAAACTAACATCGGGCGGTATGCTGTCGATTATTCACGCCGAGATCATGCGCAAGGGTATCGCCGGCCATCACATTGAGTCGATGGACGCGTTTCATCGGGTCGGTATCAAGCAGATTGTCACAAAGGTCTTTGCCGTCGAAGGGCGCCGCAAGAATCTGCGTGACAAGACCGACGAGGATAACGAGATCGCCGAAATCACATATCGCGTTGACTTTACGGACATTAACTTGACGTCGCCAATGACCGTCAAGTACGAGTCTGGCACCCGTCAGGCAATGACGCCGTCGATGGCGCGCGCCCGCAACCTCACATATTCGCTGCCAATGTATATTGACGCCGACATCACAGCCACCGCGCACTACAAGAACGGCACGACCAAAACGCGTACCGATCGCATTGAGAATCATCGTATCGCGTCGTCGCCGTGCCCAAAAGGCGTTGAGCTATGCACGACATACAACTGCTCGCGCGAAACGCTAAAGGCGCTCGAAGAAGACCCGCTCGACCCTGGTGGTGAGTTTATTATCAAAGGCGTCGAGTGGGCTGTCGGCAACCTGGAGAACATTACCAACAACACCTTTCACGTGTACAAACACGTGGTCGCGAGCGAGATTGCCCGTGGTACGTTCCTGTCAAAACCGGGCGACGCGTTTGAGAACTCCTATCAAGTGGTACTTCGGTACCTCAACACGGGGTCGATTACCGTCGAGATTACCACGAGCAAAATCGACAAGTTCGAGATCCCCTACTACCTTATCTTCCGCGCGCTCGGTATGTGTGCCGACCGGGACATCATTGACCATATTGTCTATGGCGTCGATAACGAGGACGATGTAACGCGCTCTATGCTCGAGATTCTCGAGCGCGCATTCGACGCCGAGGGCGATAGGTTCGGCCCGATCAGGCGCTCAACCGACTCGGCCGAAATCGTCCAGTTCATTGCAACGCACGTTATTGAGACCGCGAATCGGGGCCTGGCGCGCAAGGACGATAACGTCGCAAAGTACTTTAACACGTCGATTCTCAACATTATTGACCGGTTCATCTTCCCCCATATCGGCACTACGGTCGCGCATCGCATGCTCAAGATGCGATTTCTCGGTCACTTGATCAACAAGCTGCTGAGCGTTGCGCTCGGTATTGTCGACCCAACTGACCGTGATTCGTACAAAAACAAGCGTGTGCTGGCCGCCGGAGTGTCCATGTCAAAGGCGTTCAAGACGGACTTTAATCTGTGTATCTGCGCCGAAATCAGAAAGCAGCTCGACAAGGACTTTCGCTCGGCGCCCTTCTCACAAGTGCGGCTGGCCGAGTCCATCAAGGCGGCGATCAACAACGACGACCTCGAGCGCATGCTTACGCAGGCCATAACAACCGGAAACAAGACCATCACGGTTAAGCGCAATGAGATTGTCAACAGGGTATCATCGCAGATGGTTTACCGTAAAAACGCGCTTAATTTCGCGTCGACGCTGCGAACAATAGAGGCGCCCAAGTCCGGCAACGCGTCAAAACAGTCTGAGCGCGCTGACGAAAAGCGTCGTGTGCACCCGAGTTCGCTAGGGTATAACGACCCCAGTCAGTCGGCCGATACCGGTGAAAAGGTCGGTGAGTCGCGGCAGATGGGCGTATCAACCAGCATTACAGGCGCCAGCAGTTCAGCCGACGTTAAGCAGACCTTGCGCGAAGACCCCGACGTTATCGAGCTCGATTTAGTGCGGCCTGCGCAGATATCGTCCGAGCGGTTAACCAAAATCATGGTCAACGGCGACTGGATTGGGTGCTGCCGGCTCGCGCATGAGCTCGCATTCAACTACCGACAGCGCCGCCGACATGATATGATTCACTACTTGACGACGATAGTGTGGGAACCGCTCGTCCGCGAAATCCATTTCTGGACCGACGTCGGCCGGCTAATGCGCCCGCTCATAATAGTGTACAACAACCTTGCCGAGTACGTGGCAAAGCGCCGAGCTGGCGACCGAGAATTTCAGTTCAAGCAGTGGGTTAAGCTCACCCATGAACACATTCTTGGCCTCCAAACGCGCAAAATCGACATGGACGCCCTTCGCGAGGAGCGCGTCATCGAGTATATTTCGCCCGAGGAGCAGGAAAACTGCTTTCTCGCGCCGAATATTGACGCGCTGCGCGGTGTCGCCGACGATGTGACCTGCCGGTATACTCACTGCGATATCGACCAAGCCATCTTCGGCATTGTCACAATGGCGTCCCCGATGGCCAACCACTCAGGGTGTATTCGTAACACGTACTGGACTAACCATCGGCGCCAGTCCGCCGGCTGGTTTGCGCTCAACTACCCCTACCGCATTGACAAGAACACGACGCTGCAACATTACTGCGAGCGCCCTCTCGTCAGCGTGTTTGCCGACTCGTTAAGCTATCCAAACGGTCAAAACGTCATTAACGCGCTGGGTTTGCATACGGGTCAGAATCAAGAGGACTCTATTATCGTCGGCCAGGCGCCAATCGATGTCGGCATGTTCAACGCGTCTCACTACAACTACGAAAAGTCGAGCCTCGAGCCCGGCGAACAGTTTGGCAACCTCGACTCTGCGCGCACTATGGACATCAAAAAGGACGCCACTTACGAGTTTATCAAGAACGGCGTTGTCGCCGAGGGCACGCTCGTGCAGAAAAACTGCGCACTCATCGTGAAGATGGCCAAGATACCAAAGCCGATTGATCACCACCTGTTCGTCGACAAGACGATCGTGTACCGCCATGACGAGCCGGTGTACGTTGAGCGCGTTATCGAGACGCGAAACGACGAGGACGCGCCTATGATTAAGGTCAAGTTGCGCGCTGACAGGCCAATGATTGTCGGCGATAAGGCGTCAAGTCGTACCGGTAACAAGGGTATCGTAAGCGCGACCTTTACGCGCGCTGATATGCCATACGGCGAGGACGGGCTTATCCCCGACATGATCGGTAACTCGCACTCGATTCCGTCGAGAATGGCTGGAAATCAGATGGTCGAAGCTCTGCTCGGCATCGCGGCCGCGCGCCTCGGAAAGCATATTGACGCAACGAGCTTTCGCGAGCCCGACATCGACGGCACAATGCAGCTGCTCGAAAAGCGCGGGATTAATGGTAACGGTACTCGCCGATTGTATGACGGTAAGTCAGGTAACTGGATTGACACGCTATACTTTGTCGGGCCGACCACCTACCAGCGCTTGCAGAAATTCGTTATCGACGAGCACTACGCGATTCGAACCGGGCCTAGTTCGGCCGTCACGCGCCAGCCGCTCGAGGGTAAAAACAGCGCGGGTGGTTTGCGCCTTGGCGAGATGGAAAAGGACGTATTATGCGCACAGGGGGTGATGCGAACATTGCACGAAAAGTTCTACAAAGATTCCGACGGGACCGACCTGCCGATTTGCCGCGGGTGCAACATGATCGCGGTGGTGAACGAGCGAAAAGGCATTTACAAGTGCAAGCGATGCGGCGATAACGCTGACATTGCTCTCGTGAGCTCGTGCTGGGGCGCCAACTTGCTAAACTCGGAGGCCAACGCGATGAATACGAACATGAGCTACGTTCTCGCACCGCATATGTTCTCGCGACCCGAGGACGCGTCGACCGAATAAGCGGCGCGGATCGCCCCGATTTTTTACCCTGGCCTGTCGAGCGGTACCGTGTGGGCCCGATTTTTTACCCCGGTCCGTCGAGCGGTACCGTGTCGACCCCGGTCCGTCGAGCGGTACCGTGTCGACCCGGGGTCGTGGTCGTGGTCGCGGTCGGCCCCTAAAAAATGGGCGCCGTGATATACGATGCGATCATTCCACTTCTTGATGCCCGTCCAACCGGTGCCGCGTGCGGCGTATGACAAGTATGCGCGCGCGGTGCGGGCGTCGTCCGATTACTCAGACCGCATAGTTGCACCAGCCCCCGGGCTCACTGTTAACGCGACAAATAGCATAAGACGCATCGTCCTCAAGGACAAAATGATCTCTCAACACGGTGCTCTGCTAGCCGATACAAGCGAAATAGTAGCGCGTTACAGGGCCGGCGATAGCGTTTTGGCGCTCTCGGCCGCGTTCGGATATGCGCCAGTCATGGTCGCCAAAGCGTGTTTGATTGACCAAGTAGGCCGTCGCGTTGTATCCGATTTGTTTGCAGGGCGCGATGTAAAACTATCAGCGCGCGACCGGGAACAGTGGGATATGGCGTGTGCCGCCGACATTGAGGCGCCCGCGGTACAACGACGCATTGCAGTCGAAGCGATGGATGCCGAAAATGCATTTGTTGCGCGATTTACGCTGCTTGGCGTCGGCATGAAAACGCAAAACGATCTCGTCGCCGAACAAACGGCCGAGTATGGGCGCGCGGTGTGTACGCCAGATATTCTGTTCACCGACGCCGTGTGGATTAACGACCGGCGCGTGTTTTGGATCGACTTCAAAAATTACGCGGCAACGCCCGCGCGATTTCTGCTCGAGGGTAATCGCGCCCAGGCCGATAAGTACAAAATAAGGTTTGGTACCGGCGCGCTAGCTTACTCGGCAGGTGTAGTCGCCGGGGTAAAAACATCGGCGTTGATGCTAGACGCGTCCGTCGGCATAACGACCGTTGGCGCGCAGGGTCGGACGCGTAGGGTCGGACGCGCAGGGTCGGACGCGTAGGGTCGGACGCGTTTTTTTGTGTGCCAAAGTTATACGGACCATGTCCTCGCGAAAATCAAGACCGTCCCGCGCGAAACCGGCGCCGCGATCATCCCGCGCGAAACCGGCATCAAGATCATCCCGCGCGAAACCGGCATCAAGATCGGCGCCGCGGTCAGCGCCGCGATCAGAACCGCGGTCAGAACCGCGTCGCAGCGTTCGTCAGGCGGACATGAGTATGTCCCTTACCGAGCTACAATTCATGGCTAAATCACGTGGCATCCCGTTCGGTGGCCTGAGCCGCGCGCGCCTCCTGAAGAAGATTAACGCGTATTCATAGGCCCGCTAATTTGAATCGCGCGCACTGTTTCACACAGATGACAGCGCGCAGTGGATACGTACGCTTGTTTGTCGGACCTATGTTTGCCGGCAAGTCTAGCTCGATGCTCAGCGACATTGAGCGTCATCGCATCGCGCGCATGAAGTGCGTTGTTGTGCGACACTCGGTCGACGATCGGTATGGTAACACCGGCCACATTATCACGCACGACGGTCGCGCGCACGATAGATTGGCATACATTACCGCCGCCGCGCTGGCGGATATCGAGACCGCGTTGGGCGAGTATGATGCAATCGGCATTGATGAGGTGCAGTTCTTTCCAGACTCAGTCGAGGTGGTTAGTCGGCTTGCGGCCCTCGGTAAGATCGTTATATGCGCTGGTATCGACGCCACCTGGCAGCGCAAACCGTTTGCGCGCATGGGTGAGCTCGCCGCGATAAGCGAGTATGTCATCAAGCTGAATGCAGTGTGCCTTACATGTGGAGGCGTTGCGTCGTTTACCCGGAAAAATGCAGGATCAACTGCCGAGCTCGAAGTCGGCGGCGCCGAGTTATACTCGCCGAGCTGCAGGGGTTGTTTTTAGCCGCCGACGTCAAAATTGAATAGACCGACAAGTAGTCAATCAATGGATCGTCTCCTCGCAACCGCCAACCGCGCTTACACTGACATGCTTGCATGCGCACTCGTTACGTCGGGCGACACCAGTGCTGACGCCATCGCTGAATACAGCGAAATCATCAACCGCGTTAACGTCGGATCGTCTGACTTTACCAACGGATTCTGCGCGGCCGTGCGCTACATTGTTGGCAGTGGCGGAAACATACCACCCCAGCTAATTATGTTTGCAGATGGCGCGGCGATCGCGGCATCTACGTCCGCCGATGTGGATATTGTCTGGTCGAAGTCAGCGCGCAGACACCTGGTACGCGCTGTCAAACCGCGGCGTCAGGGCGGCGCCCCAGGCGGACAAAAATCGCGCCCTAGCGCCGATCAAAAGTCGCGCCCTAGCGCCGATCAAAAATCGCGCCGTCAGCGCAATCGGCAAAGCAAACCGTCGTCGGCTGATCAACCGCGCCAAATTCTAGCGCGCCCAGTGCAACCGCCAATCGCAGCGCTGTCATACGCTGATGCTACAAGAGTTATCGGCGCCGTGTTGTTGGCGCCACCAACGCCTATTGTCATAGCGCCCGTCGAGATCGAGAAGGCCGTGACCACGCAACCAATCAAGGTGAAGGTCGTCGAGCCG
>LNFM01012732.1_pt1 | contig 10951 bp, 11 predicted proteins | sample 596031 | NCBI WGS metagenome assembly LNFM01 (sample SAMN04254537, study PRJNA301005) | activated carbon metagenome | isolation source: dual media filters at the Ann Arbor, Michigan drinking water treatment plant | place: USA: Ann Arbor | reverse complement strand
GCAGTCCTCCCTGTCTGAATTGATGCTGTTCGAAAGCGATGCGGCGGCCGGGGTGCCTCTGGATGACGTGGTGGAGGTCTCCAATTATGTCGCCGCCATGGAGCATGGTCTCAAACGGCTGCGGGAGGGGTTTCCTCTTTCCCTGCGGCTGCTGCGTGAGGTTCATGGTGTGCTCCTGGCCAAGGGGCGCGGCCGCGACCAGCAGCCGGGGGAATTCCGCACCTCGCAAAACTGGATTGGCGGCACCCGGCCCGGTAACGCGCTCTTTGTTCCCCCTCCGCCCGACGCGGTGATCGAAGGTATGGGCGCGCTGGAAAACTACCTGCACCTGCCCACGGTGCCCACTCTCGTGCGCGCCGGCCTGGCGCATGCCCAGTTTGAAACCATCCATCCCTTCCTCGACGGCAACGGTCGCGCCGGTCGATTGCTGATCACCCTGCTCCTTTGTCACGACGGGCTGCTCGCCGAACCCCTCCTCTATCTCAGTTTGTATCTGAAGCGACATCGCGCGGCCTACTATGATCTGTTGCAGCGTGTTCGCACCCATGGCGATTGGGAGGCGTGGTTGGATTTTTTCCTGCGCGGGGTCGAGGAAACCGCCAACCAGGCAGCGGAGACTGCCGGCCGGTTGCTCCGGCTCTTTCAGTCCGATCGTGCCCGCCTGCATGCGCTCGGCCGCAAAGGCATGTCCGCCCTCAAGCTGCATGACCTCCTCCAGCAACAACCGGTCACCACCGTGCCCCGCTTGGTGGCGAAGCATGGCATGAGCGCGCCGACCGCCAACAGCGCGCTCCGTCTGCTGGTCGAACTTGGTATTGCCCGCGAGCTGACCGGCTATCAGCGCAACCGTGTCTTTGCCTACAACGAATACTTGCGCACCCTGAACGAAGGCACTGAATCGCCGGTTTAATTTTGTGCTCCCTCATCTCCGAATATTGACCGTCCTTCTTTCGCCGGTGCTGCTGGTCGCCGCCCACGCCAAACCTATTCCGGTCCTCTTCGACACGGACCTCGGCACTGACATCGACGACGCCTATGCCCTGGCGCAGGTCCTCCTCAGCCCGGAGTTGAAACTGCTGGGCGTGACCACGGTCTCGGGCGATGCCGTGGCCCGTGCCCGGCTTGCCGCCAAGCTGCTGGCCGTCGCGGGACGACCCGAGATTCCGGTTTATGCCGGCACCGGCACCCCGCCGCGTTGCTGGAGTATTTCACCGTCCGCCTGACCCGGTGACTATCAGTCTATGCCGCGCTCAAGCTTTGCGCGCAGTTCGGCGATGAGTTTGTCGGTTTCTTTCGCCAATCCGGCCACCTCAGCCACCACGGGGTTGAGCCGCGCCGGGGCGATCAGTTTGTCTTCGCGGCAGGCTTCGGCTGCCCGCAGGGCGTCGTCGAGATAGCCGCGCGCCCGCTTCAGCCGCACGATCACGCCCGCGCTCGCGTCGAGCAAAGGCGGCCACCTGCAACCGTTCAGCGCCCCGGCCAGTTTGGCCCCGGCGCACATCACGGCCCCCTCCAGTTCGGCCACTGGATGCTCCGGACTGGCGCCCTCCGGAGCCCAGCGTCCCGCCCTGGCCGCGCGGCGCAGACGCAGCGACAACTCAAACGCCCGCTCCGCCAAAGGGTGCTTCCGCCTGATCTCGTTTTCGATTTCCGGGTCGGGATTGTCGAGTTCCTCCTCGGCGGCGCGGTTCATCTCCTCGATCCATTCGGCGTTGCGCGCCAGCTGCCCGGGCGTCGGTTCGGGCTCGCCGCGCTCCCGGCGCAAGCGCTCGATTTCCTCGTGCAGGATCTTCTCGTAGTCGGCGTTTTCGCCTTCGCGCCGCAACCGGGCCTCGACGCGATCAGCCAGCAAGTCGCTCCGGGCCTGCATCGCCTCGGCCTCCTCCTCGGTTTGCGGCTTCTCGTCCCACTCAGGCGGCGCGTCTTCCCTGGCCCCGTCGGCCTGCGTTCCGGCCGCCTCGACCAGGCGGTCCATGAACCCGGTCATGGCGGCGGCATTGGCCCGGCGCTGTTCGGTTTCCTCTTCCGGCGTCATTTCCCAGGCGATGTCGCCCGCGATTCTCAGTTCAAAAGTCGCCGACTCGATCACCACCCGTCCGTTGCGCCGGCTGAACCACTCGAGATAAAGCGAGTTCCCCCAATGCCACGGCCACGGCTTCTTCGCGGCGTAGTATTCACCGATCTGGTCGAGGGGAATTTCCGGCACCTTGACCTTGCGCGACGCGGTGATGTCGCCGACCACGCCCTGTTGCATCGCCGCCAGCTTCCCGATATCGACCGGCTTCGGCTCCGGGTTTGTGAATTCCAGCCGCCGTCCCGCCAGATCGCGCCAGCAATTTCCCTCCAATTCCAGCCTGACGGGCTCGGCGCGGCCCGCAAACCAGATGCGGCCCGTCACGCGTCCGCGGGTGCGATTATCTATCTCCCCGCGCATCACCGCTTCATCAATGCGCCATGCCATATATCCGTGTCTCCATGCATCCTATTTTGACGCCGCTTTCGCCTCTGAAGCAACTTCTGCTTCGATGGGTTTGAGCTTGGTGGTCTCCGGGCGGTAGTCCGGGCGCGGGGTGAAGGTTTTCCGCGTGAGCTTCACCTTTTCCATCTCGGCCAGAATAAAAGTCCGCCAGCCGGGCGGCGGCTCGCTGGCGCTGCCACCCGACACCTGCCAGCCGAGCAGCGCAAGCCGGCCTTCCGACACCCGGCCGAGGGCGTGGGGTTCCACGCGGCGGGCGCGTCCGTGATATTTGAATCGCACGACGAGTCGTTCGACCAGCGCCTGGCGGAGTAATTCTTCCGCTGTCTTTTTGGGCGCCGCCATCAAGGCTTCCGGCCGGGCCAGCCCGACCCACAGCCCGATCGCGCCGACGGCCCGCATGAATCCGCGCCGGTTCATCCGGCGTAGGTTGCCCCGGCCGGCCGCCGGGTCAAGAGCCTGAGGCGGCGCAGGATGCCCGCTTGCCGCCGAACCGGTCCGCGTCTCTACTGGGGTGTCGTGTTTTCACCTCCCCACAAATCCGCGGCGGTTCGCTGGCGTTGGTTGCTGCCGGTCGCGGCGCTGATTGCGGGCTTTCACTTTTCGCCGTTCAGCACCGCGCTCGACCGGGCTTTTTTCGACCACGCCAGCCGGCATCCGCTCCGGGCTCCGCCGTTGCCGGGAAATTCGGCCCTGGTGTTGGTGGATGAACAGACTATGGCGGTGATGAGCGAACAGGGCGCGCGCTGGCCGTTTCCCCGCCGGGTTTTCGCGCAGCTTTTTCTCGCCCTCCACCAGGCCGGAGCCGCGCGCGTGGTGGCGGATTTCACTTTTTTCGAGGAGTCCGATGCCGTGGATGATCAGTTGCTGGCCGTCGTGGCGACCGCGGCGCCGTCCGTCGTGCTCGCGCGCACGGCCGCCCGGCCACCTTTTTTCTGGGACGAGGCCTTTGTCGCCGGCGCGGCGCGGTTTTTCCCGACCCCGCGCACCGGGCTGGTCGAGTTCCAGGCGGACGACGATGGGGTGGCGCGGCACTATACGGTGCCGGACTCGCTGGCCGCAGCCGCTCTTGGTGCCCCCGCAGCGGCCAAGGGCGGTTTGCTCCGCTGGCATGGCGGGCTGGAGCAAATCCGCGCGGCGGGGGTGCCGGTGCTTTCGGCCGCCCCGTTCATCGCGGCGGGCAAACCCGGCCTGGATCAACTCGCCGCGGCTTCGCCCGACCTGGAGCTGGAACCAATGGCCCGGGCGCTCGCGACCTTGCCGCTGTTTCCGCCGGAGTTCACCGGGCAGGTGCGCGGCCGGGTCGTGTTTGTCGGCGCCAACGCCAGCGGCACGTTTGACGTCAAAGCGCTGCCGGTCGGGAAAATCGAACCCGGTGTGTTGCTGCATTGGACGGCGTGGGCCAATCTTACCGCCAGCGGTTTTATCACCGCGGTGCCGCGTGCCTCCCTGCTGCTGGTGGCCCTGCTCGTGGCCGCTGCCATCATGCGGGCCGGGCGCGGGCAGATCGCGTTGCAGGGCCCGATCGCCATGACCGGCGGCCTCGTCCTGGTGCTCCTAGGCGGTGCCTACGCCCTGCTGTCCGCCGGTTGGTTCGTTCCCCCGGCGACGCCGGTGGCGGCCGGTGTGCTCACGTTGCTCGGCGTGGTGGCGGAAAGCTTCTGGCGCGAGCAGGCGCGGAAGCGTGAAATCCAGTCGATGTTTGGCGCCTATGTGGACCCTGGAGTCGTCGCGCAGCTGGTGCGCAACCCGGGCTCCCTCCGGCTCGGCGGCGAGCGGCGCGAGGCCACGGTGTTCTTCTCCGATCTCGTCGGCTTCACCGAACTGTCGGAAAAACTCCGGGACGAACCGGAGCGGATGGTCGAGGTCGTCAACGCCTACCTGGAGGAGACCAGCGAGTGTCTGCACCACCACGGCGCCTATGTGGACAAATACATCGGCGACGCCGTGATGGCGGTGTTTGGCGTGCCGGCGGCCCTGCCCGACCATGAGCTGGCGGCGTGCCGCGCGGCGCTGGACGCCCGCCGCGCGCTCGAGGGCATCAACATCCGCTACGCCTCCATCGGCGTGAAGCTCGAGGTGCGCATCGGCCTTAACACCGGCGAGATGATCGTCGGCAATCTCGGCTCCTCCCGGAAAAGGAACTACACCGTGATGGGTGATGCCGTGAACCTCGCGTCGCGGCTCGAAGGCGCCAACAAGGAATTCGGCACCCACATCCTCCTCGGCGAAACCACCGCGCGCGCGGTCGCCGGCCGCATGGCCACGCGCCCGCTCACCCGGCTCCGGGTGAAAGGCAAGCTGGTCGCCATCGAGGTCCACGAACTGGTCGGCGCGCCGGCAGGGCTGACCCCGGCCGAGCGCGATTTCCTGGCCGCCTACAACGCCGGCTACGCCCATCTCGCGGCCCGGCGTTTTGCGGAGGCCGCCGCCGATTTTGGCCGTGCACTTGCGGCGTGGCCCGCCGATGCTGTGACCCGGGAATTTTCCCGGCAGGCACAACTCTTCACCCGCCAGCCGCCGCCCGCCGACTGGGAGCCCAGTCTGACCCTCGCATCAAAATGAAAAATCCTCCGCTTATCACCCGATTGTGGCCGGTCGCCTTGCTGCTGGCGGCAGGCCTGCCGCTGCAAGGTGCGCTCACGGCCGGCGGCACCGCCTACACCAAGCGCCTCGAAACAAAACTGCTCGCCGAACCCTCGGCGCTCGCGGCGCCGGCGGCGAAACTTTCCCTCGGACGCAAATTGAAGATCGAGGAAGTCCGCGGCCCGTGGCTGCGCGTGAGCGACGGTCCCGTCACCGGCTGGGTCTTCGCGGGCAACGTCAGCGGGAACAAGCCGGCGGAGGGCAAGGGCCTCGACGGACTCGGGCTCGCCGCCAGCCAGACCACCGCCACCGCCGCCGCCCGCCCGCTCACGCCCGCGGCCGCCGAATATGCCGCGCGCAACAACCTCGGCAACGCCCGCGGTGATTTTGACTGGCTGCTCGCGCAGTGCCGGACATTCACCCCCGAAGTGGTTGAGGCCTTCATGAAGGAAAAACAAAAAGGGGAATACCAATGAAAACCCGCCTTCTTCCCGTTTTCCTGCTGGCGGCGCTCACCCTCACGCCCGCCGCGTGGGCCCTCGACTTGGGCGGCCTCGGCAAGGCGCTCGGCAATGCTGACAAGCTCAAGAAGGGTCTCGATACCGCCAAGGACGCCAGCAAGGTCGTGAAGGGCGTCGCCGGCATCGGTCCCGAGGAGGAAAAAATCATCGGCGATTCCGTGGCCCTGGAAGTCATCGGCCAATTCGGCGGGCTGGTGCGCGACGAGGATGTCACGCGCCGGGTGAACCTAGTGGGCCTGACGCTGGCGCGATATTGCGAAAATCCGGAAAGGGAATGGCGCTTCGGGGTGCTGGACTCGGACACCGTGAACGCTTTTTCCGCGCCGGGCGGCTGGGTTTTCATCACCCGCGGACTCTATGAGCTCGCGCCCGACGACGACCGGCTCGCCGGCATACTCGCGCACGAAATCTCCCACATCACGGGCCGGCACGCGCTCGAGATCATCGAGAAAGGCGAGCTTCTCGGCGGGGCGAAAGCCCTCGTGGCCAAGCGCAGCGGAAAATTCCGCGAGGTTGAGGCCCAGGTAAACCAGGTCGACACCCAGCTCCAGCAATTCGGCCCCAGCATCAAGGCAACCCTCAAAACCCTCGTCGTAGACGGCTACAACGCCCCCACCGAATACACCGCCGACTCGGATGGCCGCAGGCTGGCGGTCCTCGCCGGCTACGCCCCCGGCGGCTTGCGGGCCGTGCTGCAGGATCTGCAGACCCGGAAAACCGAGCCGAAAAAAATCTTCTCCACCCACCCACCGCTGGCGGAGCGCATCAAGCGCCTGCCGGAATAATCGGCGGAGGTCATCGCGGAGCTGAACGGCCGGCACATGGAGCTGGCCGATTCCAAAGTCCGCTCGGGCAGCGCCAGCATGAGCACGAAGACGGGAGGTTCCCTGTCATGCGCCGCAGCTTCCGGATGGGCCTCCAAGCCAGACGCGACCTGAGTCGGAATGACCCAGGCCGGACGCAGCGGCGGCTATTCCCGCTCTTGCCTCAGGAATGTAACTTTGCCTGGCTCTTTTACGTCACCCTGAGCACCCATGAAAAAACAACACGTTATCCTGCTGCTTGCTGTTTCGGTTTTGGCTGCCGCCCCATCCGTCCAGGCCCAATCCCGTTTTCTCGAAGTCCTTCGCCGGGCCGTGGTCCGGGCTCCGCTCAACACCAACACCACGGTCACTCGCACTATGCCGGCCGGGCCGGTCACCGTCACCACGATGAACACGTTCAATGGCACCAGCGGGTCATTCGACACCGATATCACCTTCCCCAACGGCAACACGGCCAGTGTGTCGGGCACGATCAATGTCACTCCCGGCATCGGTGCCACGATCAACGGTTCCATCACCGGCCCTGCCGGCCGGACGACCACCTTCACCAACACGGCGACTCCCTCGGTCGGCGGTGTCACGATCACTTCCACCTTCACCCCACCCGGTGGCAACACCCTGACCCGCACCACCACGCTCACGCCGCCGAAAGAGCCGGTTGAAGATGATGGCGACCACCTGTTTGCCGCACTGCTGAAGCGCCTGCGCGTGCCGGTGCCGCCGCGCGGTTAAGCGCCGCGCAGTCAACCCAGACCACGCCGCCGGCCGACGCCTGCGGCGTTTTTCTTTCTTATGGGCCCAACACCGATACGGAGCTTGTCCGTTCGACGGGCTCAGGACTCCGAGCCTGTCGAGGAGCTCCGGCTTGGATTGAAACTGTGGGAGCGTGCTGGCACGGACTGTCGCGACCATCAGCCGTCGCCCGAGCGCTATGGCCTGACAAGAGGTCGTTCCCACAAGAGCCAGGCAAAGCGGAATTATTGGAATATCCCAGCACTGGCTCCAGGAATCATTATTTCTGCCGATCCTGGCGGCTGTCGGGCGCGTTTCAACCATTGCGCCGGGCGGGGCGAGGCACCAAGTTCCCCGCACCCTGATGGAAAGCCCGCCCCCCAGTCCGTTGCGCGCGTGGCGCTGGATCCCGACGCTGTATTTTGCCCAGGGCATCCCCTACGTGGTCGTGATGACGCTCTCCGTCATCATGTATAAGAATCTCAAGGTCTCGAACACCGACATCGCGCTCTACACGAGCTGGCTCTACCTGCCGTGGGTCATCAAGCCGCTGTGGTCGCCGCTGGTGGACCTGTTCCGCACGAAGCGGTGGTGGATTGTCAGCCTGCAATTCACGGTCGGCGCCGCGCTGGCGCTGGTGGCGCTGACGGTGCCGGGTCCGGATTTTTTCCGCTACACCCTCGCGGTGTTCTGGCTGATGGCGTTCAGCTCGGCGACGCACGACATCGCGGCGGACGGGTTTTACCTGCTCGCCCTGCCGCCCCACCAACAGGCGGCGTTTGTCGGCGTGCGCAGCACGTTCTACCGGCTGGCGATGATCGCGGGCCAGGGCGGCCTGGTCTATCTGGCCGGCACCTTGCAGGACGCCACCGGTGATGTCGCCCGGGCATGGGCCTGGGTGTTTGTCGTGCTGGCCGTCTTCTTTGTCTTGGCCGGGTTGTATCATCTCGCCGTCCTGCCCCGGCCGGCCGGCGACGTGACCGTCAAGCGCGCTCCTTCCCTGGCTGCGGATTACCTCGAGGTGTTCGCCGCCTTTTTCCGCAAAAAGGAAATTCTCGTCATCCTGACCTACCTGCTCGTCTATCGTCTGGCCGAGGCCCAGCTGCTCAAGCTGGTGACTCCCTTCCTCCTCGATGCGCGCGCGGTGGGCGGGCTCGGGTTGACGACCCAGCAGGTGGGCATCGTTTACGGCACGATCGGCATCATTGCGCTGACGCTCGGCGGACTGGTCGGCGGCTATGTGATCTCGCGGTTCGGCCTCAAGCGCCTGCTGTGGCCGATGATCATCACGATGCACGTGCCCAACGCGGTTTTTATTTTCCTGGCCACGGCCCTGCCGGAGCAGTTGCCGCTGATCGGCGCCGCCATCGCGGTGGAGCAATTCGGCTACGGCTTCGGGTTCACCGCCTACATGGTCTACATGATGATGGTGGCCGGCAACGGGGAGCACAAGACGGCGCATTACGCGCTCTGCACGGGCTTCATGGCGCTGGGCATGATGCTGCCCGGCATGGCGGCCGGCTGGATCCAGGACCAGCTCGGCTACGCCAATTTCTTCATCTGGGTCTGCGTCGCGACGATCCCGTCGTTCATCGCGACGGCTTGCCTCAAGGTTGATCCGGCGTTCGGCAAAAAAGCCTGAGCAGGCCAGAAGCTGTCCGGAAACCCGGTTTCGCGCGGCGGTGGGCAGCGACCTTGGTCGCGCTTCGGAATAAGCGGCGCGTGCAAGCACGCTGGCCTACGAAAAAATTTCGTGGTTTTCGGATAGCCTCTAGCCCGAAACCAAAACCGGGAAGCCGTGTTGGCGGAGCACGCGCTGCAGTTCGCGGATGTGGGCGTGATCGCGGGTCTCGACCGTGCAGACGGCGTTGACCGCCGAGACATCCGGGCCGCTGAAGGCGCGGTCGTGCTCGATATCCCTGATGCTGGCGCCGCTGGCCGCGATGACGCGCGTCAGCTCGGCCAAGCCGCCCGGCCGGTCGCTGATGACCGCGGTGAAGCGCGTGAGGCGGCCGTCATGCACGAGGCCTTTCTCGATGACGCGGCTGAGGATGGCCAGGTCGATGTTGCCGCCGCAGACGGTGAGCACGACTTTTTTGCCGCGCAGACCGGGCAGCAGGCCGGCCAGCAGGGCGGCCAGCGGGGCGGCCGCCGCGCCCTCGACGACGGTTTTTTCCAGCTCGACCATGCGCAGGATGGCAAGGGCTATCCAATCCTCGGACACCCGCACCACCTGGTCCACGCGCGAGCGCGCCAGCTCGAAGGCGCTGGCGCCGACCCGGAGCACCGCCAGGCCGTCGGCCAGTGTGGCACGCCGGGGAATCGTGACCGGGCGCTTCGCCTTGAGCGCCGCGGTGAAGCTGGCCGTGGCGACGGATTCGACCCCGATGATCTTCAGGCGTGGCTTCAGCGCCTTTGCGGCGACCGCAATGCCCGCGATGAGCCCGGCCCCGCCGATCGGGCAGACAATGGCGTCGGCGTCGGGCACCTGTTCCAATATTTCGAGGGCCATCGTGCCCTGGCCGGCAATGATCGCCGGGTGGTCGAAGCCGTGGATATAGGCGAGACCCTCGCGATCCACCAGCGTGTCGGCGTGGGCGCGGGCTTCGGTGAAGTCCCGGCCCGCCACGATGACGCGGGCGCCGAGTCTTTTGCAGGTGCTGACCTTGATGAGCGGCGCGTAGTCGGGCATGACCACCGTGACCGGAATCCGCAGCAGCCGGCCATGATACGCCAGGCCCAGCGCGTGGTTGCCGGCGGAGGCGGCGATGACGCCGCGTTTTTTCTGCGCGGGGTTGAGCTGGAGCAGGGCGTTGCGGGCCCCGCGCTCCTTGAACGAGCCGGTGCGCTGGAAGTTGTCGAGTTTGCAGTAGACGCGGGCGCCGGTGATCTCCGACAGGGGGATTGACTCCCGGCAGGGGGAAACCAGCACGCCGCCGGCGATGCGGCGGCGCGCGGCGCGAATGTCGGCGGGGGTGACGGAGGGGGTGGTTTTAATGGCGCCGTTCTAGCGCGCGGCCGACCCCGTGCAACAAAGATGCGGCCCTTAACGGTCCTTCTTTCGCTGGCTGGCCGGTTGGTCGGCCAGAAGGGCCTTGTGCGCGGTTTTCCTTTCCGCGTCGTTCAGCTGCCCGTCCCCGTCCTGATCGAATTTTCTGACCTGTTCAGCGCGGAATTTTTCCGCGGCGGCGCGCTCGGCCTCGTCGAGCCGGCCGTCCCCGTTCTTGTCGTGGCGCTTGATGAGTTCCTGGTAGTTCTTCTTCATCCGGCCGGCCGCCTCGTCCGGGGTGTCGGCTGCGGGCGTTTTATTTTGGGCCCGTGCAGGAACCGCGAGCAGCAGGGTGGTCAAAACAACGAGTGAAACAGAGCTGGTTTTCATGACCGGGGGAATATAGGGGTGACGTTGCCTAGACAAGACGCGCCGTCCCCTTCACGGTTACGGGGCCGCCTCCCTCCACCATGTATCAGGTCACTTTCTCCGAGCAAAGCATGCGCGAGCTGAACAAGCTCGACCAACTGGCACAGATGGATGCGATCGAGCCGATCAGCAAGATCCGGCCGGCCGATCTGGCGCACCCGCGTGAGCCGCTGGGCAAGTTCCACCGGAACGGCAAGGATTTCTACCGGCTGCGAGCGGGTGATTTCCGTTTCTATTTCGAGGTGCAGGGGGAGACCCTCCACACTCATTACATCCTGCACAAGGATTCGCTGGAGGACGCCCTTTTCCGGATGAAGCTGCCGGTGAGCGAAAAACAGCTTTTTGAACAGGACTCGAAGTTCTGGAAATACCTAGAGAGCCTCACCCACTAACG
>LNFM01012730.1_pt1 | contig 10951 bp, 11 predicted proteins | sample 596031 | NCBI WGS metagenome assembly LNFM01 (sample SAMN04254537, study PRJNA301005) | activated carbon metagenome | isolation source: dual media filters at the Ann Arbor, Michigan drinking water treatment plant | place: USA: Ann Arbor | reverse complement strand
GGGCCCACGCATATCGGACGCGCGGTCAACCTGATCCGCTGGGGTGTCGCGGTCAAGACGGTCCAGCGCGCGCAGTTCTCTCTGGTCGCAACTGTCTACACCCGTCTGCTTGCCGCCGACTTCGAACCCGCGGACGCGGTCCGGGCTGCATTCGTCCACGTCTCCGCCATGTTCCCCACGGTGGCGCCGCTGTCCTTCGACCGCTGTTTCGAGGTCATCTCGATGTTCGATGCCCGCTGGGGCGCAGCCGAGCCCTCGTTCGACCTGCTGTCATGTCCCAAGTGCCACGCCGGTTTTCTTGCCAGTCGCACGGACAGGGAGCGGCCCCACTGCCCGTTCTGCGCGTTGCTTCGAACGCCAGAGAAGTACCTTTGATGGCGGCACACGGTCACTCGCTGGAGGTGCCGGGGAACAACTGCATTCGGCCTCAGCGGTCGCGCCCGACTACCGGCTGTAGGACTGAAACAGACTGATTGCAGCCGGTCAGCTTCGGCAGGTCACCGGCAGTTCCATCCAATACCGGTCACTCGGAGGGCAACAAGGCGAACGACTGCTGCACATCCCTGACCGGTCACTCGAACCCCGAAACCTGCGCACCGGGTCGCGAATGTCTCCTTCCGCCCTCGACGACCGGCAGAACCCGACCCCAAGCAGTCCGTGGCCAACTGGAACTGGGGACCGCAAAGCTGACATGGTCGACGGCAGTTTTCGATGCGCTTGTGCGGCGTCCGGCCCGTTGTTCAGCTGTGAGGTTGCGGCAGCCGAGCACGCGGGTGAGAGGCAATCGCTGATTCCTGCCGCCCCCGTGCTTGGTTGGTCCGAGGGGTGCTGGTTAGTTGGTGCCCGCACGGCGCGGGCTCAGCTCAGGAACTCAGGTCGGGCAGCCAACGAGCCGCCGGTCGAGACCGACCCCCTCCAGCCCAGAGCCGCGCCTCAGAACAACCGGCCGACATTGAACAGTGCCAGCATTCCCAGGACGGCAAAGATGCCCGCCGCGATGCTGTGGACCAGCTGCATCGACACCTTCTTGGCGATCCTGTCGCCCAGGAAGACCGCGGGCACGTTGGCGAGCATCATGCCAATGGTGGTGCCTGCAACGACGGCGATCAGGTCGCTGTAGCGCGCCGCCAGCGCCACGGTCGCGATCTGGGTTTTGTCTCCCATTTCGGCCAAGAAGAATGCCACCACGGTCGTGCCGAACACGCCAAGCCGCAGGCCTGCGCCCGCCTCTTCCTCATCGATCTTGTCGGGAATCAGCATCCAGCCGGCCATGGCCAGGAACGACACGCCGATCACCCAGCGCAGGATGTCCGGGCCGAGCGTCTGGGCCACCCAGTCACCGACCAGTCCGGCAAACGCGTGGTTGACCAGCGTGGCCACCAGGATGCCGAGAATGATGGGAACAGGGCGCCGGAACTTCGCTGCCAGCAGCATGGCCAGCAACTGCGTCTTGTCGCCCATTTCACCCAGGGCGACGACACCGGTCGAGACAAGGAAAGCTTCCACGAGAACTCCAAGGGCCAGCGAAGACGAAAGACTGCACGGCATCCCCGGCCCATCCGGAGGCAGTGCAGTCAAAGGTCTTGCCAGGCTTGAAGCTGTCCGCGCCATGGCCGTGAGGGCCAAGTGTGTTGACGCGGACTCCTGCAGGGGCAGGTCGGCTACTCCCCAATGACGGGTAACGACAAATTGTAGCGGTGCTACCGCCAGCGTCAGCGCACCAGCAGCACCGGCACCTTGGAATGGGCCAGGACCTTGGTGGCCACCGATCCCATGACGACGTTGGCAACGCTGCCGTGACCGTGCGAGCCCATCAGCAGCAGATCGAACGAACCGCTGTCCGCCTGCTTGGCGATCACTTCGGCTGCCGGCCCCACTTTCGAGACGAACTCGGCCTGGAGGGCTCGCTGCTTGAAAAAAGCGCGAATCGGCTTGAACACCTTCTCGGCTTCATCACGGTAGTAGCCCTTGAGCAATTCCCTGTCCAGCACCGCGGCCGCTCGCGGCGGAATTGCCGGCACAGCCGTCATGACCACGTACTGATGCCGGTCCGCAAGCCACTCATCGTGGGCGGCCACGTAGGCGAGCATGCGTTTCGTATAAGCGCTGCCATCGGCGGCGAGCAGAATCTTCATGCGGTCTCCTTGGAGTCGTTTTGCGTGGGGGATCATTCTCTTCGACACGGGAGCGACCCTCGCCCGCTGGATCACCTTGCCTGGGAACCGAACGATGAAGATCCTCGTACCTGTTGACGGTTCCGAGCCGGCGCTCGATGCCGTTCGCCACGCCCTGCGGCTGCATCGCGAGGGCCTGGCCGCCACGTTCCTGCTCGCCACGGTGCAGGAGCCGGTTTACCTCTACGAGCGGGTGCTGCCGCCGGACGCCGACGTCCTGGAACGCGTCACGGGGGCCGTGGGCCAGCGCGCGCTGGAGGGTGCCGAGGCGCTGTTCAACGCGGCCGGCGTGCCCTTCGACAGCGAGATCGGCTCGGGCGAGCCGGCGGCCGTGCTGGTCGAGATGGCCGAGCGCCATGGCTGCGACACCATCGTGCTGGGCGCCCGTGGCCTGGGTGCCATGCGGGCCGCGCTGATGGGGTCGGTGTCGATGGGCGTCCTGCACGCCTCAAAGCTGCCGGTGACCGTGGTCAAGCATGCCTGAGGGGCTGCCCTCGGACGACCCGCGCTCGCCGGCTTCCTTCGAGGCCGGGACCTCCACGCACAACCTGAGCGCCGAGGCCACGGCCGCGCATCTGGCGGTGAGCCCGAACACCGGCCTGAGCCGCGACGAAGCAAGCGCGCGGCTGAGGCGCCTCGGCCCCAACCTTCTGCCGCAAACGCCCGGCCGCTCAGCGTGGCGGGTGTTGCTGGCGCAGTTCAGGAGCCTCCTGATCCTTATCCTGCTGGGCGCCGTGGTGCTGGCTGCGTCGATCGGCAGCACGAAGGACGCGCTGGTGATCCTGGCCGTCGTTGTGATCAATGCGCTGGTCGGCTTCTACCAGGAGTACCGCGCCGAGCGCAGCCTGGCTGCGCTGAAGTCGATGCTGCCGAGCCAGGCACGCGTGCGCCGCGACGGGGTCAGCCAGGTCGTGCCTGCAGAAAACCTGGTGCCCGGCGACGTGCTGCTGCTGGAGGCGGGTGACCGCGTCGCCGCCGATGGGCGCCTGTGGCTCGCCGCCGGGCTGGAGATCGACGAGTCGGCACTGACCGGTGAATCACAACCGGCCGGCAAGCAGGCCGACTTGGTCGTGGCGGCCGAGGCGCCGCTGGGCGACCGGTTGAACGTGGCGTTTATGAACACGATGCTGACCCGGGGGCGCGCCGAACTGCTGGTGACGGCCACTGGCGCCCGCACCGAGATGGGCCGGCTGTCCCAAGAACTGGCCGCCAGCGAAGAGACCCCGACGCCGCTGCAGGTGCAGTTGGATCGCCTGGGCAAGCGGCTGGGCGTCATCGCGTTGACGCTGGTCGGTCTGTTGTCGTTCCTGCAGTACCTGCGGGGCGAGTCCTGGTCGCACATCGTGTTGGACGCCATCGCGCTGTCGGTGGCCGCCATGCCGGAAGGCCTGCCGGTGGTGGTGACGGTGACGCTGGCCCTGGGCATGCACAAGATGGCGCGCCAGCACGCGATCGTCAAGCGCCTGGGCAGCGTCGAGACCTTGGGCTGCACCACCGTCATCTGCGCCGACAAGACGGGCACGCTGACGCTGAACCAGATGACCGCGCGCACGGTCTTCCACGGCGGCAGGCGCTTCGAGGTGACCGGTGAGGGCTACCTGCCGCAGGGCGAAATCCGCCCGCTTCAGGGTGAGCCAGGGGCTCGCATCGACCTGAGCCCGATGCTGACGCCGATGGTGGCCTGCAACGACAGCCGCGTCGCCGAGGGTCAGGCGATCGGCGACCCCATGGAGGCGGCCCTGTTGGTGCTGGCCGCCAAGGGCGGCGTGCTGCGTGACGAGGTCGAGCGCAAACTGCCGCGGGTGGCCGAGCTGCCTTTCGACTCGGCCCACAAGTTCATGGCCACCTTCCACCGCGACGGCGACCGCATCCAGGTCTTCGTCAAGGGCGCGCCCGATGTGCTGCTGGCCCGCTGCGCGCATTGGACCGTGGCCGGTGTCCGCGGGTCGTTCGGTGCGGCGAACGTCGCAGCGGTCGAACGCGAGTACCGCACGCTTGCGGCGCGCGGCTTGCGCGGCCTACTGATCGCGTCGCGCACGCTGCCGGCGGCAGACTTCGACCCGGCGCTGGTCCTCTCCAGCCACGTCCAGGCACTGGACTTCATGGGCCTGGTTGGGTTGATGGACCCACCGCGCCCCGAAGCCCTGCAGGCCATCGCCGAATGCCGCCAGGCCGGCATCGTGGTCAAGATGATCACCGGCGACCACCAGACCACGGCGTCGGCCATCGCCGCCGAACTGGGGTTGCACGGGCGCGCGGTGTCGGGCGCCGATATAGACCGCATGGATGCGGCACAACTGGCCGCGGCCATCGACGAGGTGGCGGTGTTTGCACGCGTGACGCCGTCGCACAAGGTCCGGATCGTGCGCGCACTGCAGGACCAGGGCCACGTCGTAGCGATGACCGGCGACGGCGTCAACGACGCGCCGGCCCTGAAGCAGGCCGACATCGGCGTGGCGATGGGCATCAGCGGCACCGCGGTGGCCAAGGAGGCCGCGACGATGGTGCTGACCGACGACAACTTCGCGACCATCGTCCGTGCCGTGCGCCAGGGCCGCACGCTGTACGACAACATCCTGAAGTTTGTGCGCTTCCAGCTGTCGACGACGATCGGCGCGATCCTCACCGTGTTCTTCGCACCGCTGGCTGGCCTGCCCGAGCCCTTCACGGCGCTGCAGATCCTGTGGGTGGCGCTGATCATGGACGGCCCGCCTGCGGTCTCGCTGGCGCTGGATTCTGCGCGGCCCGGCATCATGGACGAGCCGCCGCGCCACCGCGATGAGCCGGTGCTGCCGCTGTCCCGGGTGCTGCGCGTGGCGGCCTACGGCGCCACCATGATGGTGGGCACGCTGGCGGTGCTGTACCTCGGCATGCACACCGGCACCGAGGCGCGTGCGCTCACGATGGCCTTCACGACCTTCGTGCTGTTCCAGTTTTTCAACGTGTTCAATGCGCGCAGCGAGACCGGCTCGGCATTCAACGCCCGCTTTTTCGACAACCGCATGCTGTGGATCTCGCTGATCGGCACGCTGGCGCTCCAGGCGGTCGCGGTGCATTGGCCACCCGCGTCCACCGTGTTTGGCACCACCGGCATGGCGTGGCCAGACTGGGGCATTGCGATCGGGGTGGCCTCGACGGTGTTGCTGTTCGAGGAGGTGCGCAAGTGGGCGGCCCGAACGTTCCGCGCCGCTCGCACTAAATAACCGGGGCTGCCAGCCGGTCGACGCGGTTCAGTTGTCCCAGGCGCGCAAGCGGAACGCCTCGACCAGGAAGTCGATCAACACGCGCACTTTCGGCGTCAGGTGTCGCCGGCTGGCATACACCGCATACACGCCCAGCTCGATCGAGCGGTACGCCGACATCAGCTCCACCAGCGCGCCAGAGCGCAGGTGCGTCGCCACCATGAACGAGGGCTGCAGCACGATGCCCTGGTGCTGCAACGCGGCCGCGCAGCAGGTGTCGCCACTGTTGCTGCGGATCTTCGGATCGACCCTGACGCTGACCGGACCCTGCGGCCCGGTGAAGCTCCACTGGTCGCCGCTGGCCAGCAGCGTGTAGCTGAACACCGTGTGGCCCGCGATCTCGCCCGGATGGGCCGGTGCCCCGTGGCGCCGCACGTACTCGGGTGAGGCGCACAGCACCAGGCGCGTGGCGGTGAGCTGGCGGCTGACCAGCGATGAGCTCGGCAACTGCGCGATGCGCACCGCCAGGTCGTAGCCTTCATCGACCAGGTCGACGATGCGGTCGGCCAGCGTCACCTCCAGCGTCACGTTCGGGTGCTGCGCCATGAAGGCCGGCCACAGTGGCGCCAGGTGCAGCAGGCCGAAGCTGACCGGTACGTTCAGTCGCAGCAGCCCCACCGCTTCGTCGCCGCGCGCCGTGACCTCGGCCTCGGCTTCTTCGACGCGGGCCAGCACCTCCTTACAGCGGGCGTGGAAGACCTCGCCTTCGCCGGTCAGCGACAACTTGCGCGTCGTGCGGTGCAGCAGCCGCACCGCCAGCCGCGCCTCCAGGTCCCCGACGAGCCGCGACACCGCGGTCTTCGACACCTGCAGCGCCTCTGCAGCCCGCACGAAGCTGCCGGCGTCCACCACCGCCGCAAAGGCGCGCATCTCTTCGAACTTGTCCATGGGCCCGATTGTCCCGTTGATAGGGTCAGTCATTCCCGGGGCGGCCTGTTTATCTCGAATAGCGCAACTTCTACAGTCTCTTCATCGCAGCCCAGCGCTGCTTCCACCCAGGAGAACTTCCATGAAGATCACCGTCATCGGCGCCGGCAACATGGGCTCGGCCTTCGTCCAGCAACTCACCCGCGCCGGCCACCAGGTCAGCGTCACCGCGCGTGACGGCGCCAAGGCCGAGACCCTGGCCGCGGCCCAACCCGGTGCCCGGGCGGTGCCGACCGCCGGCGCCGCCGAAGCGGCCGACGCCGTCGTGCTGGCCACCGGCTATGCCGATGCGGCGGCCGCTCTGCAGGCTGTGGGCATCACCGCAGGCCAGGTCGTCATCGACATCACCAACCCGCTGACCGCCGACTACATGGGCCTCACGCTCGGCCACAGCACCTCAGCCGCCGAGCAGATTGCGAAGGCCGTGCCGGGCGCCGATGTCGTCAAGGCCTTCAACACCGTCTTTGCGCAGGTGCTGGCCGAAGGCGCCGACTTCGGCAACGGCCGCAAGGTCACGACTTTCGTGGCCAGCGACAGCGCGCGCGCTAAGCAGACCGCCGCCGCGCTGGCGGAGAGCCTGGGCTTCGAGGTCGTCGACGCCGGCGGCCTGAAGAACGCGCGCTACCTGGAGCCGCTGGCCGGTTTGAACATCTACCTGGGCTATGGCGCCGGGCTGGGCACGGCGATCGCGCCGACCTGGATCCGCAAGGCCTGATCGTTCAAGCACCCACCACTCCTATCCCCATCCCCAAGGAAAACACCATGAGCAACTCACTCGTCCACCGCGTGCTGGCCACCGACAACGACTCCGCTGCCCTGGCCCTGCGCGTCGTCGCAGGCCTCATCTTCGCCGCCCACGGCGCGCAAAAGCTCTTCGGCTGGTTCGGCGGCTACGGCCTCGACGGCACCGGGCAGTTCTTCGGCTCCGTCGGCCTGAACCCGGGCTACCTGATGGCGTTGCTGGCCGGTGCGGCCGAGTTCTTCGGCGGCCTGGCGCTTATTGCAGGCGTGCTGGTGCGCCCGGCCGCAGCGGCGCTGGCCTTTGCGATGCTGGTTGCCATCTTCGCGGTGCACGCCAGCAAAGGCTTCTTCCTCGACAAGGGCGGCTACGAGTACGCGCTGGCGTTGTTTGCGGTGTCGCTGTCGCTGGTGTTCAGCGGCGCGGGCCGCTTCTCGGTGGACCGCATGCTCGCCGGAGCCCGCTGATGTCGCGCCTGCCCAGCCTGTTCATCTCGCACGGCGCGCCGACCTTCGCGCTCGAACCGGGCCTGGCCGGGCCGCGGCTGGCGGCCCTGGGCCAGGCACTGCCGAGGCCGCAGGCGGTGCTGCTCGTCTCGCCGCACTGGACGACGCCCGCACCGCGCGTCAGCCTGGCCGCGCAGCCGCAGACGATCCACGACTTCGGCGGCTTCGACCCGGCGCTGTACCGCATCGACTACCCGGCGCCGGGGCACCCGGCCTTGGCGGCGCGGGCGGTGGAAGTGCTGAAGGCGGCCGGTTGGCCGGCGCAGGCCGACCCCGGGCGCGGCCTGGACCACGGGGCCTGGGTGCCGATGCGGCACCTCTTCCCGCAGGCCGATGTGCCGGTGTTTCAGGTGTCGCTGCCGGCGCGGCTGGACGCCGCTGCCGCGTGGTCTTTGGGCGAGGCGCTCGCTCCGCTGGCCGACGAGGGCGTGCTGATCATCGGCTCGGGCAGCCTCACGCACAACCTGGCCGAGTTCCGCGAGCAGGACGACGCGGCCGAGGAACCCTACGTGCGTGAGTTCGCGGCCTGGGTGCATGAGACGGTGATTGCCGGCGATGGCGCCCGCCTGCGCCGCACGCTCACCGAAGCGCCGCACGCCGCGCGCGCTCATCCCACGCCCGAGCACTTCTGGCCGCTGCTGGTGGCCGCGGGCGCGGCGCCGGCACAGGCTCCTTGGCACACGGTCGACGGCGGCATCGTGCACCGCGTGCTGTCGATGGACGGCGTGCTGTTTGGTGCCGCCGATTCCAGTTCCCCGTCCCTGTCCCCATCACATTGAGAAATGCCATGACGCAGCCTCACACCCTGATCCTTCAACGACCGGGGGCCGACACGCCGTCGCCCGAGTTGCTGCTGCTCTTCCACGGCGTGGGCTCCAGCGCCGACGACCTACGCCCGCTGGGCGAGGCACTGGCCGAGCTGCGGCCGCAAGCCTGGGTGGTCAGCGTCCAGGCGCCCAACAAGTCGGGCCTTGGCCGCGGCTGGGAGTGGTTCTCGGTGCAGGGCGTCACCGAGGCGAACCGGCCGGAGCGCGTGGCGGCGGCGATGCCGCGCTTTGCCGAGGTGGTTCGCGGCTGGCAGGCCGAGAGCGGCTTGGACCCGCACCATACGGTGCTGATTGGTTTCTCGCAGGGCGCCATCATGGCGCTGGAGTCGACGCAGCAGCACGAGCCGCCAGCGGCGCGCGTGATGGCACTGGCAGGCCGCTTTGCCCAGGCGCCGCGCCTGGCGCCGGCGGATGTCCAGTTGCACCTGCTGCACGGTGAGCAGGACCCAGTGATGCCGCGCGCGCTGGCCGACGCGGGTGCGCAGGCTTGGCGCGCACTCGGCGGCCGGGTGACGCTCGATCTCTTCCCGGGCCTGGGCCACGGCATCGACGCACGCGTACTGCGGCGTGTGGCCGAACATCTGTCGGGGGCGGCGTCGTGACTTCGGGCTCGGTCCGGTTGACGTTTGAGTCGGGTTCGACGCGCCTCGAAATGGGCTCTGGCGAGCAGGTCGAGTTGGCCGTCGGGCCACAGGGCCTGGCGGCGCAGGTGTTGCTGCACGATCCACCGACACCGCTCGAACTGGAACAGGCCATCGACCTGATCGAGGACGCGTTGATGGCTTCGAAGATCCCTCATGCGACGCGCGCTGATCTTCTGACGGCGGAGGAACTGCTGATCGGGCTGCTGAGCCTGGCTTCACAGGGCACCCGCCTGTCGCGCGAGGAGGTCGAGTGGCAATTCGAGCAACTGGCCGCGCGCTCACTCGCCGGCGCGCCGCTCAGGGCCGGGTTGCCCGAGGGGCGGGAAGCCGCCGCGGCGCTCGTGATCTTGCGTGAGGTGATGCACCACCTCGGCTTCCAAGGCTTGTGCGCGGTCAGCGCCTGAAGGTGGAATCGCTTTCTGTATCGCACCGAGATGTGCACGCCTGGTTTGCTGCAGAAGTGGGTCTCATCGCAATGCAGCCCAGCTGCGACCGCAAAGTGACCTGATGGTCACGGGTTCGCTTGCGGCACCGCGTCAAAGGCTGGAGAGAAGGCTGGGAAAGATCGCCGGCGCAGCGCGGAGGTTGACCAAGCTCGGTTCGCTGACCCAGCGCGGACTTGGCTGCCACCCCATTCACGCAGCCTGCAAGCTGCCGGTCGCGCATGACCGTTCATGGCCGGAAGCACCGGTTCCCGGCCTCACTTGCAAGCGGCCGTTCGGGCTAAACGTGCCGCGGGCCGTCGGCCCGGCCCACCTCCTGTCCTTCCAAGGCAGGGTGGCCCGCGGTGCTTCGATCAGATCTCTGTCTGTTCCGAGATCTCCAAGGCGTCGTCCACCTCGATGCCGAGGTATCGCACGGTCGACTCCAGCTTGGAGTGGCCCAGCAGCAGCTGCACTGCACGCAGGTTTTTCGTACGCCGGTAGATCAGAGTCGCCTTGGTTCGCCGCATCGAGTGGGTCCCGTAGTCGGCCGTGTCGAGCCCAAGCTGCTCGACCCAGTGCTCGAGTATTCGCGCGTACTGGCGCGTGCCCAGGTGCGGTGAGTTGTGGATGCGGCTCGGGAACACGAAGTCGTCGGACCGCAGCCCTGCCAGCTTGATCCACGACTGCACCGCATCACGGGTCGCCGGCGTGATCTCGAACTGGACGGGACGCTGGGTCTTGTGCTGCATGACGACGGCTCGTGAGGCCACCTGATCGCCGTGGCAGATGTCCCTGACCTTGAGTGCGACGAGATCACAGCCGCGAAGCTTGCTGTCGATGCCCAGGTTGAAGAGTGCAAGCTCGCGAACCCGGTTTTCCATCTGAAGGCGGACTCGAAGTGCCCAGATGTCCTTGAGCTTGAACGGCGCCTTCTGGCCGACGATCTTGCCCTTGTTCCATGGCTCGCGGTGAGCGGCGTTGGCTGCAGTTCCCATGATGGTCTCCCATCGAGTTGAGGGCCATCAAACATGCACCTTCGAGGCATCAAAGCGCTTGCGGTTGGTCAAACCGCGCGAAGGCTGGACTTATCGCCGGGGGTCAGCTTGCGGGCACGGCTGCTTGCTCACGCTCTCGGCCATCAACGGCCGCTCACGGCCGGCAGCTTCACGGCAGCCTAAAAATCACCGTCGTGCGCCGCGCCTGCCGGCTCGGCGAGCAGGCCGGGGTAGCCGTACTTTTCGTGCAGATTGGTGCGCTTTCGCCTGAAACCCAGTATCCATGCGGGTTCACGGCGGTCGCCACCCCCGCAAGATGAGCGCCAGACTGCCTTGGCGGCGGCCATGGCGGTACATTGACCGCCCACCTGCCGCTGCGCCCACTGCCATGCCCGCCTTCGCCCTGCGCTTCGTCGGCCAGGAGGCCTTGCCGCCTCGCCTGAGTGAGTTCGACCGGGAGCAGTTCTTCACG
>LNFM01012729.1_pt1 | contig 10952 bp, 9 predicted proteins | sample 596031 | NCBI WGS metagenome assembly LNFM01 (sample SAMN04254537, study PRJNA301005) | activated carbon metagenome | isolation source: dual media filters at the Ann Arbor, Michigan drinking water treatment plant | place: USA: Ann Arbor | reverse complement strand
TATCCGCCGCCGCAAGAGAAGGTGTTCGTGAACGTGAACGTGTCGAGCAAGACGCGGGCGATCACCAACACGCGCAGCAAGGACGGCACGACCTGGGATCTCGCGGTGCCGAAGGATCTCGAGGCCAAGAACCACGACATGCTCCAGCGGTCGTTCCGTCAGGTATTCGATGCCATCCCCGATGACCTCGCGTTCTCGGTGAAGGAAGCGACGAGCGAGTTCACCAGCGCATACGTGATGTCGAAGCTGGTGACCTTCAAGGTGGGCAAGACCTGCAAGCCAAAGCTCGCGGATCCGCAGGGCCGCATGGTGCACGCGGCGTCGTTCTTCACGCGCGACATCGGGACGTACGCGAAGGCCGTCGGCGCCGACGACTGGGGTGACATCGAGAGCCGCAGCAACGGGGGCAAGGACGCCACGAAGAAGCTGCTGAACGAGATGATCGATGCCTTCGCCAAGCAGTTCTCCATGACGGTCACCGTCGAGGGCGATGACTGCGATGCCGAGCACAGCTCGTTCTGGATCCGCGTCTGGAGCGAGGTCGGGGGCGCGCTCGCGGAGTACCCGCCGAAAGCGAAGCAGGTGGCGGTGAAGATCAACTTCACGAAGAAGGCGAAGGACGTCACGGTGAAGGTCGCCAAGGACGGGGCGACCATCGAGGTGACCGCTCCCGCCGCACCCGCGCAGGAACCGACCGCGTGGGACACGAAGATCGAGGCCCCCCTGAAGAAGGTCGCGCGCACCAAGAAGTGAGGTACGGTCCGGGCGATGTCGTCCGGAAGCTTCGCGCTCACGCCCGGCAAGCGCGTCCTCTATCTCACCAAAGACCCGGAGCTGATCCGCAAGCAGCTCGAAGGCTCGCTCACGCTGCGGATGGCCGATCTAGATCCGGCCGATCTGCTCGACGACATCAATACCGACGCGATGACCCCCGCGTGGGTCTGCTTCGACTACGACCCGGCAGCAATCGCGAAGAACGCGTACGCCGGCCTCATCATCAACGGCCAGCGGCTGATCCCGGCCGACGCGCTCCGCGAGGGCAACTTCGAGGTCATCGTGGCCGGCGCTCAGAAGGGGGTCGGCTCGAGCCGCGAGACCGCCGCCCAGTGCGAGGTGTTCTCCGGCAGCCGGCTCGCGATCGCATCGTCGTTCGCGCCGATCCACGCGCGCAACAACATCAACATCGGCCAGCTGATGGGCGATCACTCCGTGATCGCTCGCCTCGAGGCCGGCGCGTCGATTCCACTCGACGAGTTCACCCGCGGCCACGACGCGATCACGGTGCGCATCATCGAGTGCGGTGGTCTCCTGCCGTTCTGCGCGCAGCTCGAGAGCGGCAAGGTCACCGTCCCGCCGACGGGCACCGCGCCGCGCCCGATGAACCTGACGGAGAAGATCCTCGCCGCGAAGCTGCTCCCCGGCCAGGGAACGCACGTGAAGCCTGGAGACGCCGTGCTGGTCCGCGTCGACGCCGGCTACTCCCACGAGTTCACGACCGCGCAGGTCGACTTCTTCCTCGAGCAGGAGTACGGCGTCGGCTACAAGCTCAAGGACCCGTCGAAGTTCGCCGTCTTCGAGGATCACCTCATCTACGCGACGGGTGTCGCCTCGATGGCGAAGTTCACCGACAAGATCGAGAAGCTGCGCGAGCTGCAGCGCGCCTTCGCCGCGAAGACGGGGGTCAGGAACTACAGCGCCGTCGATGGCGTCTCGCCCGGCATCTGCCACCAGGTGGCCCGCGAGCAGTTCATCGATCCGGGTGACTTCGTGCAGGCCACGGACAGCCACACCTGCATGGGCGGCGCATCCGGCGCGCTCTCCTGGGGGGTCGGCGCCACCGAATACGCGGCCCTGGTGTACTGGGGGTTCACGCCGATCGCGGTGCCCGAATCGATTCGCTTCGAGCTCGTCGGTCGACTCGCCCCCGAGGTCACGGCCAAGGACGTGATGCTCCACATCCTCGCCACGTACGCGAAGCGCGAGGACACGCTCAACCGCGTGATGGAGTTCGGGGGCGAGGGGCTCTTCGCGCTGTCTCCCGATGAGCGCGCCACGCTGGCCAACATGGCCACCGAGTGCACGGCGCGCGGCGCGGTGATGGAGGTCGACGACACGATGCTCCAGTGGATCGCGGCCCGCCGCCCCGGCGTGTCGATGTCCGAGCTGCGCAGCAAGGTGGTCACCCCCGATCCGGGCGCGGTCCACGATGGCGGTATCCACACGATCGACCTGACGGCGATTCGCCCGATGGTCGCCACGCCCGGCGATCCGGATCACGGCATCGCCAGCGATCCGAAGAACGGGGCCCTCATCCCCGAGATCGGGACCGTCGGCATCGACATCGCCTATGGCGGCTCCTGCACCGCGGGCAAGCGCGACGACGTGGACATGTACGCCCGCGTGATGGCCGAGGCGGAGCGCGCCGGCAAGAAGGTCGCCGAGGGCGTCCAGTTCTACATCCAGTTCGGCTCGCAGGAAGTCGAGGCCTACGCCAAGGAGCGCGGCTACACCGAGCTCTTCGCGCGCACGGGCGTGAACGTGATCAAGCCCGGTTGTGGCGCCTGCATCGGCTGCGGCCCGGGCGTCTCCGAGCAGGGGAACCAGGTCACTGTCTCGGCGATCAATCGCAACTACAAGGGCCGGTCGGGCCCCGGCCGCCTGTACCTCGCGTCACCGCTCACGGTGGCCGCCTCGGCCGTCTCCGGCAAGATCGTCGAGTACGCGGACGGGATGTTCGCGCCCGACAAGCCGACGGGGTAATTTGTCGGAGTCATGGTCGCGAAATCGACGTCGAGATCGAAATCGAAGGCCAAGCCCGCCCCGAAGCAGACCGCCGCGGCGAGCAAGAAGGTAACCACCAGGGTCGCGAAGCGCGCCACGGCCACGGGGACGAAGCCCCGTGCCAAGGCCTCCGAGGCCAAGACCAAGGCCACGTCGGAAACCAAGACCAAGACCAAGGCCAAGGCCACCAAGGCCAAGACCAAGACCAAGGCCACGTCGGCGACCAAGACCAAGGCCAAGGCCACGCCGGCGACCAAGGCCAAGGCCTCGTCGGCGCGCGCGAAGCCGGCGAAGGCGGCGAAGCCCGCGAAGCCGGCACTGGTGCCGGTCGTCGAGGTACCAATGAGCGTGCCCACGGCGGCGGCCGTCGGCGTTGGCAAGCGCCGCGCCGCCGGGGAAGTCGTGCGCATCCTCGACGCGGATGACCCGACGGCCGAGCTGCGCGCGTTCCTCGCGAACGTGCCGGCGGAGGCCTCACCGCAGCAGGGCGAGATCGTGCTCGGGGCCGCGCAGCTCGCGCTGCTACATCTGGCCAGCGAGGACCGCGGCGGCGATGCAGTGCGCGAGCTCCTCGATCTCGTCCTCGAGCGCTGGCTGAGCTTCCCCGAGCGCACCGGGTTCCACGCCCAGGAGTTCCTCCGCAATGCCTTCGCGGCCGTCGGTGATGACCGCGAGCGCATCAACAAGCTCGCGGCCCTGGTCCCGATCGATGCGAGCCCCGAGCTGCGCTTCAACGTGGCCGCGGCCCTCTCCATGGCCGGTGATCGCCTGGCGATGCTCCGGGCCGTCGAGGCCGCCCTCGCCTGCGGCGCCACGCCCGCGCAGTTCCGGCGCGACGACGACTTTGCCGCCTACTTCGACGACGCGCAGTTTCAAGCGATCCTCGGGCGCGCGACCGCCCCCGCGATCCCCGTCGACATCGAGCCGCACGTCGACCTGGTCCGCGAGTCGCTGAAACACGCGGTGAAGACGCTCGAGAAGCTCGGGGCCAAGCCGGAGCTCGGACCGCCCGCGTCGCTCGACGACGTCCTGGCGGCGGAGACGGCGCGCAACATCCAGCTCCCCAACGACTACCGCGCGCTGCTCACGCTGCACGACGGCATGAAGCTGTGGGACCGCGCGTTCTTCGGCACCACCGACTACACCGACGAGACCGAGCTCGCCCAGCAAGCCCGCGAGTACCTCGCCTCGAACCACGGCACCACCGGCCTCGAGGAGTGCGTACCGCTCGCCAACTGGGGCCAGCCCACCGACTGGCTGCTCTATGACCCGCGCGGCACCATCCGCGGCGGCGAGCCCGGCTACGTGCTGATGCTCGAGACCGTCGAGCGGGCCCTCGATGGCCTCGCCCACGCGATCGATCGCGTGGAGCGCGTGGCCCGCGACGCCCTCGAGACGAACTAGCGATTCGTCTCCGCGCGCTTCTTGCGACGTTTCTTGTGGTCGGCGCGGTCCATCTGCTTCAGCTTCATCTCGAGAGCGTGCTCCTCCTTCGAGGCGCTGCCGTGGCCGCCGATGTAACCCTTCTTGTAGAAGAAGACGATGATGGCGATGGCGACGATGGCCATCAGGATCAGCGCGAACGGGTAGCCGTGGACCCACTTGAGCTCGGGCATGTTCCAGGGCGAGACGTCGGGATCGAAGTTCATGCCGTAGATGCCGGCGATGAAGGTCAGCGGCAGCATGACCGTCGACATGAGCGTCAGGGTCTTCATGACCTCATTCATGCGGTTCGACTGCACGGACAGGTACGCGTCGAGGGTGGAGGACACGAGGTCGCGGTAGCTCTCGGTCAGATCCTGGATGCGGAGGAAGTGATCGTAGACATCGCGATAGAATGGGAGCGCATCGGGCGGAATCTCCTCGTACTCGCCGCGTGAGAGGCGCAGCAGGATCTCGCGCTGGTACCCGCTCATGCGGCGAAGCTCCTGGAGGGTGCGCTTGAATTGCAGGATCCGCTCGAGGACGCGGGTGCCGCGGCGCGTGCCCGCTTGCTCGAGGGCATCGGTCTCGAGGTTCTCGACTTCCTGGTCGAGCTCGTCGATGACCGGCAGGTAGCGGTCGACGACCCGATCGAGCACGGCGTGCGCGAGCCAGGCCGGCCCCTTGTCGAGCATGCGCGGCGAGTGATCGAGATCGGTGCCGACGTCATCGGTGACCAGGCCGTCCCGGTCGTGGGTGACGAGCCAGTGGTCACCGATCACGATGTCCACCTCGACGAGCTCGAGCTTCCGGCGGCGGCTCGAGCCCATGCCGTGGACGATGACGTACAGGTACTCGGGGAAGTCATCGATCTTGGGCTGCGAGCGCGGCCCCCACACGTCCTCGACCGTGAGGGGGTGGAGCTTGAGGATGTCGTTCACGAACTCGTCGGCGTCGGCCGAGTGACGCTCGAGCTCGACCCAGATCTTCTTCTTCTCGGCGAAGGCCTTGCGGATGTCGGCGAGCTCGGTCGTCGCCGTGATCGTTCCCCGCTCCAGGATCCGCGCTAGCACGCGGACATACTACGCCAGCTGCACGGACCGTCGGGTCATGGCGCCACCCCACCAGAAGCCCGTGATCGGGAAGCTGACGCTGGCCTCCGGCGCCGCCCCGGCGGCGACGATCAGCGGAACGAAGTGCTCGTGTGTGGGCAGCGATTCCCGCACGCCCGGCGCCTTGGCCCGGTAGTCGAGGAGCGCGTCGTGGTCGCGACGCGTGATGACGTCCGCGCACCAGCTATCGAAGTCGCGGGCCCAGGCGGGTGTGGCGCGCAGCGAGAGGGCGCGCAGATTGTGCGTCAGGAAGCCGCTGCCGATGATCAGCACGTTCTCGTCGCGGAGCGGCGCCAGCGCGGTGCCGACCGCAAACAACTCGCGGGGGTCCTCGCTGGGCAACGAGACCTGCAACACGGGGATATCGGCCGCCGGGTACATGCACATGAGCGGGACGTAGACCCCGTGGTCGAGGCCACGCTCCGGCTCGTCCATGTGCGCGATGCCCGCACCGTCGAGGAGACCGCGGATGCGCGTGGCTACCTCCGGGGCGCCCGGTGACGGGTACTGGAGTCGGTAGAACTTCTCGGGGAAGCCGGAGAAGTCGTAGATGAGCGGCACCGGCCGGACGGCCCCGATGGCGAGCGGACGGCTCTCCCAGTGGGCCGAGACGACGACGATGGCCGACGGTCGCGCGAGGGCCTTGCCCCACGCGGCCAGCTCCGCGATCCAGGCCGCATCGTCGAGGAGCGGGGGCGCGCCATGCGCCTGGAAGAGCACGGGCATCTTCGTCGTCATCGTCACCTTCCTCTCCGGCTGACCACACGCGCCCGCCACGATCCCCGCGCCGAGGCCGCCGAGAATGGTGCGTCGTGTGGGGTCCGGCACTCGCAAAGCTTTGCCTCGCCCGCCCCGCCAATCAATCGCGTTTGCTGCAACAGTCTGGGACATGAGCACGATCGGCATCGTCGGAGGGACGGGCCTCTATCACCTGGATGCGCTGACCGACCAGGTGTGGCGTCGCGTGGACAGTCCGTTCGGGGAGCCCTCGGACGAGCTCCTGTTCGGCCGCCTCGGCGACCAGCGCGTCGTGTTCCTGCCGCGGCATGGACGCGGACATCGCATCCCGCCGCACGAGATCAACTTCCGCGCGAACATCGACGTGCTGAAGCGGGCCGGTTGCACCTCCGTGATCTCGGTGTCAGCGGTCGGCTCGCTGCGCGCCGACCTCGCCCCCGGGACGTTCGTGCTCGTGGACCAGTTCATCGATCGCACGCTGCGCCCGCACAAGACGTTCTTCGGCACCGGGCTCGTCGCCCACGTCTCGATGGCGCACCCGGTGTGCGGCCGCCTGCTCGACGGCCTCCAGGCCGCGCGCGGCGACATCGCGATGGTGCGCGGTGGCACCTACGTCGTGATGGAGGGCCCGCAGTTCTCGAGCTTCGCCGAGTCGAAGATGCACCAGGGCTTCGGGGCCGACGTCGTCGGCATGACGAACATGCCCGAGGCCAAGCTCGCGCGCGAAGCGGAGCTCTGTTACGCGAGCATCGCCATGGTGACGGACTTCGATTGCTGGCATCCGGATCACGACCACGTGAACGTCGCCGATGTGATCCGCGTGATGCACAGCAACGCCGAGCACGCCCGCGCCCTGCTGACTCGTGCTCTGCCCACGCTCGGCAGCGAGCTCTGCGCGAAGGGCTGCCATCGCTCGCTCGAGCATGCGGTATTGACCGCGAAGGAACATCGCGACCCCGAGCTCGTCGCGCGCCTCTCCGCCGTCGCCGGGCGGGTGCTGTGAAGATCGCCGGCCAGTGGCGCCGAGCGATCGAGTTCGACGGCGAGGTGCGCGTGCTCGACCAGACGCGCCTCCCAGCTGCCGTCGAGTGGCTGACGCTGCGCACGCTCGACGACGCCGCGCGCGCGATCCGTGACATGCACGTGCGCGGCGCTCCGCTGATCGGTGCTACGGCCGCCTACGGCGTCGCGCTTGCGCTCCGCGACGGCATCGCCCTCGACCAGGCGTGTCGCGTCCTCGCCGCCACGCGACCGACGGCGATCAACCTGCGGTGGGCGCTCGACGAGACGGCGCAGGCCTTGTCGGGTGTGGCCGCGTCGGAGGAAGCCGCTGCGGCCTACATCACCGCCGCGCGCATCTGCGACGACGATGTCGCCAACAACGAGGCGATCGGCGAGCACGGCGCCGCCCTGCTGCGAGCACTCGGGAAGCAGCGGCTGCAGATCCTCACCCACTGCAACGCTGGCTGGCTCGCCACCGTCGACTGGGGCACGGCCCTCGCTCCCATCTACAAGCTGCACGAGGCCGGTGTCCCCCTCCACGTGTGGGTCGACGAGACCCGCCCGCGTAACCAGGGCTTGCTCACCGCGTGGGAGCTCGCGCAGCACGGCGTCCCGCACACCGTCATCGCCGACAACGCCGGCGGCCACTACATGCAGCGCGGCCAGGTCGACGCCTGCATCGTCGGCACCGATCGCACCACCCGCACCGGTGACGTCTGCAACAAGATCGGTACCTACCTCAAGGCCCTCGCCGCGCACGACAACCGCGTCCCCTTCTACGTCGCCGCACCGTCGCCCTCGATCGACTGGACGCTCTCCGACGGCGCAGCGATCCCGATCGAGGAGCGCGCGGCCGACGAGGTTCACACGATCCGCGGCGTGAAGCTCACCGAGAGTCCCGTCGCCAACCCCGCCTTCGACGTCACCCCCGCCCGCCTCGTCACCCAGATCATCACCGAGCGCGGCGTCGCCCTGCCCTCGGCTCTCCTCTCTCTGTTCCCGGAGCACGCATGAGCAAGCGCAAGGAGCTCGTCGCCACCGCCCAGCGCATGGCCACGCTCGGCCTCACCCCCGGCATGTCGGGCAACGTCTCTGTCCGCACGAAGCACGGCTTCCTCGTCACGCCCTCGGGCCTGCCGTACGACGAGCTGCGCCCCTCCGACCTCGTCGAGCTTGCCTTCGACGGATCCATCCTGTCCGGCGACCGGACTCCGTCCTCCGAGTGGCAGCTCCATCGTGATCTCCTCGCTGCACGCCCGGAGGTCCACGCTATCGTCCACACGCACTCGCTCTTCTGCACGTCGATCGCGTGCCTCCGCGAGCCCATCCCCGCCGTCCATTACATGGTCGTGCTCGCGCAGTCCGACTCCATCCCCTGCGCCGACTACGCGACCTTCGGATCCGCCGAGCTCGCTGCCAACGCGGTCCGCGCCCTCGGCCCCGGCCACGCCTGCCTCCTCGCCAACCACGGGATGGTCGCCCTCGGCGCATCACTGCCCGCCGCGCTGAAGCTCGCTCTAGAGGTGGAGACGCTCGCCTCGCAGTACTGGCACGCGCGCGCCGTCGGCACACCGCACGTGTTGCCCGCCGACGAGCTCGCGCGTGTCCGCGAGCGCTTCGCGACCTACGGCCAGCAGCCTCCGCGCAGCTAAGGTCAGTCGTCTGATGCTAGTTGCCACGGCCGCGTGGGCGCGCGCGCGCAGGTGAGCGCCGGGTGCGCGGCCTGCACGCCGTAGCGATGCAACGAGCGGCTCGCTCGGAGTCCTCCCGATGGTCCACGCCTTGCTCCAGGTAGGACCAACTCAAGGAGATTCAGATGAGCAATACAAGCAAGCGCGCAGAAGGTAAGGCCCAGGAGATCGGCGGGAAGCTCAAGGCGGGCCTCGGCAAGATCATCGGCAACGAGCAGATGCAGGCCGAGGGCAAGGCGAAGGAGCTCCAGGGCGAGGCCAAGCAGGAAGCCGCGAAGGCGGCCGAGCGCACCAAGGGCAAGGTCCAGGAGATCGTCGGCGCGGTGAAGCACCGCGTGGGCGCGGTCATCGACAACGAGCAGATGCAGGCCGAGGGCAAGGCGAAGGAGCTCGAGGGCGAAGCCCGCCAGAAGACCAACGAGTAGCCGACCCTCGAGTCCGCGATACGATCGGCGCTCCGGGGTCCGGAGCGCTGATTCTCGTTTCGGAGCTCGCTAGCCGGGATCGACGCGGCCCGGGATGATCGTGGGCTGCGATTCGTCGTGGCGCGCCTGGCGGAGGATCTCGCGCAGGCAGGTGTCGAGCGCCTTGAAGTCCTGGCCCTTGCGGAACATCGGACGGCCCGGTGCGACCGAGGTCGCGTCGTCGCCCTCTTCGCCGGAGAGGAAGACGACGCGCTCGCGGAGCCAGGGCTTGGTGCTGGCGATCCAGCGGTAGACATCCGCGCCCGAGCCGTCATCCATGTGCCAGTCGACGAGGATCGCGTCGAAGGTGTTGTCAGCGAGGATGCCGATGGCCGCGTTGCCCGTCTCGACGCGGGTGACCGCGAAGCCGGCGTCGCCCAGGAGGTCGGCCATGACGTGGAGGAGCGTCGGATCGTCATCGGCGAGCAAGAGCCGCGGCGCGCCCGGCGTGTCGGCCACGGCAGCGTCGCGGGCGGTCTCGAGCCCCTCGCGACGTTTGATGGCGGCGACGGCCACCCGGACCACGTCGGCGGGGCGCGCCATCGAGACGGGGAGGCAGCGCCCGGCCACCAGGCGGTCGAACTCGGGGGTGACCTCGGAGGCGAGGAAGACGAACTGGTCGCGGAGGTCGTAGCGCTTCTGGAGGGCCCACCGGTAGACCTCGCCCCCGACGGTGCGGGACGTGTCCCAGGGGGCCACGACGACGTGGATCGGACGGTCCCCCTCGAGCTGCGCCTGGGCGCGATAGCCGGCCACGGCGGTGACGACATCGAAGCTGGCGGCCTCGAAGAGACGGGTCAGCAGGTCGAGCGCGTCGCCGTCGTCGTGGATGACGAGGACGGTAGGACGATCCGTGGACACGCTAGCGAACTGTATACACGTGCTAGGCTTTCGGCCATATGCGACGGATCGTAACCGTCGGGGCGCTCCTGATGATGGGGTGCCCCGGAGGCGGAACTGGGTCGAGTAAAGGCCAGGTTCCCATTCCCCCCGTGATCGAGGGGTCGTTCGACCTCCCCACGATCCCGGCCAAGATCGAGACGACGGCGAGCCAGCCGATGGATGGCGACACGCCGAGTGCGCGTTCCCCTCTGCTCGACGTGATGCTCGGAGAGACGAAGCGCGAGATGGACGCGCTCTCGAAGCAGCCCGATCCCGCGTACTACCTCGCGTATCAGATCGTCGAGCGGCGCACCGTGAACCTCGAGACCGAGGGCGGCGCCCTGATCGCCGATCGCGATGCCACCGCCCGCTCGCTCGACGTGGAGGTCCGCGTCGGCTCGCCGGCGCTCGACAACACGCGACGCCTGCAAGATGACCAGAGCGGCGTGAACGGCCCGTTGTTCCGTACGAGCATCGTGCCGTTCGGTGATGACAAGGTCGCGATCTCGAACGCCCTGTGGGTCGAGACGGATCGGCGCTACCGCGAGGCTTTGCTCGGCCTCTCGTACGTGCGGCAGGATCTGCGCACGCTGAAGACGAAGGAGACGGCGCCCGACTTCTCGCACGCGAAGACGGAGACGTACGTCGGGGCACCGGCGACGTTGACGTTCGACAAGGCGCAGTGGATCGAGCGCCTGAAGAGGTGCTCGGCCAAGGCACTCAAGGGCTCGGCGACGCGCGGCAGCTGCGAGGTGACGTTCACGCTGAACACCGTGTGGTTCACGAACAGCGAAGGCACCGCGATCCAGCAGTCCTGGACGCAGGCCGAGCTCGCGGTCTCCGTCGGCGTGAAGTCCGAC
>LNFM01012727.1_pt1 | contig 10953 bp, 8 predicted proteins | sample 596031 | NCBI WGS metagenome assembly LNFM01 (sample SAMN04254537, study PRJNA301005) | activated carbon metagenome | isolation source: dual media filters at the Ann Arbor, Michigan drinking water treatment plant | place: USA: Ann Arbor | reverse complement strand
GACCGCGCTATACCAATAACGAGAACCATACCCAATGGCCAAATCTGCCACCACGGGCGAGAAAAAGACCCGCGCGCCACGCAAAGCCAAAGCAACGCTCACCACCCGTGAAAACCTGTCGGCCCTGATCGGCAGCGCCCGCAAGATCCTGCGCAAGGACAAGGGCCTCAATGGAGACGTCGATCGTCTGCCCCTGCTCACCTGGGTGATGTTCCTCAAGTTCCTCGACGACCTTGAAGCGGTGCATGAGGAAGAAGCCGAACTCGACGGAAAGCGTTACCAGCCCATCATTGAATTACCTTACCGGTGGCGCGACTGGGCCGCCCGTGATGACGGCATCACCGGTGATGAACTGCTGGCGTTCATAAGCCAGGAAGCAGCCATCCGTGTCGATGGCACGATAGGTAAGGGGTTGTTCGCCTACCTGCGCGGTTTGGCCGGAGACGGAGAAAAAGGCAGCCAGCGCGAAGTGATTGCCAACGTGTTCAAGGGCGTGCAGAACCGCATGGTCAGTGGCTACCTGCTGCGCGACATCATCAACAAAATCAACGGCATCCACTTCAGCGCCAGCGAAGAAATCCACACCCTCTCTCACCTGTACGAGTCGATGCTGCGCGAAATGCGCGATGCCGCTGGCGATTCCGGCGAGTTCTACACGCCGCGCCCGGTCGTGCGCTTCATGGTGCAGGTCACCGACCCGCGTCTGGGTGAGACTGTGCTTGATCCGGCCTGCGGCACCGGCGGCTTTCTGGTCGAAGCCTATGACCACATCGCGCCGCAGGTCAGCACGCCCGATCAACGACGGGTACTGCAGCAGGACACACTGTTCGGTCAGGAGGCCAAGCCACTGCCCTACATGTTGGTTCAGATGAATCTGCTGCTGCACGGCCTGGAGGCCCCGCAGATCGCCTATGGCAACACGCTCGAGCGTCGAGTCATTGAGATCGGTCACAGTGAGAGGGTGGACGTCATCCTCACCAACCCGCCCTTCGGCGGTGAGGAGGAGGCCGGTATCAAGGCCAATTTCCCGCCCAATATGCAAACGGCGGAAACCGCGCTGCTGTTCCTGCAATACATCATGCGCAAGCTGCGGGTAGCGGGTGCGCCCGTGCCGGGTGGCAAGCCTGCTGAGCGTGGTGGCCGTGCCGCTGTGGTAGTGCCCAATGGCACTCTGTTTGGCGACGGCATAAGCGCCGTCATCAAAGAGGAAATGCTCAAGGAGTTCAAGCTCCACACCATCGTGCGCCTGCCGCAAGGAGTGTTCGCGCCTTACACCGATATCCCGGCCAACCTGCTGTTTTTCGAACGCGGCGGTCCTACCGACACCATCTGGTACTACGAACTGCCGTTGCCGGAAGGGCGCAAAAAGTACAGCAAGACCGCGCCCCTGCAGTTTGAGGAATTTGCTCCGGCCCTGGCTTGGTGGAACGCCCGCGAAGAGGGCCCGCAGGCCTGGGGGGTGGATTTCGCGGCCAAACGCGCTGGTGCCGTTGAGGCAGCCACGCCTCACTGGCAGCAGGCTGAAAGCGAACGCAATGCCGCCATCGCGCTGGGCAAGCCCATTCGGGAGTTGGAGCAGGCCATACAGGCTACTGCCAGTGGCCAGAAGGCTGAACTGCATGATCGCCTGAAGGCGCTCAAGAGCGAGCAACAGTCCCACGAACAGGCTGCCAAGTCCGCGCAGGCCGAAGGCGATGCGCTGTACTGGCCCATTTACAACCTGGACCTCAAGAACCCGAATGCCAAGGCCGGGCTGGAACATGCGGATCCGAAAGACCTGATCGCCACGATGCGCAGCCACGAGGCCGAGGTGATGCGGCTGCTGGGCGAGATCGAGGTCTTGGTTGACGTTGAGGGCGGCGAATGAAGGCGTGGCCCAAAGTCGCTCTTGGAGATCTGTTTAATGTCGAAAGGGGGAAAGTAGGAATCATGGCGGCGACGCCAGGTGAGTTCCCCTTGGTCACCACGGGAGAGAATTTCGCCTCGCACTTCGAACCGCACTTTTCGGGAGATGCCGTCTGCATCCCACTGATATCTGCAACAGGTCATGGTCACGCAAGTCTCAAACGTTTGCACCACATCCAGGGCGAGTTTGCTGTTGGTTCTATCCTTTGTGCGTGCATAAATCGTGCGTCGGAGCGTGTGTTGGCACGTTACGCCTACTACTATCTAACCGCCCGCAAAGATTCTGTGCTGATACCGCTGATGCAGGGCACTGCCAACATGTCCATGAAAGTCGTTGACATTGTTGGAGTTGAAATTCCACTGCCGCCGCTGCCAAAACAACAGGCCAGTGTTGCACGCCTCGACGCGCTGGCCGAGAAAACCCGGCAGGTTGAAGCGCATCTGGATGCCGTCGAACGCGACGCCAAACACCTGCTGGCGCTGCGTTTCCGCGATGCCATTGCCGACGCACCGCAGCGGCCGATGGCGGAGGTGTCACCACTGGTGCGTCGGGAGCAGTCCATCGACCTGGACGGAAGCTATCCGGAACTTGGCATCCGCTCGTTCGGCAAAGGCACCTTCCACAAGCCGCCTCTTTCAGGCAGTGAGGTCGGCACCAAGCGCCTGTACCGCATCGAGCCGGGAGACCTGTTGTTCTCCAACGTGTTCGCCTGGGAAGGTGCCATCGCCATTGCGCAGCCTGACGATGTAGGCCGCTTTGGCTCCCACCGCTTCATCACCTGCCACGCCAACCCGGAACTGACGACGGCTGAATTCTTGCGTTACTACTTCTTGACTGACGAGGGAATGCTCAAGATTGGCGATGCATCGCCCGGAGGTGCTGGCCGCAACCGCACGCTTGGGCTCGATAAGCTGATGGCCATAGAAGTGCCCATGCCCTCGCTAGCCGTTCAGCAAACCTTCGATCGCCTTCAAGCCGAGATCGCCGCCCTTAAGGCCAAACACACCGCCATTCGTGTAGCCAACGCCGCGCTAATCCCGGCGACGCTGGAGCGGGTGTTCGCCGTCGAACATAGCGGAGCTTGGCAATGACCATCCTCGTTTATGGCGAGAAGACCAGCCGCACGCACGGAAACCAGATGCTGCATACCAAGGCAAGTGAAGAATGCAGAGAATACGCATTCTTTCGCACATTCAATCCGAAAGCATCGATACGACCATTCTCACAGCCCACTTCGGTGGGCTTTTTCTCTTCTCGTCAGGAATACCGCACACGGTGCTGGAGCGCTAACAAGTCATGATGTGTGGCCTAAGCGAAAACCGGTGCGCCTGACTCAGCCGATCGCAGCACTTGAGCCATTCGCCCCTCTGAAAATTTCGCTCATCATGGCTTCTCCTTACCCTTTCGGCCTTGATGGAAAGCGACCTTACCTCTAGTTCTCCGGATGTTTGGGAGAAGCCTCTTATGCATTGTGTATAAAGCTAGCACGCCTGGTTATATTTGGATGCCACCTAACGATTGAATAGGATTCGAATGCTAGTAATTGCCTTTTGGAACATTAACAAGCAGGAAGGATCCGCCACGATTGCAGCGATCGTAGATCTTGCTCTCGAAATAGTCGGCAATTTGACAGCTAGGAGCGAAAAAGCCGATTTACTCTTATGTATTGCAGAGCCTGGAAATATAGATGAGAAGGCTATCGTAGCAATACTACAACAGAAAATGCCGTCAGTTCAATGGTGGGGGAGACGCGCGCCATGGAAACGCTTTGCGTTATTCGGCACCCTCCCTGAGGATACAGTGGACGTAAATCAAAATGAAGTCGGCCATAGCCTCCCATGTTCTTTAACCAGGACAAGAGCCGCTGGATCTGAAATTTACCATATTTGGTTTGTACATCTCGGCTCTCCTGCTTTCTCTTGGCACCCCAATATCGTCACTACAGATGAAGCTCGATTTCTCAGAGAGAATATTGAAACACGCGAAGATATAACTAAACCGACCGGCACTCTCGCTATCGGTGATTTCAACATGGAGCCCTTTAATGAGGGAATGATAAGCACTACTGGATTAAATGCTTCTCCTTGCCGAACGATATCTAGCAAACTTTATCGATCGCGGCGCCCCGGTGAAATGATCCAATATTTCTATAATCCTATGTGGGAGCTACTGGGATCTTGGCTGCCTACTAGGCAACCCGGTACCTTCTATCGCCGAGAAAATACACACGCAGCCGAATGGCATATTATTGACCATGTGCTCGTTCGACCTTCTCTAATGAGATTGCTACAGGATGGTACGCCTGTAATCGTTACGAAGGCTGGTGCGACCTCTTTTACTACAAATGAAGGTGGGATTTCAAGTATTTCAGACCACCTTCCCATATTTGTTGGTATTAATATCTAAGGACTTTGATTCATGGAAAACCTTTGGCCAAATGATCTTCTCGGGCAGCAAGCACCATCATCAAGAGAAGAGATTGGATTACTTCTCTCAGTTCAAGCCAATGGATTACTTGAGAGAACAAAAGGACTCGTGGGAGGGATAGTTAAAGATCGCTCTATAGAAACAAGCGTTTCTTGGTCGTTCGAGTTATTTTCGATACATCGGCAATCATCCGCCACCCCATTATTCGTTGTTCGATCGATTGAAGGGGAATACCCAGTCATTGTAGAAAGCTTCAATCCAGATGTTGAACGCTACCAGACAGCTTCAACACCTCAGTCTTTGCGGGAGGTCCTCAAAGATTTACTTCACGCAACGCAGACTAAACGTATCGTCGAACTTTTGGTCGCTGATGCCACTAGGGCTGGAATAATGAAGCAGCACTCCAACACAGAAGCGAAAGAACGTACTTCCGCCCGCTCTCTACTAATAGGTAAGATGACTAAAAGTGATGGCCGAGAATTTTGCCATGTTTCATTGCTCGACATCTCAGGGTTTGTCAGTGCTCAAAATATGAACGACGTTCTTATTCAAGAGGATCTGCCCAAGTCAGCAGTTAATACACTGAACAGCAAATATGTGGTGACAATCGAGTTTATAGGGCCAGTTAAATTTTCACTAGAAAGTTCTGAGTTGAATCACCTGCGTGCACAAATACGTCAAGCACTAGATCTGACTTCGTGAATGGTAGTGCAGACTGATTAGTTTTTGATGTTAATCATTCAACTTGCTGAATATTCGTGTCTTTCAAGGGCTGTGCTCTTTTGGATATAGTCTCGTACACTTCAACAGAAAAATTGTACGGAGAGCGTCCCGAAACTGCATCTGCGAAGGATCCTCTTTTTTACGTGCACCAAAGAATGTAGGAGACTGTTCCGTCAGTACACGGCAACCCTAGCGCCACAATTAAGCTTTTCATGCTAAGGGTATAAATTAAAAAATGATGGCATCGCGGACATTTTCCGAGTGTTTCGTCGTACACATCCCAGGATTATTAGTATCTCCAAGGGGGGTGCTTACTCACAAGCTCCAAGCGCGCGACATACCACCCTATCTACTCTAGAATCACATTCAGCATTTTAGAGTCTATCCAAGGCTTCATTCAGCGGTCGTTTCTAATCTGGCCTACGCCACGCTCAACAACATTCAACAAGTAGTTACTTTCGGCAGCGTAGAATTAGCTGATAACCCCGAGCCGCTGTGCCCGTGTATACTTTTGCTCGATGTGTCCTGGTCCATGTCCGGTACGCCTATCAACGAGCTCAATTCGGGTCTTACTCTTTTCCGCGACGAACTGTGTGCAGACTCCCTGGCAATGAAACGCGTCGAAGTAGGCATCGTCACGTTTAACCTGTGCGTATTGAGATGCCCTTCACCGGTGCAGAGAACTTCGCCGCACCCTACCGCCAATCGCAGGGAGCCACCCCGATGGGAGAGGCCATCCACCAGGCCATTCATCTCTTGGACATACCCGCGAGCCATTGCCCTTGGACGGTCTTCGGTTCCACGACATGTTCAAGTGGCTGTCGAGCTCACTAAAGTCTGTTCCCAGTCCACTCCAGGCACTGAGGTGCCTATGACACCTTCCACCGGGTGGGCGTCGGTGTGATTTCGCGATAAGTTTCATCCTCTCAGCCTGGAACGCCTCACACCGAAACCAGCCAGCCCTGCGAAGACAGTTGCTGGGCGCAAGTTCACTAAACGGCCAGTAGCGATTCTCTGCTCTCTGTGTTCGTATGCGACGGAGCGGGTATCCGAGTAACATTCAAATTCAACGCCATTTCGTGTCTGATTATGGCGAGATTTCAAGGGGGTATTGATGCGCAGATTCGAAGAGCTTAAGCGACTCGACAAAAGAACAAGAAACAAACTCAGAGCCATTCTTAGCAATAGCGATGCCAATGCAATTGGCAGTTTGGCTCAATTGCGAAGCAAGCTTGGGAAAGATCAATCTGATGCGCTTGAAGTCATTCTCCGCAGCCCAACTCCACTCAAAGCCATCAAAACCTCGGCGCCCTTCCCAATGGCGCCGCCATTTGTCGATACACTCCAAGTCCCTCGTGAACAGGACTTGAATAAGTTGCTGGCCTTCATTGAAATAGAGATTATTGGTCACAAGGAGCGTTTAACACGGCTGGCTAACTCCCTGCGATCAATTGATGAACTTTATGTTGCTCGAAACATCGTTGCATGTCGAGAACGCATCGTAGAAACGATCTCGATCGATGGCTGGAGCCACGCCCTTCTGAGACGAATAATCCTTATCCGAGAAAACCTTCCCAAAGGCATCGTCGACGACACCATCGAGGATCTTGTGCAGCAGGTCGGCATCAAGGGAGTAGTAGTTGCATCGCTGATTCATGCATATTCGCTAGATAAGAACATCCTAACGATTAAGCGCTCCATTCAGAATATCTCCGATCGGGGTGCAATCAATAGGTATTCACGGATGGTTTCAAGATTATCGGTTCAACCATTTGCCTTGTCGCAAAAGGATCTTGCTAGCTTTCTCTCAGAAGTAGAAAGGTGCTCGTTAATCGATGCCATTATCATCGCCAAATTCAACTCTCATCTGTTCAGCATGAGTGATTTTCCGATGATGGCGGAGATCGCAGATATGCTTGGCTCTAATGAGCTGTTTGAGCAACTCGTCGCTACATACGACCCCACCGACAACGAAAGCGAATACGCCTTTTTCAAACATTCTAGTGCGTGGTTGGAATACGAGCCAGTGCGGCAGTATCGAATACTTATAGACACATACTATGATGCATCGCGTGAAGAGGCAGAAGAACTGCCTCCCTCCCTACAGATTACACTGCAGAACTGGGTTGGGGGTATCACCCTGCACGAATTGGTCGGCAGCTCACAGTTCACCAAGCATAGTTTTCTCAGTTTATCTAAACTCGAACTCTCTGGGACGACAACGAGATCTGCCCTATTTAATTACTGGCTTGCTCAATCTGAAGGTCAGATTGGATTTGAGAAGGAGGATTTGCTAACTCTTATGGGATTGACACGTGATTTAGCACGCACAGTTCCTATCAAAGCTGTACGCACGGCTGCTAAGTTGACAAAGGATAGTCTAGTTCGACTAATTCTCCTGCTATTACTTGCCAAACGAAGTAAGAATGAGCTCGATAGCTTTCTTTTACGAAAACTCTTGGAAGAGTTTGCCTTCAAGTATCACGAGGGCTCCTTAGTTAAGCTAGTGAAGTCCTATCAGATAAATCATCCGTACGTAGCTGAGTACATCTACGAAATCGCGACCGAAGATTTTCTAGCAAAACTGAATAAGCTTGCGCCACATCGATCTGATATCCCGGAGATTCGCGCTTCACTGCACGAATGGATGGCGGATTTCAGCGGTGACGATCACTATATCCAGCGGGCGCGCGCAGTGAGAATTGATCATCAAATTAATCGTGTTCGAAATGAGATCGATGATCACCGTATTTACGTCGATCCTTCTCGCTTCTCCTCATGGATCGAAGATGAAATGATGATTGAGCTGAATAATGCACTCGCATCATCAGGAACCGGAAAAAAGGGAGTTTCTGTTACTTACGACGAAACCGTTCTTTCTTATGTAATGACACAAAGCTACAACACCTTTTGCTCCAACGCGGTGTTTGGTATCGCCTCATATCTTGGCCGTCGAATTCGACATGGCACATTCCACGGGCACTTATATTCAAGCGTCATTAATCCCATCGAGAAAACTGATAAGTTTCAGCTCTTGATCACAAACCCGCAGTTTGCAGAAAAATGGAATTGTTGGAAGAACTTGTACAACATTGCAGTCGAATCGATAATTTCTGAACGCCTTCATGTTCACTCGAAGACCAAACCACATGGAGTCTTAACACCCGAAATGTATGGGCCGAGCAAGCATGAAGTGTTAGCAGCAGCAGTAAAAAACATAAGTAACAACTTCGCCGAGACCGCATCGACAGATGGCATCGATAAAACTATGATCGACTACTGTTGGCGATTAGCTGAGATTGATTTAGTGGCAGTTACTCGGTACCTGCGGGCACAGCAGTCACCCTTAAAAAACGAAAAGTTTTTGAATGATGAGTTGGTGCCAGCCGTACCACCGACCGACACGAAGCTCGCGGAGGCCTTCCGGCGCGAACTTGAACTCTCTATTGATCGCAAACTGTCAGCTATGTTTGATTGGTTCAAACGACCTTCAGTTGTTGCCCCAAAAGCCTCAGTCTCATTACTCTTCGCCGCGACAGTTGCGGAAGTGCAAGATACGATTCCCGACTTTGATCCACAGGCAGCTGACGAAAGCAAAGAGGAGATTGAGCTCGTGGGTAATTTTTATCATTTAGTTTATGACTCCTTCGCGATCGTAGTAGGAAACGCCGCGAAGTACGCCGATCGAACTCGTCCTCTGAGGCGCATGTTTGAAATAGTGCACGGAAAAGAGAAGAGTTTGGTTGTGGAAATCTCTTCGTCAATCAAGCCAACTGATGATCCAGCCAAAGTATCAGCGGATATAGAAAGGCGAAAGGCGGCCGATTTTCACGACGCAAACATGTACGATAAAAAAAGCGGTATTTCGAAGCTACAGCTTTTGGCAAGCAGTCGCTCTGACTTTAAACTTGATCGATATGAGGTAGTAGGCCGCGAGGTAAAAGTGAGACTGGTTTATGCTCTTGTACACTGAAAAAATTAATTGCCTGATTGTCGAAGATGACCCATTCAAAATGGATGGAATTCAATCATATTTAGGTGAAATTTTTGGCGATCGAATCGAACTTTTCGGATGTCAAGCCTTAGCCTCAGCGACAGCCTTGCTTGCCACGCACAAATTCGACTTAGCGATTATTGACATGTCGATTCACAGTCACGAACCCGAGGCAGGAGCAGGCTCTCCATTTCCACTTTCCTCCGGGGGATTGGACGTGCTTTTTGAGATCTCATATTCAGAGAGCAATATTCCTTGCATTATTTTGACTCAATATCCTGATATAGAAATTGAGAACCTTCCTATTCCTGTTGATCGTGCCAAAAAAGAAATACTAGAAAAGTTCGATATTAAGGTGGCTGGTTGTATTCGATATCTAGAGAATGATAGTCGATGGAAAGTAGAGATTCGTACTATCTTGGAGCAGTTATGAGGATACTTGTACTTGAGGATGAGGATGCAAAGTTTGAAGAGGTTTGTGCATACACCATCGACATTATTCCGGACGCAATTATTCAGCGTGAGAAGAACTGGTTAGACTACTCTCGAGCTGTCGCGAGTGCTAAGTTTGATCTCATTCTTCTAGATCTTTTAGTTCCACGCTCGGCTAAGGATGGCACGGTAGAAGATCACCATGAGTCGCTTGTGGAGACAACGAGGGATTACCACAGCAGATCCTTCAACACCCCTGCCATCGTACTTACCCGACACAACTTCAATATTGGTGATTTTGTTCATGATCTAAATCTAGTGGACATAACTGTGATCGCTTTTAACGATCATGGCGAATGGCGAGAGGCATTAAAGCGGAAGCTTTTGACCGCCCAACCGAAAAAGAAATTCGACGTGGTCATTGTCTGCGCACTGGAGAAAGAAGCGGCTGCATTTGAAGGTCTGACTGACAGCTGGGGACAAGTAAAGACCATTTCTGGTCTGAGTTGCCGAGAAGTGAGAATCGGCGACTACAAAGTCGTTATCGTTCGTCCGCACCGAATGGGCTTAGTTGCCTCGGCTCTCTGTGCAGCATTTGCGTTAGACCGTTTTGAGCCGCGTCTGATTTGCATGAGTGGAATTTGCGGTGGTGTTGCTGGCGAGTCTGAAATCTATGACCTTTTGATAACGCAAATTTGCCATCAGCACGATGCGGGTAAGTGGAGCGCTACGGGATTCAAATCAGAGCATTACGACGTACAGGTAGAAGTGGACGTTCAAAACAAATTAGTCGAAGTTGCCGCAGATCAGAAAATGCAAGCAGAGCTTCTGGAGGGATTGAGTCCTGGAAGATCTGAGGTGCCGAAGGGCAAGGAGCACATCACCTGCAAGATCCACTCCTGCGCCCCCACTAGCAGCGGCAGTGCTGTTCTAGCTGAGACCGGTTTGACTGCTTCGTTGAAGGTTGGCCAGCGTAAGCTTGCTGGCTTTGACATGGAGGTCTACTCCATTTACGAGGCGGCAAGGCATGCCCAGTCAAGGACTGCGTTCTTTGCAGCAAAGGCAGTTGTCGACGATGGCGGTGATAACAAGGGGGACTGCTTTCACCGTGTCGGAAGCCTGCTTTCGGCAAGGTTCGTCGTGAATGCCATACGTGCCGGTGTCGCCGACGTATGGAAGGAGTGACTTCGGCACGTGTGCTCGGCTGAGTGCGCCCGCACCTTGGGCGATGCCCTGCGGCGCAGGGAAGAGCGGCTGCGGGGGACCGAAATCCATCGTCTCAGCTCACGCTGAAGCGGATGGTGTGCAGACCTTCCCTAAACACGGTGGAGTTCAAAAATGAATGAGCAAAAGTTCAAGAATGAACGGCGTTCGACATTTAGTGCCATCAAGATGCCCTTGTGGATCCGGGTTTGTGGAACTTCGCCTTTAGCACTCGCTCACAGAGAGTGCTAACATTCTTGGAACACAC
>LNFM01012725.1_pt1 | contig 10954 bp, 10 predicted proteins | sample 596031 | NCBI WGS metagenome assembly LNFM01 (sample SAMN04254537, study PRJNA301005) | activated carbon metagenome | isolation source: dual media filters at the Ann Arbor, Michigan drinking water treatment plant | place: USA: Ann Arbor | reverse complement strand
GTTCCGCCAGGATGCGCACCGCCAGCGCGACGAGCACGCCGCCCATCACCCAGCGCTGCGCCGCCATCCACGCCGGGTTTCGTGCGAACCAGCGCGCGATGGCAGCAGCGGTCGTGATCATCCAGACATCGAACAGGATGCTGATGACGATCTGCACGCCGCCCAGCGTGACCGACTGCAGCAGCACAGACCCGCGCGCCGGATCGATGAACTGCGGGAACAGCGCAAGGTAGAACATCGCCACCTTCGGGTTCAGCAGGTTGGTGAGGAAGCCCTTCACGAACAGCGCGCGCGGAGACTCGGCGGGCAGCGAACGCGGCTCGAGCGGCGAGCGGGCCCCGGGACGAACCGTGTCCCAGGCCATCCAGAGCAGGTAGAGCGCGCCGGCGAACTTCACCGCATCGAAGGCGACCGGTACCGCGACCAGCAGTGCCGACAGGCCGACCGCCGCGCACAGCATGTGCACGATGAAGCCGGCGACCACGCCCGCCAGCGAGACCATGCCCGCCGCACGCCCCTGGCAGATCGCCCGCGACAGCAGGTAGAGCATGTTCGGCCCGGGCGTCACCACCAGCACGATGCAGGCGGCGACGAACAGCAGCAGGTCGGCGAAAGGGATGGACATGGACGGCAGCCAAGATACCCTACGCGGTCACCGCATTGAAGTGCCCACCCGACGCACGGAAGGAAGACCGATGACCGCACCCGATACTCGCCGCCGCCTCGCCCTCGGAACGATGCTCGGTGCGCCACTGGCGCTGGCCGCCACCGCAGCGGTGCTGCCGGCCATGGCGCAGGCTGCGGAGGCCGCCGAAGCGGGCGCTGCGCCGCCAGCGAAGACGCCGGCGCCACGGGCACGCGGGCTCGAGGTGTACATGGGCCTCGACCAGCGCGAACTGGACGATGCCTACGACCAGCGGGTCTGGGCGCCCAACCGCGACATCGTCACGCAGCGCATGAACAACACCTGCGACGAGGCGCGCGCGCGCCTGGGCGAACCGTTGCGCCGGGCCTACGGCGACAAGCCGGTCGAGGCGCTGGATATCTTCCGCACCGACCGGCCGAACGCGCCGATCCAGCTCTACATCCATGGCGGGGCGTGGCGCAGCAACACCGCGCGCGACCATGCCTATCCGGCCGAGACGGTGGTGCGTGCCGGTGCACACTTCATCGCGATCGACTTCGACAACGTCAACGGCACCGACGGCAGCCTGCTGCCGATGGTCGACCAGGTGCGCCGTGCGATTGCATGGACGTACCGTAACGCGAAGAGCTTCGGCGGCGATGCGCAGCGGCTGTACGTGTCGGGCCGTTCCTCGGGCTCGCACCTCGGTGCCTGCGCGGCGATCACCGACTGGAAGGCGTTCGGCCTGCCGGCCGATGCGGTCAAGGGTTACGTCCTGCAGAGCGGCATGTACGACCTGCGCGGCCCGCGGCTGTCACGGCGCAGCAGCTACGTGAAGTTCACCGACGAGATGGAGCACGAGCTGTCGCCGCAGCGCCACCTGGCGCGCATCGGGGCGCCGATGGCCGTGCTGTGGGGCTCGAACGATTCACCCGAGTTCCAGCGCCACGGCCGGGACTTCACCGCCGCCCTGCGCACGGCGGGCAAGCCGGCGCAGGGCATCTTCGCGCAGGGCTACAACCACTACGAGATCGCCGAGAGCTTCGCCAATCCGTACGGGCCGGTCGGACGCGCGGTGCTCGAGCAGATGAAACTCACGCGCGCCTAGGCTGCCGCCACGCCGGACCGGCGGCCCAGCGGACTGCGCGGCCGGATGGCACGCCGCTCGGCGGCCAGTCCGGCGGCGAGCGCCCGGTCTCCCGAGCGCGTGGCCGCTTCAAGCAGGGTGAGGTCTATCACGTCACGCTGCGCATGGCTGCCGCCGAAGCGCTGCGACGTGCTGCGGATCGAACGCAGCAGGCTCGCGGCCAGGGCATGGTCGCCGCGCTCGAACGCCTGCATCGCCCGCGCCGCCGGATGGCCGACCTCGCGCGTGAACATTGCATTGTCGACATCCGACTGCATCGCTGCCTGCTGCGCCTCGAGCAGTTGCTGCTGCGCCCGGGTGAGGCCGGCACCGACGAAGGCGATCATCGCGTGCAGGTCGTTGAACGCGTATCGTCCGGCACCGCCGACCGCGGCCCAGCGCGCGGCGATCGACTCGAACCGGTCGCCCAGCGAAACGCCGCGCAGGTGCAGGCGCCACAGCATCGCGCTGGCGTCGATCAGGTCGAGGACGACCGAAGAGCCGGTGCCGCCGATCGCCTCGTCGTACAGCCGCAGCACCTCGTCATGTCGGTCGAGTTCGAGGTGGAACAGCGCCAGGTGCCAGGTGTTGTGGCCGGCCAGGAAGCTGCCCGCCGCCCAGGTGTCGCGCGCGGGTTCGAGCCAGCCGATGCCCTCCTCGGGCGTGTTGCGCATCTCGTGCACATGCGCGACCGCATGCCAGGCCCAGCTGTCGCGCGGCTGCAGTTCGACGCTGCGGCGACCGTGTAGCTCGGCGGCCCGGTAGTCACCGGTCTCCTCGAGCCCGAATGCGTGCATGCCGAGCAGCGCATGCCAGCCAGGCACGCTGGCGTCCCACGCCGGCAGTGCACGCGCGATGCGGTCGCGCAGCATGCGCGCATCGCCGCGGAAGTAGTCGATCTGGTGGCCGACCTGCAGCGCCAGGCTGTCGCGCGGCCAGCGCAGGCTGAGGTCCTCGAGCCGCCGGCCGGCTTCGGCCCAGCGGCCGTTCGCCAGCGCACGTGCGGCGGCGAGGTGCGCGCGTTCCCGCGCGTCGGCGGGGAGGCCATCGGCGGCGTCGCAGCAGGCGAGCGCCACATCGAGGCCCGCGGGCTCGGTGCCGAGGAGGTGCAGCCAGGCCTTCAGTGCATGGGCCATGGTCATCTCCGGGCTGGCGGCCAGCGCCCGGTCGACCGAGGCGACCGGGTCGTCGACCATGCACAGCAGTTCGAACGCGGCCTGGTCATACGCAGCCAGGCTCCCGGGGCTGGCGCCGGACAAGGGATGTCCGGTGGCATCTGTCAGGGACATGGGGACCTCCTCGAGGACGGTACGGAAGCACGCAGTCTCGCGCCGGTGTCCGGATTGCACTAGAGTCGTTCGTGCAACAACCCGGTGGAATGTGCCATGACCCCGCCCCTCCGACCGTCCATGCGCCAGACCCTCCGCCCGATCACGGTGGCGCTGCTCGGCACGCCCGAAGTCAGCGCCGCCACGCTCTACGGCTTCTACGACGCGCTGTGCGGCACGCGCCGCGACTGGCGGATGCTGCACGGCGGAACGGATGTCGCCTCGCCGTTCCAGCCGCTGGTGGTCAGCGCGGACGGTCGCCCGTTCACGGCGGGCAACGGGGTACGCATCACGCCCGATGCGTCCTTCGACGACTGTCCCGTGCCCGATGTGGTCTGCATCACCGACCTGATGATCCCGCCGCAGGCACCCGCGCCGCCCTACGAGGCCGAGGTGGCCTGGCTGCGTGGCGCATGGGAAGCCGGGGCGACCGTCGCGTCGGCCTGCTCCGGCGCGCTGCTGCTGGCGCGCACCGGCCTGCTCGACGGATGCGATGCCACGTCGCACTGGGCGTACTGCGATCGACTCGCACGCGAGTACCCGCGTACCCGCTGGCATGCCGAGCGGGGGCTCGTGCTCGCCGGGCCCGATGCGCGGATCGTGATGGCCGGCAGCGGCATCGCCTGGCACATGCTGGTGCTGGCATTGATCGCGCGTTTCGCCTCGCCGGAGGACGCGATGCAGGTCGCGCGCATCAACCTGCTCGACCTGAACCAGGCCAGCCCGCTGGCCTACGCATCGCTCACCCGGGGAGGACGGGCGGCCGATGCCCTGATCGCGCGTTGCCAGTCGTGGGCCGCATCCAACTATCGGAGCGAGTCACCGGTGGCACGCATGGCGGCAGTGTCCGGACTGCCCGAGCGCACGTTCAAGCGCCGTTTCCGGCAGGCCACCGCGATGAGCCCGCTGGAGTACCTGCACACGCTGCGGCTGGAAGAGGCCAAGCACCTGCTGGAGACCACTGCCCGCCCGGTGGAGGACATCGCGAACGACGTGGGCTACCAGGACAGCACGTTCTTCAGCCGACTGTTCAAGCGCAAGACCGCATTGACGCCGGCCCAGTACCGGCGCCGCTTCGGTGCGCTGAGCAGACAGCTTCGAAACGCGGCGTCCGGACGCGGTTGAGCGAGGGGGGAAACCGCGCCCGGGGCGCGGCGCACGAGCCGACGCGACTCGCCCGCCGACGCATGCTTCGAACGTTACCCGACCGACCGCCGCCGCCGCGCGAACAGGCCGAATGCGCCAGCCCCCGTGGCGAACAGCAGCAGTGCACCCGGAACCGGCACGACCGTCGTGGTGAACGCCTGGATCTCGGAGAACCCGTGGTAGCCATCGCCGCTCGCCGTGATGCGCAGCCGGTTGGTCGTGACCGGTGCGAGCAGGCCGGAGTCGCGCGTCTCCATGCCGAACGTGTTGACTGCCGGCGCCGTGTAGGCCGGAAGCCAGTTCGCGCCGTCCCACCAGTCGATCTGGTAGACGTCATTGTCGTCGGCCTGGATGACGAACCGGTCGAGCGCGAAGGCGCCAGTCAGCGTGATGGTCGTCACCACGGGCACCTGGTTGACCGAAGGATGATCGTCCCACCACCAGCTCCCCTGGTTCCAGACGGTGCCGGTCGGAAGGAAGGCTCCGTCCACGATCGACGTCTGCGGCGCAAGCACCCCGGGGGCCCACAGCGCGTCGCGCAGCGTCCCGAATGCTCCGTTCGTAATGATGCTGAACCAGTTCCCGGGCAACACGTTGACCGAGGCGGCGACCGAAGGACTCGCACCCGTCAGCCCTGCGAGGCCGAGGACAGCGGATGCGACCGCAAGCTTGAGACGTTGACCGATGGACGGCATGGCTGGCTCCTCCAGACGTTGAGCCTTGATTATCCGGATCATCCCGACGACCGCAATACGGCGTTCGTCCTCAGATAGTCCGAAAGGACTACTGGAAACACCGGATGGCAAGTGCGGCGATGTCCCTGCCGGTCTCGTCCGCTATGCCTCCAGCCGGAAGATCGTCGTCGTCTCCAGGTCGTCCCCGAACCAGGCCATCACGCGCGCATCGCGCTTGCCGAGGTACTCGGTGCGCCCATCGACCTGGATCATCGGCACGTCATGGCCCGGCACCAGCACGCTGCCCGGCTTCTTCTGCCAGTAGCCCCAGATCGATTCGATCGATGCCGCCGACTGCGCCGCGTTGAACGTCATGTCGGTGCCGCGCGACACCATCTCGGCCCGGTTCTTGGCGGCATCGCCGGTGAACACGATGTCGCGCTCGTGGCCATGCAGCACGTACACCAGGCAGCCGGGCGTGTGGCCCGGCGCGAGGTGCGCGGTCATGCCCGGGAACACCATGTCGCCGTCGGCGGCTGCGGCCAGCGTCGGCCACCGCTTCAGCTCGCGCACGTACAGCTCCGGCACCGGCGACTCGCCCCACGGCTGTTCCGCGGCCCAGCTCAGCTCGTCCGCGCCGATCACGATGCGCGCATTCGGGAACAGCGTGAAGTTCACCGAGTGGTCGTAGTGCGAATGGGTGAGGATCACGTCGGTGACGTCGGCCGGCTTCACGCCATGCTCGGCCAGCCGCTCGCGCAGCAGCCGGCGCATGCCGAACGAGCCGGTGTCGACCAATGCCACGCGGCCCTCGCCGCGGATCAGCACCACCGAGCTCCAGCCCATGCCGCCGTGGCAGACCGCCTTGCCGGGGAATCCCTGGACGACGATCTCGATGTCGTAGTTGTCGAGTTTCATCACTGCTCCATCCTGTGTGTTCAGGGCGACCCTGGCTTGCAGTCGCCCAGGCGCTTGCCGGTGAGCTCGTTCTTCACCTGCATCGTCTTGCCCTCGGCGGTGGTCATGACCATCGTCGACTGCATCGCATAGCTGTCGCCGCTGCTGGTGACCGACCCATCGCCGGTGATCTTCATGCGGCCGGTGCATTCCATCTTCCAGCTGGTGGTGCTGCCCTGCGTGCGCTGGTCGAACACCTTGCACTGGTCGGACCCCGGCGGCCGGCTGGCCTTGGCCTGCAGGTCCTGGATCTCCTTTGCACTGATGCACTTCTTCAGCGAGATCGGCGGCATCGGCTTGGTACCGGGGACTTCGGCACGGATGGTCATCTCCCACAGTCCTTCGCGGAAGTTGCCCATGCCGGGGGGCGCGGCGGCACCTGCAACGGCGGCAGCCATCGTGGCGATCAGCCCGATGGATGCCCCCAGGGCATGCTGCGTGGTGCGGTTCAGGCTGTTCACGGGAGATCCTTCTGCGGGCGGTGCGAACGGTTTCGAGCGAGGCGGTGCCGGTACGGGATCAGCCGAGCAGCGCCTGTGCGCTGCGGCCGTGGATCCATTCCCGCTCCTCGTCGGTCAGGCGCGGGATCTTCTCGAGGTTGGCGACCGGGTCGAAGTCGGCCATGTCGAACGGGCAGTCGGTGCCGATCACCACGCGGTCGGCGCCCATCGTGTCGATCAGGTGGCGCACGGATTGCGGCAGGTGCGCGAGCGAGTCGTACCAGAATCGACGGCGATACTCGGTCGGATGCTTCGCGATGTGCTGCTTCGCCTCGGCGCGCACCTCGAAGCCATGGTCGAAGCGGCCGATCTGGTAGGGCACGAAGCCGCCGGCATGCGGCAGCACGATGCGCAGCGCCGGGCAATCATCGAGCGCGCCGCTGAAGATAAGGTGCGCGACCATGATCGTGGTGTCGAGCGGATAGCCGATGAAGTTCTGCAGGTAGTAGTCGTCCATGCCGCCCTTCGCCACGCACTGGTACGGATGCGTGAACAGCGACATGCCGAGCTGCTCGATCGTCTTCAGCACCGGGCGGAACTTCGGCGCGGCCAGCAGTTCGCCCTCGATCGAGGTGCCGGTCTCGACCATCCGGAAGCCGTAGTCCTTCTTCGTGCGCTCGAGCTCGACGATCGCGGCATCCGGATCCTGCATCGGCAGCGTCGCCATCCCCTGCAGGCGCGAAGGATGCGCCGCCACCATCCGTGCGATGCCGTCGTTGACCAGGCGCGCGGCGGCCAGGCCTGCATCGGCCGGCAGCCAGTAGCAGTACGCCGGCGGCCCGGCCGAAATCACCGACACATCGAGGCCGAGGCGGTCCATCTTCTCGACCTTGGCATCCGCATCATGGAAGGCACGGTCGAGCGGCACGGCATGGGTGCCGCGCACGATGAAGCGTCGCTCGCCGCGCTGTTCGACGCGGGCATGGAAACGGACCGGGTCCGCAGCCAGCGCATCGAGGAACAACTGGGGGATGACATGGGAGTGCAGGTCGATGCGTTGCGCCATCGGAACGTTCCGGACGAGGGTCTTGCGGCATTATCGCCCGCATCGTCCCTTCGCGCCGCCGCCGATGCCCCACCCACCGCTGCAGGCCTGTCCCGTGTGCGCCCGTGCAGCCATGGCCGCCGATGACCGGATCCTCCGGCGGCGGCTGCTGCTGGCCGGGGCCGCCGGCACGCTGCTCGCCGCCACTACTGCCGCCTGCCACGCCGCGGCGCCCCAGGCTCCGGCCATGCCGGCACCTGCCGCAGGCTGGGTCGGGCACCGCGTGTTTCCGCTGAAGGCGGGCAGCAGCGGCCGGGCGACGCGCCGGCTGATGTTCTGGTATCCATCGGCCGAACCCGATGCGCGCCTCGACTACGCAGGCCCATCCGGCCGTGCACGGCGCGATGCGCCGGCGGCACCCGGCCGGCATCCGGTCGTGCTGTTCTCGCACGGCTTCCTCGGCGCTGCCGACCAGTCGCTGTTCATCACCGAGAACCTCGCGCGCATGGGCTACGTGGTCGCCGCGATCGACCACGAGGATGCGGTCGAGCGCGGCACGCGCATCGAACTGCCGGACGTGCTGCGCCCGGGCAACTGGACCGACGCGACCCAGGTCGATCGGCGCAACGACCTGGTCGCGCTGCTCGACCGGCTGGAGGCGCTCGACAGCGATCCGGATGCGTTCCTGCATCGCCGGCTGGACCTGCAACGCATCGGCGCCATCGGCCATTCGCTCGGCGGCTATGCCGTGCTCGGGCTGGCCGGCGCCCGCACCGCCTGGCGCGACCCGCGCCTGCGCGCGGTCGCCGGGCTGTCTCCCTATGCCGCGCCCTACCTGCTGCCCGGGGGCTTCGGCGCGATCGGCATCCCGGTGATGCTGCAGGGCGGCAGCCACGACTTCGGCATCACGCCGCTGCTGCCCCGCTTCCATGCGCTGCTGCGTGCGCCGAAGTACCTGCTGGTCCTGCGCGCCGGCAACCACCTGGGCTGGACCGATTTCGCGATCGCCGGCCGCGATACGGTTGGCGCCATCCGCAGCGGGAACACGCGCTGGATCTTCGACTACCTGCTCGCCTTCCTCGACCAGCACCTGCGCGGGCTCGACCGCGGTGCATTGCTGCGGCGGCCGAATCCGGCGCTGGAATCGTTCGAGTCAGACCCGGGCCGCGTTCAACGCAGCGGCCAGCCGGCACGTGAGGCGAGCCCGCGCAGCCGCGCAGACTCCGCTTCGATGAACGTGGCGAACGCGGCCGGCGTGCTGGCCAGCGGCCGATAGCCAAGCTCGGCCAGGCGATCCGGCATCCCCGGGCGCTGCAGCGCCAGTGCGACCTCGGCCTGCACCCGGGCGCCGATCGCGGCCGGCGTGGCCGAGGGCAACCACAGGCCGTACCACCCGGCGACATCGATGCCGGCGACCTTCGATTCGACCAGCGTCGGCACCGCTGGCAGCGTTGCCAGCCGAGCCGGGCCGGCCACCGCCAGCGCGCGCAGCTTCGAGGCGCGCAGCGCTTCGCCGGCCTCGCGGGCATCGACGAAGGCCAGCAGCGTGCGTCCGGCCAGCAGTTCGGCCAGCGAGGATTCGCCCGCCGGCAGCGGACGCGGCGACAGGGCCGGACCGAGGGCGGCACGCAGCAGGCCGGCAGCCAGCGCGATCGACGGATCCGGGTCGCCTGCGCCCAGTTCGAGCGTACGCACCTTCTGCGCAGCCAGCGCGGTGAGTTCGCCGATGTTCCTCACCGGCAGGCTCGGGTGCACGGCCAGCAGCGGCCCGTCGCGCACCGCCACCTGGGTCACCGGTTGCAGCGCCTTCGAGAGGTCGAACGGCAGGCCGGCGCGCAGCGCGGACAGGGGAAGATGATCGTCGGCCGCGAGCCAGGCCAGCCCGTCCGGTGCCGCTGCCGCGATCGCTTCGGATGCGACCCGGCCACCCTCGCCCGGCCGGTGCTCGACATAGACCTGCTGCCCGAGCGCTTCCACCAGCCGGTGCGACAACACCCGCGCGAGGATGCCGGCCGGCGTCTCGGGGTCGGCGGCGAAGTACAGGCGGATGGACGCGGCCGGCCACTGCGAGCGCTCGGCGGCACTGTCTGGCGATGCGAGCGCCGGTCGCACCGGTGCGGACGCGGCCGCCGCCGGCGGTCCCGACGCCGGGCCTCGCGCCGGTGCGACGACGCCGCGCGACTCGGCTGCGCACGCCGCCGCAGCCACCAGCACCAGCGGCAACACCGCCACGGCTTGCAGGCCTGCGCGCAGGCTGAACCGCAGTCCGGACCGCTGGCCGAAGCGCAGCCCGAACTGCAAGCCGAACTGCAGGCGACCCACGGCCCGCGCGATCAGCCAGCCTCGCCGAGGAGCGTGTACGCCGTCCGGCAGCAGATCTGCTCGCGCTCCTGCGGCGTGAGGCGCGGCACCGCGTCGAGGTTGGCGATCGGCGTCTCGTCGCCCATGTCGTAGGGCGAGTCGGTGCCGAGCACGCAATGATCGGCACCCACGCTGTCGATCAGGTGCCGCGTCGACTGGGGGTTGTGGGTCAGGCAGTCGAAGTAGAACTTCTTGAAGTGATCGACCGGCGAGGTGGTGGACAGCGCGCGCGCTTCCGGCCGCACCGAATGGCCGTGGCGGAAGCGGCCGATCTGGTAGGGCACGTAGCCGCCGCCATGGGCGAGCAGGAAGCGCAGCTTCGGTACTTCATCCAGCGCGCCGCTGAACATCATGTTCGCGGTGAAGATCGTGGTCTCGAGCGGGTTGCCGATCATGTTGATCAGGTAGTACTTGTCGAGGCCCATGTCGGTGCACCACCAGTTCGGGTGCACGAACACGAACACGCCGAGCTGCTCGGCGGTCTTGAACAGCGGCCGGTACTTCGGGTCGGCGAGCTGCTGGTTGTTGACCATCGCCTGCATCTCGACCGCCTTGAACTTGTACTCGCGCACCGCGCGCTCGAGTTCGGCGATCGACGCATCGACGTCCTGCAGCGGCAGGCTGGCCATGCCGCGCAGGCGGTCCGGCCGCTTCGCCACCATCGCGGCGATGCCGTCGTTGTGCAGCTTCGCGATCTTCAGGCCGATCTCCGGCTTCGTCCAGTAGTAGAACGTCGGCGGCGCGGCCGAGATCATCGAGATGTCGATGCCCTTCTTCTCCATCGCCTCGACCTTGGCGTCGGCGTCGTAGTACTCCGGCACCAGCGGGAAGCTGTTCTCCTTGCGCACCACGCGGCGCTTCGCGCCCTCGCCCTCGATGCGGGTGTCGAAGGTCGCCTGGTCGGCGAGGACGGCGTCGATGACCCCCTGCGGGATCACGTGGTTGTGCAGGTCGATTCTCTTCATCGAAGCTCCGTGGATGTCGGTTCAGGCTGCCGGCGCAGGCCGCCCGGCGGCGAGCGAGCGCGAAGTATAAGGGCTCGCCCGGTTTATACTGCGCGCCCGAATCCAACGAACCGCACAGCCGGAGGAGTCACCCGAATGAGCACTACCCAGAACACGATGCTGGTCGTCGGCGGCGGCATCATGGGCGCCGGCATCGCGACCTCGTTCGCATCGGCCGGCTGGACCGTGCACGTGATGAGTCCGTCGCAGAAGACGCGCGACGGCCTGCCGGCGAGCATCCGCACCGG
>LNFM01012722.1_pt1 | contig 10955 bp, 11 predicted proteins | sample 596031 | NCBI WGS metagenome assembly LNFM01 (sample SAMN04254537, study PRJNA301005) | activated carbon metagenome | isolation source: dual media filters at the Ann Arbor, Michigan drinking water treatment plant | place: USA: Ann Arbor | reverse complement strand
CCGTGTACATGTTCCGCGGAAGCGGGAAAAGAATTCTGCTCTGACGCATGCCGCAGCTCCCGCACCGAGGGAAAGGCTTGCGGCTGTAACCATCCGGGCTGTCAGGCCACCAGATAACCACTGGTGGTCTGGCACCGGCGCAATTGTTCAGTATCTTTTTGAACAAATCCTCCCTTTGATGCCCACTTCCGTCGCTTTGATAATTTATTGGGTGTCCGCACGGTCGCGGAAGCTCATAGCCTAGCGACGGTGCGCGGGGGTCTCTGCACTATGGCCCGGCAATGACGGAGATGTCGGCCAGACTTGCCTCTCCGTACCCTCCAAACGGAGTTTAGCTCGGTGTAAGAAAGCGCAGAATCAACTCGCCAGTGCATAACGCTCAGCCGCGTCTAGCCAATGCGTGAAAGACCTCGTTGGGCGTTGAACGCGGTAGCCCCGCCGTCCTCCGTTCCAAGCCAGTTCCCGGCTAACCGTCCCTTGGCTGAATCTCCAGTGCCTAGCCGATCTCGGCCTGGGTCCTGCCCGCCTTTACGCAAGGCATACTTACGAAAAGAAATACAGCGGTCAATATGTCGTGATCGAGGTTTTGAGGAAGCGCGCATACGTCGCAGGTGCGTAAATTCGTGTGGGGTTGCCCGCGTCCGTTGATAGGGAATACAGGAGGCTTTCAATGCGCTCTTTCTAATGAAGGGCTTTCGTACGACGAGCTTCTGGTGGGGTTGCCGGGATTCGGTCATGGGTTTGTCTCTTGGGCACTTTCAGCATCAGGGATGCGCACGACGGAAGGAACCGAGGCGACTTTCTGCGAGCTACAGCAAAAGATGGTGAGAACATCCGCACGATGATGGACGACACTCCACGTTGCCTTCTACGTCCAGTTGATGAGATGGCCTCTCTGGCTCCGCATCCAGTTGACCCCATGCGAAAGCACTCCACTCCCCCGTTTCATGTTTCACGACCAGACATGTGATCTTCTCTAGTTAATGCTGAACTGAAAATCCAGACGTTGCCTCTTCAGTCAGACTCTTTTGGGTCTGAGATCTTTGCGATCGCTGTTCAATGGGTAATTGTCCTGTGGCGCTGGCAGGCCCTTCAAGGACAACCTCGGTCATGAGCCCATTTCGGGTGGACACCACTTGACCTGCCTCCTGTCGAGCAATAAGAAGATCGAGTTGCAACCATCCGTTCTTATGCTGTGCACTGAGCGCATTCCTTGCGCTTCGCATTTGAGCCGAAAGATCCATGCTGGCCGCTTTCTGCAGGCGAGGCTTCAATTCAAGGTCCACCGTCTGCCAATAACCGATTTTGACTTGATCCAACGCGGTCTTGGATTCGGCAGCCATTTCTATATCCGATATTGAGATGACATTTCCGTCTTGTTCGAGGCGAGGCACACCCCAGTAGTACACGGTGCCCTTTACGGCTCCGCTCGTGTTGACAGACAGAAGCGTCCGACCATTCCCATCGGAGGCCGTCACGTGTTCAATCAAGAGATTATCCCCCAAGATAGTGGGAAGTTTCACTTGTTGATGGAAAAGCCGCTGCTGCAATTGCTGACTGACTAGGGTATAGGGGACTGGAACTGTCAGTAGGATTTTATAAGGTTGTCTCTCTAGTGTTGAGACGATGGATCGGTCTATATGCATTTTTATCGGACGAGCAGCCTTGACGGGTGGACATGCAGTCTGAGTGAGCGCAATGGGTATTTGTTTACTGACGCTCGTAATCGTGGTCCGATTCGCCGACCCTTCCATAGAACCGACGATGAACTCTTGAACCTGGCTGTAGAAGCACACTTGCATGTTGTCGTGGCCAACGGCAATCGGCTGTTGTAGTCGTTCCAATACAAGGTTCAGTGGGAGCGTATAGGCCGCTCGGTCGACCGATTGACTAAACCGTCGCGTGAGAGCCTCTCGATCAAGTATTTCAGCAAGCTGATCTTTTACAGGGATCTTAAACATGTTGCAGCTGCTGTCGCTTTCAGGCTTTAGGTCGATCGTGGTTCGGGGATCGATCAGTATCACGACTACACTCTGCTCCTGCTCCTTGATCGAGAGCCGTCCGGTGCCTTCGATCACCGGATAGAGCGGATCCAGACGACAGGCGCGTAGAGCGGGTGATTCAATTTCTCCTTTGTAGGTGGCATGGTATTTCACGATCCCATCCTGTATGTGTACTTGCGGTTCACCGTCTCGTACGAATTGCCACCTATAATCAGCTCCGAGGGGATTGCCCTCCTCCGTAAAACGTTCAGGGAGCATGGCTTGGATAACCTGTATCAATGGAGACAGATCCGCAGTTACACTGACTGGAAGAGTTGATTCAGGGGCGTGGGTCTGCTTAGTGCTTGGGGAAACCGATGGGATTGCGGGAGCTGCACTCCCCAGATGAGGCGGCGATTGCGGTTTTCCTGGATCAGGCGGAATGGTATGACTGCAGCCCACTAGCATGAGAGAAATATTCAGTAAATGAATAATGAACATTGAGGCGGTCTTCATCTGACATCCTCCCATGACTTAATCCTACCTGGAAGAAGCTCGTGATCTTCTGCGGTTAGAACTAAGGCGTCTTGAATGATAAAAGCTTGTATTGCATAGCTCACATTCTTCCTTTGATCCTATTAACATTAATAGCGCTTTATCGTAAAACCAGAAGCTCGGCAGGTCCCTAGGCTCCTTCTGATGAGTGGGGGGTCCACTCGTGCGAGAGTGGAAATACTAGGAGCTATCTGGTGTGACCAGTCGGCAGCTGGCAGGCAAACGATGGCGATACGGTGGGGGGAGTTTCTCCACGATTGGTTCATAGTGTATCGTCTCCTCGTTTGTTGGGGATTGGCTGAGCCACGCCTCAGCTTGCTCATCCCACCATGAGAACAGAGGCCGAGCATCTGGGAGAAGCCCTGCCGGCAGACGCGCCGAGAATGGAGAATTAAGTAGTCCCAAGAAGCAGACCAAACCGAAGAAAATCAATCAGATCACTTTTTAGGAGTCGTTCAAGCCTGAGATCGGTCTAAACCGTCAGAATCTTGGTTGCAGTTGGTTGTAGAGTTGAGGACTTTTTACCCCGTTTTGCCCTGATTTGCCGAGCTAAGTGTTGATCTTGTTGAGGTGGTGATGAGTTGGAGCAATTCGTGAGTCTCCAACTGACTGTTGCGGTGGTTTGATAGCCTCATGCCATGCAGCGTTCACCGAGCAGCAGTACACTTGCGGCCGATTGGATTCGGCGCCTGCCTATCAGCAGAAAAGTTCGAGCACGCGGCTGGTTCGACGACCAGAATCATGATGCGGTTTTTCACGTCTCGAGCACTCGATCGACCGGCCTCATCAGCAAGGGATCAGGCTGCAGCAACAGAAGCGGACGTGAGGAGTACCATTCAATAAACCACCAAGTGTGCTAATTCCGGTGTCTCACCGGAGGGGTTCACCCCATTCGACTGTGAAAGCATCAGAATCACTAGAATTACACGCAACGAATAGAATGTGCTAAGTCCATGAAAGTTATTGTAAAAGCGAGAAACAAGACGGAAAATCAGGGCATTAAGAAACTCCCTCTTACGGCCTCATAACCCAAAGGTCAGAGGTTCAAATTCTCTCCCTGCAACCAAACCTCACCTCGTATCTTAACTCGTATCCAATTTGCCCCTGGCTTCTGTAACTGAACCAAGGGATTCGTTCGTTCGCAACCCGCACTACAAAAAAGTAGAGGGCTGGTTCGGATCGGAAGGCATGGGGTGCGTCTTTTCTCCGTGACGCTTCTCCGGGGGAAGATCGAGGCCGCGCGAACCGGGGAGAAAGCCGATTCATCGGGGGCGACCCTAGCGGCCTCGGAGGGGACTATACCCGGGGATTTCGAAAAAGGGAAAGAGGTGGGGGAAAGCAGAGGACATCTGGGCAGTTATAGTGCTCGCGGTCCTTCGCTATGTTCCGTGCCGGTCCGTCACCATCAACATATCTCGGACCGACTCCGCTATAATTTTCATATCAAGCATGAACGATAGCCGCTTGACATAGTAGAGGTCGTATTGCAGCTTCATATGGGCATCTTTCACAGAAAAACCATCGGGCAATTTGACCTGCGTCCACCCCGTGATACCGGGCCGGACCGTGTGGCGCAAATCATAATAGGGAATGGTTTCTTGCATGTAGCTCGCAAACATTGGCTACTGCGGGCGTGGTCCGACAAGACTCATCTCCCCTTTCAGGACGTTGATCAACTGCGGAAACTCATCGATACGAGTCTCTCGCAGAAGCCACCCAATGCGGGAGATCTGTGGGTTGTCCGTTTGCGCCATTGATCGAAACTTCCACATCGAAAATGGCCGCCCGCGCAATCCGACCCGGGCTTGACGATAAAACACCGGCCCTGGCGATTCGATCTTAATCAAAAGCGCGACGAGTAAGAATAGTGGTAACAGCAACAGCAATCCGCTAGCTGAGACTAGTATGTCAACAAACCGTTTCGTGAGACTCAAATCGTCTCTTAGCTTTTCGCACTCATCCGCCAGCACCGAACGTTTCCGATACAATGAAATCGCCATCCAGAGCTTCGAGAGGTCGCCTGGAATATCTTCGAGAAGTGCGCTCCATTCCTCAAGCATTCGCGGTCTGAGCTTCTCGGGTAATTTCCGTGCCGTGGCGCAAACAATTTTCCGTGCCAGACCTCGGCACCAGGCGCCTATTTCGGCAGCCAGTAAGTTTCCGAACAGCCCAAGCAAGAAATTGCCCATCGCCGTCTAATGTCCTCCGACAGGAACAGGATTGCTCAGCGGGTGAGCGATATTCGTCAGGAGTCTACGAGCCGTCTGTGCCCCGTGTGGGGTGATCTTGTAAAGACGCCGCCGAGGACGCCCCGCTTCATTCGGCTCCACATCTTCCCATTCGCTTTCCAACAAACCGTATCTCTCGAAGCGCAATAGAATGGGATACAGCGTGCCGGTTGAGAGATTTGCGATCTTCAGTAAATCAGCACCACAAAGCGATTTGCGTGGTCGGTCGAGAAAGGCGCGTAGGACGAGAAGTCCTTGGTAACTCAATCGCGGTGTTTCTTTATCATTCATAGTTGTAAGTCTACATAGGGGGAACGCTTACGTCAAGTAGATGAGAGAGTCTCGGCTTGTCCGAAGACGACAGGCCGACTGGCCACAGGCCCACCTGCCCAGCGCCTTACCTCATGGGCGCGTCCAGCAACTCGCCATGAGTAGCCGATGACGTTCCAAATAGGATAGCTACAGAATAAAGAACGAGCTAAGTGGCAGAAACCTCGGAGCTTCCGGCATCTGCGGAAGGCGGTGCTGAACCTGCGGATTCTGAAGTCGCCGCAGGAGCCAAAAGCAACTGACCAAAGACATACCTTCCGATGGACTCCCCTAAATACCTCTTAAAGTTCACCTGAAGATCGCTGGTAGGATCGAAGCGTTTATCTCTGGCTTTCAAGTATTCGCCTAATTCCTCCGCGATGGACTTCATCTCTTCTCTGGTCAGGGGGGTGCCAATGTCGCACCCAACTTCTGCATAGACTCGGTGCCACGGCTTAATCCATAGGCTAGGCCAGAGGATTCGCCCTGACCAATTCGCCTTGAGTTTGTCACCAATTACTGCCCGATCCTGTGAAGCCGATGTATTCACATATAATTCCGCTAGCGTACGTGCCAGCTCTAGGACCGCGTCAATATGTTCGCGTACCGTTTTGACTGGAACCTTAGATGGCAATTGACCAGTTCTGTGGACAATATGATTTCTCCACGTCACAGCTTGGAGCACGTGATCAAGTTTTATGTCCTTGAGATATGATTCGTGCATCGTCAGGTCAAGAATGCCAGCGAGACGTGGCGTCAACCCGAAATCGTGCCGCAAAAATGAGTCAATTCGCTTGTCTGGCATTTTCTTGATTGTTGCGAGATAACACCTCAAATATCTCGTTAACACTATCTCCAGTCCGATCACCGCGTCGACAAGGGCTAGACGAAAGTTGCAGGTGCGCAAATGCCCGATCGTATTCGTCAAAAACTCATCTTCTGGTGCGATCTCTAGATTGTCCTCCAGCACTTCCTTGATTCGCGACCAATAAAACATTTTTAATTCCGGCATTGGGTCAAAACCCGACGCAAAACCGGATCGACCGAAAATCCCAAAAAGCAAGCCGTATTTCCCCTCCGAAATAGGCGGAAGTGGGTTGGTCCAGGCATCCCCCTCGGATGATATCTCTGGTTTCCAACTGCGCAAAATTTCTTCTAGTGGCACATTACGCGGTAGCGATTCAGGAAGCTCTGGCACGAAGCCCACATTGCGTACGACGCGGATTGCCTTCATTGCCGCCCCTTCAATGAGATCCAACAGATCTTCGTGATCTGGAGATGTAATGAGATCTGTGATCGACCTATATGATCTTTCCGTTTCCTTGATAATGAGTAGGGCGTGCGTCGTTTGGCTATACCACTGAGTATACTCATCAGGCTTAGTCCAAGTGGCCTTCTTAACCTCGCCGCCTTCAAGGCTAAGCGTTATTGCAAAATGTTGGTAGCAGAAGGAGACCGATACACTTTCAAGTTGGTCTTCTGAGCTGCTGCAGAGGAAAAGTCGCTGGGGAATTTTGACCCGTAACATCATGGCAAGGAAGTTTACTCGGTAGAATACGGCAGGACAAGGCGAGGCCCTCTTCAGAAGTACCCCTACAACTGCTCCTAGCTCAGCAATTCACGCCGCCAACGCGATGGTCACGGAGGGGGTTAAATCGTGACCGAATCGCCTCCCTGCAGCCAACGTTTTAAATTATTTTCAACAACTTCCTCTCGACATCTCCCACAGCTGAGGCAGTCGATCAGGATCATCGTGTGGAATGCCGGTGCAGTACATAGGGAATCCGCTAGGATTCCAGACGAGCCAATGCAGCTAGCATGGGTCTATCAGACACATTATTAGGAGGGCGTGATGTTAGGACTCTTGATCGCAGCGCTAGGAAGTCTCACCGGGAGGACCAAGCGCCAAGTGGAACAAGCCAAGGCGGACGAGTTAAGGGCGGAACTGGAACGAGCGAAGGGCGAAGCCAACGAAGGACATCAAAAGGTTGATCCAGGCCCGCAATCTCCTCCTTGACATCCTCGGCGCATCGGTTCAGGATAAAATTCTACTTCTAACCCACATCTGCCGACGGCTTCATAGAAGGCCTGACCGCCGACTTGTGTGAGAAAGGCGGTCGTCCGATGATTCCTCTTCGAAAAGAGATCAAGGACTATTCCAGCGCTTGCGAGCACCTCATTTCTGCAGCGGCTTCGCCAGATTCCATTCCTTTTACTCAGGACGAGATTGATTGGATATCGTATTACACTGCTGAGATGACCAACCTTGTCGATCAGCTGGTGCGGATTTCAAAGACTCAGGTCCTTCACGAACGGGAATCGATGCAAGAGTTCGCCATCGCCTCCGAGGCCTTGTTCCTAACGGATGGCTTTTCGGAAAGGGAGAAAGACAGCATCCGCCAATCGGTCTCCGATGTAGCAACACAGGTTCTGGATGAACAGAAAGAGCCCGCATTCGTGTAGTGCAAGGCTCACCTCAATTCACGCTGTTAGGGCAATGGTCACCGTGGGGTTAAATCGTGACCGAATCGCCTCCCCGCAACCAACCTTTTCTACATTTCCTTTCAATACCTTAGAACCCATTCCATCGCAACTTCCCCTGCAGTGCAATTAGCCGATTGCGCTAAAACTGTGCTGCCTTCGTCCGGAACTTGATTAAGAATCCCGATGCCAGCAGGTACACTCTCCGGATGGTAATGTGCTTCTCGCATGGCCATCGAAATTGCCTGTGATCACATTGCGATGAGGGAGCATCAAGGCGACGATCTGGCAGAATGTCAGCGAGAAGAGACCGTTCTTCGCGACGACCTTCTTCCGACCGTTCAAGGATCAGGCCGGTGCCTGGCGCAACGGAACCTCATTCGGTCTCAAGGATCTCGAGGCGCTCATGAACGTCGCCTTTGAGGCGAAGGAGTGGATGACCGCTCACACGCTGCTCGGCTCGGTCACGTTCTGCGTGGAACCAGGCATCGGTAGGCAGAAAAGGTACCCGGGAGTCTTTCACATACGAGGCAAAATACGTTCTTTGGTCTTCCCTGGCGATCCAATTCTTGAAAAACAAAAGGGATCAGATGATCATCACTCTCTTGCTAATTAGGCACGCTGAATGAGATGAAGGACACGAAACCGAGGGGCCGACGAATTAAGTCTCAATCCGCAAGGACGCTGAGGCGGTATTACGGAAATACTCCTCCAAGAACCTTCAAAGAGTGGCGATGTTCATTCCCTTCAACCCGGTGGACTCTCCATGGATTGAACGATTTCATGTGTTCTAATTCCTCCTGAGTCGACTGCGGTAAATGCCGCATGAAGTGTAGAAGCTTCCAACTTATTCGGTCCTTGTTCATGTCGCCGTCTTCCCAGGCCAGCATTGAGGTGAACCGGATCCCGATATGAATAACAAAGAACGGTTCGCAGTAAGGCAGTACGACTCCACTCCTCCGATATCTGGAGTAACGAACGAAGACAGCGACTGCGCTACAAGGCAGAGTACCTATACGTTCTCGATCTTCCACCTTCCATCGTCGCGTTCGACTTTCCACAAACTCTTCCCGCTGAGAAGAACACATCCTCTTGACATGTTCAGAAGCCACCAAAAAGTTCTTCTCCGCCGGAAGCTATACAAGACTTTTCTCAGCTTGCTCATCGCCAGTCTATGCTTTTCAGGGGGAGCAGTGTGGGGTGAAAACCACGAATACCGCCAGCCTCACTCTGCTGGGCCCTGGTTCACTGGTACGCTACTTTCGACTCGAGGCCAAACACTCGATCAAGGACACGCCGTTGCTGAACCATACGTCTATTTCACGCGATATGGTGGATTGTATAACGATAATTGGCGCATTCAATCGGCCACCGCCTCTCGGACCATCATCCAGGAAACATATTTCATTTATGGCTTAACGAGCCGGATTGATATCCAGATCGCGCCGCAATGGGTCGAAAATTCTTCCGAAGGCGAATCCCTTTCCGGATTCGGCGACTTTCCACTCCAGCTTGGCTTTCAAGTCCTGAAAGGCCGTTCCGATTCCTGGTTCCCCAATGCTCGGGTTTGGGTTCAGCAAACATTTCCGACTGGACGTCATAACAATCTCCCTCCGTCTACAATCGGTCTGGGAGGGACCGGAGGCGGCTCTTTTGCGACGACGTTGGGCATCGCAGTGCAGAAAGCCATATGGCTGGGAGGGGATCATGTGTTCAGGTACCGTGTGAATGCGACATACAGCTTCCACTCACCCGTGACAGTGCGCGGATTCAATACCTACGGCGGAGGATTTAACACCGAAGGTCAGGTCGATCCAGGATCCGTAACCACTCTGACAGTCGCTGGAGAGTATAGTCTCACACGACACCTGGTCCTCGCGCTCGATATCGGGTTTCAGACGATCAATGCGACGCATTTTTCTGGCACACTAGGGGTTGGTCTGAGCGGCGAACCGGCGATCGTTGGAGCTGGTTATAGCAATCTGCTCACGATTGCTCCGGCCATGGAATATAACTTTAATCAGCACGTCGGTCTTATTGCCGGCCCCTGGTTCAGCCTAAGAGGTAGAAACACGTCTGAGTTTTTCGGAGTTGTAGCGGCTCTTTACTTGTTTCTGTAAAAGAATGCTGACGCAAACTTCACGATAGGATCCGCCCGACACCTGCAACCTCAGTGTTCACGGACCACCCCGGCCAGAGACGGGAGGGTTCCGTCATGCGGCTAAGCCTTCTTGCTCCACATTGGCCACAAAGGTTGAGCCGCGACCTTTGAGTTCGTGATACTCGCGCTGGTCCATCACTTGTATCGACAGGATCACTCCGTGAGTTTGATTCATTTATAAAAGCGAGAAACCAAACAAAAAATAAGGGTATTACGAAATTCCTCTTTACGGCCTCATAAACCAAAGGTCAGAGGTTCAAATCCTCTCTCAGCAACCAACATTTTCTATCTTTCCTTTCAATAGCTTAGAACCAATTCTCTCGCAACTCATTTGGTCCCTAAAGCGCTGAGATGCTTCCCTCTCCCGTAAATCAGGTTATTGTTGAAACTCGACACATTTCACGTAGACTTCGACAGGCTTCTTGTTCAGTGTGATGTTCTTTGAAGGGGATGTATGGCCAGCATATTAGTAATTGATGATGAAGCTCCCATTCGCGCGTTGTTGTCCACGGCTCTTCAATCGGCAGGATACACTGTGGTCGAAGCAGCTAACGGGCGCGAGGGCCTAGGGTCGTACCGTCAGAGGCCGGCGGACTTGGTCATCGTGGATCTTCTGATGCCTGAATTGAATGGGTCCGATACGATCATCGAGCTTACGCGCGAATTCTTGGACATCAAGGTCATTGCCATCTCAGGGGTATTCGGTGAGGAACACCTGCGGAAGACGGCCAGACTGTTAGGCGCACGACGGACATTGCGCAAGCCCTTCGGAATTGAGGAACTGCTGAGCGCCGTCCGATATGAGTTGGCGCACTGATCCTCTCAGCTGTCAGAGGCAGCGAGATCTCGAGCAGCAATCGCCTCCCTGCCATCCGGATTAAGCTGTCTGACCTTGTCCAGCTCATAACCCAAAGGTCAGAGCTTCAAATTCTCCCCTGCAATCAATCTCCGAATCTCCATCCATCTTGTCCTGAATCCTATTGCGCCCCCTGCACCTCATCCAATCAACTCTTACGTTTGTAATCTGCCCCATAAAACAGGCGAGGGCTGGTCCGGATACCCGAACCAGCCCTCTGATTGTAAACCCTCAGTAAGGGTCACATGTTGATTCGTCTGCTTAGTACCCGGACTTCGCCTTGGGATTCACCTGGCTGGGGAACGGGTCCAGAATGGTCTTGGGCGCGTTGTTCCAGATCACGTCCGCCAGATTCGACATCCGGCTCACAATCTGCGCCGCGA
>LNFM01012721.1_pt1 | contig 10956 bp, 9 predicted proteins | sample 596031 | NCBI WGS metagenome assembly LNFM01 (sample SAMN04254537, study PRJNA301005) | activated carbon metagenome | isolation source: dual media filters at the Ann Arbor, Michigan drinking water treatment plant | place: USA: Ann Arbor | reverse complement strand
CATGAACGCAGCAGAGCACCCCGGCGGCCTGCTCCTGCGCCACTTCAGGCACGCAGACGGCAACGAAGACCCGAACGTCCGCAACGGGCCGAAAGCTGTCAGCACGCTCACGGCAGCGGCAGCATGACGCGTGCATGGAATAGGTCGGCCTGGCCGTCCTTGCCGGGCTCGCGCCAGACGTCGAACTGCGCACCCACGTCGTGCAGCAAGCGCAGACGCTCGCGCACGTTGTGCAAAGCCATGCCGTGGCCGGGCTGTCCGGGATCGCTGGCCAAGGTGTTGCTCACCGTCACCACCGCCTGGCCACGTTGAACAACGGCCTTGACCCAAACGCGACCGCCGCGTGTGGCCGGCTCGATGCCGTGGCGCACCGCGTTTTCCACCAACGGCTGCAGTACCAGCGGCGGCACGCGGGCGCCGTGCACACGCGGGTCGATGTCCCACTGCACCGCCAGGCGCGGGCCGAAGCGCACCTCTTCGATGGCCAGGTAATGGCGCGCCAACGCGATCTCTTCTTCCAGCGACACCGACGCGCCCGCCTCGGCCAGCGCGACACGGAAGAGTTCGGCCAGATCCTCCAGCACCGCCTCGGCACGCGCCGGGTCGACCCGCACCAGCGCCAGTGCCGTGTTCAGCGCGTTGAAGAGGAAGTGCGGGCGGATGCGTGACTGCAGTTCGGCCAGCCTGGCGCTGGCATTGGCCGGATGCCAGATGCGTGCGCGCAGGTCGAGCCAGGCCCACAGCAGCGCGGCGAAGCCGATACCCGACAGGGTCACCGCCGCCAGTTTCAGGCCATGGCCTTCGCCGGCCAGCCCGGCCCAGGCCAGCGGCCACCACGCCAGCAGCCCGGCCGCACCACCCAGACCCAGCACCGTGGCGGCGCGGGCCGCGGCGCCCAGGGCACGCAGCGGCCGCTGCAGCGCACACACCGCCACCAGCCACAGCAGCGTGCCCGCCACGCCGCCGAAGGCGAACACGGCCTGGCGCGCGCCCCAGGTGGGTAGCGTGTGTGCACCGCTCAGCGCGGCGATGGCCAGCACGGCCTGCACCAGCAGCACCGCACGCAGCGCCAGCGCAGAGTGGCACACGTCGAAGCTGGCCGCGGCCTGCGCGTGCAGCCGCCCGCGTTCTTCGGCCAGGGGGTCGAAACGTGTGCTGGCAAAGCCGGAGCTGGGCGTGTCCGACGGGCGCGCGCTGTCGGGCCACAGGCTCGCGGGCCTGTCGACGGTGGACGTGGAGTCGGGCTCGGTCGGGGCCGGGTGGCTCATCGGAGGGTAGGGCCTGGCGTTGAAGCGCGGGGAGGGGGCCTGGGGGTGCCCGGATAATACGGAGCTTCCCCCCGCACACGCCCGCACGGGCGCCCCGCGCATGTCCGACGACCGTTCTTCCGACCCCTTGGCGAACAAGCACCAGGCCTGGTCTGCCCTGTTCAGCGAACCGATGAGCGAACTGGTGCAGCGCTACACCGCCAGCGTCGGTTTCGACCAGCGGCTGTGGCGCGCCGACATCGAAGGCAGCCTGGCGCACGCCGAGATGCTGGCCGCGCAGGGTGTCATCGGCGCGCAGGACCTGGCACACATCCAGCGCGGCATGGCGCAAATCGTCGACGAGATCGAAGCGGGCCGCTTCGAGTGGAAGCTGGCGCTGGAAGACGTGCACTTGAACATCGAGGCGCGGCTGACGGCGCTGGTGGGCGACGCCGGCAAGCGCCTGCACACCGGCCGCAGCCGCAACGACCAGGTGGCCACCGACGTGAGGCTGTGGCTGCGTGGCGAGATCGACAAGCTGGCCGTGCTGCTGAAGGCCATGCAGCAGTCGCTGGTGGCGCTGGCCGCCGAGCACACCGACACCGTGATGCCGGGCTACACGCACATGCAGGTGGCGCAGCCGGTGAGCTTTGCGCACCACCTGCTGGCCTACGTCGAGATGTTCGCGCGCGACGCCGAACGCCTGGCCGACGTGCGCAAACGCGTGAACCAGCTCCCGCTGGGCGCCGCCGCGCTGGCCGGCACCAGCTACCCGCTGGACCGCGAGCGCGTGGCGAAGACGCTGGGCTTCGACGGCGTGTGCCAGAACAGCCTGGACGCCGTGAGCGACCGCGACTTCGCGCTCGAGTTCAGCAGCTTCGCCGCCATCACGATGGTGCACGTCTCGCGCCTCAGCGAAGAGATCGTGCTGTGGATGAGCCAGAACTTCGGCTTCATCGACCTCGCCGACCGCTACTGCACCGGCTCGTCCATCATGCCGCAGAAACGCAACCCCGACGTGGCCGAACTGGCCCGCGGCAAGAGCGGGCGCGTGGTGGGCCATCTGATGGCGCTGCTGACGCTGATGAAGGGCCAGCCGCTCACCTACAACAAGGACAACCAGGAAGACAAGGAGCCGCTCTTCGACACCGTCGACACGCTGGCCGACACGCTGCGGATCATGGCCGAGATGGTGGGCGGCATCCAGGTCAGGAAGGAGGCGATGGAACGGGCCGCGCTCAAGGGTTACGCCACGGCGACCGACCTCGCCGACTACCTGGTGAAGAAGGGCCTACCCTTCCGCGACGCCCACGAGGCCGTGGCCCACGCCGTGAAGGTGGCGCTGCAGCAGGGCGTGGACCTGGCCGAGCTGCCACTGGCCACGCTGCAGGGTTTCAACCCTGCAATCGACGCAGACGTGTTCGAGGTGCTGACACTGCGCGGCTCGCTGGCCGCACGCAACCTGCTGGGCGGTACCGCGCCGGCGCAGGTAATGGCGCAGGTGGCCAGGCACCGGGCGCGGCTGGCGGGCTGAGCGACCGACCAACCGCAGCGTGGGCGCTGCGGCGGCCGGCGGCCCCGGCCGTCACACGGCGTGCGCGTCGCCGTGCCGTGCGCGGCCCGCGCCGCCCAGCAGCATCAGCGCCGCGGCGCTGCCCACCGGGAACAGCAGCACCGACAAGCCCACCCAGCCCGCCACCGACTGCCCCAGGCGGCGCGCGGTGCGTCCCAGCAGCCACCAGTGCAGCAACATCGCACCGGCCAGCGCCAGCACCGTGAGCGCGGTGCGCAGCGGGGCGGCCAGCGTGCGCTCGGCCAGCGGCGGCAGCAGCAGCGCGATGCAGCCCAGCGCCGCGAACAAGGCGGCGGCAGAACCTGCCAGGGAACGGCGGACAGCGGCTTCGAAGCGTGCGGGCACGGCGGCTTCCTCGGACGGGATGGAAGCACCAGTGTAGGCCGCGCCCCGCAGCCCCTTCAGCGGAAACGGATGCGTGTGGCGTCGACGCTGCGGCGGTCTGCCGACAGCACGCCGCGCACTTCGACGCGGCGGCCTACGTTGAGGTCCGCCGCCGTACCGCCGTCGTAGCGCAAGTCGGGCCGCCCGGTGTTCACCGTGACACCCCGCAGCACGAAGCTGGCGCCGCCGGCATTCACCCTGGCGATGCCGCCGTCGAGCTCGAACTCGCGGCCGATCACGTCGTCGTCGCTCTTGATCACCACGCGCGTGGCCCGCAGCACGCCGCCACGCAGGTTGCCTTCGACCTCGACACGCACCCCCACGCCGAGGCCGGCGCCCGTCACGGTGCCGCTGGCGTCGACGGCACGGCCGTTGACACTGAACGCCGCCGACGAGGTGTAGGCCGAGATCAGGCCCTCGATCTTCACGCCGTCGGCGTCGGCCAGCGGCCGCAGCGCCGTGCCGAAGGTGCGCACCACCCAGCGCGGCGTGGGCAGCAGGTCGGCTTCCAGGCGCAGGCGCACGAACTGGCCTGCCGCCAGTCCCGCCGGCACGCCGCTGGCACCGGCATAGCTGTAGCTGGTGCCACCCACGCGCAGCGTCTGCGCCACCGTGTCGACCTCGAGCGCCGGGCCGCGCAGGCGCAGGCCGCGGGCCAGCGGCGCAGGCTCCACGCGCGTGGCGCGGTAGCGCTGCTGTGCGCTGTCGAAGACGGCGTAGACCTCGACCATGTCGCCGGTGCGCAGACCCGCCAGGCCATCGACCAGCCTTTCGTCGAACACCGTGGCCGCGTCGACCGTGACCCGCTGGCCCAGCAGCGTGAAGCTGCCGCCGGCCACGTCCACCACACCCACCAGGCCCGAGAGCTCGCTCTCGAAGCGGATGCGGCTGGCCGTGGCGGTAGCGCCGGCACTGCCGGTGGTGATGGCCGAGCTGTCGATCTCCACCGTCATGCCCAGGCGAAGTTCGTCACGGCTGCGGCGCAGGCCGTCGAGGTCCTCGACCTCGGCCGCGCTGTCGTCGAAGCGTACGCCACCGACGATGACCGAGCCGAAGCCGGTGATCGGCCCGGAGGCGAAGCTGCCGGTACCGCCACTGCCGACGCCACCGCCACAGCCGGCGACGATGGCCACGGCGGCGAGCAGCGCGAGCGTGGTGGCGAGCAGGCCGCGCAGGGCCCCGGTCCGGATCACGGTGGTGTTCATCTCACTTCTTTCGGTTCGCGCGCGGCCGTGGCGGCTCGCGCGGTGAGGTTGCCGGCGCCGGGTCGGCGCCCTCTTGGTAGGTGTACAGGCCGACTCGCAGGCGGCCGCGCGGGGGCGGCTGCAGCGTGGCGTCGGCCTCGACGCGGGCCTCCAGCGCCGGCACCAGCGCCTGCAACAGCGCCTGCCACTGCGCGCGCACGGCGGGGCGCACCGAGGCGATGGACTCGGCCGACAGGCCGTCGGCGAACACCGCCTGCTCGAAGTGCGCGCGGTCGTCGCCGTCGATCACGTTGGCCACGGCAGCACGCAGATGGTCGCCGACGTTGTCGCCCAGGAAACCGAGCTGGCGCACGAGGTCGCCGTGGGCGACGAAGCTCTCGCGCGTCTGGCGCACCGTGTCGGCGGCTTCGTCCCAGGCCGCCAGGCCCAGTCGGCACAGCTCGTCGAGCAGGCTGCGCGGGTGCACATCGCGCGTCACGGCCTGGGCCAGCGCCTCGAAACTGGGCGCCGGGCCCAGGCGCGGCAGCAGCATGGGTTCACCGTCGGCGCCGCGGTAGGGGGGCTGCGTGCGCCAGTGCGTGTAGACCTCGCTGGCCACCGAACGTGCACGCGGTGCCGGCTGCGCCTGCTGCGCCACCTGCACCAGGCGCGTGACCTCGCGCCGGTTGATGCCGGTGGTGGTGCTGATGCGGCTGACCTTGCGGTGCTCGGGCAGCCCCGGGTAGGCCCGTGCGGCGGCCTGCACGAAAGCCAGGCGCAGCATCTCTTCCACCTCGGCGCAGGGCAGACCCCGCGCCACGGCCAGACGCGCCACCGACGCCATCAGCCCGGCCAGCGCCTCGTGCAGCGCGGGCTGCTCGGGGCCCGTGCCGGGCGGTGGGAGGGGGGCGACTTCGTGAGGGTCCATGGGGCAGCGGGAACGGGCCGCCCGCACTGTAGCGGGCGGCCCGGGGCCTCAGCGCCGGGCCATCACTTGAAGTCGATGCGCTGCGCTTCCAGGCGCGTGCGGTCGGCGGCCAGCACGCCGCGCACCTCGATGCGGCGGCCATTGGCCAGCATGGCCTCGTTGCCGTCACGCCACTGCAATTCGGCGCCGCCGTACCAGACGGTGACACCGCGCAACGCAAAGGTCTTGTCGGCGGCATTCAGGTTGCCGAGTTCGCCGCGCAGCTCGAGCTGGCGCCGGAACTGCACCCGGCGGTCCTCGATCTCGACCTTGCTCGCCACGAGCACGCCATTCATCACCATGCCCTCGACCTCGACGCGTGCGCCGAGTCCGATGCCGGTGGTGCCGTCGGGGAAGCTGGCGCCGCGGGCATCCACGGGCAGACCGTTGACGCTGAATTCGGCGGGGGACGTGAAAGCCGTGATCACGCCTTCCAGGTGGGCTTCACCCGAACGGTCGGGCAGGCGCAGGCCGCCGCGCAGCGCGATGGCCACCCAGGCGCCATCGACCTGCGTCGTCTGCAGCAGCACACGCACGATCTGGCCGTTGGTCAGGCCCGGCGGCACCTGTACGCCCGGCAGCCCGGCGTAGGAAATCAGCTCGCCGTTGACGGTGAAGGTCTTGGCGGTGGCGTCGAGGTTGGCGATGGGGCCGCGCACCTTGTAGGCGGCCGGCGAGTCCTCGGCCTCGATGCGCGTGGCCACGATGCGGGCATTCACCGGGTCGAGGATGCCGTGGACTTCGACCACCTGGCCGGAAATCAGCGCCGTCAGGCCGCCGGTCAGCGTTTCGTCGAACAGCGTGCTGGTGGTGACCAGCACCGTCTGCCCCAGCACCTGTACGGTGGACGCGGTGGTGTCGATGGTGCCCACCGGACCGACGATCTCACTGCCCATGCGGATGCGCAGCGCCAGTGCCGAGGCGTCGGCGCGGTTGACGGCGCCGGCGTCGATGGCCACCACCATGCCCAGCTTGAGCAGGCTGCGGTCGCGGGCGTTGCCGTCTTCGTCGACACATTCGGCGCGGCTGTCGTCGTAGCGCACGCCGCCGACGATGACCGAGCCGAAACCGGTGATGGCGCCCAGCGTGTAGGTGCTGGCGCCGGCGGGGGTGGCAGGGTTGGCGCCGGCGGGTGTGCCGGCGTCGCTGCCGCCGCCACCGCAGGCGGCCAACAAGGTCGCTGCGGCCAGGCCGGTGGCGGTGAAGAGGGCCCGGCGACGGGCGGGGTTGTGAGGGGTGGTCATGGCGCATCTCCCGGTTGCTGCGGAGGCCGACACCGGCACCGCTTGCCCGCAGTATAAATGGGCCCGTTGCACATTTATAAGAAGGATTGTGTCTTTTGGTGAACGACAGGCAGCGCCCGCCAGGTGACCTGCTGGCCCTGCCCTGCCGCGTTACGCTCTCGCAGCTCACCCCGCCAACATGCCCCCACGCCGCTGGATCGCCCACCTCGACATGGACGCCTTCTATGCGTCGGTGGAACTGCTGCGTTACCCGGAACTGGCCGGGCAGGCGGTCGTCATCGGCGGCGGCCGGCGCCACCAGCCGGTGCTGCTTGCAGACGGCACGCACCAGTTCGCGACGCTGGCCGGTTACGCCGGCCGCGGCGTCATCACCACCGCCACCTACGCCGCACGCGACTTCGGCGTGCACTCGGGCATGGGGCTGATGAAGGCCGCCGCGCTGGCGCCGCAGGCCGTGCTGCTGCCGGTGGACTTCGAGCAGTACCGGCACTACTCGCGCGAGTTCAAGGCCGCGGTGGCCGAGGTGGCACCGGTGATCGAGGACCGGGGCATCGACGAGATCTACGTCGACCTGACACTCGTGCCCGGTGCCCAGGACGCGGTGGGCCACGACCCGCAGGGCGGCGTGCGCGCCGTGGCGCAGGACATCCGCAACAACGTGCGCCGCCGTACCGGGCTGTCGTGCTCGATAGGCGTGACGCCGAACAAGCTGCTGGCCAAGATCGCCAGCGAGCTGGACAAGCCCGACGGCCTGACGGTGCTGACCCACGACGACGTGCCCACCCGCATCTGGCCGATGGGCGTGCGCCGCATCAACGGCATCGGCCCCAAGGCCGCAGCCAGGCTGACGGCGCTGGGCGTGCAGACCATCGGCCAGCTCGCGCACCGCGACAAGCCCTGGCTGGTGGAACACTTTGGCCGCAGCTACGGCCGCTGGCTCTTCGACGCCGCGCACGGCGTCGACGACCGCCCGCTGGAAACGCGCGGCGAGCCGGTGTCGATGAGCCGCGAGACCACCTTCGAGCGTGACCTGCACGCCGTGCGCGACCGCGAGGAACTTGGCGCCGTCTTCACCCGTCTGGCCGAGCAGGTGGCCACCGACCTGCAGCGCAAGGGTTACGCCGGCCGCACCATCGGCATCAAGCTGCGCTTCGACGACTTCAAGACCGTCACGCGCGACCTGACGCTGCCACAGCCGGTGGCCGATGCTGCGGCCATACGCCATGCTGCCGGGCTGTGCCTGAAGCGCGTGGACCTTGGCCGCCGTCTGCGCCTGCTGGGTGTGCGCGCGGCTTCGCTGGTGAAGCTGTAGGGCGGCTGCAGGACTACGGGCAGGCCCGCATCGCGCGGGCCGGCGCGGTCGGTAGCATGCGGCGCTTCGAGGAGCACAACCCCCCATGACCGTCATCACCACCATCGAAGACCTGCGCGTGCTGGCCAAGCGGCGCGTGCCGCGCATGTTCTACGACTACGCCGACAGCGGCAGCTGGACCGAAGGCACCTACCGCGCCAACAGCGCTGACTTCCAGAAGATCTTGCTGCGCCAGCGTGTGGCGGTGAACATGGAGAACCGCAGCACGGCCGTGCAGATGGTGGGCGTGGACACCAAGATGCCGGTGTGCATCGCCCCCGTGGGCCTGACGGGCATGCAGCACGCCGACGGTGAAATCCACGCCGCGCGCGCGGCGGAAAAGTTCGGCATCCCGTTCACGCTGTCGACGATGAGCATCTGCTCCATCGAGGACATCGCCGAGCACACCACGGCGCCCTTCTGGTTCCAGCTCTACATGATGCGCGACCGCGATGCGATGGCCAAGATGATCGGTCGCTGCAAGGCCGCGAAGTGCAGCGCGCTGGTGCTGACGCTGGACCTGCAGGTCATCGGCCAGCGCCACAAGGACCTGAAGAACAAGCTGCGCGCCTCCGTCATCCCGTCGCTGGGCAACATGCTCGACATCGCCACGCGGCCGCGCTGGGTGCTGGGCATGATGGGCACACGCCGCCACACCTTCCGCAACCTGGTCGGCCACGTCAAGGGTGTCAGCGACATGGCGTCGCTGTCGGCGTGGACCAACGAGCAATTCGACCCGCGGCTGAGCTGGGCCGATGTCGAGTGGGTCAAGCAGCAATGGGGCGGCAAGCTGATCCTGAAGGGCATCATGGATGTCGAGGACGCCGAATTGGCGGTGAAGAGCGGCGCCGACGCCATCGTCGTCAGCAACCACGGTGGGCGCCAGCTCGACGGCGCGCCCAGCAGCATCGAGGCGCTGCCGGCCATCGTCGCGGCGGTGGGCGACAAGCTCGAGGTCTGGATGGACGGCGGCATCCGCAGCGGCCAGGACGTGCTGAAGGCCTGGGCGCTGGGCGCCCGCGGCACGATGATCGGCCGCGCCATGGTCTACGGCCTGGGCGCGATGGGCGAGGCCGGCGTCACCAAGGCGCTGCAGATCATCCACAAGGAACTCGACGTGACGATGGCCTTCTGTGGCCACACGGACATCCGCACCGTCGACCGCAGCATCCTGCTGCCGGGTACCTATCCCGTCGCGTGACGGCCGCGGCGGCGGCCCAACCTTCCGCGTGGCTCAGGTCACGGGCCGACGCTGGTCGGCGCGCACGGGCGGCGCCAGCCACGCGGCCGCCACGTCGCCGTCCACCGGCTGCCCGGCAGCGTCCACCAGCGGCAGCTCGAAGTCGTTCCAGCCGCGCACACCGGTCTGCAGCGAAACGACGGCCGTGAAGCCCAGCGCCTGCATCACGTCGGCCGCCAGCAGTGAACGGTTGCCCGAACGGCACACCAGCACGATGGGCGTCTGCCGGCCCGCGGCCAGCGCGGGCACGGTTTCGTCGTAGTCCCATTCGCAGGCCTGCTCGAGCACGCCGCGCGGCACGTGCAGCGAACCCGCGATGTGCACACGCGCGAACTCGTCGGCCTCGCGCACGTCGACGAGCAGCGGCGCCGGCGCGGCGGCGAGCCGGTCGCGCAGTGCCCAGGGCATGAGCTCGGCCACCCGGCTGCGTGCGTCGGCCAACAGGTCCTGGTAGCGTTTCATCGGCGGTGGGGGCGGCCTTCAGCGCACGCCCAGCTTGAAGGCGATCATCGCGCGCAGCTTGTTCGGCAGCACGGGCTTGATGAGCAGGTGGTAGTCGTGCGTGACGGCTTCGTCCTCGTGGCCGCCCATGCTGCTGCCAGTGATGACGATGGCCGGCAGCTTGCGCTCGGGCCAGCGCGCGCGCATGGCCACCAGCGCCTCGATGCCGGTGCGGCCCTCGGGCAGGCGGTAGTCGACGAGCTGCAGGTGGGGTGGCTCGATGCCGGGCGTGGCCAGCCAGCCTTCGAGCGCGTCGACAGTGTCGAAGGCGATCACGCGCGCGCCCCAGGCCTGCAGCAGCACCACCAGGCCTTCACGCACCGCGGCCTCGTCCTCGACGACGACGATGAAGCGGCCGTCCAGCGTCAGCCCGATAGGCAGCTTCACGCTGCCGGGCGTGGCCTCCGGGCTGCTGCGCGGTGCCTTGCCCACCGGCACCTGCAGGCTGAACACGGTGCCGTGGCCGATGCGTGAACGCACGTCGATGGGTGCCTCCAGCAGCCCGGCCAGGCGCTTGACGATGGCCAGCCCCAACCCCAGGCCCTTGCGCTGGTGCGCTTCCAGCGGCCGGTTGCCGTGCACCTGGAAAAACTCGTCCCAGATGCGCGGCAGGCTGGCCTCGGCGATGCCGATGCCGGTGTCCCACACCTGCAGCAGCAGCCGCGGGCCTTCGGGCGTGGTGCGCAGGCGGCAGCTCACCAGCACGCCGCCGTCGTCGGTGTAGCGGATGGCGTTGCTGACCAGGTTGCGCAGCACGCGTTCCAGCAGCACCGGGTCGGCGAGCGCCACCTGCTGCTCGCCGTGGAAACTCAGCATCAGGCCCTTCTCGAAGGCCACGGGCTCGAAGTGCAGGCGCAGGCGCTGGAAGAGGTCGCGCATGCGCACCGGGGCGGGGTGCACCTCGACGCCGCCGGTGTCGATGCGCGTGATGTCGAGCAGTTCTCCGAACAGCCCTTCCAGCGCATCGACGCTTTCGTTGATGCTGTTCACCAGGCTAGCCACCTCGGGGTCGTGGCTGCGCTGGCGCAGCGCCTCGGCGAACAGGCCCATGGCGTGCAGCGGCTGGCGCAGGTCGTGGCTGGCGGCGGCGAAGAACTGCGTCTTGGCGCGGTTGGCGGCCTCGGCGGTGCGGCGGGCTTCTTCGGCGACGCGTCGGGATTCTTCGGTCACCACCATCTCGTGGCGCAGGCGTTCGGCCAGGTCGTCGGTGCGCGACTTCAGCGAGATCGCCTGGCCCAGGGCGCTGCCGTAGGTGCGCGCCATCA
>LNFM01020598.1_pt1 | contig 10957 bp, 10 predicted proteins | sample 596031 | NCBI WGS metagenome assembly LNFM01 (sample SAMN04254537, study PRJNA301005) | activated carbon metagenome | isolation source: dual media filters at the Ann Arbor, Michigan drinking water treatment plant | place: USA: Ann Arbor | reverse complement strand
AGCGTAATACCGCTCTTACTACATTCTCCGCACCTTTACTTCTTACTTCTTTGGTCGTAATTACTTTCATGTCATGCTTCTCAATCAGGTATCGCTCTTCTTTTTCATAATCCCGCAGCGAAATAAATACGACATCTTCCGGTAAAACTTTAGGAGCAATCTTTCCGATATTTTTCAAATATTCCCATTGCTTACTTGTTTCATCGTCAATATCATGCACTGCACAATCTTCATTATTTTTATTGATAGAAATTGCCATTGGCATACCATGTATATTGCCGCTTGGTGTGGTATAAGGTGTATGCAGATCAGCATGTGCATCAATCCATATAACACCTAATTTACTTTTGGGCTTTGCCATTTTAATACCGGCAATCGTTGCTGCCGAAGTGCTATGATCGCCACTTAAAACAACGGGGAAGAAGTTGTTTTTCATGGAATCACAAACTGATTTTCCCAACCTTTCATATATAGCTGCAATACCTTTTATTCTTTTTGCATACGGCGATTCAATTGGTTCATACAGCAGTTTATTTTCTACCTGAATTTTTTCTGAAGGGAAGTGTATAAAGAAATTGCTCATAAAGTCCAGGGCAGCAATTTTTATAGCTTCAATGCCCAGGCTGGCGCCACGGGTACCGGCACCAATTTCTGAAGGCACTTCTATGATTTTGATATTTTTCATATAAACAATCGTTAAGTAAGCAACCCGGATTTATTCCGGTAAATAATTTGGCAGCTAAAAAAAGTGGAACGATCTGTAATTAATCAGGTATGTAAAAATTAGCGGGCAATGATTGCTCGGCAAATGAGTAGATGAGGCCTGATTTTTTTGATATATACTTCATAAAAGAAACGGGAACAAAGTTAGTTATTTGTTCCCGTGCCGTCAAGTAGTCAATTTTTATAGCTTTTCCTTACTCATGAAGGGCTAAAACAGGTATAGAGCTATGATAAGCCAGCTTTTTGGTGTGGCTTTTTATAAATAGTTTAGAGAGTAATGTTTGTCCTTTATGAATAACAATCAGCAGATCAATATTTTTATCGTGTGCAAACTGGTTGATGGCTTCATCCACATTATGCAGACCTAGAAAATAAAATTCAGGATTAAAGTCGCTGAACATTTCCTTTAACTTAGCTCTTTCTGCCTGGTATTCTTCTGTTATTGCTACATAATGTTCACTATCCACATTCAATATATGCAGGTTAGGTTGAAATGTTTTCAATATTTTTTTGATAGGAACTGATGGTGTTGAAGACTGTACATTTTTATAGTCTGATGTAAGCAAGACGTTTTTAACTTCCTGGTATTTAGCATCTGCCGGAACAATAAGTATAGGGCAAACTTTTTGATCAACCATTTTCAGGGTATTGCTACCTATAAAAGTTTGACCGATGGCAGAACGACCAGTAATACCCATAATAATCAAATCTGCTTGTTGATGACGGGCCAGTTTATCCAACTCTGTGATAAAGTCAGAACCTTCATCTGCAAGGCAAGTTGTTTTTACAATCCCCAGACCTGCTAATTCAACTTTTAGGTCTTCCAGTTTTTGAATAGCTTCAGCAGCAAGTGATGGTTTATCGTAAACATGATGAAGAATCATATTAGCACCGTAATGACCACTCAATAATTGTACGGCATAACGGGCTGCGTGAATTGATGTATCGGAAAAATCAACAGGAACAATGACTGTTTGCATAATTTAAATTTTCTTGGTTAGCCTATAAATGGTTAGTAAATGTACGAATTATACAGCAGTACAAAGTTGTATAATTCCTACTATTTATGAGCTTATTCATGTGCAGCTAATATCGGAATGTGGCTATGGTAGGCTAAACGTTTTGTATGTGTTGTTTTAAATAGGGATGTAGAGTTGCTCTGGTGTTTTGGCACTGTTATCAATACATCAATATTATAGTCTTTTACAAAATTGTCCATTGCTTCATAAAAGTCATTCATTGTAATAAAATAAAACTCGGTAGAAAATTCACCGAACATAGCCTCCAGTTTACTTTTCTCTGCCTCCATTTCTGCTGTCAATGAAACAAAGTGTTGTTTATTAACATTAACAATATGCAGCTTGGGATTAAAAATTTTCAATACAGAATTAATCAGCGGGGCAGGAGTGTGGGCTTCCACATTTTTAAAATCGGATGCAAAGGCTACATTGTTTATTCCTTTGTAAACAGCATCGGGAGGAATGATCATAACCGGGTATAAATTCTTATCAATCAATTTCAATGTATTGCTACCGAACATTGCCTGGCGAATAGCAGACTTACCGGTGATGCCCATCACAATCATGGTAGCCCGAATGGTATGAGCAAGACGGGTAATATTTTCAATCAGGTCGCCACCCATTTCATGCTCACATTCTACATTTTTAACTCCGGCTTTATAAAATTCTCTTTTAAGACTTTCCTGGTAATTATGACAAATATCCAGATCATCTTCTGATTCATAATTATTGTAAATGATCGCTATTGCATTCTCTTTGCCCGCAAGCATTTGAGCTGTAAAACGGGCAGCATTTAAGGATGTTTCAGAAAAGTCAATGGGAATAATGACTTTGTGCATAAAGCAGGTTCTTTAATGTATGAATTACTTGGGTTGGTTAACAGGGTTAAATTTACAGGATTTGAAAGAGAAAGTTTGAAAGTTTTCTCATCATATTCATGCTAATCGCTTTTTAGTTAGTAGCAACTGCAAACATTTTTGCTATTAACTCACTGTCATGTTTATACACATCATCCCTGAAATTTAATTGCCCTGTATCATCAACCGGAACTGCTTCTTTTAATTTTACTCCTTTTTCTGTTGTTTGATTCATGGCAGACACAATTTTTTCAGTGGGCCATTGTGGATCATTTCTTAGCAACCATTCTGCCATTTTTTGGGGCTCTTTCAAGCGTATACATCCATGACTGAAAGCCCTTTTATCTTGCCCAAACAAACTTTTAGAAGGTGTATCATGGAAATACATATTAAAACTATTGGGGAAAATAAACTTCACTTTACCCAAAGCGTTACCGGGACCGGGTTTTTGCCGAATGCCAGCACCAACTCTTTCCATGTTTTTATTATCGAGGTAATTAGGATTTCTTGCTATTGCAGGCAGTATTTCACCTTTAATAATGCTTTGCGGTACATTCCAGTAAGGGCTAAAGTAAATCTGATTCAGGTCGCCATTGAACATCATTGTATTGTTGCCCACTTTGCCTACCACCACCACCATGTCAAATAATTTTTTACTACCATCATACACATGCAGCATAAACTCAGGAAGGTTTACAATGATAAGGTTGCCTTTAGGTTTTTGGGGCATCCACCTCATTCTGTCCATATTCAGTAATATTTCCATTAATCGCTGCCGGGCAGAAACATTCATGTCTTTTAAAATGCTGGCAGAAATAATTCCATCTTGTTTATACCCATGGCGTTGTTGAAATTTTTTTACAGCCATTTCCAATGTATCAGTAAAAACAGAACTGGTATCTGTACCAGGCATATCTAATGTTTGTTGTAGTCTTTTTTTAATAAGAGTTATGGCCGGGTCTGTGGCTCCAATTTTTATCGGGGCTTTTGCAGTTATTACCGGCCAGCCACCTGATTTGGCCAAAGTGTAGTATAGCTGTAATTCTTTTTTAAGACCACCGTACATTTCATTTACATCCTCATAATATTTTTCGTCTTTATGTTTTTTGTTCAGTAATGAATCTGCCATTACCAATGGGTCAACCTTTTTTATAGGCACAAATTTTTCTTGCTCTTTTCTTTTTACATAGCCTTTTTCATAAGTACTGTTGATAAAACGGATAAAATGTTCAGTAAAACCAAATTCTGTATCACGGATAAGACTGTCTTTTGTATTAGCCGTCATTTTTTCCATATTAAGGTATCGTTCGGCCTGTTTGTAAAAAGTGGTATTTGCAATAGTGGCATATTGATTCCAGAAAAAACGACTTTGCTCGGTTAACCCTTTTGAAGAAAACCAGGCATATTGATAATTACGGGCATTATAAAAACTTCGAATACGATTGGCAATTTTTTTATCGGCCAATTCTCTGTTGGTAATATAGCGTTCCATAGCCATACTATCCAGGAACATATCATTGTATGCATTTTCGTTGGTAACACTATAGTCCCGGTCGGTAATTTTTTTGGCTTTAGATTTAGCGTCAGCAGGAGCATCTACATCTTCAATCTCAGGCTCAGTAGAGGGTTCGTTTTTGTTGCTATTGCAGCTAAACAATAGCGTTATAAGTACAGCAGTGCAAAGGAATTTCATTTTCATTGATAAGTAGTTTAGGCTTGTAAGGTCAGCAAAAGTACAATAAGTGCGGTTAGTGGGCAATTTATACACCAAGCGGCATTTTCAAGTTAGTTTCAAAACAGCTGGTGTCTCAAAATATTCAGTAATGGCGATAAAAAATCCAGAAGAGCATTTAAATTAGAAAAATATGTCAATTGTCTTCGTTTCCAATAACTAGTGTTAGTGTTAATATATTCCATGAAGGGTACTTTATCGATTTCTTTTCCGTCTATATTTGCTTTCATTAATTTAAAAAAATATTCTACCTGATATGTTATTAAAGAATTTGTTCACTGTTTTAATTGTACTGGCCGGTTTATTGAATTTAAATGCACAAAGCACGGCGAATGCAGACGACTCACTCCCCATAACTACCGGAAATTTTGAAGAAGAATACATAAGCAGCGGCGGCGGCTACAGCAGGGTTGTTCCTCCTGAATTTAAAAACATTGATGGTTCGCCTTTTATAACCAATGAGTGGGTTAATGCTATCATAAAGCTTGATAATAACAAAGTGTATGAAAATGTAACGGTGAGAGTAAACGTGTATGATAATAAAATTCATTTTAGAGACGCCGAAGGAACCGAAAGAATGATGCTTTCTAAGGTAAAAGAAATAAAAATTAAGGATGATGCGTCTCCTCACAATAATGCTGTTTTCATTTCCGGGTTCACACCCAATAAGGATGTTTTCTTTAAGGTGTTGGTAGATGGGCCGAAAGTGAGGTTATTAGAAAAATTTACTGCCCGTAAAACCGATATCAAGGTTTTTAATGGTGAGCCTAAAATACAGTTTGATGTAGATAAGGAAGTTTACTTTTATTCTGTATCAGTTAAGAATATGTATAAAGGCACAAAGAAATGTGCTGAGATATTAGATGTGTTTGGAAATGATAAAAAAATAACTGACTATGCTTTTAAAAATGGTCTCCGTTGCCATAAAAGAGAAGAGGCGATAAAGCTGGTGGAGTATTACAATAGTTATTGATAGAGGAGTTCAATAAAAATAACCCCGCTACAGTTAAGAAGTGGGGTTATTTTTTGTCCGGGATTTTACACTTTTATACAGTACAACCCGTAATTTATTATTTAGCTATTTCAACAAAGAGAATGTTACCAGGTTTTTTTGCCCCTTCATTTGAAATAAACATATTGCCATCCGGCTTGAAAGTAATGCCTTCCGGCTGGGCAAATTCATTGCTGTTTAATTGATATAATTTTGTAATAACTCCTTTTGCGTCCAGTACCAGCAACTTTGCTTTTCTCCCATCAGTTACATACATATCACCAGAAATAGGATGGATGCCAATTGCTGAAGGCATTATTCCATCATTTTTATTTTTCTTTGATTTTCCAGTTCCAAAAACTGCATTTTGCAAATCAATTTTAAAAACAGGTTCTTTTGCCATGCTTCGGTTTGTTAAATCAAATGAATAGATGCCTTTGTAATCTTTGCTTGCCGGCTCTGCATCTTTTATAGCAACCAATAAGCGATTATTTTTTTTATCATAACAAAGCCCTTCAGTATTATGATTAACTGTTAGGTGAGTGCTATATTCTTTAACGGTGGGTTTAGCTGTTTTTATATTATCAACTTCATACAGATGCCCATCTGCCCGAAGCACCCACACTGTTTCATTTACAAGAGTTAGCCCCTCATAGTCTCCCGGGCCGGCAAAAGGTATTTCTTTCTCAATAGTTGCGGTAGCGGTATTATAAATAAAAACAGTGCCTTGCTCATCCTGCACACAGACAAAACGTTCTTCATCGAGATAGGAAAGCCCGGATATTTCTGTGAGTATTTTGGGTAAGTCCCATTTTTTTGTAATTACAATACTGCCTGATGCTGTCTCTGTGATTTCAGTTTGTTTTTTTTCCTGCTTACCCGATTTTGTATTTTCCTTTTTGGAGGAAGAAGCTACGGCGTTTTTAATATCACTCCATAAAAAAATTGCTGTAGTGGCAAGTAGTAACAGCGCAACTGTTTTAATTGTTCTTTTCATTTTTTCTTTTTTCATATCTTCCTTGCAAAATTTATATTGCCTTTATTAATAGGATTTAAAACTAAATATAGTAATACAAAATTGCACCATAAATCGGTAAATAAATGGAAATAAGGAATAGGTGAATTAAAATGTGATTAAAGAATGGAAAGAAAAAATGTTAAACTTAGAAATCCACACTATCAAAATAAATTTTGTTTCAGCTACCGTTCCATTTTTTCCCCATGATGGGTTTGCTATAATAGCAGTGCCTGCATTCTTGCTTAATTATATTATAGATTGAAACATCAATCTATGTAAGTGTGAGCTAAAATCTAAAACTTTTTATGGATTGTAAGCAAGTAAAATTTCAATTTTTACTTAGTAATCTGAATGAACTTGTATTCATGGGTGTATCAAAAAAAGCTGTCAGTGCCTTCATCCAGATAGTATCTGCTTTGCCCATCGCAATGATCTCTTGCAGGTACAAACACTTTTTCTTGTATTCTATATTATCCAGCACATATTTTAATGCCAGCCTCTTCGCAACATCGGAGTAATAAATAGTCATACAGTTGATTTTGTTTACTGTAGTAGGCAAAAAATTGTGCCAAGATGTTATTAATGTGGATAAGATTGCTGTAAAAAGGTATTTCATTTTTGTAATTAATAGTTAACTCCAAATACAGAGAAGCTGGCCCATTTAGAGGGATGTTTAAATTTTTTCCTTGCATCTAATTCAGCAAGTCGTAAAGGTTCAGAAGGGCAGTAGGCATTACTATTTTTTAGATGAAATATAAAACGATTCATTAGATAAGCTGTTGCTACATCATCAACATTCCACAAGCTCATAACAACCTGGTTAGCTCCTGCTACTAAAAAAGACCTGGCGAGACCGGCTGTTATACCAGCTTCCATCGATTGCCCCAATCCTGTTTGGCAGGCTGAAAGGATAACCAATTGGGGAAAGTTGTATAAATCAGTATAATTAGTGTCCCGAAGAGCCATTATGTTTCGGGAAGTAAGAAAAGGATCTTTTTCACCTGCTAATACAAGAAAATTATTATCCAATGGATTTACATCACTTGACATGCCATGGGTAGCAAAATAAACAACATCTGCATACCTGATTTTATTAAGTACATTGTTTTTTGTAGCATTTTTTCCTTCCAGTAATGTGTATTCTTTAGCGAAAGGAATATTGCCTTCTATTTCTTTTTTTGCACCAGGTAAATTGGGGAAGAAATAGGGGCCGGTGGTAGGGTAGCTAGGGTTGGATACAAACAAAGGATTGTCTAAGGTAAAAGATAGTTTATCGCTGGCTATTAAATCTACCCCTGTACTTTCTTGAATTTTCCTGATCATTCGTTTACGGATAGCTATAAGATCTAATAAACTTGGTGCAATACTAAAACTGCATTTATCAATTAGAAAACTACTGTCTTTATAGGGTTGTAATAGTTGAAAAGGAAATGCCCCAATTGAAAAAGCCGGAATTACAATTAAATGTTCATATCGTTCATCAAAGGCTTCAGGAAGCAATAGGGAAGTAGCATTTTGTATCGCTTTTTCAAAACTCAATCCGGGCGGTATTTTTTTTGTTACAGGCTTTAAACCCCTTTTTCGGGGAGCCCTGTTTACAGATTGGTTATAAACATTCAGCGAATTGTAAACATCCAGATTTACTTTCTCCAGCGCCGATTTTTTGATAGGTATTTTTTTTTCTTCAAGTATTTTGCCTGGAGTTATAAAGTAGCGAAAAAGTGTGTCGTTATTAAAAAGATAGAATAGCACCGCTAATTTTGGAGCAGCTATATAGGAATAAAGAGATAGGAGCTCATTGGCAAACTCAGTTAATGTTGCAGTGCCTTTTTTTCCGCCGGATAGGTACTTTTCAATTTCACTGTCAGACATGGCCCTTCCCTTATAAACTGCTTTTAATTGGGCCTCATAAATTTTTAAGACATCTTGCTCCACTGAGTTCGGCTTGCCAGGCTGTGCCTGAGTAGCCACTGCAATACAATAAAAGAATGCCAAAAGAAGCCATTGCTTTTTAAGAAGAAACATATTGAGCCGGTTAGTGCTACTAATATAAAAATTATATTACGATAATTTTTTTAAAGTTCCGGTTCGTAAAACGAATTAATATTTATTCGTTGTTGAGTGTGATATACTGTATGTATATAAAGTCTGCTCAAATTTAAATGCAGTATACAATTTTAGAGAAGATATGAGGATACATGAAATCAATCCCGAAATTCCTGGCTGATCATTAATCCATAATAACCGCCATCTAAAATACCAATGCCTAGACGACCAAATTCTGGCCGCAGAATATTGGCTTTATGACCCGGCGAATTCATCAGGTTGGTATGTGCAATCTCCACTGTTTGGGCTAAGGCTAAATTTTCGCCGGCATTGTAGAATTTTACATTCGCTTCTCTCATCCGTTGAAAAGGATCTTTTCCGTCGGGTGCATAATGGGAGAAATATCCTTTTGCAAACATATCTTTTGAATGTGCTCTCGCCACTAATGTCATTTCAGGGTCTGCTTTTAAAGGGTTTAACCCTCTTGAGGTTCTTTCTTTATTTACCAGTTCCAGCATCATTGCTTCCAGTGACGGACGTTCTATCGCCTTATCATACTTGAAGGAAAGAGAAATTTTTTCCTCGGATTGAGGATTAACAGTAAGGCTATTCATCGTTTGCCGGATTGCATCACCAAAAACCGGGGCCAGTTTTCGGTTAGCCCATTCAGATTGCATAGCCAGCTTACCGGCAAACCGGCTATCCCTTGTTTTTGAAGTAACACTATCTTTTAACGGTAGTGATAATAGTAATGCAGAAATAATAACTGTATACAACCAGCCGTTTATTGCACCGGGAATAATTCCCAAAAATTTATTGATTCCATTGTTATTAGCTTCTTCGGGGATTGAACGAATAAGAAGTTTTGCAACGAACCCAATTAATATTCTGGCAATTAGTGCGGTTAATAAAAAAGCTACTGGTAAAAGCCATGTACCCAGCGAAAATAATTTTTCAAGTCCCCTGGCTGTGTACGGGTAAAAAACATAGCCAGCGATAATACTTCCTGCAAAGCAGAGCAGATCCAGCGAACCACGAATAAATCCACGGCTCCATCCTGCAAGGATTGACAGTATAAATACAAAGGCAAGAATAAAATCGATCAGGTTCATTAAGTAGTAATTTATGATGCTTTGTTTGTTTTACAAATAGTATGCCTTGCAAGTAAAAGGCTGGTTGGGCTGTAAAAAGCGGCATGATTTATAGGTGTATTAGTATAAACTTTAAAGCAGTTTAGTATGGTAAATAAAGGATTATTAGTTCGCCTGGAAGCAAAGCCCGGGAAGGAAAAAGAATTAGAGAAATTCCTTCATAGTGCCTTGCCACTTGTTCTTGAAGAATCCGGTACTGAAAACTGGTATGCAATACGTATGACAGAATCTACCTTTGCCATTTTCGACACTTTTGCAAATGATGTGGATAGAGATGTCCATCTGGGTGGGGCGATAGCAACAGCGTTGATGGAAAAAGCATCGGAGTTACTGGTTGCCAATCCTGTAATTGAAAAGGTGGATGTGTTGGCGGTGAAATAGTTTAACTTTAAAGCATTGGTTGCGAATAGAAGGATTATTTACTGTATATGTAAAGCCTTTTATTGCTTATAAATTTTTAATAATAGGTAATTGATTGACTATCGATACTACTACCTGTTGCTCCAGAGTTAGAGATTATTATTTTAGTAACCCTTCCTGAATTGTCATATTCATATTGATAATCGCTACGGAGTATTGCGCCGCTAATAAAAGTCTCTATAGATTTTTTTAGCATATTGCGGCTTTTCTTACCGAAAAATAATTGACCAGTATTTGAAAAAGGATTTGTTTGTAGTTCAGGATAATATTCAAATACAGCAGTTGATGACCAGTTACCGCTAGACAAATCCGTGACCCGAACACTATCTGCATTGCCATTGGTGTAAAAATATGTTAGGAGGGTATTAGGCCCCCCATTTGGATAAATCTTTTTTGTAGCTAAGGTTTTATCACTGTTATAGGAATATTCATATTCAATAGAAGAAGCGGGTATCTCATATTCACGTACCGCAAGTCCATCCGCATTTAAAGAATATCGTAGATCAAAAAAATAAACACCATTTGTGTAAGATTTTCCAGTAACAAGTGCTGGTGAATAAGTGTACTCTATAACTTGTCCTGTACTGTTAGTTCTTGTGAGCTGTCGATTTGCATTATCATAGGTATATGTATGAGTACGGGGAATAGTGCCGGGATTAGAAATTGAAGTAGTTGTTATTGACTTAATCAGAACCGGGCTTTCAGGAATAACGGTGTCGTCATCAGCAGATGGTTTTGAGCAAGAAAAAAATGAAATCAGTATCAGAAATGTGGTAAAACCCTTTGGGTAAGAATTCATAAAAAAAAAATTAAAATACATTTCTAAGTTATTTCTTTTGCTCGAATCCTCTTGGTTTCTTTTACAACAATTATTTTAAAAATCTTCTCCCCAAAATAGTCGTCACCTTGTGAATAACTGCCTGAGAGCCAAACCTTGTTTTGTGTTTGTTTAGCTTAAATTCGCCGCCTGACTTAAACGCATTTAAACAAGAAAACCGTG
>LNFM01019702.1_pt1 | contig 10958 bp, 6 predicted proteins | sample 596031 | NCBI WGS metagenome assembly LNFM01 (sample SAMN04254537, study PRJNA301005) | activated carbon metagenome | isolation source: dual media filters at the Ann Arbor, Michigan drinking water treatment plant | place: USA: Ann Arbor | reverse complement strand
CGGATGCAGCAAGGCGAGCGAGTACCGTCGCTTCTGCGTCCATGAGCAGCCGTTTCAACTCTTCGACGTTGTCGAGTTTGGGCACATCGTCGGCAGCCACTTCTGGTGGCATGGAACCAAACAGGTCACCGAGATCGGCCTGAGCCCTACGCACCAGTTCCACAGGATCTGATTCAATTGAATCAACGAGGCGCACCAGTTCGCCCACAGCATCCTGACGTAACGCGGCCTGAGCACGATCGAGTGGTGTGGACAGCTCAAGGCGCACCTGCTCGATCCAGATCTCTGCTTCGCTCACATCTTGAGCGGCAGCCCGTAGGGCAGCCGCCAGTGTGCCCGGCTGGGTGGCCTCTATGCGGTGTAAGGCCGTCGATCCCGTTAACGTGACACGGACAGCATGCAGCCGATCGGTTGTTCCGATAAGTAGTGGCTCCATCGTGTGATGGAATACGCCGCTCAGTGCCTCAAGCTGATCCACACCAGTGAGTGAGAGGGTCACCTGGTTCCAACGCACGACATCTAATGCGACGAATTCCGCGTCGATCCGTCCGGCTTCTACCGTGACTAACTCGCAACCCTTCGCTCCTGTTTCATTCGCATGTCGCCCCTGAAGATTGCCGGGAAAGACGACTCTAGGCTGTTCGCAAATCACCTCCCGTGCGTGGACATGTCCCAACGCCCAATAATCGTAGCCTTTGGCGATCAGGGTAGGGAGATCGGTCGGGGCGTAGGTATCATGTCCAGCGCGACCGGTCAGGCTTGTGTGCAGCATCGGGTAGGAGGGGACAAGGTCTTCATCAACCGCGCGCTCCGGAAAACTGCGCCCATGGATTGCCACCGACAGCTCATCGATCTTGAAGGTCTGGGCGCTACGGCTGGAGAACACAGTGACGTTCGACGGCAGAGCCAATTGCCTAGAAATCACACCCTGCGCATCATGATTGCCCTGGACAATAAACACACGGATGTTCGCTCGTCCCAGTCGAACCATTTGTTCGCGAAAGAATAGGCCCGTATGAAAGTCTTGCCAATCACGGTCGTAGATGTCTCCTGCAAGAAGAACAAAGTCGACGCGCTCGCTGATAGCTTTGTCGACCAGCCGTTCAAGCGCGTTCCGAGTGGCAGTCCTCAACCGGTCGACAGGCGCACCTTCATAGCGGTCGAGGCCGCGCAGGGGGCTGTCGATATGAAGATCTGAGGAGTGAATAAAGCGCATTTTGCCGGTCTTCACTTGCCTGACTTACGTGATTGAACCGTAGCAGCGCTTCGTTTCTCGACTCGCCCCCGCCATTCCTCTAGCTCATTTATGTCACCCAACAATTCATCTGGACTCGGGATTGTAGTTCCTCCTAACAAAGCTTGGTCATGGGTATAGTTTGAGCACTTTGTCATAGCAGTCTCTATGGTCGTATAGTCCGAATCATCCACGATCACTCCCGCCAAAAGCTGAGTTGAAACGCCTTTCTTAAACCTAGTTACAACACCTCGAAAAAGAACCTCCTCAACGGCGCGTTCCCACGCATTCCTGAGCAGACGGTAGGCATCAAATGTCTGTTTCTTATGCTCCGGCTCGTCACCGGCTTTGTACAACGTGGCTATTTTTTGTTGCAGCGCCCTTAAAACTCCAACACGTGCCTTAGTTCCTTGGGAGTCAAAGGGAAGGTCAGGCTCCGCGACACCATACCCTTCCGGCCTTCGTGTCAGACTTTGTGCAATATAAGGAACTCCATTCTTGCTGGCTTCATCAATTAGCAGGCTAAGAAAATAGATGTCATGAGTAAATATGATGACTTGTCGTTTGCTGGCTTCTATCACGAGGCGAGTAGCCACCTTCTCTCGACGTTTATGGTCCAGAGACGATACAGGATCATCAAAGACAATTCCTCCAGTACCCCCGCCTATATTGACCTCGGCCAGAAAGGATCCAATTGCGACGGCGCGCTGTTCACCTTCACTTAGGATATCGCCAGGATTCTTCGCCTGGGCTAGTTCGAGCTTAAGTTTGTGAAGCGGCTTACCCTTTTCTGATCGACTTTGGAGAGAAACGCTCAAATTCTCTGCACCCAATACCTTAAATTCTTTGTTCAAGGCATCTGCTAGTTCCTTCGACACAGCCTTATCTGTGAGCTCGTTCGCTTTTAAGGATATGCCCGTGGTTTTTACCGCACCTAGACATTTGGTGAGCTTCGCCTGAAGGTTGTATTTTTCAATGGCACCCAGTACTGCAGTTTTTACTTTAGAAAGCTTCAAACGGGCATCGAGCTCGTTGAACTCAGTTTGTATTGATGTCCTTGTATCTTCCGTCGCTGCTTTCTCAAGAACCTTCGCTTGCTGATCGATTGCGTCCGTGAGAATTTGAATGCGAGGAGCGATTAAGGTTGGTTCAACAGGAATTCCATCCCACTTGTTAGCGTCACAAGCCAGTTTAATAGCCATATGACGCTCCCTAAGGGTCTTTTCAAATGTCCTAATGTCACCGGCGAGAGCTTTGTCTAGGGCCTCAACCTCCGTGAACAGTTCGTCATCAAAGCCGAGAGAAATGCTTTTGTTATTAAAACTTGTCCGCGCTTCATCTAAAGCTTTCTTGCTAGCCTTCGCACGTTGTTCCGATTCATCCTGGATAAACTTTTCAAATCGGACCAGTCGATCGGCTCCAGCGTTTAAGGGCTGTTGACAAAGTGGACACTGCGCTTCTGATCCTAGAGCCGGGAACTGTTTTCCAGGATGCGCCTCAATACAGAATGCTCTGGCAGCATCAAATAGGTTTTTCCATGCTTCTCCGCCAGTGCCTGGCAGAAGGGAAGAATCCAACTTAAATTGCTGAGCCGCTAGCTCAGAAGCGGCCTTAGCCGAGCTATAGCTTTCGGAAAGGACACGAAGTCTATTGACGACATCAGGGTTCACGAGGGCCAGATTTTCTGTGGCAGCTTTCGAAAGTTTGGCGATCCTTGCTGAGGCTAAACGAAGTTGCTTCGCCTTTTCTGCTGGATTCTCTGCCCTAAGGGCTTTGTCCAACTCATCTCTACGTTTTATCTGCTCGGCAGTAAGAGCTGCCAGCTCCTCTACGTCCGCTGCTTTTGTCTTGAAGGAAAGCTTGCTTATTAAAATTCCAATAGCTGTCTTATCATTGCCCATCTCCGCGAATGTGCTTGTATCAGGGGCGGCCTGCGATTCTTCCTTCTTTATCAAAGATTCTAATTGTTTGCAGACTGCGCCTAATCCTTCAAAAATATCTAAACCGTACGGAACGTAAGAAAAATCGTCTTCTTCGTCTAAATAGGCCCTAGCGCAGCGGGAGTCAAAAATCGCTAATGATGAAAGCTCTTCTGGGGCGGACTTACCATCGACCCACATTACATCTCTAGCATCATCTTTACCTGAAATCTCAAATGCTGCCTCTGCAGCTTCTCCCTCTTTTACAGGTAAGGCTGCATTAGGGTGGATCTGTTCGGCTTGGTCACGTGCTCTGCAGGCGCGTTTAAGGACTCGAGAATATCCCGACTTTCCTGATCCGTTATCACCGTAGATGATAGTGAGCCCTTTAGCGCTGAAAGAAAGGCGTTGCTTCTCTGCTATAGCGTTTACATGACGCAAATTCTTCATCGCTAATAGCGTCACATGTCCACCACTTGAGACTACGGCCGGGATTTGATCGGCACTTAGCCGTATAGCAGATCTGCTCTGAACGTCCGGAATGCCATGTTCAGCTTTCAGAAGTGCATACAGGTCTTCAATGTCCTTTTGCGATAATGTCTGGCTCTTAAAAAGACGCCTGATAGCATCACTTTGCCAAGCTGGTAAACCTTCTGCCCACTTCAGGATCGCCTGTAGGATCGCCATAGTTCTCTCCTGGTAAATGCCGATGCCGACAAGCCGAAGGGTAAACCTCGTAAATCAGCCGTCGGAACTAATGCGTTATAGAGTATGGCTTCCAATAGGCGGCGGCCTTCGGTTTGGTTGCTGGTGAGCTGTGGTTCCAGCCGGTCGCACAGGGTCATCAACTCATCAACTCTTTCGACGATGCGGTGTTGTTCTGGGAGTCCATCGAGAAGGGTTAGCCGTATCGGCCGAATTGATTCCTGGTCGAGTTCGAGTCGGACGGATTGGCGCTCAGGTTTTCGTAATTTTTCAGTACTGCTCATAGAGCCTTGCTGCCTGCCTCGCGATGGGAGGAATGAGCTGCCAGCTGTTTATTGATAGCCGTTTCCAGCTTCTCGGTTTCCCGGCCTGGATCGCTCCACCAGTCAGTTGACCAGACCCGGTGCATCGTCCAGCCCAGGCCTTCCAGAACAAATTGACGCAGTCGATCCCGGTCACGCGCAGTGGGAATTGAGTGGTATGTCGCCCCGTCGCATTCGATGCCGAGAAGATAGCGCCCCTGCTCGTGCGGATGGACGACTGCCATGTCGATCCGGTAGCCGGAACAGCCGACCTGCGGATGTACGATCCAGCCTTTGCCACGCAATGCGCGAAGAATCTCGATTTCCAGCGGACTTTCTGGCTCCAAACCGGACGGCAGTGCCTGCTCTACAATGGCACGCGCACCTCTGACGGCGAATTCGAGGTAATTTTTCAGGTCGGCGACGCCTGCCGACCGTGTTTTGGATAAATCGATATCTTCAGGGAGGATAGAACTGAATATCGTCACGCCGGTTCGTGCCCTGGTTATCGCCACGTTCAGACGACGCTGTCCTCCTTCCTGGTTTATCGGGCCGAAATTCATGGCCATTCTCCCTGCAGCGTCTTTGCCATACGTAATCGAGAACAGGATGAGATCGCGCTCATCACCTTGCACGTTTTCAAGATTCTTAATGAAAAGCCGTTCGGATCCATGACTCCCGATGCGCTGTTCAATCTCGGGATGCTTGCGTAATTCCTCGTCTAGCAGCGTTTCGATGAGTCGCTGCTGTGTCTGATTGAACGTCACCACGCCCATCGTAAGTTTGCATCGCGACTCATCTGAAAAGTGCGCCACGATCTCCGTGACAATGGCATCGGCTTCGGCTCGGTTTGTACGGGTAGCACCGCGATCGTAGATACCGCCCACCGGCTTCAGTGTCACCGCGAGGTCGTTCGTCACGGGAGACGGGAAGGTGATCAATCTGGAATCGTAGTACCGGTGGTTCGAAAAAGTGATGAGGCTTTCGTGGCGGCTACGATAGTGCCATTCCAACCGTATGGTCGGGAGCCCGGCTCCCAGGCATTCGTCTAATATGCTTTCCAGGTCCTGGACCGGTGCATCTTCTTCATTACCCAGGACTGTATCCTCGGCATCGTCTGCCCGATTGAAAAAATTCGTGGGCGGCAGCTGCTTGGGGTCTCCCACCACGATCAACTGCTTGCCACGCGCGATGGCGCCGACCGCGTCCCAGACCGGAATCTGAGACGCTTCGTCGAACACCACGACATCGAAGTTCGAATACGCGGGATCCAGGTATTGCGCGACCGAGAGCGGCGACATAAGCAAGCAGGGTTTGAGCCGAGGTAATAAGTTGGTTATACGATGCACCAACTGGCGTACCGGCAGGTGTGCCCGCTGCTTCGCGAACTCTCGCAGGACAAGCGCCATTTCAGAGTCGGGTCTCTGTCCTGCCTGCTGCCGAGGCACCTTTTCTGCCAGCACGGCCACGATATATTGCTCGGTGAGCTTCTGGAAATGTTCGTCGGCCTGCCGAAACTCAAGGATTTTGCGGTCATGATCGACGCTCGCGAAATTGCGCAGGGCTGGTTCGCGGTCAGTTACAGCCTTTAACCACCAGTTCTGGTAGGAGTACTCGGCATAGGCATTGAGATCCAAGGCAGATATCCTGCCCTCCTCCAATGCGCGAATGACGGTCTCCAGTTCCGCAGCCAGTGCCTCCCTCCGCAACTGTCGCCAACGACACCACAACCTAAGCGAGCGCCGTGCCGAGGTCCATCCGCCCACGATCGCCTTCACCCGGCTAGGCAGTCCGGCCACGGCAGGTTCTCCGGCCAAGGCTTGCCCGGCACCTGACAGTTCGGTGACCACCGCAAGCTGACTCCGCAGCCCATACCAAGCATCGCGAAATGCAGTCAACCCACCACTGACCGCACCAGTGGGAAGAAGAAGGCTGCGCTGCTCGCTCACTAGCTTGCGCAACTGCTCGGTCATGGAGGCCCTGGCGGACTCGTCGGCGCCGCTCGCAAACCGCCCGATGGCTTCCTCAAAACACTTTCCCCATTGCTCGTAGCGCTGGACCGCCGCCCAGTCTGTGTCGGGCCCCTTGTATTCGGACTCCAGAATTTCGAGGCAATGACTCTCGAAGGACTTCATCTCTCGATCTTCCATGTTCAAGCCACGTAGGGCATCCAGCAAGGACGGAATTTCCTCCGCGCTGGGTTTCTTCTGATCGACGGCATACTGAACTAATCGGCCCGCTACGGCACGCTGTTCGAACCAGCGCCTCGGCCACCAGGTAGCGGAGGCGGCGCTCCAGTCCTTCGTCAACTGCTCGCCATTGACCGATGAGATATCTGGATTGAATTTTTTAGCCAGCCGGCGCCAATGAGCCTGGCGATTTTCTCCATGACCACGAATGATCTGCATTCGGGCACGAACCGCCGCGTTCCCACCGTGGGCAGCAAATCCTTTGGGCACTTGCGGTGCCAGCAGGAGAACGTCGATCAGCCCGACGACAGCGTCCAGTAGAGCAGCCGAAGGAGCATCCAGCTTGACACCCAATGCCGGAGCGATGGCAACGGCGGCTTCCTGAAGCCGGGACGCGGCAGTCTCCAAAATGGATGCCTCTTTGAGTAAGCGCTCTTCCCAAGCATTCGTCCAATCCGTGTGCTGCACGAGGGCCAACGGGTGACTCTTAAGTTCGCCTAGTTCCCCCACGACCGACTGAATGGTGCGAATCGTCTCCCGCAGCCGATCCAGCGCTTCCTCGTCATGGGTGTCGGGATCCAGCCACGGCATGCGGGCGGGCGTCCACTCTCGATACCGAATCACCGTGTCGGTTGCCCCTCGCACGGTCAATCCATTGCCGTGCCGCTTGTGCAGCGCCCGCACGAAATCGTTCAGATCGGCCCGCAGTCTGCCGACGCGTTCCGATTCTCGCCTCCAGCCAACGGCCGTCTGGCCTTGCGCAGCATCCATTGCCGCCCGCAACTGGGCAAGGACCTCGGTCTTGCGCGCCTTGGCTGAATGCAGTTCGAGACAGAATGGTCCCAGACCGATGTTCTTTAGACGGCGCTCCACAACATCAAGGGCCGCCATCTTCTCCGATACGAAGAGCACTGTCTTACCATGCCCTAGAAAATGCGCGATCAGATTGGTGATGGTCTGCGACTTCCCCGTGCCAGGCGGTCCCTCCAGCGCGAAGTCGTGCCCCGCACCGGCACGGCTAAGCGCATTCAACTGCGAGGAATCGGCAAGCAACGGCGCAAGCAGGTCACCTGGTGCGTGCCGTTCATCCAGATCTTCGCGCAAAGATAGATCCTCGCGGACACCGATGGGCTCACGGGGACGCTCAATCAGGTGGTCCACCACTCGGTTTTGCTTGAGCTGCTGTGTGCGGTCCTGTAAGTCCTTCCACATCAGATACTTCGTGAACGAGAAGATGCCGAGATAGACGTCCTCAGTCACCTCCCAGCGCGGAATCTCCTTCACCGCGAGGCGAAAAATTTGCCAGATCTTCTTCACATCTACGCCGTTTCCATCGGTGGGCAGAGGATCGAGACCTTTTAGCGAGAGCCGAAAGTTCTCACGCAGCAACTGGACCAGGGTCGGATTGACTATGGTTTCGTCGTCGTGTCGCTTAACAGCGTAGCCGGTCCGCACGGACTGACGGGTGAGTGTGACAGGCACCAGTAGTATCGGGGCAGAGTGGGTCTTCTCTGCCCGTTCATCCTCCGCCCAACGCAGAAAACCGAGCGCAAGGTAAAGCGTATTGGCACCACCTTCCTCCAGTCCGAGACGCGCGGCACTGTAGATTTCGTAAAGCCTCGAATCGAGAGATTTTGGCTCGACGCTTGTATGGCAGCCGCCTCGACGGGATCCTGGCCGGTACGGTTTGCGGCGACGGCAGCAACGCGAGGGTCCGCACCCTGCATGATCTGCGGCAACGGACGAAATTTCCACTCCTGCCCGTCAGCCAGTGCATCCTCCAGGTGAGCCGGATCCGGCACGCGCAAAGGAAGCATGATCTTCGTCGGTTTGAAATTGATCAGGCGATTACGCAGCGTGAGATCGAGCAGCTTCGATTTCCAGCGGGCGAGCCGCCCTTCAGGTGTTTCCGGGCGCACGTTCTCGTCGAGCAGAAACGCCTCGCCATCTAGAGGAGGCAGCGCCGGAGGCGGTTCGACACCCGGATTGGCGACGCGTCCGGATAGCTGGTCTCCCGCAGCGGTCGCCGCCTCGGTCCTGCTCGGCAATGGCCTCACTTGTTCTATGCGTGCGCGCTTGACGTCGATCGCAAACAGGAATTCATCTTCCCGCTGCAGATGCTCCAGTCCACTCTCACAGGCCACGCGTAGCGAAGGCCTTGGCCGGTGGGTCAGCGCCGTGGTTTCGAACACAATCAATTCGCCGCTGACAACCCGCTTGCGCACCGCCTGACCGTCGTCGAACGTCGGCGTCGGGAACGTCGTATTGATCAGCCAGGAGCCGACCCACGCATGCCCTTTCTTGATCAACACGACCGGGTTAAGGCCAGCCTGTTCGAGGCAGGAAGCAAACAGCATGGCGAGGTCCATACAGGTCGCGATGCCACCCGAAAACACCCGGTCCGGCGTGCGGATCTTCTGGCCGTCATTGGTGAACGAGGCTGGCGGTTCGCAGTAATGCAGACCGGAGGCTCCGATTGCGCTATAGAGCGCTGAGATCTGTGCCCATACGTCCTCCCGGTTCTTCGACTGGTAGCCGTTCATCGAACGGCCATTGCCAACCGTGGTTAGTAACTCACCGGCCTGGAAGATCAGGCGGTCGACAGCAGGATTGTTTGGGAGGGAAAACGCTGCCAGTAACTCGGGCAATGCTCGGGTACCAGGCCATTGATCGTAGGCCAACACATCCACTCGGTGATCGGTACAGGCAATTTCCACTCCCGCTGAGCTGACGCGGACAACCACACGGCCGCGCTCCGCCTCATTCAACTCCGCGAGATACTGATGCCGGAACTTCATGTCCAGTGCGTCCCGCTCGAATTGTAGGCGCACAGCGTCCGCAAATTCAGGCTCGCAACGAACTGAAACTTCGACATCGCGCAGCACTTCATCGGTGACGTTGGTGATACTCAGGCCGCGGAGGAGGGGAACGTTGTTCTGGTAGGAGGCGTAGCTGACCGTCGGGTCGGCCATGATCTGGACGACAGCCGAAGGCTGCGTGGATTCACCACTGTCGGATGTCCCGTTGCTCATACAACTCCTCACTGATTAGAGCTATCCAAGTCCTTTTACGTCACCTGGCACCACATCAACCTATATGCAAGCGACCTAGCAGATTGTTCAGAATTAGGATTTCCTCAACTATCGCGAGTTCGCACCCGTCAATCCTCCCCCCCAGTCATAGGAGTTGCTCTGTCAATCCGGCCTGAATGGATTCCCCGCCCCAAACCGGGTGTTCCGGGAGTCGTTCGAGAAGGGCGATGCCAGATCACGAACGAGATTGGAACGAATTTCTCTCATGAAGGAAGTCACGCATGGATCGGTTTGCCAATACCGGAATGACACATTGGTGCCCTCGAATAACCTGTCCACACTCAGATAGTCAGTGACGTATCTATACCGGTAAGGAAATCGACTTCATTTGATCTGAATTTGCCATAGAAGAATACGCGCTTCCCCGTAAAAACCTTAACTAGGGAGGTACCTAGGGTTGGGGCGAGACGCTGTTTCACCAGAAACTTCTCCTCCTATGCATCGGGAAGATTGCCTGGGAATACCCCTACCTGGATAAAAAAAGCGTCAAGGCGTTTTTCCATACATCCGTCGCAGATCGTCGACCTCTCTGCCTATTCCATCGATGGCAGCAGAATAAGAACCAGATCTCCACTCAGCTATTGCCATCGCAGCATACCCGCGCTCTAACGAGAAATCATCCCCTCTTTAGGGAAACGAGAACGGGCTGAGTGCTGAGCACGGCCTGGATGGAGAACAGTCAGGAGATTGGGAATGGAGCGGCTGGCGAAGGGATACTACCCTGCGATGGAAATGACGGTGAACTCGATGGCTGCGAGTATTTTGGCGGGGAGTTCATAATCGAACTCAAGTCCGTAGAACAGAAAGAAGAGACCTTTCCGAATGGCCTCAACCGTAGCCTGTGGATCGTGCTCCCGGATAGACGCCTCGACGAAGGCGCGGTCGGTGTCCCACATGGCACATCCCATAATATGCCGCGCTTCACCCGTCCGCTGCAGCAACATGGCTGCGGTAGCACTCGCCTATGTCCTGTGAAGTATCGCTCACATGTACGCAGTTAGGAACATCGGCCCCTGCTAAGTAGTGGCCACGGCTCTGAGTACATCTAACTCGTCGCTCACAGACTGATCGCACTCCTATTTGAACCGTGCTTACCGTCTGATCCTCCCCCTTTACCATCGGGAAATCACTCCAACTTGCAAATGAGGAGGAAACCTAAAACGGTCTTATTCCGTCCCACTTTTCATGGGAACCTAGTGAGCTTGTGAGGCGATAAAATTGGAAATTTGGCCGCCAGCTGGCCGCTGGCGGCTATGCACGGGGGGAGAGGTGTTCGTAACCTCTTGATTTATGGTGAGCCGGCTGGGACTCGAGCCCAAGACCCTCGCATTATCCGTACAACACACGGCGCAGACGTTCAAGTGCCTGCGCATGCTTCTCGGGCTTCATAAGTCGAACATTCTGCAACTTCCACTTGACCGCCGGCAACTCAGCGACACCCGCCAGACTCACGAGCGCCCAATCCGGCTCACCGCGTTTGAAGCTCAACAGAAACTGACGCTGGCGCTCAGTCAGCT
>LNFM01012719.1_pt1 | contig 10960 bp, 12 predicted proteins | sample 596031 | NCBI WGS metagenome assembly LNFM01 (sample SAMN04254537, study PRJNA301005) | activated carbon metagenome | isolation source: dual media filters at the Ann Arbor, Michigan drinking water treatment plant | place: USA: Ann Arbor | reverse complement strand
CCAGCAAGGGCGAGAGCCTGCTCGACACCATCGCCAACCTGTCGGCCATGCATGCCGACATGTTCGTCGTGCGCCACAGCGAGAGCGGCGCGCCCTACCTCATCGCCCAGCACTGTGCGCCGCACGTGCACGTGGTCAATGCCGGCGACGGCCGCCACGCGCACCCCACCCAGGGCCTGCTGGACATGTACACCATCCGCCACTACAAGCCCGATTTCACGCAGTTGAGCGTGGCCGTGGTGGGCGACATCGTGCACTCGCGCGTGGCGCGTTCCGACATCCATGCGCTCAGTACGCTGGGCGTGCCCGACATCCGCGCCGTCGGCCCGAAGACGCTGGTGCCGGGCGACCTGAAGGAGATGGGCGTGCGCGTGTGCCACGACATGGCCGAAGGCATTCGCGGTGCCGACGTCATCATCATGCTGCGCCTGCAGAACGAGCGCATGAGCGGCGCCATGCTGCCCAGTGCCGGAGAGTTCTTCAAGACCTTCGGTCTGACGCCCGAGAAGCTGGCGCTAGCCAAGCCCGATGCCATCGTGATGCATCCCGGCCCCATCAACCGCGGCGTCGAGATCGACTCGACGGTGGCCGACGGCATGCACAGCGTGATCCTGCCCCAGGTCACCTTCGGCATCGCGGTGCGCATGGCCGTCATGTCGACCATCGCCGGGAACCAGGCATGAAGATCCTCATCCGCCACGGCCGCGTCATCGACCCCGCCTCGGGCCGGGACGAACCGGCCGACATCGCCATCGCCTCCGACCGCATCGTCGGCATCGGCAGCCCCGGCAGCTTCGGCGACTTCCAGGCCGACCGCAGCATCGACGCCAGCGGCCTCGTCGTCGCGCCCGGCCTCGTCGACCTCGCCGCGCGGCTGCGCGAGCCCGGTCAGGAACACGAAGGCATGCTGGAAAGCGAACTGGCGGCCGCGGCGGCCGGCGGCGTCACCAGTCTCGTGTGCCCGCCCGACACCGATCCCGTGCTCGACGAGCCGGGGCTGGTGGAGATGCTCAAGTTCCGCGCGCGCAAGCTCTCGCGCTGCCGATTGTTCCCGCTGGGCGCACTGACGCGCGGCCTGGCCGGCACCACCTTGACGGAGATGGCCGAGCTCACGGAGGCCGGCTGCGTCGGCTTCTCGCAGGTCGACACCCCCGTGTCCGACACGCTGGTGCTGATGCGCGCGATGCAGTACGCCTCGACCTACGGCTACGCCGTGTGGCTGCGGCCGCTGGACGCCTGGCTGGGCAAGGGCGTGGCGGCCTCGGGCGCAGTGGCCACGCGGCTGGGCCTGTCGGGCGTGCCGGTGGCGGCCGAGACCATCGCGCTGCACACGTTGATCGAACTCGTGCGCGTCACGCGGGCCCGCGTGCACCTGTGCCGCTTGTCCAGCGCCGCCGGCGTGGCGCTGGTGCGCGCCGCCAAGGCCGAAGGTCTGCCGATCACGGCCGACGTCAGCATCAACTCGCTGCACCTGACCGACGTCGACATCGGCTACTTCAACGCCGACATGCGCCTGACACCGCCGCTGCGCCAGGGCGCCGACCGCACGGCGCTGCGAGAGGCGCTGGCCGACGGCACGCTCGATGCCCTGGTGTCCGACCACAACCCAGTGGCCGAGGACATGAAGAACCTGCCCTTCGGCGAGGCCGAGCCCGGCGCCACCGGGCTGGAACTGCTGCTGAGCCTAGCGCTGCGCTGGGGAGCGGACAGCGGTCTGCCGCTGCCTGCCACCCTGGCGCGCGTGACCAGCGAGCCGGTGCGCGTGCTGGGCGATGCCATTGGCTCGCTGTCGTCCAGCGCAGGCCGCCTCGTCGAAGGCGGCGTGGCCGACATCTGCGTCTTCGATCCGCAGGCCGAATGGACGGTGCAGCCCGCCGCCTTGTTGAGCCAGGGCAAGCACACGCCCTTCGCGTTCAGCGGCACCGGCATGGCGCTGCCCGGCCGCGTGCGCGTCACGCTGGTGGCCGGCACCGTGGCCTACGAAGCGCGCGGCTGAATGGGCCCGCTCCCTGCGCGCTCGGCCGGATCGGGCCGCGGCGCCCCGGATCACTGAGATCGGACCGGCCTTGCTCACGCTGCGCGCCTGCCTCCGCCTGCTGGGAGCCGTGCTGCACGGCCTGCACGGCGTGGCCATCGTGCTGCTGCGCTTCCCTGCGCTGGACGCGACGCGCCGTCGCGAACGCATCCAGTGGTGGTCGCGCGGCATGCTCGCCCGGCTCGGACTCGAATTGCGGGTGCAGGGCAGTTTCAGGCCGGGTCCCAAGCTGCTGGTGTGCAACCACGTGTCGTGGCTGGACATCATGGCCGTGCACGCCGTGTGCCCCGAGGCCCGTTTCGTCTCCAAGGCCGAGGTCAGGCACTGGCCGCTGGTGCACCGCCTGGTGAGTGCTGCCGACACGCTCTACATCGAACGCGAACGCCGCCGCGACGCCTTGCGCGTGGTGCACCAGATGGCCGAGGCGCTGACAGCGGGTGACACGGTGGCGGTGTTCCCCGAGGGCACGACGGGCCCCGGCCATGAACTGCTGCCTTTCCACGCCAACCTGCTGCAGGCCGCCATCGCCACCAGCACGCCCGTGCAGCCCGTGGCGCTGCGTTACGCGGACCGGCATGCGCGCTTCAGCACCGCGGCCCAGTTCCTCGGTGAGACGACCCTGCCGCAGACGCTGTGGAAGCTGGCCCGGGCCGAGGGCCTGAAGGCGCATGTCACGGTGCTGGCGGCGCAGGGCACGCGCCACGCCGACCGGCGTGCCCTGTCTGAACATTTGCGGGATCAGATCGCCGACGCGCTGGCCGCCGTCGACGAGCCGATGGCCGGCCCTGGCTAGTTCAGGCCTTGCCCTGGGACGCGACGGCAGCCGCCGCGCGCGCTGCCGCTTCGGCGTCGCCCAGATAGCGGCTGCCCAGCGGCTTCAGGTCGGCGTCCAGTTCATAAACGAGCGGGATGCCATTGGGAATGTTCAGGCCGACGATGTCGGCGTCGCTGATGCCGTCGAGGTACTTCACCAGCGCGCGGATGCTGTTGCCATGGGCCGCGATCACCAGCCGCTGGCCAACGCGGATGGCCGGCGCGATGCGCTCGTTCCAGCACGGCATCACCCGTGCCACGGTGTCCTTCAGGCATTCGGTGAGCGGCACCTGGTCGGGTGAAAGCTTGGCGTAGCGCAGGTCCTGGCGCTGCCCGCGGGGATCGTCGGCATCCAGCACCGGCGGCGGCGTGTCGTAGCTGCGGCGCCAGATCAACACCTGTTCGTCGCCATACTGGCGCGCCATGTCGGCCTTGTTGAGCCCCTGCAGCGCGCCATAGTGACGCTCGTTCAGGCGCCAGTCGTGCACGATGGGCAGCCAGGTGCGGTCCATCTCGTCCAGGCAGTGCCACAGTGTCCAGACCGCACGCTTGAGGACCGAGGTGTAGGCCACGTCGAACTCGAATCCTTCTTCCCGCAGCAGGCGTCCGGCCTGCTTGGCCTGCTCGACGCCGGTGGCCGTGAGCGGCACGTCGGTCCAGCCGGTGAAGCGGTTCTCGAGGTTCCAGGTGGACTCCCCGTGGCGGATCAGGACAAGTCTGTACATGAGTCGAATTCTATAATCCGCCCCTTTTGTCCTGGCTTCGCCGCCTTGCTCCCGTGAATTTCTTCGTCGAAAACTGGATCCTCATCCTCGTGGCCTTCGTGTCGGGCGGCCTGCTGGTCTGGCCCATGGTCAACCGCGGCGGCGCCAGCGCCGTCCCCGCCGGCGAAGCCGTGCGGCTGATCAACCGCGAGAAGGGTGTGCTCATCGACGTCAGCGAGCCGGCGGAGTACGCCGCCGGTCATGCCGGCGGTGCGCGCAACATCCCCTTCGGGTCGCTCGAAGGTTCGAAGGATCTGCCCACCAACAAGGGCCTGCCGCTGCTGCTGCTGTGCCCGTCCGGGGCGCGGGCGTCACGCGCGGCCGGGTTGTTGCGCAAGGCCGGCTACGAGAAGGCCGTGGCGGTGGCAGGCGGCACTGCCGCATGGCGCGAAGCCGCCCTGCCGGTCGAGAAGTCGGCCGGCTGACCCGCGCGTCTTGACAGGGTGCGGCGCAGGGTGATGCGCCCTGCACCACAATGCAGGTACGCCGCCGTGGAGGGCGGATCGAGGGACCCATGAACCCCGTCAGGATGTACACCACCCAAGTCTGCCCCTACTGTGTGCGCGCCAAGGCGCTGCTCAAGCAGAGGGGCGTGGCGCAGATCGACGAGATCCGCGTCGACCTCGATCCCGCCCAGCGCGACCAGATGATCGAACTGACCGGTCGCCGCACCGTGCCGCAGATCTTCATCGGCGACACCCACGTCGGTGGGTGCGACGACCTCATCGCGCTCGACCAGCGCGGCGGCCTGATGCCCATGCTCGGCGCCGCAGCAGCCTGATCGCTGTCGCGACTTTTGCAGCGACGCGCCCGTCAGGGTGGCTCGATCGCAGGGCGCGCTCGTTCATAATCCTGCCTGCAGTCGGCTGCCATTCGGCGGCCGATTTTGCTTATCGGAAAAACTCTCACCATGGCCGATCAGACCCCCGTCTTCCAGATCCAGCGCATGTACCTCAAGGACCTGTCGCTGGAGCAGCCGAACTCCCCGAAGATCCTGCTCGAGCAGACACAGCCGCAGGTCGACATCAACCTCGGCGTCAGCGCCGAGCCCGTCACCGACGGCATCTTCGAGGTGTGCGTGACCGCCACCGTCACCACCAAGGTCGGCGACAAGGTGCTCTTCCTCGTCGAGGCCAAGCAGGCGGGCATCTTCGAGATCCGCAATCTGCCGCAGGAACAGATGCAGGGCATCGTCGGCATCGTCTGCCCGCAGATGATCTACCCGTACCTGCGTGCCATCGTCTCCGACGTCTGCACGCGCGCCGGCTTCCCGCCGATCCTGCTGACGGAAGTCAACTTCCAGGCGATGTACGAAGCCCAGCAGGCTCAGGCGGCGGAAGCCAACGGCAGCGGGTCGCGCATCATCACCGGCGCGAACTGACCGACGCCGGGCGCGCTGCGCGCGACACACCCGGCGCATGAAGATCTCCCTGCTCGGCGCGGGTGCATGGGGCACGGCCCTGGCCAGTGCCGCAGCGCGTCGGCACGACGTGCTGCTGTGGGCGCGCGATCCGCAGCAAGCCGGGCGCCTGTCCACGACACGGCGCAACGAGGCTTATCTTCCCGGCGTGGCATTGCCGCAGCAACTGCGCTGCACGGCCGACTTCGATGCAGCCGTGGAGCATGCCGCCGGCGGGCTGCTGGTCATCGCCACGCCCATGGCTGCCTTGCGTGACGGTCTGCAGCGGCTGCCTGCCGGCCGCGCTGCGCTGTGGCTCTGCAAGGGCTTCGAAAGTGGCAGTGGTGCGCTGGGCCACGAGGTGGCCGCCGCCGTGCGCCCGGGAGCGGCCTGCGGTGTGCTTTCCGGCCCCAGCTTCGCCCTGGAGGTGGCTCGCGGCCAGCCTACCGCGCTGTTGGCCGCCAGCCAGGACGCCTCGCTGCTCGATCTGGCCGTCGAGGCCTTCCACGGCGACGCGCTTCGCATCTACAGCAGCGACGACGTGATCGGCGTCGAGGTCGGTGGCGCCGTCAAGAACGTGCTGGCCATCGCCACCGGCATCTGCGACGGCATGGCCGCCGCCCCGACTGCCGACCTGCCGCCGCCGGGCCTGAACGCACGAGCTGCCCTCATCACGCGCGGGCTGGCCGAGATGACGCGACTCGGGCTCGCACTGGGCGCCCGCGCCGAGACCTTCATGGGTCTGTCGGGGCTGGGTGACCTGGTGCTCACGGCCACCGGCGAGCTGTCGCGCAACCGGCGCGTGGGACTGGGCCTGGCTGCCGGCCGGGCCTTGCCGCAGGTGCTGTCGGAACTGGGCCACGTCGCCGAGGGCGTCTACAGCGCCGCCACCGTCGTCCAGCGTGCTCGCTCGCTGGGCGTCGAGATGCCCATCAGCGAAGCGGTGGTCGAGGTGCTCGCCGGCCGCGTGGCGCCGCAGCAGGCGCTGTGGCAGTTGATGTCGCGCCAGCCGCGCGCCGAGAGTCAGCTGGCCGGGCTGCCTCAACTGCCGCCGGCGTAGCCGTTCTGCCGCCAGGCTTCGAACACGGCCACGGCCACCGCGTTGCTGAGGTTCAGGCTTCGCTGACCAGGACGCAAGGGCAGTCGCACGCGCTGTGCAGGCGCAAAGCTCTCGCGCAGCGCGGCCGGCAGGCCGGCGGTCTCGCTGCCGAAGATCAGCCAGTCGCCCTCGCGCCAGGCGACGTCCCCGAGGGGCCGGCTGCCATGCGTGGTGAAGGCGAAGCAGCGGTCGGGATCGGGGCGTTCCGTGTCGACGAAGGCAGTCCAGGAAGCGTGGCGTCGCACCGGCGCGTACTCGTGATAGTCCAGGCCGGCGCGCCGCAACTGCTTGTCGTCCATCGAAAACCCGAGCGGCTCCACCAGATGCAGCGCACAGCCGGTGTTGGCCGCCAGCCGGATCACGTTGCCGGTGTTGGGCGGGATCTCGGGCGCCACGAGCACGATGCGGAACATGGTCTGGACTTCCCGTGGGACTTCAGTGCGCCGGGGTGCGCGTGAGTACCCAGACCTGCACGTCGGCTGCGCCGGCACGCAACAAGGCCTGGGTGCACTGCTCCGCGGTGGCGCCGGTGGTCATCACGTCGTCGACCAGGGCGATCCGCCGGCCGGTGATGGTGGCGCCGCTCAGGCTGCCGACGAGAAAGGCAGCGCGCAGGTTGGCCAGGCGTTGCGAGCGCGGCAACTCCGCCTGGTGGGCCGTCGGCACGGCGCGTTGCAGCAGATCGGCACGTGCCGGCAGGCCGAGCGCAGCGCCGCAGCGGCGTGCCAGCTCCCAGGCCTGGTTGTAGCCGCGCTCGGCCAGGCGCGCGGTGTGCAGGGGCACCGGCAGCACGAGCTGGGGCAGCGCGAGGCCGGCGTCACGCACCGCGTCGCCGACGGCCTGCGTCAGGCGACCCGCCAGGGCGGCGGCCAGCTCCGAACGGCCGTTGAACTTGAAGTCGGCCACCAGCTTGTCCCAGGGGAACGCGTAGTCGGCCACGCACACCGTGCGGCTGAAGGAAGGCCGCTGCACGGCGCAATCACCACAGGTGGCGTGTTCCGAGGGCAGCCGCAGCGCGCAGCGGGCGCAACGCAGCGATCTGCCGGAGTGTCGGGTGGCGCAGGCGTCGCAGATCCGCTGCCCGTCCCAGCGGCGACAGACCTCGCATTGGCTGGGCATCGACCAGGGCATCGCGTCAATATACTGCGCCCATGGCCGACCCCGAGGGATTGCCGACCTCCGCCCGCCCGATCGACCGTATCGCCCTGCAGCGGGTGAGGGCGCGCCTTCGTGCTGCTGCGCAGGCGCCGTGGCTGCACGGCGAGGTCGCCAGACGCATGGCCGAGCGCCTGCCCGTGATCAAGCTGAAGCCGCAGCGCGTGGTGGACTGGTGGGCGCCGCTGGGCGCCAGCCGCGAGGTGCTGGAGCGAGCCTGCCCGCAGGCCGCGCTGATCGAGGTCGTCGAGTCCGACCCGGGCGAGGCGCCCGACCGCCGCTGGTGGCATCGGCTCCTGGGACGCCGGCGCGAAGCGGTGGTCGAAGAAGGCCTGGCGGCGGCCGGCTGTCAGATGCTCTGGTCGAACATGGGCCTGCACCTGTCTGCCGACATCGAGGACTTGATGCAGCGCTGGCGACGTGCCGTGGCCGTCGATGGCTTCCTGATGTTCTCCACCCTCGGGCCGGGCACGCTGGGAGAACTGCGCGCCTTGTATCGCCAGGAGGGCTGGTCGTCGCCGATGGCGCCGCTGGTGGACATGCACGACCTGGGCGACATGCTGGTGCATGCCGGCTTTGCCGATCCCGTGATGGACCAGGAGACGATCACGCTGACCTGGCCCACGGCCGACGCGATGCTGACCGAACTCCGAAGCCTGGGCGCGAACATGGACCCACGGCGTTATGCCGGCCTGCGCACGCCTCGTTGGCGCCGACGTCTGGGCGAAGGACTGGAGGCTCGGCGCGACGCCGCGGGCCGGGTCGCGATGAGCTTCGAGATCGTCTACGGCCACGCGTTCTGCCCCCCTCCGCGGCCACGCGTTGCCGAACAGACCACCGTCAGCGTCGACGAGATGCGCCGCATGGTCCGATCGGGCAGAAAGCCGACTCCGCCGGGCCGGTGATCCTGGCCGCTGGCAGGGATTAGCCTGAGCTAGAATCCTGCTGCTTGACCGGGGTCAGAGACAGGGCGTTTCGAGAGGCCGTTCCGCCATGTCGAAGCTACCCGCCGCTCCTGATCTTGCCCTTGGTCAAACCGCCTGATCCATGTCCTTCACCCTCTCTCCTGCTCCCTGGCCTGCTCCCGCCTCTCAGGCGCAGGGATCCGCTCGGAAGTTCGGCGTGCCGGTGAGCGTGGCCGGCCCCGACGGCCTCGAAGCAGGCTGGCTGTGGCTGATGAAGCGCAACTGTTCCCTGGCTCCCGGCCAGTTGCTGCGGGTCTACCTATCGATGTGCGTCGTCTCGACAGTCATCGCGGTGGGCTTCTACCTGCAAGGCGCGTCTTTCGTGCTTTATTTCGCAGGCTTCGAGCTATTGCTGCTGGGCGTGGCCCTGCTGGTGTACGCACGTCACGCTGCCGATCGCGAATCGATCACGCTGGTCGGTCGTCGTGTGCACGTCCTGCAGTGTCACGGCAGCCGGGAAGTGCACGCCGAGTTCCGCGCCGAATGGCTGGCCGTCGAACCCAGCGCCGGCCAGGGCTCTCTGCTCGAGTTGTCGGCGCAAGGGCAGCGCGTGCGGATCGGCCGCTTCCTGCGGCCCGACCAGCGTGCCGCGTTCGCCCACGAACTTCGCCAGGCGCTGCGCCGTGCCTGCCTCCATCTTTCGCCCGAATCCACCGATTCAGAAACCAAGTACGCAAGATGATCACGATGTCCTCTTTCTGGCAGCGCCTCTCGCAGGCCGCGGCGTTCTTCGGGGCCCTGGCGGTCACCCAGGCCGCGCGCGCCGTCAACGATCTGCCGGGTGGGCCGGCCGTCAACCAGATCGACCTGCATCCGCCGATGTCGAAGATCGCGGAGCAGCAGCAGTGGCTGCACAACTTCGCGCTGATCATCTGCGTCGTGATCTTCGTCGCCGTGTTCGGGGTGATGTTCTATTCCATCCTGAAGCATCGCAAGTCGGTCGGCCACAAGCCTGCCAACTTCCACGAGAGCGTGGCGGTCGAGATCGCCTGGACCATCGTGCCCTTCATCATCGTCATCTTCATGGGTGCCATGGCCACGCGGACCGTGGTGGCGATGAAGGACACCTCCAACGCCGACATCACCATCAAGGCCACCGGCTACCAGTGGAAGTGGGGCTACGACTACCTCAAGGGCGACGGCGAGGGCATCAAGTTCCTCTCGACGCTGGATGTCGCTCACCGCGAGATGTCCGACTCCGGCAAGCCGTCCGGGGACAACTACCTGCTCAAGGTCGACAACCCGCTGGTCGTGCCGGTGGACCGCAAGATCCGCATCGTGACCACGGCCAACGACGTCATCCATGCCTGGATGGTGCCGTCCCTGGGCGTGAAGCAGGACGCGATCCCCGGTTTCGTGCGCGACACCTGGTTCCGTGCCGACAAGACGGGCGACTTCTACGGCCAGTGCGCCGAACTGTGCGGCAAGGAACACGCCTACATGCCCATCCACGTCAAGGTGCTGAGCCAGGCCGACTATGCCAAGTGGGTGGAGGGCAAGATGAAGGAGATGGCGGCGCTGGCCGACGACCCCAACAAGGAGTGGAAGCTCGAGGAGCTGATTGCGCGGGGCGAGAAGGTCTACAACGCCAACTGTTCCGCCTGCCATCGCCCCGACGGCAAGGGCGCCGGCCCGATCAAGGCGCTCGACGGCAGTGCGCTGGTGCTCAACGACCCTGCGGCGCAGATCAACATCTTGCTGAACGGGGCCGCCAACGGTGCGATGCCGGCGTGGAAGACGCTGTCCGACACCGAACTGGCCGCCGTCGCCACCTTCACCAAGAACGCCTGGGGCAACAAGACCGGCAAGGCGATCCAGCCTGCCGAAGTCGTCGCTGCCCGCAAGTGATCGCCATCCTGCCAGACCTCTCGCGCAGCTGTTCGCAGCGGCCAGCCAAGGAAATTTCATGAGCGCAGTTCTCGACCACCACGGCCACCACGCCGATGACCACGGCCATCCGCATGGCTGGCGCCGCTGGCTGTTTGCCACCAACCACAAGGACATCGGCACGATGTACCTGCTGTTCAGCTTCGCGATGCTGATGGTGGGCGGCGTGCTGGCACTGGGCATCCGCGCAGAGTTGTTCCAGCCCGGCCTGCAGTTCGTGAACCCGGAACTGTTCAACCAGTTCACCACGATGCACGGGCTGATCATGGTGTTCGGCGCCATCATGCCGGCCTTCGTCGGCTTCGCGAACTGGATGATCCCGCTGCAGATCGGTGCCGCGGACATGGCGTTCGCGCGCATGAACAACCTCAGCTTCTGGCTGCTCATCCCGGCGGCCCTGATGCTGGTGGGTTCGTTCTTCATGCCCGGCGGCGCCCCCGCAGCCGGCTGGACGCTCTACGCGCCGCTGACGCTGCAGATGGGCCCGAGCATGGACGCCGGCATCTTCGCGATGCACATCATGGGCGCCAGCTCGATCATGGGCTCGATCAACATCATCGTCACGATCCTGAACATGCGCGCCCCCGGCATGACGCTGATGAAGATGCCGCTGTTCTGCTGGACCTGGCTGATCACCGCCTACCTGCTGATCGCCGTGATGCCCGTGCTGGCCGGCGCCATCACGATGACGCTCACCGATCGCCACTTCGGCACCAACTTCTTCAATCCCGCTGGCGGTGGCGATCCCATCATGTACCAGCACATCTTCTGGTTCTTCGGGCACCCCGAGGTCTACATCATGATCCTGCCGGCGTTCGGCATCGTGAGCGCCATCATCCCGGC
>LNFM01012718.1_pt1 | contig 10960 bp, 21 predicted proteins | sample 596031 | NCBI WGS metagenome assembly LNFM01 (sample SAMN04254537, study PRJNA301005) | activated carbon metagenome | isolation source: dual media filters at the Ann Arbor, Michigan drinking water treatment plant | place: USA: Ann Arbor | reverse complement strand
ATTGGTTGATTTGTTTACAAAAAGGGACCCACTTCGGGGTCCCTAAATCAAGTTGAACGCCCAGCCCACCGCCACGCCTAGAAACAGGAGGGCGATGAGGATGGATGCTACGGGTGTTTCGTCGGGGTCTTGATCGAAGGTCATGCCGCGTACTCGGAATACTTACGAGACGCGCCAAGCTCGATTTCATCTTGGGTACTGTTGCACGCAATCGCGCCGACCCAATTCGCCTTGATTCGGTCGAACAAGGCCTGGACTTTGCTGGCGACGACACAACGATCATCCGGTACGAAGTACAAGCTGATCCGGAATCCTGAGTCGTGCAGAATATCCCGAGCCTTCGTTGTGGAGAACCAGTTGAAGTACGCAGCGGCAGTCGGAAAGCCGAAGCGAGTTCCAAGCGCAGTCAAATGCGGGTGTTGCGAGTTCCGCATGTTGATCCAGGCGTCCGCGAGGGCGTCATCCTGATATGGATCAGGGTGTTGGGTCATACTAATCGGGCAGCCGCCCATCTCATGGGCGTACACCGCCGACTTGCGATAGGTGAGCGAATTACTGTACGGGCCGCGCCCTTCAGTATCCTCGACGCGGAGGATTAGTGTCATGATCTTGATGTATCCTTTCGGTTCCTTAGTGGTTTGTAAAAAGGGGACCCTGATTAGGGTCCCCCTCAACAGAGTCAGTCGAAATGGCGGGTGCCGACCGCGTGGGCGACGAAGCTGCGGAAGTCGGTCATGATAGCGATGACGCAAGTTAGGACGAACATGAAAGCCGTGATACCGCCGCACAGAATGATGTAACGGGCGGCGAAGCTGTTGAATTCATTCGCGAAGAACAGAACGCCACCGACGACAGGCAAGGTGGCGAAGGTCGCGCCGAGAACGAAGCCAGCCAACGCGGTCAGAACAAAGACCAGAGCGGTGAAGGCCAGGGCGACGAGGACCGTCTTAACGGGGCGGCGCTCGTAGTTGCAGCGCGCGACGTAGAAAGAGTGGCGAGGCTGCGCGGAAGTGATGGGTGCCATTTCTGTGGTTCCTTAGTGGGTTGTTTACAAATACCCCGCCAGAGGGCGGGGGTTGTAGTCAGCCGATAGTATAGGAGTCGCTGAGCTTCCAAGAGGTGGGTAGAGCCGCACTAGAAAGAGGATCGACAATGTTGTCTTTCCAGTTCTTGTTCTCTGCTGCCGCTTGGGCGGCATTAAGGTTTCTCAGAGCGCCATGCGCCTTAACTTGGTCGAACGATGCGGACTCGGCGTCAATCCAACGGGCGTTGCGTTTGCTCCCATCCGTTGAATACGAAATCCATTGCCGCTCATCGAAGCGCTTACCTGTCTGAGGCTCGGTGTATTGTACTTTAGTCTGCTGCAAAACACTGCGAGCGGTCGCTTTGTAGCCCTTGACGACCATAGAAAGGTCTGGGCTTGAACTGTAACGGGAATACACGCGGTCGCGTTGGAGTGCCTTCTCTGTGACTTCTTTCACTGAGAATGACTTACCGCGCGATTCATTGAGAACAACATAGATCGTTCCGCGTGGTGTACGATTACTCATGATTATTCAGATTCCTTAGTGGGTGTGTATCTCCATTCTTGGAGGCGAGAGCTACAAGAAGAGTCTCAAGCAAAAACGAGGCCGCAAGGCCTCGTTCTATTACAGTTCGGTGAGTACTCTACCAAGAACACGATGAAGTCGTTCTAGACAGTCGCGCTTGCTCCCCTCCTTACGGAAGTATTCTACAAGCATAGAAGCCATTTCGTCTTCCTGCGTTTGTTTGCCTTGTACCCGCGTTGCATGGATACGAATATCCAGCCCCGCCGAGTACATGAACAGCCCGACGTGTGCCGGGTCGAAGTTCTGCTCCACGAAGGTTTCGACGTAGGGAGTCGCAGGCTCGGGCAGAGGCTCGGGCGGGGGTGGTGGCGGTGCCGCCTGGACTGGTACCGCCGCTACAGGCGTTCCGCCCCCCTGTGGCGGGGTGTAGGTAGGTGCCGCTTCGTCCCAAGGCGGGGCGACGGTGGCGGTTACAGGCGGGGGTGCTGCCGCCGTGGTGGCGGGGCGCGGGGGTGCGGGAGCTTCTTCGTCATCCCCGTTGTCGGGGGTGGCGTTGTAGGCGGCTCGGATATCTGAAGGGTTGTTGTATACGTTGTCCAGAATCTGGACAACGGAATCCCAATTCAGATGAAGCCACATCGCATCCGCACGGATTCGACGGTCGATGTCTCCGAAGCTGTTATCGCGGCACCACTTACCAAACGCGATGTTCGATGGGTGGAGCTTGCGTCCGATCAGGAGGGCTTGGCCGATCATCCGCCAGCCTTCGCGGTCCTGCGATGCGCGGGCCTTCGTCTCGGTCCAGAATTTGACCGCGCCCGCGATGACGTCGGTATCTGATGGAGTGTCGGGTGTTGGGAAGCTGAGAATTTGGGCTGTTGCAGCCATGTTTTGGGGGTCCTTTCTAGTAATTCAAAAAATACCCACGCCGATAGTTGGCGTGGGTGCGTGGGCACGTCAGTAGGTCGGAAGAAACTTTCCCGTGTCCAGAGAGAGAATATGGCAGTCATCGCAGGCAGCATACTTGTCGATGAAGGTGCGAGCCGACGCGGTGGCGCGGAACAGGCCTTCGACGCGGGTCTTGTCCTTGTTCATGACGGCGTAGTTCAGCGCTTCGAAGTTGAGTTCCAGCGTCTCGGGGGTGCGCACGGTCTTGGCATGCAGACGGAGGGCGTGGGCGGTTGAGGTGTAGTCACGTTTCTCCAGAACCGCCGCTGCTGCCTCCAAAACATCGGCGTCGGGATCGTTCTTGCCTGCGAGAGTAGCGGTGAAGTTGGGAATGGTGTTGTTGAGCATTGTTCGTTTTCCTTAATGGGTTGTTGCAAATACCCCACCAGAGGGCGGGGTTTGGAAGTCAGCCGAAGAGAACGACGCCGATGGCGAGGGCGATGAAGTATCCCCAATGTGGCTGCCCAGCGAGCATGCCAACCGCTGCTGCGGCGACACAGAGCCCAGCGAGGCCATACTTGGTCATCGATTGCTCTCGGCCTGGGCGACCGGTAGCGGGCGGGTGGTGATGGTGAGGACGAGGCCATCCGCGTTGATCAGAGCAACGGGGCGGCGGGTGCTGGTGAAACGCATTTACAGGGTGTCCTTAATTTGGGAGGCAAGGCCTCGGTTGGGTTGAGGAGCGGAATGCTCAAAAACCGCGCCGGGTTGGGGCGCGGTCAATGTTTCAGAGAGGCGGGTGAACCAGACCATACATGCGGGCCAGCTTCGCGGCTTCTCGTTCGAAAGCTTCTAGCGAGCGAGATTCGTTCACTCCCGCCTTAGCCGGTTCGGGGAACGGCATGCAGTTATCGTGCGCCATCTGCATCTCGCGGAGGTAGGTGCGATATTCTACGGAGATGGTGTCGGAGCAGCCCAGCCGACGCAGGATGGGGTTGATCGAGTCGCCCTCCATATCCGGATCGTAGGCTTCATCGGGGAGGACGTGGCCGAAGGCACACATGTTGCCGTTCTCAGCGCGATAGACGCATGTGAGATCACCGGGCAAGTCATCACCAGGACCGACAGATGCGACGCCCTGCTTGCGGAGAGCGTGGACGATGTGGTCGTGAGTTTCCTGCATGGTGTGGGCGCGGAAGTCGAAAGTGAACATGTGTTTGACTCCTTAGTCGGTTGAAATTGTTGCAAAAAGGGAGCCTTGCGGCTCCCCAAAGTACTTTTGCCCTACGCCAGCACAACCTCGACGGGCTGGCCGTCCTTCGTCCAGACGAGGCAGCGGCGAGGTAGCGGCTTGCAGGGTGTGCCGCGATTAAGCATGACGTATTCGGGTACCACGCCGTATTCCTGGGCGAGGGTCTTGGCCTGCTCGCGGCTTTGGGCGTAGGTGGCGGCGTACTTGAGTGCCTTGCCTTTGAGATTCGCGCCACTAAGCACGCCGGGCACGTGCCCATAGTGCAGGACGTCCGCAATATAGGTGGCGCTGGGCGGGACGCGGGATGCGGGGATTGTGATGGTTTCCATGGGGTTTTCGGTTCCTTAATCTGGGTGATTGTCAAAAAGGGAGCCGTGAGGCTCCCCTTAGTACTCAGGTGTAAACGGGCGCTGGGCGCTGCTCCTTCGGGATTTGGCACGGACAGGGAGGACCGATTGTTTCCTTTGCGGTCCAAGCAGCATTAACGAGGTGTTCTGGCGCGGGGTGCCCATAGGGCCACGGTACGAGGTCCATACCCGCCGCGAGAATGTTGATGGCATTGAGTCGTCCGTTCTCGTAGCTGGACTGCAACTCGCTGTTGGCGGTTAAGTCCGGATTGAAGGGGAGTCGGAGACGGACGGATTCAAACCCAATCTGAAAGTACCGAAGGCCGAGGTGGGCCAGCGGGGGTGTGTCTGCTGGGGCGGCTTTCGATTCCGATTTGGCGTTTCGCATGGTTTGGGGGTGTCCTTAATTTGTTGAAATCAAAAGGGACCCTTTCGGGTCCCCAAGTAGTCACTTGATGCCGTGCTTCTGGCGATACTCGTTCCACGCCTTGTAGCGCTGCTGCTCTCGACCGTGAGAGTACAGCTTAACGCGGGACTGCTGGATTCCGGGGAAGCTCTTCTCAATCGCCTGATACAGGCGGTACTGAAAGTCGTTGAGGCCAGGGTCTTCGTCGTGGATGTTCCGCGTGCCAAGAATGTTCATGATGAACGAGGCCTCGGCTTCGGTGAACTGAACCTCCACCACGCGCTGGGCGGGGGAGACTTCGACTTCCTGCGTGGTTGTGATGATACGCGTCTCGGTCACGGCGGGGATGGGGCGGGTTTGATATTGCATGGTTTTTTGGTTCCTCAGTGGGTTATGGGGTTTGCAAAAACCCGCGCCGAAGCGCGGGCAAGAGGGTCGTCAGACGTCAGTGATCTGGGTGTACTGGCCGGTCTGGAGGTCGAGGACCGCGCCCGCCGAGAGTTCGTGCGTGCAGTAATCTCTGGCTTGGTATTCGAACGAAAAGATCGCGTACGTCTCGTCCGAAAGGGTGCTGACGGCGGCGAAGCGGAGGTTGCTCGTCCCGAAGCGGCGAGGAGCGGCGGCGGGCGTGCCGGTGAGGGCGGCGGGGATAAGGTTCTTGTGTGGCATGTTTGGGTTCCTTAATCGGTGGGGATGAGAGCCTGTTGTCTAAGAGGGACCCGAATTCAACCGGGGCTCAAAAACGCCCAGGAGGCTCGTAGGAGCGTCCAGGGCGGGTTGTGGGGGTTTAGGGTAAGGTAGGAGCCTGCGGGGTCTTGAAGGCCCCGTAGGAGGCTCCCCGGCCGTCCTGCGGGGTCCTGTGGAGGGTCCTTAGGGACCCTTGCGACGCTTGCGGGTGATTGTGCCGCGATAGACCCACTTGGTGTAGATCGCGCCGGTTCCATCGTCGCCGCGAATGGCCTCGATGTCGTGGCCCCGCTTGCGGAGGGTGCCGATCTCGGCGGTGAGGTTGGAAATCTTCATTGCGCCCAATGCAGTGAGGCGGGTCACGGTGCGACCGGCCTGGAGGGCGGCGAGCAATTGCTCGGACTTAGTCATGTTCGGTTCCTGAGTGTGTCGTTAGGGTTGTTAGGGTTGGCGAATGCGCCAAAAAGGGTGGGCTAGGCGTAAGTTGTTGATTTCGCTCGATTTACGGTTTTGCTGGGCGGTGATGTGCTTAGGGTTCTCGTTAGGGTTGTCAGGGCTCGTTAGGGTTGTTTTTGGCTTGTACTAAGCTGAGTGCCTAGAGTTCTGCGGCGTTCCGGCGGATTAGTGTGGTCGTTAGTGTTGGGTGCCCTTACCCTCGTCTATATAAATATCTTTTTTTAAAAAAAAAAAAATTTGAAATTTATTTTTTTCTAAAAAAATAAAATCTCACATGTATATTGTATAGTAATAACCCTAACGACCACACTTTATCTTCTGAAACCTAAGGAAAAAGCCACACCTCGCTCGATAGAGGGCAAAAACAACCCTAACGAACCCTAACGAACCCTAACGGACCCCCTCGCCGGTTACGGCTCAAAAACCCCAGTTTCCTGTCAGTTTTTGAGATTTTCACCAGAAATAGGTCCGGTTTGATCCCTACCTACTCTAAACCGAAAGTGAGGCGCTTTTCGACCAAGCCGGGAGAAAAACGGTAGCTCCCATCCGCTTGCCTACCCTCTTCGCCCATCTCTCGGCGTCCGCTCGGCGCATATTGAGAACCTGACCCCAGTAACCGTCGATGTAGTGGACGGTAATACTAGCTAAATCTCCTGGGGCTTTTCTGTTTCTTTCGACTCGGATTGTCTTCACAGCGCCACACGAGCCTGGTTTACCTCTCTTTTGGTTGAGATGGTACGCCCGCTCGTACAAACCGCGCACATGTGCGTACACGGTTAGAGTCTTTTTCTTCTTTTCGTCTTTGTTTTGTTTTCCGGTCATGTTCACTCCTTTCCGGTTTATCGAATAAAAAAGGGACCCTAAACAGGGTCCCCTCCATCACGCGCCAACCGCCTTGCGCGCGAACGCGCCCAGCCGGGCGTCATCCACGCTGGACGGCGCGGTCTTCACCAGCTTCTCGACGCCGTCGTGGCGCTTGGCGAGGTGCCAGCGGGCACGGGCGAAGCGCTGTGTGCGGCCCTTGAAGCCGTCGCCCTGCCCGGCGTCCGAGAAGTGTGGCACCATATCTGTCAGCACCTTACCACGGGCACCCACGAACTGCGTTTTGGTGCCGTCCGGACGGATGAACCACTGACCCGGCTGCGCCAGCAAGGCCCCATGCGGCTGGGTGGCGAGCGAGATAGCCTTAACGAACTTCGACATGTTTAGTCTCCTGAGTTTGGTGAGGCAGGGACCGTCCCTCCTCTATTAGGGACCCGAATTCGGGCACCTTTCAAAAAGGGACCCTTTCGGGTCCATTAAACATTGCGAAGGCCTAGTGCAGACTCAGCCCAACCGCCTACCCAAGACTTATGTGTGTGCGGCTCTTTGTCCGTTTTGTACGGGGATGCGTCTTTCGAAATACCTGACCTATGCGCTGCTGCCCCCTTCTTTTCGAATCTCTTCCATGTTTTCGTCGAAGATGTTTTGCCTACGCGCGGCTTCATTCTCTCGTTCGAAGGGGCGTGCCATGCTCAGTCCTCCACCTTCTTCTCACGCTTGTAGCTGCCCTTGCCCCGCTTCGGGGCCACGGACGAAGCGCGCATGCAGCGCACCGCCAGCGCCAGCGGGTTGCGGGGCCTGGGCGCGGTGCCCTGCATGGTGTGTTTGATACGGGTGCTTTTCGACATTGGTTGTCTCCTGAGTTGGTTGTCAAAAGGGACCCGGTTGGGTCCCTCGATTTAGCACTTCCAGCCCTTCTCCTTGTACGTCTTCTCCGCATCCGCCGCCGCCTCGACCATGGAAGAGAACGGACCGCTTTCCCCTTTGTGGAAGAGGTCGTCGCAGGGGCCGAAGCTCCAGAACCACCCGCCCACGTCTTCATAGAATCGGAAATGGTTGTCCATCGGTTTGTTCCTCAGTTGGTTGTTCAAAAAGGGACCCGGCTGGGTCCCCTCAAACTACTTTACCTTTCGCGTCGGAAACTGTGGGAAGACGAGCCCCAGCTTGGACACGTTCCAGATGGCAGTCGTCCGCCAGCGTGTCTCCGTCCCCTCCGCATGCGTCACCGTGAGGGTGCTGCGGTTCCAGGGGTCCCCATCGGTCAGGGCAGCCGCCTCGATGCCGCCGCCGATCTTTTGGGCCAGCTTACCGAGGAAGGCGTCGAAGGCCGCTCTGGCGTCCTCTTTCGCCCGCTCCACCATCCTCTCCACCCGGTTAGGGCAGATGACAACGATGCGCGGCTCGTTGTCGCGGTAGCTCGTCCGGTGTCCCGGCGCGGCCTTGGTGATAGCTTCGTAGGCGTTCTGGTTCCGCTTGGCTGCCATGTAGCGCTCTCGGCTCATGTTGCCGTTGGGCGGGGGAGCCACCTTGTTCAGGTCCCCACCCGCCTCGTCCAACAAAGCAGCACGGCGGGCAACCACGTCTCGGGCGTAAATCTCAGCCGCTTGAATGCAGCCTGCCCGCTGCGATGTCGTGGCCTGGGCCAGAATCGCGCGGGTGAGGTCGGTCGGTGTCTTGGTCATGGGTGTCTCCTGAGTTGGTTGTCTAAGAGGGACCCGAATTCGGGGTGAGGGGAATTCCTCTCTACTAGGGACCCGAATTCCCGCGCCACCCCCTGACAACCCCCCAAACGAAAAAAGGGGACCCCGAAGGGTCCCCCTGGTCTTCCCCTCCCCCGGATCAGGAGAAGAGGAATTCGCTGCGCATCGCCTGGGTGAGGTCCAGGCTACCCTTGGCCGGGCACGTCGGCAGCGTGGGCGGGTCAATCTCAGGCAGGACCAGCCCGCCCTCGTTTTCCCAGGCCTCAACCTGAGGCTGGCGGCGCACGGCGCGGGCGTTGTCCACGATCTGGCTCCACACGTCAGCCGCCACGTCGCCGCTGAACGTCTGCACGAAGACTGCGCGGATGATCTTCCACCCCTTCGCCCAGTCGCCGGGCAGGAGGTAGAAGCAATCGTGGACCGTGTAGAAGCTCTCGATGCCCGCCGCCGCCAGGGCGCGCACAACATTACGAAGAAACAGCGCATCCCAATGATGGACGATATTGGGAGCGATGCCGCTCACCTGCTTACCACTCGACAGCTTTTTCGTGCGGCGCTGGATTACGGCCTGGATCAGGCGCCCGTCAGCCAGCGGGCACTTGACCCTGTCCTTCTCCACCTCAGTCACAGCCTGCCGGAATGGTAGCCCATCAGCGGCGGTGAATTCGACCGCCTTGCCCAGCTTGGCGGCGGCGCGGGCGAGGCCCTGGAGGGCGAGCATGAACGCATGCGCACGCGGCAGGAGGTCGGCCAGGACGTTGTCATACATCTGCGCCGCCAGCCACATCGCAGCCTTCCAGGGAGCCTTGCTATCCTCGCGGATGCTGCCTGCGAAGGTCCGCTTGGTGCCGCCGTAGCAGTACACCATGACAGGCCGCTTGGTGATGTTGCGGGTGATACCGGCGCGGCTCCAGTAGAGCGCCCAGCAATCGCCGCTCTTGTTCGCGGCCATCTCGGCCTCGGCCTCGGCCTCATCCAGCCCCGCCGCCATGGCGGCGCAGCGCGCCACCAGCGCGTCAGCTACGCTCATGTAAATGTCAGCGCGTTTGCCATCGGCACGCGGCACCACGTTGACCATGCGGGCGGTAGCCTCGCAGCCGGTCACCGCCGCAAGAATTTGCAGGCCGGAACAGGTGGCATCGTAGCCGACGAACACGCTGGACACGTGATCGGTCGGGCGAGGCAGCGCCAGCGCCGTCAAGAGGTCGGCAGCGAGCGCCAGGAATTGGACTGGCTCCTCGGCCAGCCGCCACGTGTAGTCCTCGCCGCTCTCCGCACCCGCCACGATCCGCGCCAGGGACCCATCGCGATACATGCGCCGAACATAGGCGACACGCTCGCGCATGCTCGCCTTGTCGATGCCATCCTGGCCCCAGGTGGTGGCGACGCCGCACATCAGATGACGCAGACCCTGCACGCCCAGGCGCACGCCCTTTGCAGCCGCCAGGACACCGCGCCCGGCATCCTTGCCCTGAGGGGCGAGACCCGCCCCATGGAAATAGAGCCGCCCGCGCCAATCAACGAACGTTCCGAAATGGAACGGGAGGGACCCTGCTTCGATGATCTGGCGGCGTGTCGCCGCCGTAATTGCGCGGCGGTTGACGCTCTTTTGCAGCCCGAGTTGTTGCATGTAGTCCAGCACCACGCCGTCAGCTTCCTGCGAGGCGGCGGCAAGGAAGCCCTCGCCGTCTACGTCGTCAAACCGCACCTTGATCTTGTTCTGCTTCGTCATCGTTCTGTTCCTCAGTTGGTCGGCGCTGCGCGCCTGGGTGGGTTTACGGGGGCTGAGCGCCCCCGTCAATTCGCTCTTAAAGTCGGGCGTCTTCCTTCGCTTTCGCTGCGGCCTTCGCCGGGTCCAAGCCCTTCGCGATGTAGTGTGCGGTCAGCCACGTCATGGCCTTGTCCGCGTCATACTCCTTGACGATCTTCGCCGTGGTCGGGTTAACCACGTATTGCACCGCCTGGGCTGCATTCACCGCAGCGAATAGCGCCGGGGCAGTGTCGGGCGAGAGGCCCTTCATTTGCCGCTCGCCGCCGTGCATGAACCCGCCCTGCTGACCCTTGACCCCTCCCTTGTCCTGGCAGGACCAGGGCCGGGCCGGGCTCGCTTGGAAGGTGGGCATGCCCACCCTTCCAAACTTGGCCGCATCCTCGATGAATTGGGCCTTGGTGATAACCAATTCATATTGCACGACAATTTTGACGCCGCCCTCGGTCTTGTTGGGCCTGTCACCGTGCCGCGCCACAATCTCCGCGCAGCCGGTAACATCGCACACAATCCCAAGCAGGAGATAACCAAGCGCGATGTCTTGCTTATCTTCCAGGGGCTTGCCAGTGACTTCCGCGACCCGCTTTGCAGTCTTTCCAGCAAGCGAGGTCAGCCCATCGCCCGCCACCACGCCCGCAACCAGCGAAGCGAGGGACACGTCGGCGATAGTCGCCACATGTTCGGTCACGTCCCGCAAATATACACGCGCTGCCGGGGGGACCCCACGCGCCGTAAGGGTGGCGTACTCCAAGATTTTCGCCGTAACCGGCTCGATGTGAGTTTGAACCCAAACCGCTTGACGGTCAGCAAACTTTTGTTTTTCCTCGTTATTCCGCACTTTTTAGTCTCCTAAGTTTGGCTCAAGCCTGACTAATCGCCGGGCCTGAGTGTGGATATATGCCGGACTCGCGCCCGATGCAAATTTATTACGCGCCGGTTAACTGCCGGATCGGTGCCAGCGGACTGCCAGCGGACTGCCCTAGGCCTTGCCCGGAGGTTGCCCTAGCCCTCGCCCGGAGGCTGCCCTAGGACCTGCCCGGAGGCTGCCCTAGGACCTGCCCGGAGGCTGCCCTAGGACCTGCCC